>Ga0182015_10000670_pt1 | contig 48949 bp, 45 predicted proteins | sample 712P3MmetaG_FD_120478 | JGI IMG/M metagenome (GOLD analysis project Ga0182015, IMG submission 120478) | Permafrost microbial communities from Stordalen Mire, Sweden - 712P3M metaG | ecosystem: Environmental > Terrestrial > Soil > Wetlands > Permafrost | place: Sweden: Stordalen | collected...
AGCCAGCCCAGGAGGAGACCATGGAGCGCCAGAGACATGCCTAGGTTCCTAGCCTGATGTCGCGAGATCCCGCCATTCAACGGAGTAAACATGGAGGCAAAAAGCAGCCAATAATTGTCATTAGACGCGAGAAAAGCGGTTTCGTAAACAGAGTTTTCCTCCTTTGACACAGAGTTTTCCTCCGGAAGCTTGATAACAGCACCTTCGACAATATCCCAACGCCTGCCCTTGGTCTTGGGGCGAGAGCGCTGCTAGAATTGCGGTACACCCTTGATATTCCCAAGATGGGGCTATAGCTCAGTTGGGAGAGCGCATCGTTCGCAACGATGAGGTCGTCGGTTCGAGCCCGACTAGCTCCACCACGTAAAACCCCAGTAAAATAGCACTTTCCAGCGACCATCAAAAGAATTGTACCCAAATTGTACCCAAGACGGTACAATGGTCGTGCTCATCAACTCCATCGGGGCAGGGAGTCGGCATCATGTTTTTTGTCTACAGCCGCCACACTCCGCAGTGCGATCACAAGGGTGACCTGAAGTATCGGCGCTGCCGCTGTCCCAAATGGATTGACGGATACACAGACGGCAAGCGAGTGCGGCAGTCAGCACAAACCCGTAGCTGGGAACAGGCCGAACGTAAAGCTCGCGTCATCGAAGATGCGGCGGATCCCTCCAAACAACAACAGCCGTTACCCACCACCATCGCGGGCGCCGTCGAGGCGTTTATGGCCGATGAGAAAGGCCGCAGCCTCTCCAAGGAAACGACAAAGCAGTCGAAAACTCTGTTAGAGAGCCAGTTCCTTTCCTGGGCGAAGCACCGCGGCTTGAGCCGTCTTCGTGACATCACTCCGCCTGAGTTGGTTAACTTTCGGACGACTTGGGCCAACAATGGCTTGACGACGAACCGAAAACTCTCGCGGCTTGTGGGCTTCTTTGCGTTCTGCATTCAAAATGGATGGCTAATCGAGAATCCGGCAAAGAAGGTGAAGCGGGCGACCTCTCATTCCGTTCCTACAGGTTGGTTCCCGAAGCCTGAATTTAAGCGAATCGTTGATGCAACATACGCCTATGGCGAATGGCGCGGTGGGCGCGATTTCCAGTTCCGCTCGGACCGGCTGCGCGCTTTGGTGCTGCTGATGCGCTGGTCCGGACTTTCGATCCAGGATGCTGTCACTCTCGAACGGGATCGTTTGAGCGAAGAAGGAAAGCTCTTCCTGTACCGTGCCAAGACCGGGGTTGCCGTTAACGTCCCTATTCCTCCCGATGTGGCCGATGATCTTCGAGCATTGCCGAGCGTCAATCCGCGGTATTTTTTCTGGTCGGGCAACGGCGACCCGCAGACCGCTTGCAAGGGATGGCGACGGTCCTTTGTTCGATTATTCGAAATAGCAAAGATCCACAGACCAGACGGAACTCCAAAGCGCTGCCATGCGCATATGTTCCGCGATACGTTTGCGGTCGAATTGCTGAATAAAGGCGTTCCAATTGATCGCGTTTCGCTTTTGTTGGGTCACAGCAGCGTCAAAGTAACGGAAAAGCACTATGCGCCATTCGTGAAAGAGCGGCAGCAGCAACTCGAAACATACGCGCGGATGGCGTGGGAAGACTCAGCGATGGATGCGGCGGAGGTACCGACCAGTCCGTCCTCGCGGTCGAAACCGCCTTCCACTCAAGTTAACTGATTGCGCTTTGGTCCTTTGGAATTCTCAGATCGCAATGCGCAGCTGACGATGTACCCGTAGCAAGACTGTCTCGGGGATGCGCAACGTCTTGTATCCACGTTTGAAACGGCGCTCGGAGCTTCCCCAGCAGAGGACGCCTGGCTCATTTTCGAACATACGCCGAATCGTTCTTTCACTGAGAGCCCACAAGGTGGCGACCTCAGGGACGGAGTAGTGTCGTTCCAGAGCAACCGACAGTCCTTCGCTTTGTACCGCCTTCTTTTCGGTCGATAGAGGGTACATGGCCATATCCCTTAGAAATCCGGAAGTGCGTGAAGGCCTCCGCAACAGAGACGCGCGCTTGCCCGCTGTTTCAGGCTGGCGCTTAAGCACGAGCAATTGATTCATTCTGCCGCCGAGTCCTGACTGAATGCGCCGGCATTGTTTTCATTTCCAGCCAGTCCGCGATCTGATGAGGATCAAAGCGAATGGAGCTTCGCAGAATGTGGTCGTCGTCAACTTCCTTGTACAGGGTTCCCATGGCAACGCGCAGCATGCCCGCCAATTCTTCGACCGTGAGAGGTCTCTTTCTGGAGCGCAACCGCTCGATGAGGGTCATTTTGTGAATTTCTCCGGGTTAGCAAGAATGGCATCCGGCGCCGGATCCGCCAACCCGCGGTCCCTTCGGTCGCGCCCTGCCGGGCTAACACTCTGAGTCCTGCGCGCTGTTCTGTCCAATCACTTTTCGAGCGATCGTTATTCTTGCCACATATAACAGCCCACCCGCCAAGGTGGAAGATTCGGGCAACGATGCCCAACAAACCAGCAAACGGAGACCAAGACGGACGGAACGAAGTGGGGGCGAGGTGCTGACACGGTATTGAGACGACCGTCGTTTGAAAATCGACAATAAAGCTGCCAATGGGCGCTGAGTGTGGTCGCGCTGGGTCGCAAGAACTACTTGATCCCCGGTTCCGACGGGGACAGCGAGCGTGCCGCATTTATCTACAGGTTGATTGGTTCGGTGAAATCGCAGCATCAAGAACGCTTCGGGGCGCTTAATGGGCCATTTGGAGCCTCGCGGAATGACACTGGGGCAGGTGAACCATTGAAGGAAATGGTGGTCACGTGGGGACTCGAATCTTAGACCTCTACCGTGTCAATCTGTCCCGGACGGTCTTAAGCGACTTATTGAAACCGCCGGGACTGCCAAAGTTCGCGGAAGTCGTATAAGGCACATCATTCTGTGGGTTGGGTTGTGGGTTGGAAAATACATCCCTCAATCCCCTGCCCTCTTCCGGCTTTTATTTGGTCCCTTTCTACCTTTCTTCCGCCAACAGAATTCCCATCTTCTTTAGGCCGGTTATTACACGCCCCGTTCGGCCCACTCCGCCAGAATCGACGACAGTGACAGTCTTTTCCGGCCTGCATAAGCTTCATTATCGTTTCGAACAGGACCTTCTTCGTGCTCTCAGGAATGTCATCGGTATCAATGGTCGGAAATTCGCATACTCTGTATCGGCATCCATAACGCTCGTTTAGCCACTCCTGCCACGTCGGACAACCCGGCCGATCCTCGGGCTGGTCGAATCCTCCTCGAAATGAGTAATAGCTAAATTCGCTTGGGCCCTTGGGCTTGCGTCCAAGAAGGGAAACAATAATCGTTTCTCCTGTCGAGCTGGGCAGACCCTTCAGCCAAACATCAACTACCTCGTCGCTTATTTTCGCGACTTTAGCTCCCATCGATCGCCCTGGCCTGCCACATGTGAAAAGACGACCACCGATTCCTGGGCCCGTGGTGATGTACTTCGCTAGGCGACATGGTTCTTTCAGTGCCGGCATAAAACCTCTGCGAAAAGTCTATCCTGAGCCTCTTCGGCTTCCCAATGGATATCCGACAGCTATCCGATATCGGAAGGCTATCCAGTATCCGAAAGCTTCCTATGTATCTGAAGGCTATCGGAAAGCCATCCGATATCGGACGGCTATCCGTTAGCTTTCCGATTTCCGTTGAATATCGGAGGATTACGTCGAAATTGTGAAACGGCTTGCCCAAGCGAATAACGCAGCGATCGCCGCTGAGATGCAACGGCTTTAGACAGGTTTCCACTTGCAGTTGCTTCCGCGCATCACCTCGGCAAAATCCGTTCCGGCGTTCCCAGACGCCTCTTGGCTCCTCCCTCAGTACGTGATAATCCCGTTTATCTGGTGGACACTCTCTGCGTTGACATCGTTAATGCAAAACGAACAAGCCCTCTCCTATGCCTTAACGGAACTCTTACGAGTTCCCGGACGAGCATCATCCACTTAGTCTAACTAGCAAAACAAGAGCAGCTACCGTGAGCACAACTTGAACGCGTAGGTAAGTCCTTACCCAAAATCGAGTTTGGACTGCAGCGCACAGAAGAACAACCGTGGTTTGGATCGACGCCAACCATAGCAGTATGTGCAAGTGTCCCACCATAGCGTAAAGCCGTGTTGCCAAGAAGATGCCCCATATAGTCACATTGATAACTCCGACCAAGAGAGTGGTCGGCAGTCGTCCCATCCGTCGGGGAAGCGTCCTTAATCCTGAGCAAGTATCGCCCGGAAGATCGCGAATATCTGCAAGTACTTCCTTTTCTAGCGACCAAAGGAAAAGCATCGCGACAGCGCCTTCACGGTCCAGAGTCAAAAGGGTCGGCGCGCTGGACCATGCCAGAATTGGAAGCATTGAAACAGTTCCAGCAATGAATATGTTTTTGGCCGCCCACAACGGCTTGATCTTCACGGAGTAAAGTGAAACGGCTAAAAGCATTGCTGCCACCGTCACAAGTCCGAGCGTCGAGCGAAGCGCAATTCCAGAAAGCAAAGCGAAAATCGTAAGGACGACATAGACGGTAATCGCAGCACGGGTACTAATGTTGCCCGCTGCAACTGGGCGAGTGGCATTGTTTATGACATCTTCGCGAACGTCTGTGGCGTCATTCAAGGAAAATGCCGCCGCGATGGCGCAAAAAGAAGCCGATGCTGCAAAGATACACTTCATTGGATCGGCCCCACCTGCGCGCCTCGCAAGCCAGTAGACTAAGAGCGCACCATTGGCGCTCGAAAACACACGCATCAGATAGGAATATTGGAAGGCCGTAAGTACCGTGCGTTTTGCGCAGTTAAATTGACTCATCTTTCGGCGCTCCGCACCCTGACAATTATTTCTCTTCTCGAACCCTCGATTGACGTCCCCTTCAAGCGCTCGGAGGAGCGCCAACATGGCCTTGATCTTTGACGAAACGGACCGAGATCACTACAGCGAAGAGCACATTAAATGCCAGCGTGATCCACAACTGCTCAGCAGAGAACTTTCTAAGCAAAACGTAAAAGAGGGTCCCGGCTGTCATCGTGGCCACGAAGTGATAAACAGCTCGAACCGTCCAGAGGCGAAATTGATGGCCCAAGGCCTCATTTTGGAACCTGCGCTTCAGCAGCTGGTTCTTGATCATTACGAGAATGGCGTAGCAACCGAGAATGATATATCGGTACCATAAAAGGGAATCAAGCAGCATGAGAATTGGCAAGAACGCCATGGCCAGCATGCCCAGAAGCGAATACAGCGCTGCTGCTGGCGTCTCGCCGCGTGGCTCAATCAGTCTCTTGTAGAAGTTGAAATTTCCACAAAAAAGCACCAATAGACCAAAAAGCAATGGAATATCCGTTAGCTTCGGGTGGCTCGGGAGCCCTTGCAGAAAGGCGGCGTCCTTCCAAAAACAGACAAAACATTCCCCCAACACGACACTAACCGCGAAGGTGAAAAGATACTCGTTGCAGAGGTCAATTGCAGTCATCCCGTTACCTCTTGTCTTGCGCGCCTTCGGCGATGCTTCATTATGATCGGCATCTTTTTTCACGCTCTAACCTCCAACAACGAACGAGATGTCGTAGGCAAGGATGCGAACTATCTCGTGAACGAAACATCTTGCAGCATTAGCCTGATGGCATTCCTGCTTGCCAACAACTGGGTTTCGAGAGTAGAAACTATATCCTCGATCGAGTTGATATAGTAGATTCCCCGAGTGAGTCTGAAGGGGATCGAATCGACTCTCGGCTCCATGCGCGGGTATGCGCGCCATGTCACGGAAGAAATGTCATCGATGCTTTGGAAGAGCTCGTTCAGCAAACAATCTTCGAGTGGTCGAACTGACGCAATCTTATAGATGCTCCGCGCCGAATCAGGTGCGGATGCTTCCATCGCCACTGGAGTTATTGCGGAAAACGGGGTCTCGCTCTCGGCCGTCGTAAGCACCAGATCGGGCACATTTGACCGTGAATTCAATCCGAAGAACGCGGCTGAGAGCTTCCCAGCAACACAGGTTTCGGTTACCGATTGCCACTCTTGGCTGGTGGACAAGGATGCTAGCGGAGTGCTTATATTCAATGCAATCCGCGATCCGTCCAGCGGCGCCGAAATGATTACAGCATCAAAGGTTGAAGAAGTGTCTCGGTCATCAACGACGGTATTGCAACCCCCTGATGTTGAATAGACGGCCTTGATTCCGCGCCCGGTAAACAGCTGAGCCCCTGATTTGTTTAGTAGCTCTTGGCAGAGCCGCTCATTACCCCCTAAAACAGAGAAGGCTGAACCTCCAGCAACGCCCGATGCCACCATTGCCACAACACCTGCAAAGGCATTTACGCCAAGATTCTGGTTGAAAATAGCTCTTACAATTGGACAGCAGAGTTCCTTTCGAACCGGCGAGGATACATGCTCTCGATCCAAATAGACATCAACCGTCTCTTTCGTTGCCCTCAACAAGCCAACACTTTCAAACATGTCTTTGGGGGATGCGAAGACGCGAGTTTCACGCTGCGGGTCATAAATCTGAGACCACTGCCCAAGCACATTCTCGACGCTCCGCCGGAGCTTGGCGAGAGAGAGGCCATAATGAAATGCAAGCTTCGGATATTTCAGGAGACTGGATGCTGGCAAGTGGAGAACAAATCGAGCTCCGTCCCAAATTCCGAGCGCGAATTTGGCGTTCGTCGTATGTATTGAAGGGAGACGTTTTAACTGTAGGGAATCGATCAATGTGTTGAGCAATTGATTCGTCGAGTGAATGAAAGCTGCTCCAAATTCCACTTTGCTTCCGGCGAACATCCTTGTCAGGATCCTGCCTCCCATCGAGGTCTCACGTTCAAAAACTGTAATCTCTAAACCAGACGGGAACTCCTGGCGCAAGAAATAGGCTGCGGCGCATCCTGCAACGCCAGCTCCAATAACGGCAATTCGGGGCATTCTTGTCGGCATCGAACGGCGGCACCTCGTTCCTGCTAAAGCATAGTTCTACGGAACCCAGTTTGCGACGATTTTCTCGGGGAGTCGGGAAACTGGGACATCCGCAGTGGAAATGGCCAGCTTGAATTCCGTAGTCTCAAGACAAGTGCGCGCTCCCAGCCGCCCCTCCTTGAGCCGCATTAAACCAGTCCGGTAATGCCCCCGTTTGCGCATAAGCTTCTAGCTCTTGAATGCTCATCCGTTCGAAGAGCTGATTCATTAAAAGGCAGAAGCGCTGCTAACCGTCATGGTCGTCAGGGGAATTTCGCTTCGAGCTTTTGACGGTCTCCCGCACTGAGCTTGCCAAGCCAAACCTGGCACTTAGCTAGTAACTCACTGGCCTCTTTGCGGCCTTCTTTCCTTGCCTTGTTGTCTGCGGTCTTCCGAGTACGCGAGTAACTAGAATAGACAAAATAATGCCCAGGTACGTCTTTCCATTGATAATGCTCATCAAATCCCACAAGCCAATCGTCTCCGATTTCCAACGGCTTGTCGGTGCTCGTTTTCGCGGCTTGTTGGGTAAAGGCGTCGTCGATTTGAATCGCCAATTCCTCAAAGAAATATTGCCGAAGGAGCGCACCGCCTTTGAGCTGGGCCAGTTCCTGCGATCCATCCAGGTTTCTCGTGACAGCAGCCAAGGCCAGGCGATTGACCAGCAGTCTCGGAACTACGGTCAGATAGGCGCTCTCGTGTGGAAGAGCGCTGTAGTTGGAGCGCAAGGATGAAAGGATGGATGGGTATTGACCGACGACTTCCTGGATGGCGGCATTTAGAGAGAGGCTCTTTTCAGCGATCGTTTTAAGATCGCTCCAAAGGATGCCCTTTGCTTTACTTTCCTTGCCGAGCCCGAACACTATCCCGCCCGACTTCAAAGCCAAATCGGAAATGATCTTCTCACCTTGCGACTCTGCCCAGCGTTCGAAGCTGTCTGCCTGTGCGAGTTTGCCGACAAATTCGAGGGTTTTACCGGTCCAGCGAATCCAACCCATAGCGTCACCTACTGAGTGAGATTGAGGGACTGTCAGTATTTCACATGGAACGTCGGGCTGTCTTCGGGGCGCATCTTTCGCCTGTCGTAGAGGCGGGTAGTGGAGACGTTCGCATGGCCGAGCCACTCCCGCACTTTGGCGATGTCCGCCTCGTTTGACAGCGCGTTTGTCGCCGCCGTCGCCCGCATCGAGGGTACACACACGCCGGGCACCCCAGCGGCGATGCCCGTCAGCTTCGCGTACTTCATGACGATGTTGCGATATATGGACCCCGGATCGAGGTGCTTTTCGTGCGTGCCGGTCTAGTTGTTCGCCACAGGCCGGAAGAGGGGAGAGTCCAGGCTTTCGTGGCTAACCGCGCCGCCGTGTTTCCCCATTTCGAGGTACTCGCCGATGAGCCGCAGCGCCATCGGGTGAATCGGAACAAACCGGATCTTGTCGCGCTTCCCCTTGACGCGGAAGTGCGGAACGCCCTGGGGCTCTGCACATCGCGCAGGCGCAGCAGGCTCAGCTCTTCGCGGCGGATGCCGTGATAGAGCAGGGTCGCGAGAATCGCCCGATCCCTTACACCCTTCAGCGTGTCCGGGGGAGGGGCCTCTAACAATCGCCGGGCCTGCGCATCGCCGAGCGCCGGCGTGCTTCCCTCATTGTTATTGGAGACCGGGCGTTTCACGCCCTCCACCGGGTTGCCCAAGACGGCATTGCGTTCGCACAGGTAATCGAAGAGCGATGAGAGCGCCGACAGCTTGCGACTCGTTGGCGCGAGCTTACGGGATTCCATGTCCTTGCGCCAGGCATTCACATGCGCGCGCGTCACGGTGCACAGCTCGCTATGGTCTTTGAGGTTCGTGAAAGAAATGAATTCCGCGACATCGACCTTATAGGCGCGGCGCGTTTTCTTGTTGGTGATGTTGGCGAGCCATTCCAGCTCGGGAGGTATATCCGCGAGGTTGCGTTACTGCTCCGGCGCGAGTCCTCGTTCGCTATTGGTACTAACTAGCTCGATTGCCACCGCCCTGCCCGAATCACTCTTCCTAACGCGATGATGTATTTTATCGGGTTAGAAGTCAAGGCCAGAGAAGGCTACTCTTAAGACTTAAGCTTGCTAAGTGTATATGCTGGCGTTGGACGAAGAGTGATGGGACAACGTGGACAATCTTTCGGAACACATCGAGGCACTGCAAAACCTCCTGAACACGCAAGCAACTGGAGGAATCGGCGACAATCGCCACTACCAAGCGTTACGCCAGGAAGTTGTGAACAATCCCGTTCAGAAGGATGCTAGAGCACTTGTTTCTATAGCAACGTGGATATGAACGCTCCGATACTCCGCTACGTCCTCGCCTGGGGTATTGGCTACCTTCTAAAACGTCGACGCACCGCGAGGAGGAAGAGGGCAAGTTGTGCAGGGATGAGAATTCCTGCAGTCATCGATACGAGTCTCCCAAATATCGTAGTGGCCGAATACAGAGTGTCTCGTTGAAAGCTCGCGATTTCAAATGCATGGAACAACCCCGCCGGCAATACTCTCAATCCGGAGAGTAATTGATGAGCGTCAGAAGGTTGAGCCAACATAAGACCTGCAGGGGGCAGCGTTAGCAGGAGCGCAGTGAGAACGACCATTCCGATCAGGACCGCGAAAGCTCGAGAATAGTTGCTGCCGTAGCTACTTGCCCAGCGGTAGAACGTGAGAATCACCCGCACAAAGGGCGGACGCAGGTGGTCCCGGCGCTTCATTTCCATGGACCCGATGTAGCAATCTTCCGCTAGCTCGTAGAATCCGTTCTTTTCGAAGTTGGTCACCAGCTGCTGGTAGGTCAATGAGACAAGCTCATGACGTTCTTCGGGCAGAATCCTCCGGCGTGAGACAACGATTTCATCCTCCAGAACCATTCTGTTTCCATCGCGATGCCAATTCACAGCGTCTAAGTGGACGCCGCTCACATCGCAGTCAAGGAAACGAACTCGAAATCCGTCAGGCTTGGCGCCGGAAACCGCGTTGTTCGGATATTCCTGGTTCACCCGACGGAAATGCACGAGTTGTGGTTCTGAAAAGATTGCCCCGGTGAAGTCAGCGACTACCTGCCCCGTTGCCGATTCCGAAATCGGATCTGTCGTATTGGGTAACCTCTTCAGAAAAGCCATGCTAAAAAGGCTGCGGTCAAATAAAACATCACTGGAAAACGAAGTGCCTTCGAAATTGGCGGCTCCCCTAAATAGGGTGCGCGTGAAGTCGACCTTGCTTCCGAATGCTGCGGCCTTGAAAACGGCACCATCGTTGAATGCTGCTCCAGAGAAATCGGCCAGTTTGGTGAACCGCGTGTGGCTGAAGTAAGCATCGAAATTGAAGACCGTTTCACTGAACAGCACGCTTTGCTCAAATCGAGCTTTGTAAAATCGGACTGCCGTATAAAACGATGCGTTGTAGAAATCCACGTCGTCGGCAAAGGTCACCCCCTCAAAGTCTATGCGCTTCAGAAAACGCGCCTGGCGGAAATACGCTCGACTCGAAAAAGTTGCACCCACAAAAGATGCGCTGCCCGAGAAAACAATGTCAACGAACCACGCTGGTCCGAGAAACACAGCTCCGGTAAAATCCACGTCGCGCTTGAACGCGACATCCACATTCGGATCCAGATTGTCTACGGCGGGTTCTGAATTTGGGGCGCCCTTGTCGGACGCGTCGTTCTGTACCTTCGATTTGAGAGAAGATTTCTCTGGGCCTTCAGTCTTCTCAACCGCGGCGTGAAACGTTTCCCAAAAAGCACGAGATTCCGCCACATCGACGTACGTCGCTACTGGCTCTAAACCCTCACGCGTCAACGACGAGCCTCGCGAGAACACCGCTACGGGAAAGACAAAATGCAAAAATCGAATCGATCGCGAAAACGATGGTACGGACAAGTCCCAGTGCGAATCGCGCGAATTACTGAGGCAAACTGCTCCCGATCCTTCCTGGGGTCATGTGAATGCATCAGGCACCGAGGCTGAGGGTCGGGGTTTTCAGTTGATTCGTGCAGGGGTCTCCCGCAAGGCATATTGTCGGACAGTTGAATAGCACATCCGCAAGTTGCGTCAGTCGATGCAACACGGTCGTTACTCGCGACTTCCGGCTTCCGGGTCACCGAAGCAGTCTATCAGAATCATTCTTTCTGGCTGGGCGCGCGCCCCAGATCTAAACACATGCTAACTTGCCAACCGCGGGGGCTTCACTGATTCTGAGTCTACTGCAGGATTTCTGCACATTATGTCTCTGATCCAATAGGGCGGTGGACGACTTCTCCAGCGCCATCGGCAATGGAGAACTGAGAGCATGGGCACCAATTAACGAAAAGCGCCCGGTGTTTTTAGCACCGGGCCACTGGGAGTTACGCAGCCTTATCTATCGCTTCTTCTTCCAGAGTAATTGAAGCTACATCGCCGACGCGCTTTTGAAGAGCTTGAATGGCAGAGTGGATCCCGCTTTGCAGGGCATCTCTAACTCCTTTGTCGGCGACCCCTTTTGTAGCGTAGTAGATGGCATTCACCACCGTTGCGTCAGTGACCAGTTCGGGATAGACCCCGCGCGTTTGCTCGTTTTGACTCGGCGTTTCCATCCGGCGATGTTGTGGCATCCAAAATCCCCCGCTGCCGCCGTATCCGCCGATTGTGACGCAGTTTTCGTTTTTTCCTGCATTTGTCTTCCAGCAAAGTCTAATAACCCCTTCGTTTGTTTAACGCAGAATTTAGTACCAGGATGGGCCCAAGTGAAGCTCAAACTTTAGCACTTAATTGGCTCCGAGTCACATTTTCCAACTTGGCGGGTGGCCGACTTATTGGCAGAGCCAGGACGGGGGTGCGCCACTTCTCACGCTGTTTGAGAAGTAGCTAGCACGACACCTCGCATCTCGGGATTGGTTTACGTCGCGGGTGAACGGAACTGTTATCTTTATACTGAACATTCAAGCCCGTTTACTTTCACTGGGCCGGCATCGCCGAGGCTTCTGGTAGCGATGAAGACACTCGGACCCAAGCTGCAAGGTTCCGTGGTAGCCGGGGGAATGATCGTTTATGCCGCGAGAGTGCCTTGATGCAAGCCTGCGGCTGTTAAGTTGACCTCGCCCCGCCCGTGCTGCGGGTCACGGCAAGGAGGCACATCACAAATGATGTGCCGTGGGGGAGGTCGTTTACGAGAAGGGCAGGGACATGTCGCATCTCAAGACTGCAGTCCAGGGCGTCTGATCCTTCTTATTGTTGGTTGCAGGCCGAGCATCTGACGCAGCCTCGTCTTCAGAATGACTTCGGCCGGACTTTTGCAGCCTCCGTTAAGCCAGCGTTCAAAATCCTGGATCTTCACGGTATGTGTCACCTCGGGATGCCGGACCGTGATGGTAACCGTCGTCAGCCCTTTTCCGATTTCGCCTACCCAGTCGCGAACGGGAAGGATGGCGAGAGCTTGTGCGACGGCCAGTTCGATAGGTCAGCATCCCCACATCACTACATCACTGGATTGGATCCAGATATCATCGCCCGAGGAAAGCGATCTGGAACTCATGTCGAGTACGAAGACTGCATGCTGGCGAGCTCTTCGTAACGTCGACATTCCTTCAAGCGATCTGATACCGGACGTGCGCGGTATTAACACCCATCTCGCCGTTGGTTCGGGTTCGCGACCGATGATGCAACCTCGAGGTGCCACTCCCGCAAGGGCATCGCCTCGACTCTAGACTGCAAGAGCGTTGTCGAATGGACAGGTGTCGGAAGAAGCGACGAAGCACAGCGTCGAAACGCTGCTGCTACGCTGCTACTTTCTCCGACGCCCCACTCGTAGTTGGTGTCCGCAGTCGATGCACCGGTAGTTATGTCGGTGACCGTACGACAGCGGCTCCTGTTCCCGCTTATGGGTTTCCAGACAATTGTCGGAACAGAACCGTTGTCGGCCGTCAGGCACCTGCTGCCCGCATTGCGCACACTTCAACCCGGTGCTAGCCATGACAGCACCTCAGAGTGCGACGGGGAGAAAGACAATGCCTCGAAGCTCTGAAGTGGCCTCAAGTTGAAGACTTTATTTCGGTTTGTGGAAATAACACGCCTAAAGTCCTGAAACTCCAGCTGATGGAATATCCGATGAATCTCTGTGAACCGAGGCGCCAGTTACAGAAACCGAACAACTTCCAGGGCGGTTCGCAGACCAGCGCCGAATAACTTTCGACTGAGTCGGTCTAACGGCAGTTCTCGGTAGCGTGCAACGTGGTTCAGAAAAGAAACTGAAACCACTGTAGCGAATTGGCCCAAGTCTGCAACTCGTCGATAAAGAGGTTCGCGTCGAGGTTTGTATGGTGGCCCGAGCCGACAATCGATCCGAACTTTAGAGCGAATTAGTGCGGGCGTTCATGAAACGGATCGAGCCGCCCCTTCTCACCTTCTCCGTTCTTTCTTCCGATTTACGGCCTTCGAGGAACCCGCGCACAGCGCTCTGATCCAGTGCGTGCTCGCAATACCCAGCAAGCGACACGATAAAAAACTGGTTCACTTCCTGACACGACCGGAGATCGAAGCGCTCCTTGCTGCATCCGATAGAACAAGATGGGTCGGGCGTCGCGATTACGGGTTGTTGTTGCTCGCGGTTCAGACCGGCTTGCGGCTTTCCGAACTCACTGGGCTTGACCGTGACGCGGTCATCTTGGGCAGGCGTGCACACATGTCCGCTGTTTTGGCAAGGGCCGCAAGGAACGATGTACGCCACTAACCGGGCACACGATTGCTAACATGCGGTCTTGGTTGAAGGAGGCCGGACGGAATGGAAACGCACAGGCGCTCTTTCCCAGCGTCCATGGCGGACACATGAGCTCGGTGCCATTCGGGGGCAGGTCAACCTGAATGTAACGGAAATCCGACCGTAGCGTGCTTAGGGGGAAGCGGCGGGACCGGTGAGGTGTCTGGATTGTAGCGCGGTCACGACCGCTTAGTAAGCTAATGCACGTCGATCGCTGCGATGATCTGCTCAGCCCATCGGAACCGCATCTTCGACCCGTGGTTGTTGGCGAGTCCGACTAGGCGGCCCACCTTCCCCAGGTTGCGCCGCCATCTTGGCCGACCTCATGCCAACCGGTTATCTCTGGTCGACAGAGGCAGCTCTAGTTGCGCCGGGACTGGTGGTCGGTTGGCGAACCTTCTGAGAAATGCGTGCTCGAATTCTTTCGTCAGTTGCGATTTGTCATCCACCCGCCTGATCAGACAGGTAGGGAACGAGAGTGATTTGTCAAAAAGTGCCTTTACTGCGATGTCCCGCGAATGAATTTCCTGGGCCATCGGTTTGGTGAGGATCGCTACACCCAGGCCGTCGGAAACCAGGTGAATTGCTTGCTGTACCGCCATAATGTCGTGGGCCTTTCTTGGCGGGATTTTCTCGCGGCTTGCCGTCTCCAGAATTGCGTCATGAATCGTCGGATGAACTCGTCTGGCGAACAGAATCCAATTGTCCTTCGCCAGGTCCGACAGCACCAGTCGTTCGTTGTGAATCGCCGGATGAGTCTCCGGGAGAGCCGCATATAGCGACGCCTGTGCGAACGGTGTAGCGGCGATCTGAGCGTCCTCCGGAGGAGCGGTGACGAGCGCAAGATTAAGCTCGCCGGCGAGAACGCTCCAGACCAGTTCCATTGCAAACATGGTCATAATGGTTATGTGGAGCTCGGGAAACATTGGGAGATGAATGGCACGAGCGGCTTTAACCCAGGCCTCATCGGCATAAGGGAGAACCCAACTATCAGCGCACTGCTATTCCCTTCGTGCGCAGCCCGCGCGCGACGAGCTGTTAGCTCTATGTTCGTCAGCGCAGACCGCGCCCCTTCCACGAAGACGCGACCTGCATCCGTGAGCTGCACGTCACGCTTGTTCGAGCGGGTAAATAGCTGAAATCCATAGCGTTCTTCAAGGTCGGTGATCCATTTGCTCAGGGCAGGTTGGCTGATATTTAACTTGTGTGCCGCTCGCGTAAAATTTAGCTCCTCTGCCAATACAGTGACCGCACGCAGATGACGTGTTTCGATATCGTAAGAGCACTGCTGTTCGTCCCGTTCAGGAATTGGAGACACCAGAGAATGCTTCGCAATTTGAACGCCAAACACGGCGGGGTCAGTACTTAGAACTTCGAATTGTCGGTCTCCGTCGTGCAAAAAGCGGAACGGTTTGTGGTCGGAGGCGGCCATCAGACGGCTGTGGCTCTGCTCACCGCCTTCTTGGTGCGTTTAGTGATGCACGCCGACATCGGCGACGCCGTTTGCCTAAGCTGTCCTATCGCCTCTTTTGAGCGGTGACTGCGAAGCTGGTCAATGTGGCCCGCTATCCATTCCCCGCGTTTCCCGCCGATCGCGATCGCGACCTCCAGCGCTCGGTAAAACGACAGAAAGGCATATGCGGGGGCTTTGCCTAGAAATCAGTCTTGCCCATAAAGTCTGCGCTCTGCCCAAAAATCCCACAGCCTTACTACGGGGCGTCGTAGTCTGCATTAGAAATAGCACTGATTCAGCTAACAGGAAGGTCACGAGCAAACTCCATCCGATCCAGCGCCAATCGCGCCCTCTGATACCGCCGAGGTATTGGAATTTGTCTTTGTGAATTTCCTTGCTTAGAAACGCCTCGGCTTGATCCCTGTAATGGTTACGGCGCTTCGCCTCCGCTTGTTGTTGCTTGTGTAGCATGAACAATGCTGCGCCGTGGAGCAGTACCGTCGGGATCGGCGCTAGAAGGAAAACATACGGCTTCCTCAACCACGTGAACCATGTGGGCTCTGTAATTTTCGCAGTCACCCATAGATAAGCGAAACCTCCCAACAAAGCCCAGATCGAGAAATTGATCTTCCATTCGATCTCTTCCAATTCGCGGAATCGTTTCATGTGCTGGCTAGCCATCTCCAGCAAGCCACTGACGCGCTTGTCATCGTCCATGGTGGTCAGCCTTTCTTTCTATCTTCTTGCCACTCTTGCGGTTCTGACGCGGCGTATTCCAGTAACGGGAAGAAACGGACTGGAAGCGCATGGAGGCAGGCTATTAGCAGTCTGTGGATATTCGCCGAGTGAACGACGACAAACGCGAGCAAGCATGCAAGCGCTAGAGAAGCGACTAGCTTGAAGAAGCCACCAATCACGAGCGGACGGAAGTCCACCACCCAAAAAATAAGAAGACAGTAAGCAACATTCAATAGTATTTGGCTAGAACAATAGCGGCCCATGCGCGCCTCGGAACTAAACAAGTATACCGCCGTCAAGGCCGTGGTAAGCCTTACCGACAGCTATGTTGGTGATTAATGGGAGAGACGCCGCAAACGGCGTCAGAAAGTCAGTCCTAATCAGGCCCGGCGACGGCGGAGTAGCCCGCGCTCCTCTGCTCCATGCGGAAAAGGCGCGGCACGAAATTCCGGCCCATTATCCAGAACGATCGCCTCCGGCAAACCACTCTCTGCAGCCACTCGATCCAGCGCCCGGCCCACTCGTAACCCGCCCAGCGAGGTATCGACTTCGATCGCCGGACACTAGCGACTGAAATCATCCACCATGGTCAACATCCAAATCACTTTCCCCGTGCTCACGACACGACAAACCGAATTCGGAATAGCGACTGCTCTCGTGCTGACGACATACACGCTCGTGGTCATCGGCCTAAGGAAGGCATTCGGCCCTGAGGCAGAGGGCGCGGGAGCAATCGGCCTTACTGCCCTCGCGACAACGTTCCTCCCACAATATCGCCGGCGCGTCAACAGCCGATCAAGGCGTCCTAACGGAATCCGGTTTGAGCACCAGTTGGTATTTGGTTTTGCTCCTGGTCTGCGGATTTGCAGGAACGCAAGTCTTCGTCGAGCTTTTCTATAGGAACCTGTGTGAATACCTGCCAGCCCTTCCCCGCAACTCCGACTTGATGGCAGGACTGCCAGTTTCAGGAAGCTTACTGATTGCCTCGTACTGTGCGACAGGCGCTCTAATCACGTTTGGGTTCAACGGTATCAAGATCGAAACAATAGCCTTGGCGGCGAGGGATTCTGTCTCTGTGCAGGTGTTTGTGTGAATGGTGTTTGTCTTCTCGGCCATCGGACGGCTCCGTGAAGGACCTGCAGGACCCCAACCGGCTACTACAACTTTCTCTCGTTGTCCGAAAGAAGCGCCGGAATGTTGCTCATCGGTCTAACGATGGCGTTTCAAACTACCGCCTGCCCGTCTCAAACCTGGCAACGTCGCCATCTCATGTGGCCTAGACAAAGATCGACGGATCGCGAATGCTCAGCCTTACGGTCGGTACCGATCAGTAGGCCGTATTTGAACCGATCTTGCTGCCACTCAACTAACTTGGGATACGGTCGCGCCCAAGTGTGCTTGCCTTTTGAACGCCTACGGCATGTAATCATGCGCGTCCGGCTCCTTTACAAATCTCCGTTGAAGCGGAGTTGGGCGCGCATTGATCGCTCATGCAGGATCCGCTATGTGGCACCATGAGAAGCTTTAAACGTCTATGACGCCGCGCACCTGGCTGCAGATGGAACGCCGAGGGTTCTGTGGGATTCGCAACACTGGGGCGTCCAACTTTTGTTCAACAAATTCGATCCGCCCGTGATTGATGGGTCAAACCTACGTGCCCGACTATAACGACGGGGTCGATGTATACCGGTTGGCGCAATAGGAGCAGCCAAGTCAGGAGTCGCGGCTTGAGTTCGATATAACGCTGATGTCGGACAGCGCCCATTTGCGAGTGTCGTGTGCTGAATTGCGTTCCTATAATAAATGAAAGGCGAACTAGACCCATGACCAAAAGGCTGGCGATCACAATTGCAGGCGCAGTCTCTCTGGGCAGTTATGAAGCGGGTGTGTTGTTCGAACTGATGCGGGCGATTCGTACGAACAACGAAGCTGCCCGCAGCGAGGACACAAAAATCTGTGGACAATCGACCGAAAAGCAGTGGAAGCAGGTGTGCACCGCCGCTGTGGGCTCCGGAGCCTTTCCCGCGGCTTTTCGTCCAGAGGCGGTCGAGCATAGCGTAGAGGAATTCGGAGAACGCCTTCCCGCCGAGCAGAGTCTCTGGATCCAGGGCAAGATTTACGTCGACTGGATCGGGCAATCTCCGGCCGAGTTCGCTCATTCCGACGGCGGCGTGCTCCAAAACCAGCCATCACCACCGCCGGGACCGGTATTGGATGCCACACCGACGACTCGCAGCCAATCGTTTCCGAGGCCAGCGGCAAATCCGTTGCTAAGATAGGTGCTACCTGGGGCGAGACTCTGAGCAAAGCCGAAAATGCCTACGTACTGCCAAATATTTGACGAGTTTTGCGAGACGACGACGATCTCGCCGATTGTGTCACGGAGCAATACGACCAGATTGCCGTTTCTGTCGATGCAAGTGGCAATGGGCGAGTAGGATTTTCCCGTGGGCAATCCTTGGCCGGTCACAGGAAGCAGGGCCGGTAACGCGGGAGGCCCAGACGGTACGAGCCGGATCAAATAAGGAAGGCCGTTCCTCTGATCCACAAGGATCAGTTCCAACTCGCCGTTTGCGGCTTCCTCTGCAGCCACAGCGGAAAAAGAAAGATTAGTCAAATTTGGAAGCTTTGTTGCGGCCGCCCAGTTGCCAGTGAGATCTTGTTGAACCAAATAGGGAAAATTGTTGTCATTCGGATTCAGGACGACAACGTTGAACACACCACTGCTATCTTTTCCCCCAGCTACTGAGTTGCCATTTTTGACCTCCCCGACGGATTCGGATCTCACTGCTAAGCAGGAATCTCCTTCTTGGTTAAAAAATGGCAACGCGGCGACACTCGCATGTATTCCTTATTTTCCGCGCCTGCATTTACTCCAAAATGAAGTTTCCGGATAGCCCCCCGCCGTCAAGGCGGGGGGCTAAATCGACGTCAAAGAGGCTGCCACAACTGGCGATGCTAACCCGCTCTCTTGAGCTCCGGCACTCTAACTTCGCTCGATTCTGCCGGCTCGGTTTTCAGCGCCTGCATGGCTTGCTCCAATTGTTGGAGGGATAGACCACCGGGAGTCGTCTTCTTCGCGGAGATCCAGTCAGGATCGGCGATGGCGTAGGCTTCGTCTACGAACTTAGCGAAGAACGCCCATGTCATCGTGTAATACCCGCCCCAGGATATAACTCGCGCTCCGGAGGCGTTATACCCAGCCAGAACAACTGCGTGGCCGCCCACAATCGTGTTGTCAGCTGCGGGATCCACGTCCCAGACAGGAAGCGGATTCTGGTCTGGCGGCATGATGTATTGCGGCACATTGAAGCCGATGTAAGCCACGCCGCAGTCGTTGATCGTACGTTTGACGTTATCAGTATTTTTCACATCGACCTCGACAAAGGCATTGATCTGGTGCTGCTGCTGACCAGTAGGCCCGAAAGGCGCACCTTTCTTGAGGATGAACGTCAGAACGTGTTGCTCGTTTCCTCCCGGCCCCTCTCCCCCTTGCGCCGGTTTATAGCCACATGCCTGCTCGTACAATTCCTCGACATCGCTGTCCGGCTCGGTGGCCATTTGCTGGGCGCCGAGAGCGTTGAAGGTCCAAACCTGGATGGCGTGATAATAGGCAGCGCATGTGCAATCCCCGAGCGTGTCGTTCAACATCATCCCAAGGTTTGGCGGCATTCCCTGCGTGTAGTCCACAGACGCAACCACTGGCTGTGGCGCAATTCCGACGGCGGTCATGAGCGTATGCAACATGGGAACGCGTTTGTCGTGCGATCGAACGAGGCGGCCCAGTTTGAAAGACTTCCTATCGTTACTCATCGATGTATCCTCCTTTTGATTCTCTTGTACTAACGCGATTTATGTCAGTTGCGATTCCCGCTCGCGCGGCAAACGCCCTAGTTTGAAGCCTGCTTTTTCCGGACGTAATCCGGTGCCACCGGCTGTTGCTGCTCGAACAATTGCCCAGGTTGTAATCACACTTCCGGCCGTGGTCAGGCCGCCGTACTTGGCATAAATTTGTGCAGCCTGCTGTTCGGCTTCTTTTATGTTGTTTTCCGGGTTGGGTATCTGCGGGTCAGAGGCGTTGCGGACGGCGTACCAGGAAAGTCTTGGAATGCCCTGAAGTGCGCTGGCCACCATGGCATCGCCCATCTCACAGACTTGACCGAGACCCTGGAGTTCGTAGTAGTCGGTGGAGTCGTCAAAGGCGAAGCAGTCGGTGGTCACGATGGTATCCACCGGATCGGACCAGATCTTCGGTGTGGGCCTAGCGTTAGGAACTCGCGACGCATTGGTCTTGAGCAGAGCGGGTGTAGCCGCACTTACTCCACCAGCCGGCAATGCCGATGCATCGAAAGATGCGTTATGCCAGGGTTCATTCTTGAATTGAGTTGTGCAATCGAAGCGCACATGCGCGCCGACGATTACATCTCCCAGCAAGACATCCGCGCCGATTCCGCCGCCAGTGCCTGTCGTAATGAAGATCTTTGGCTTGACCGCTGTCGCGATTTCCGCCATCAGCGTCTTTACGGGCGTCGCGGGACCGTCATACGCAAGATGCAACCCGCTTTTGATAAGCAATACCTTGGCGCTGCCAATCTGGCATGGAAAGTAGAGTCCCAGGCTGTGGTAGTAGCGCTGCATCTCCGCTGACGAATCGTTGAAGGGAGCCGTCTTTCCCGTCACCAGCTTTTCATAAGCGCCCACATCGTGGCGGTATTCGTACCAGGTGCTGATCGGATAAGCTGGGGTCATCAGAGCTGCAAGTGCGCTGGCCTCGGCTGCAGTCCACGTGATCACAACCGCGTCATATCCTTCAAACCGTGTGAGGTCGTCGGTTTCCGCCGGCGCGGGCGTCAGTGGGACGGCCTTGGGAACGGCGCCGTCAGGCCACGAAGGAGCTGTGGGTAGTTGTTCCGACGGACTCATGAACGCCGCTTCCAAGCCGGCATCGCGAAAGCGTTGCTGAGGCGCCGCTGGATCGTAGTTCAGCCTTACATCCGCAAAGTTAAGGTTCGACATGCTTTATTCTCCTCTCGGCGGCAGACGCCGCCATTACTCAAAATGTGCTGTATGCGTTCTGAACGGGATGCTTGTATTGCCGTTACTGTTAACCAGGTTAACGCCGAAAGAGCAGGCGAGAACTTGGGGCACTTTAGAGTGAAACGCCTGTGTTTCTTCTTTTATGCAATCTCAAGAATTACCCTCCCTCTCTGCCTCAGTAGAGATTCCGTCGTTACTCAACGAGGAGCGAATCATTTAAGCGCCTGCACACCAGGCTGCAGCCAGGACGACACAAAATCGGTGATTGCCGGAAACAGCGTGGTTAGCAGGCCGAGCAGCGGACCGACGCCGAATGTAAGAAGGTGCAACCAAAATTGTCCATCTAACTTGCCGGGCTGGGTATTCGTGATGTGGCTGAGTGTGGCGTCGCGATGCATCTGGACGAAAACGAGGCTGATGGCTCCGCCCGTAATAAGGAAAACCGTCAGAAAGATACCGCCGAGAACCGGAAGCGGATCGAAGGGGTAGCTGGACACAGCAAACGTGGTAGCCACAAAAAGGAACAGGCTGCCCAGAACAATCGTCCGCATACGTCCGAGAATGTTCTGGATGAACCCAAGGTAAGGGAGCACAAAGAATTCTTCCGCCGCGAGAACGTAGGATGGCACCGCATCAGACGCACCAGGCGGGGAGGCTTCACTTACTTTGTCTTTATCTTTCTCTTTGTCAGGAGAATCCTTCGAGTCGCCACGAGCCCGGTCGAAGAGGAGCGACTCGGTTTCGCGCTGCCATTCTGGGAGTAGCACGTTTGTGAGCGCCGACCCCGCAGTTGCCGCTAATTCCTCCTGAAAATCTCTTAAAGGCTTGACGTCGTCGAAAAGTTGGCCGGGTTCGACGTACCATTTGACGAAGCATTGGCCTTGTCGCAGGCATGTTCTTATTTTATCGAGCACCTCATGCTCATTCGCGGAGTTCTTACCACCACGTTGTTCCAGGAGATTCTGGAGATGCCTCAGACTCTCGAATTGCCGCGAGATGAGACGGTAGCGTTCTTCGAGAGTGTTGCCACTGACTGCCCAGATCGAATCCCAGCAAAGTCCTTGCAGCGATGCCAACGTGCGGCGCAAAGGCAGACGATCAAGATAGACCAACAGCGGACGCAGCTTTCTCCAACTGGTCCATAACTGCACAGTATCCGCCAGGATGATGGCGATGCAGAGGCTCAGCCAGAAGAACATCATTTGTCCGAAAGAGCGCTCAGCAAGGGTCCGGAGGGTGGGCCCCTCAAGTACCAGCCAGAAGACACTGATGGTTGCCCCACACATCAGTGTAAGAAGCCCGAGATAGTAGGTGCTGACGGGTATCGACTTCTTCTCGGCCGGCTCGGCCGCGATTGACCGGCTGAACATCGGCATCAGCGATTTGAAACTCATGGGATCGACGGGAAGGGAACTCAGTTCCGGCAAAAGTGGGCGATCTTCGCCGAAAAGGGCGAGTCCGCGCAGCGAAAACCAGAACCAGATGTACATGCCGGCAACTAGCAGTATCTGGGGCAACAATCCCGACACTCCATCGAGCAGGTGGATGCAACGCCAGTAGACGGAAAGTTTGTTCTCTTCACTTAACAGGCCAATGAGCCAATAGTGGAGCCAAGCAAATAAAACCAATCCAGCCATCGCCGTCACGACGACCCCTCTACGCCAGGTCGCCAAAGATTTACCGGGCACGTAGGGCAGTGTGAAGTTCTTCCAGCAGGCGAGGCATGAAATCAGAAGAACCAATACACCCCAAACTGCAAGAACAGCTCCGCGCCAACCATTGAGGGTCCAACCTATGAGGCCGCAACTCGCTGCCGTTACCACCGCGACAGCGGCCAGCAAAAAGCTGCCGAAGGCTATGAGGGCCGAATGTTGTTTCCTGGGCAGCGGCGCGAAGTGCGCCAAGCGGAAAGACGTCCGCGCGGGTTGAATGGAACCGCGCCAGCACCAGATGCAATGCAGTCCACTCCACACTCCGCACGCGATTAGCAAGACGCTCAACTCGGTAGTGATGCGCAGCGGGTGAGCATTATTATTTTCGTAAATTGGTTTGTCACGGCGGCATGAAGCTGTCGGCAGCAACTCACAATGAGGGTTGTTTGGAGCCGCGTTAAGGACCGCAACTGGCCAGAATCGGTGTTGGCCAATGACCGAGAGCCAAGTGGGCGGGCGCGGGTCGTCTATTGTTTCCCCTGGGTTCAGCGCCCACACCGGCGGAGCATAGTTGCCGATAGGGAGGCAAGGATCGGGCGTGTTAAGGCATTCTTTGCGATCGAGAAACATCTCGCGGGCGGCGATGTACAAGCCCTCCGCAATATCTTCTCCAAAGACTCTGTAGGATCCTTTATTTTCATTCAGCAGTGTCGACGTCCAATCCTTTTGCCATGTGAGCAGGGGATAAGTTGACAAAGTCATAACACCGCGCAGCGAAGAGCCTTCCGCTCCACGTTCGAAGAGCAGATCTGCGCCGTCGATGACGACGCGAGCGGAGGGATAAGCACGTCGCAGAAACTGTGCGAGGAAAAGTTGATCGAGTGAATTCGTACTGCGCACGATCACGAACTGAATCCGTTTTTCTTTGAGAATGTTCACAATGTTCAACAGCACGGACTCCTGAGCCAGCGGCGTCAATCCGCCTCCGTAGCTACGCACTGTGTCGTGATCACTGCTATTGGGCTCACTGAGATCGCCCCGCAATGTCGAGGACGCTGCGCTGGCACTCGCTTGTTGCTTGCTTGGACTCAGAATGGATTGCTGCTCATAGGCTGAGCGAAGAGTAGCGATGTCGCGAGGGTAGTACAGATAAATGGGATGATGTTCGTCGTTACATTCGCTGTTCTCGTCTTGATTGGTCGAATTAGCAATGTCGGTGTCTCCCGACCCAAAGGCAGTCTCATCCTCCGAAACGATGGCAACGCAATCCGTGCTGTAATGTTGGGACTCCAGGTAGTGGACTAAACGGTCCAACATCAGGGAATCTCCCTCCATCGCGGTCTGGAAGGTGCCAAAGTGGTAGCGTTCCATCCGTTTCTTGAACCATAAATAACTTGATTGCGACGAAGCGGTGCCGCTCGAGACCGTGATCGGGATACCTTTCAATTGTTCGGAGTCAAGCGCTTGATCGAGCGAGGGCAGCGAGCCGGAGAACGACGGCCCAAGAATGCGTAGCGTTCCTTTTTGCGACAATCCTCCCAGCCACTCTATCCACCCGAGCGCGCTTTCAAACTCCTCTCGGTCAATGCCGCCTGTAGGTTGCTCGGCGACGACGAACACCACTAACCCACTTTGATAGGGGTTGTTGGTAGTTTCCTCGCCGACCGCACGCCGGAACACAACTACGCCGGGCTGGGTCTGCTGCAGCTTCAGCGCCTGTTCCGCCAGAAGTTGGTCTGCGAATGAAGAAGAGTCCTTTGAGGTTTCATCCCAGGGAAACCAGGAAGAGTCGTACGAATATTTGTCGTCCTCCGCCGCTTGCTCGATGACCTCGATCATTCGATCGAACATGAGCGGCAGATGCGTCGTCATGGGGTTGGGAAGCGTGACGATGACAAAATGCACGTCGGGTGAAAGTGGTGATGTGTAAGTGTTTTGGGCCTTCTTGAAGTCCTCATAGCAGAATCGGGGGTGCTCCCATTCCTTCGGGGCTTTATCTTTCTCGAGGAAGGGCCTTTCTTTGAGGAACGGCTCCAGACGCGCACCGATTTCCTCGCAGGCAGGAGATAGCGTCCGATTGCTTGCGTTCTGCTTCTGCGAAGATTTCGTCTTACTCGTAGTCTCCGGTGCCGTTCCGCCGTTGGGTATGCTTTTCGGTAGATTCGAGAGGCCGAAGAAAGCCAGAAACATCGTCATGATTGCGATGAGGCCAGCATTCTGTTTCATGACGACACCTCAACCAGACTCCTCGACGGAGGAACCCCTCTACGCCACTGACCGCAATCTTCAGCGCATGCAAAGCAGCAGGACGTAACACTTCCGTTTACGCACACTTTGACGCGGGCGTAATTGGAACTTATAAGTTTTCGGGGAAGTCAGCGGGTGGGAGCCCCCTCAGACGAGAAGCTGCTCAGCTTCACTCTCCCGTTCGCCGAAATCGCACCGAGGTTAACCGGTGAAGTTCCTAATGTCAAGCAGGAAAGAGAACAGCAGGAAAGAGAACCAGAGGAAAGCGAACCATAAGACGTTACAGGATTGTGATTGTTCAGCCCACATCTGGGCCCACAATTTGGGTGGTCTTAAATATGACTTGCGTTGCGTTTGGCAGTCCTTACATGCTTGTTAGTTGTTGACCATTTCACTGAGCGCTGTCCCGCCAAGAGGCCGTACCAGTCGTGGAAGAACGGCGAAGGACTAGGAAGTCTTTCGTGGTCGTTATGCGGGGGCGTAATTCAACTGGTCAGAAGGCCTGCCTGGTGAGCACCTCGCAAAAGGTTCGATTGCCATACCAACGCATGAGGCCCTCACAGCGCAGCTCGGATATTCCGAATCACCCAACTTGGAAGCCGAGCAAGCTTGTATTGTTTGCGTAACTGGACTCGACAACTGTTTCCGTTGGGTTGATAACAACATCGTCGAAAGGGCACCGAAGAGGGTCGTTCTTCACAGGAAGAACGCCTTGTTTTATCGGACGCTCAACGGAGCGCAGGTAGGCGACCTGTTCATGAGCTTGATTCACACCTGCCAGTTGTGCGGCGCCAACTCCTTCGACTACCTGACCGAACTACAGCGCCACGCTCAGAAACTGGCGACCAGCCCTACCGAGTGGATGCCGTGGAACTATCGCCAGACGCTGGACCGGATCGTCTCCCTCTCAGATTCCGCGTAGAGTTAGGATGAATCGCACATGGCCGAAAACACCAAACGTCAGTCAAAATCGCTCCCCACTTGGACCGATGTTAAAGCAAAACTCGCGGATTTTGACCGTGCAGCATTGCTGGGCCTGATCCAGAGTCTCTACGCTGCGCACAAGGACAATCAGATGTTTCTCCACTCCCGCTTTGGCTTGGGTGGGGGCGTGCTGGAACCGTACAAGAAGATCATTGATCGATGGCTTTGGCCTGATGTCCTCCGGAATCAGGACACCTCTGTCTCCCAAGCCAAGCGAGCTATCTCTGATTACAAGAAGGCAGTTGGCGATCCCGAGGGAGTGGCTGAGTTGATGGTTTTCTACTGCGAGCAGGCCGCAGGGTTCTGCAGCGACATTTACTCCGATGATGAGGGATACTTCGATGCACTGGTGCGCATGTTCGAGCAGGCCCTCAAGTTCGTCAACGCACTATCGACCGATCGCCGGGACGACCTCGTCTCCAGGCTAGGTCGTGTGCGGACCCTCAGCCATAAGATCGGCTATGGCGTCGGAGATGACATGGATTTCATGCTTTCGAAGTACACGCGGAGTTAGGGCTGCCTTGAATCTTGAATCAATGGTCACTTCTGTGACCGGGTTGCGCAAGCTTGCCGAAAACACACCCTGTTCCACTGTGGCGGTCTGGACCTCGCGCCCTAAGCCACTAAAATGCCAGAAGAGCCGAAAATACCCAGGGGAGAAGAAGCGCAGTGAAAGGGACACGCCACCACGCCACAGCGAAGAGCAAATCATCTCGCTTTTGAAGCAAGGCGAGGCTGGGATGGGCACAGCGGGGCTGTGCCGCGAGCAGGAAATCACTCAACAGACCACTATCGCCAGGCTCGGACGCTGTCAATTACGATCGAACAGCAGAGCACGCCCACCCCCGAGCCCGCTCCTCGATTTCGCGACGGGTCCATGCTAACGGAAACTACATGTGTCTATCGTTCCCGGTGTGGCTGCTGTTGTTGTTGCTGTTGTTGTTGCTGTTGTTGTTCTTCGCGTCCCTGTAGTTGTTGTTGTCGGTTTTGGTGTATCCTGCAATAGTTTGAAGTTGGCTCTTTTAACTCCGGGCAGCCCTCTGCTATGCACTTGTCGCTCATACTTCACCTCAGACAGTTGATGCTATTGGATACAGAAATGATAAGCAAGACAGCAATCAAGAACATTCCGGAGGCTAGCAAAGACTGTGCGCAGAGAAGCCGGCGAGCCTTCTGACGATTTAGCTGCTTACGTGACGAAATGATGGACTCCCACATACGAAGTTGATCGCGGAAGTAGTTCCTTTGCACGTCCTCAGATAATTCATCATCGCTCAGTCGCAGCAAATCGTCGTTCAGCGATGACAGTGTCGCGAGACCCAAAGGCCCCGGCGTCTTTCTCAGCCAGGTGACAGATAGGCATGTTGCCAAGCATGCCAGAAAAGCTATGATTGTGCCAATTAGCAAGTATCCAAATGATCGGCCATTCGCGAGAAGAAATGTGCTTAAGTCATCCGGCTTCAAGAATCCGAATGCGGCCGCTAGAAACAATCCTGCTATCCCGCCGGTCTGCTGCGCTTTTTCTTCCAGTGTGCCACTAACATGTGAGGATGCATCGTCGAGTCGTTCAGCCCGTTCGACAGTTGCCGCAAGGATGTCGAGCTTGAAGCTCATCGCGCTGCCAGATTCTGAGATGTGCCGTGGGACCGTAGCCACAGAACGGCTCTCTCTAGGCACTCTTTCTTGTTATCGCTCGGAATTCTATCCTCCGGCAACTCGGCGGGCAACGTCGATGCGACACGGACTTAGGAAATTGTCTCAGAAACCGGGCCCTGATAAAAGGTTACGTCGAGAAAAAAGTTTTCCAATGTCCCCTCGGATATCAGGCGACTTTCCATCCCTGAAATTCGGCTGTCGAAAGCCGAAAAGGACGTGCCTTCTTGGGCACCCGGTTGTTTCCCAGGCCGGATCGCCTTTTCCGCAACCTGCTCACGGGATCGCCATCGACTCTAGACTGCAAGACCGTTGTCGTGCGAACAGAGTGCCGGAAGAAGCACAGCATCGAAACGCTGCTGTTACTTTCTCCGACGCCCCACTCGCAATTGGTGCCCGCAGTCGATGCACCGGTAATTATGTCGATGACCATACGACAGCCGCCCCTCCTCCCGCTTATGGGTTGCCAGACAATTGTCGGAGCAAAACCGTTGTCGGCCGTCAGGCACCTGCTGCCCGCATTGCGCACACTTCAACGCCGTGCTAGCCATCACAGCACCTCAGAGCGCGACGGGGGAGAAAGACAATGCCTCGAAGCTCTCAGGTTGCCTGAATCTGAAGATTTCGTTTCGGTTTGTGGAAATAGCATGGCTAAAGTACTGAAAATCCAGCGGATGGAATATCCACTGAACCTATCTTAGCCGTGCGCCCGTTACACAAGCCGAACAACTACCTGAGCGCTTCGCAGGACACCGCCGAATGGCTTTTGACCGGAGGGCCTCCGCCCTAACGGCAGGTCCCCGGCAGTCTGCAAGGTGGTTCAGAAAAGAAACTGAACCCACTGCAACAGTTGGCCCAAGTCGGCAGCTTCAGTTCATAGCAAGGCCAGTTCGACCGACGAACATATAGGACGACTAAACTTCGTTGATCTGCAGCGACTCCCGGTCCATCTCGCTGAACGCGGCAGCGGCCATAGCCATTCCCGCTTTTAGCGCCGAGTCGGTTTGCCACCTGCATTTGGGATGAGGTAGGCACAACGGGCGCTCCCTTGCTGGTGCTTTGTTTGGCCCATCCGTGGTCGCGTTACAGGAGGCATCGAGCGATCCGCGTCGTCGTGCATCGCCTCATTTATGGCCCATCTGATAGTTTCCCTGCTCTAACTTGTGATGCCCACTGGACGAAACACCCGCAGCGCCTCGACCGCGACTTTGGCCGCAAGAGCTGGGGCGATGAAGGTTACAGCCGCGGGGAGTTTGTCGCAGAGTTGGGTTCTACTTTCCTGAGCCCGACCCGCCGCTCTGGCCAAATACGCTGACGACTATCAAGACACTTTAGCCGAATGGACCTGATCATGTCGAAGATTTCAGGTGCCAGGAGTCTTAGTCTCCCGGGGAGTGGGGTCCGGTGAGGCCTGCGGCAATCCGATAACGCGGCTCTCGACAAAGTTGCGGAACCGCTGAGAAAAGGTCAGCCCATACCTCAACCAACCTTCGCGCACGACATCGATTTTCGCCCATTCCTTGAACATCAAGCACCAGCCGCGTGCGGAGGGGTGGCTGCGTTTTTCCGGTAGCACCAGGTTCAGCTCGGTGAAGACGATCCACATGAACTCAATCAGTTCCAGAGAGAAGCGCACCGCGTAATCCACGTGCTCTTTGCTGCGGCCGTGCTTCCAATCTCCATCGCCCGGCACGAACAGTAGGTCGAAGAAGCCGGGAAGGTTCTTATCTGTTCGGACCTGCATGAGCAGTGCGTCGTAGCGTGCTCTGTGGGCACTGCCGTAACGATCCATTTCCGGAGTGGGCGCACACCAGATGTGCTGCAGGTTGCTGAAGTATTTCGAGCGCCCATCGAACGTCCCGCATGGCAGGCGGCGGGGACTGGCAGGCTCAAAGACCGAATAGGCCACATGGTGACCCAGGCGGCGATAGCTTTCAAATTGCGACTCCGTAAACCACTGATTGAGCGTGGTGTCGTGCGGAAAGCTGGGATGTTCCTTTTTATAGTTAACGATATCGCTCGGCTCGTCGCCGGTCAGCGAGGATTTGATGTACACCACCGTTCCTGTGTGGTCGGGATCCTCGGGATAACGAATGCTCCCGGTAACGCAGTGGGTACTACTGAGCTGCGTGTCTCCGATGTGCGCCAGCGGGCGTAGATCGAGCGTAACCTCGGCGCCAAAATCGATGCGACACTTCCGGATGGCCATTCCGATACCACCGAATTGCAGATCACCGTCCTCCTCCGCGTCGCAAATCACGATATAGCGGCAGCGTCGCCGCACCAGTTCGTACAGGCCCATGTTATCGAAATGGCCGCCGTCCGTTAGATAGACGTAATTGCTGGTGTCATCGGTTTGCCCCAGCAGTTCGTTGATCAGCGCAAACAACGAAAAATGCGGCGAAGGCCACGGATGCTTATCCATTTCCATCATCAATTCAAGCTTGCCGTCCTTACGCACGGCATCATCGTCGCTAATCTGCAACGTCTTGCCGTCTTCCGTGAGGGTACGCGGATTCCTAAGCCACCAGCCCAGCCGGGCATTAAATATGGTCAACAGGAACGCCGTGGCCGGATTCGTGTGGTAGCCCCAGTTGGGACTGAGCGCCGCTCCAGAAATCGCCACAGCCGTGCTAATGTGTACCCCCCCAGGGGGATACGCGTAGCTGGAGGTTGCCACATAGCCATTGAAACGCAAATTGTTCTTGCCGCGCGCGGCGGTCCACCCCACATCGTAGCCGGAATACAGCGGCGTAAAAACAAAGGACACAGCTTTGCGTTCCTGCCACGCCAGATCCTCTCCAAAAGTAAGATTGAGCGCGGCGCAGAAGATGGGAAAAGGGCCGTTGTAGCCTTTCTTGATGTCGCCCTCTTTCTTGCCACGATCGCCGGGATTTTCTTCATCCGCCGGCAGTAGATCGCCGACGGCAATGTTGGTGTCGTCTTCATCAAAGCCGGTGAACGGATTGGGCTGCCGATTCAGGTTGGACGCACCGAGATAACAGCGTGCCAGCCGATTGCGATAGAAAGCGTGGAGCGAAAATTCGTTCAGATCTACCCGCCATGCGAAGAGCACGCAGATCACCAGCGGCACGACAAAAGTGAAGAACACCTCCCACGGTCCGGCAACTAGCGCCTTGGCCAGGAGCTTCTCCGCAAACCAGGCAATCACCAAAGCGAGTCCGGCGATGAATACGTACGGGCCAACGATCGCCAGAGCTTCCAGCGCGCTGAACTTCGAAGGCGCTTTGTCGTCCGTCGCACCCGTGCTCTTGGAATGTTTTCCCGCTAGTAAGCCCCCAATCGAGCCGCCAAGCCAGGTCAGGAGGGCCGGAACGCCGACAGGCACCCTCAGCAAAAGCCGACTCACGATCATGCACCCAAACAACGAAAATCCGGAGAAGAGAATCCATCCGAGGGAATACAGACCCATCCATCCCGCCAACCGCGCCATCCACTCGCGCCGCTCATCCTTGAATGTTCTTCCCAGCAGCCCCAGCACGAACAGCATGGTGATCAGTGCGCCGGCCAGAATCAGCGGCGGCTGCAATACCACCACGGTGCGCCACCACCGGTCGCCCGTATATCTCCACAGCTCTGCCATCAGCACCATGGAACCAGCAATCCACGCGGCGCCAGAAACGGCGGAAAACAACGTCACCAAGAGAAAAGCGCCGGTTACGATCACGAACTTCACGTGCCCGATGCACTTGGGCTGCTGCTTCCAAAACGCTTTCACGGTCTCAAAGTGGGCCGAGTCTTGATGCGACCTTAGAAAAGAGAGCGGCGCACCCCCGCCAAAAATGATCGCCAGCGCCAGCAGCGCCAACAGCACTACACTGACCAAAAATACCAGCGCCAGGTTGACTCCGAAAGGCGCCGCAGAAATCATCCGCATTAGCAGCGCGGCCAGCAACGCCGCCAGCAACAGCGGCAACACGATCAATCGCTGCACCGCACCCTGCCCAGAGCTGCTTTGTTCCTCTGCTCCGGGTCCGCGCAGCAGCGCCAGATTCCCGGCCACCGCGTCGCTCGCCAGCAGCCACAAGCCGCTGATCAAACCAATCAGAATCGCCGCCGCGGGAGCACTCAGCGGAACTAGCGACTCGAACGCCACAATGTGCGGAAGCAGGATCAGCACCAGCATCCCAGAGATCAAAATGATCTGGTTCAGCAGCGTGTTCCGCAACCAGGTAGCAAACGCTGCCCAGGTATCCGCGCTCAGCAGGCCCGTTTGCGGCGTCAGGTAGTTGCTATACCGTCGCAGCCAGCGGATGGGCTCAGGATGTGTGCCAGGATTGCCGGTGTCGGGCAGTGGAATCAGTTGTTGGTTCACTTCCGCAAAGCTGCACCGTTTGCTCCACGCCGCCAGCCACTGGTGGATGTAACCGCCACCCGATACCGACGACAGATAATCGACATACTTGAGCAGATCCAACTCCGCCAGCCCTTGCAGCACGCCCAGGTTGAAACTGGCGCTCCGAATGCCGCCGCCGGAAAAACAAAGTCCTATCAGCCCAGACTTCGCGGCTCGCTCGTAGGCATTGGACGCCGGTGTCGCCGGTGGCACATCCGTCTCAATACCCACCTTTTTTCGCCGCTTCGCCACTTGCTCGAGTTCCCGGTCCAACAGCCACTGGCTGGGCGTATATCCAGTGGCTGACGCCAGTTGCGCCTGAACGTCCGGACGCGATTCTAGCGCCCCAGCCAGACCCATGGCATCCACAACTGGCGATTCAAACGCGTCAGCGAGAATTTTCTGCACCAGCGGAACTTTGGCTGCGTCGCGCGGCTTGAGCGATTCCTCAGCCAATCGATTGATGTAGTCGGTTGCCATAGTTCACGCGCTCCCGCGTTCAACACTTTAGTTATGCATCGGCTGTGGAATTCCCGCCGCGATGCCCTAAAACCGTTTCAAGAATGCGATCAATGCATGTTTATCCGTGTCGCTGAGCCCGGGCTCGCCTCCCGCGAATTTATCCGTGCCGAAATAATGTCCGCGATTTACAATCAGGTCCGGACACTTGCTGAGCTCCAAAAGTGGCTCCACCGTGTTGGCGAACACTTTCCGCCTCTCTTCGTCGCTGGCGTCCGTGGGCAGTTTCTTCAGATCGCCGCCGATTTTCAGAGCCAGGCTGAAAAGTTTGTTGTCATGCTGCAGTCGTTCCGCTGGATCCGTACTCTCCGACAGCAACATCAAATTGGTAAGCAGGCCCACCGGAGTGCCCCTGGGAATTGGCCCGATCTGGATCATCCCATTTTTGTGCGTGATGTATTTAGGGAGCACCCGCGCCAGCCATGGCAGTTTCGTCAGCGCATCCGGAAGGTAACCGTCAGACACCCGCAGATAGCTGTCTTTCGTAGTGCGATCGATCTTCCCGGGAATTCTGTCGCCCAGTAATTCATCTTTCTCCCGCCGCTCCGGCCATAGCATCTGCTCGATGGAATCCTGGAACGAATCCAGCCGCCCTTTCACCGACGGATCCACAATAAATTTCCCGACGCTGTTGTTCAGCAAATACGGCGCCGTGGACCACAAACTGACCAGCGACGGCGGACGCGTATATCCCCGCCCCCCAGCCGGCATTTGATAACTTCTAGCTTCGCCCGTATACGGCTGGTACCAGGTGATCGTCCCCACCGACGGCAGCTCTTTATAAGACTGCGAAGAAAAATTATCCCAAATGTTATCCGCCAGCGCGTTCGTAGCCAGCGGGCTGCACGCATTGGTCTGCAGCAGCGTCACCGGAATCCGCAACTCCGTCGATAAATAATTGTGCTCCAGAAAATCCGGCTGCTTCACCATCTCCTTCATCTTCTCTTTGAATCCGGAGGTCTGCGTCCACGCCCAATATTTCGCCCAGCAATCCAGATAATTCTTTCCCGCACATCCGCGGCCCTCATCCAGCGCAATCGCCGCCACATCCGGCGGAAACTCCGGCAATTTGCTCGAGTGGCAGCGCGCGCACCGTTCCGCAAACACCTCTTTTCCGCGCGGCACCAGCGCTTCATCCATATCCAGCGCTTTCCGTGCATCCGCATCGGTTGTGCGCAAATCCTCCAAATGATGCGGTTCCGTGCTCTTCAGAAAAAACAGCGCCACGGCCGGCGTTTGTGCTTCGGTCGCCGCAAAATACGCCGAATGTTTCCGGGCCACGGAAATTTCAATCGGCGAAATCGGCTTCCCGCCCACCAGTGCATTAAAGTGCAACAGCCACTCCTCGCTGAACGTCCCAATGTTCAGATACACCCGATTCAGCGCCCCCAGCGCCCCCACCGAGTCTGAGCCATCCTTCAGCACGCGCGGCGTCCACACTGTGTTCGGCGGATGATAATACGTGTCTAACGCCTGCTCTTCTTTCTGCTTCTCCGTTTCGTTGTCCGCTGCGTTGTTGTCCACTGGAATGTAGTCGTTGAATTGTTTGTTGTTCCGCTGCCCTCCCGCTAACGTCTCTCTGCCCCACCGCGTCGCATGTTCCAGCCGCTCCTTCAGCATGTACACCGCATTCATGGTCCGCGGATTGTTAATGCTGTCCGTCGAGACCAGCGAAGTATCGAGCGACCCCGGCCGCGAAGTATGGAACAACTGCCACACGAAATTGTCCTGCTCGCCCTCCCAGTAAAAAATCCGGTCAATCCAAAAATATTGTGCTCCCACGTTCGAGCTCAGATTCTCCCATTGAGGATTGTCGGGGTCCTTCGGCGGCTTCAGCGGATTCGGTCCCACATGGCAGAACCCGCATGACATTCCCACGCGATACGGCCGCACCAGCTTCTTATCCTCGTAGTAGCCTCTGTCCGTGTAATAGCGAACCGGATCCCAGCGTTTTGCGGCCTCTGCGTCGAAATCCGGATTCGGAAAAAGTCGCAATCCCACAATTCCGGTTTCGTACCCGTAATAAGAACCCACTGGGAAATCTGTGCCGTTCAGCTTCGTCCCGCGCGAACCAATCTTCACTCCGGGATATTTCAACTCATCTTCAAAAGGGTCGGGCGTACACCCCGCGCGCCGCTTATCCAGCCACAAACCCCAGCGCTCCGGATCCGGTCCCTTCGCCTCTTCAAAACACGGATCGTTCACCAGTCCCAGATACTCCCAACGTTTATCGTGCCGGAAGTTCGGATCAATCTTTTCGAGCTCGGGATGCGTCGAGAGCACCTTCAAAAAATCCAGCGCCCCCGCGCTGCGATAAATTAGCTCGTTCCACAGCCGGTCGTTTCCCGCCGTCCAAACGATCCACGTATTGCGCCCGCGGATCAGCGCCGACTTATCGCTATCCGGCGCCAGTGCCTTCAGATCGATCCCTCCATCCATGTCATGGAAATAGTCCACATCCGACGCCACAAAGCTGGCCGCATCGCGCCCCGCCACGAGCGCCTCGTCCTTCACGTGTCCGGCACGCGGCTGCTGGTACCAGTGCACGATGTACAAGGTCACCACGGCGGCAATCACTACAAAAAGTGCCCCCAAAATTGCTAAGCGAACCTGCCCAACTTTGTTCGACACGACATGGCCCTCCTGCACTGAGCACCCTGGTCGGCGCCAAGCACTCACTGCCCCGCAAAATCCAGCGCAAAATGAATCAGCGCCGTTTTGTCCCAATACACCCGTCCGAGGTAAAACCCCGGACTAATCAGCCGGATCTCATCCCGAATCCACCGCGCCACCAGCGACGTCTCCGAATAATCCAGAACGATGCATTCCTTCTGGTCCAGCCAGCTCGGCCCCTTGTACACCGTAGCCACAATCGCATTCAGCCCAAACGGCAAAATCCGATTGCGCAACACCCCGCGCGCCGCATCAAACATTTTCCCCTGCCACCCAAACACGTTGATAAGCTCCGCAATCTCTCCGCTGAATTTCGTCCCCGGCGCAATAATCGCCGTGCCCTTTGCCGGTCCGTTCGGAATATCCCCCGCCGGACTCCCGCCAAAAAGCTCATCCAACTGCGCCCCGGTCATCTCCAGCAACTGCCCAGCGTCATAGGTCATCTCTGCAGCTCCTTCGTATCATTTGTCGCGGGCCGGGCTTTAGACCGGCCTTGTTTTTGCCTGTTGGGCCTTTTTTTGAAAAACGTGGCAGAACTTATGACCACACCTGAACACCTGTCGACAACGTAAAGTTCTCGTGCCGTGCAAATACCGCACGGCCTTCTCCACAATCATTTGCCTCCCAAAATAACGTCCGCCGCCTTCTCCCCAATCATGTAAACCGCACTAACAATAAACAATCCTGGAATGCGCGGAAAAACCGAAGCATCCACCACGCGCAAACCCTGCGTTCCATGCACCCGAAAATTACCGTCGAGCACGCCTCCATCCGCCTTCGCTCCAATCGCGCACGTCGAGGAAGCGTGGTGCCCCCAAGCTCGGCAACGAACAAATTTCCGCAACTCCGCATCACTCATCTGCTCTCCAGGAACCTCCTCTTCATCCAGCAGGTCTTGCGTCCTCAGCGGCGCCACCAGCCGCCGCACGAAATGAATCCCCTCCAGCACCGCCTCGACATCAGCATCTCCCCCCTCCGCAAACGAATGAAAATTGATAACCGGCGTATCGCGCGCATCCGCCGTTCGCAAGGTCACCTCCCCAGCCCGATTCGCCGTATGACCTTTCAATATCGCCCAGGTCAAATAATTCAAATCCGTCGCGAATCTCTTCGAATACCCGGGATAGTAGCCCTGAAAATTAGCCAGCAGCCCCATGCAGAAAAGATCCGGCGCCCCGTCATTCCCGGCAGATTTCCGCAACACGCTCAGCACATTCCCATTCGTGGCATAGATTCCGCTGCGGCATCTCTCCCACTGCCCAAACTGCGGATCCCCCTCCGCAAATTTCACCCCCTCAAACACTTGCCACGCGGGAAACTTCATACGATTGACCACCCCTACTTCGTAGCGGTCTTGCAGATTTCTGCCCACGCCATCAAGCTCCACGCGTACCTTGATCCCGAACGCCCCCAAAACATCGCGCCGGCCAATCCCCGAAAGCATCAGCAGTTGCGGAGAATTAAAAGCACCGCCGGCCACGATCACTTCCCGCGAAGCACGAATGGTGCGGAGTTCTCCGCCAGCGGCATTGGGCCGCGGATGGGCGCGATAAAGTTTTTCCCCGTGCAGGTATTCCACCCCTACCGCCCGGTTATTTTCGTCCAGCAACACCCGCGTGGCCAGCGCATGCAATTCCACGCGCAAATTCGCGTGTTTTCGGCGGGTCTCCAGCAGACGTTCCCGCGTTCCAATGCGCCCATGGTTTCGAGTAGACAACGGCGTGTAGCGCACGCCCACGGCATTTTCCCTAAGCAGCCTCCAATCGTTGGGATCCCACAAACTCTCGAACAGCCATCGCAGCTCTTCACATTTCTCGCCCGAATGAAAATAAGCCTCGAACGCGGAATCGAGCACCGCGTCCCGCAGCGCGCGGTTCAGCAGCGCCCCCATGGGCAGCGCCTTTTCCGTCTGCAGCCAGCCCTTCCATCCGTGACGCGTCGGATTCACCCCAATCTTCACTAGCCAGCGTTGCCAGAGCCGGTGATGGCAGTTCTCCACGCGCTCAAAATATCTGCGCATCTTTTCCGCTTTCCAACTCTCATCCTTCGTGAGCTGCGCAATCTCGTTCCAATCTCCGTCGTTTGGCGCCACAAAAATCATCGCGTTGTGCGCCGTGCACCCTCCCAGCGTCCCGGCCCGCGGATACAGCACGCCATCCACGGTTCTGCCTTCATAAGTCTTTAGGTACTTGGGGTCGAGTTCCTGCAGCGCGTCGTCGCTAGTGTGTCGCACAAAAAAATCCCAGCGCATCGCCTCATTCTCCGAAGCGAACGGGTGAAACGCTGGCACGTCGTAATCCTCCGGCAAACGATTGACCTGCGGATCCAGCACATCTCCGCCCTTCAACTGTCGCGGATCACCGCCCGCTTCCAGCACCACCACCGAATGCCCCGCCTCCGCCAGCCGCGCCGCCACCGTCCCACCGCCCGCCCCCGACCCAATCACCACATACTCACACTCTGGACTCATCCGCCCTCGCACCAAACCAGAATCCGTAAAGTCCTCTGTAGCGGCCGGGCTTTCGTCCTGGCTTGTAAGGGTGGTTCTCCGTACAACCGCTAAGCCCTAGCCCATGCAAGCTTCGTGACTGTCTCTCCGCCACCCCTCAACAAACGCTGACCCATCCTTCCGCCCCAACGCATACAAATGATCAATCTTCCCCACGTCGTAGTCCCAACTATTAACGCGTGCGGCCTCCGAAGGCTCCGCATAGATAACTCCAGGAACGCGATCAACAGTCAGCCCCCGCGCCGTCAGCAACGCCAGCGTCGCGCCCCGCCGTTCCGGCAACCCACTCAAAGGCACAGTCTCCGAAAGCCCCCCATCCAGCGCCGGCCGGCCATACAAAGAATAGAAAGGTGTAAACGGCGGAGTACAAGAAGACGCCAAAATCAAATTCGTCAGCGCCCCAGGAGTAGCGCACCTCTTCACCGCCACAAACTCCTTACAAAAGCCAAACTCCTCCAGCCTCCCATACCGTCGCCCCGCTCTGAACGCCTGCGCCCCATACAGCGCCAGCCCCGCCAGCGCCCCAGCGTACTTAGGCAATTTCACCGAAGTGCGTGTCACCAAAATCTGAATATCCGGCCCCGCCATCAAGCTTTCCATTGCCGCCTGATCAAACATCCGCAGCACCGCGTCACGATAAATCTCCGCATGCGGAAAAATCCGCCCCCGCATCACCCGTCCCGCAAACGTACTCTTCGGCCCGTCCAAAATCGCCGCTTTAAAGCACTCCACGGCAAAGTCCAGCCTTCCGCAAACCAGCGCACAAGCCACCGACGAACTCGCGCTCACCGCCGCAATCGCAACCGGCCGCAGCGGCCGCTCCGGCTCCAACGCCGCAATAAACCCCGCCTGCCAAGCACACCGAAGCCCCCCACCCTGCAATACCAGATATTCAATCTCTAGCCCCATGCCGCCGCATTTTCCTTGTAAGCGTCCGCTTTCTGAGGCGGGCGCCTTCTTTCCCCGCGAAGCCAACTCTCTGGCTCCAGCGATCCTTTCTCGAACTCCGGCAGATTTTCCGCTGCCCAGCATCTCGAATCCGTGACGTGGGAGTCCGCCTCCGCACACCAAACCACCCGGCGGATGAGCCTTACCGCCTCCGCGCCTTCATCCAATCCGCCAGCTTCAGCGCTTTCCCAGAAAACCCCGCTTGCGGATTCCCCGCATGCGCCAGCAACTCCGGAGTAAAAATGACCCTCTCCGGGTTCAACAACGCCTTCTTCGATCGCGGAATCAAGACATACCGATAAATCAACTTATCCACCAAAGAAAGCTTGATGTCATTGTCCACTTCCGCCAGAATCTCGCTGGCATTGAACCGCGGATCCTGCGCGCACTGCCGATAAAACGTGAGCAGTGGCTGAATACTCGTAACATTTCCCGCAGGAGCCACCATCACGGTAGGAACTCCGCCCGAGCCCGCCCATGATGAACTCGCATGGCACAGCGCGCAATTCCCGGTAACCCGCGCGTACCCGACGGTCTTCTTCGCAAATCCTGCAGGCATCTCCAACGTCTCCTCCCAAGAAAGCCCCAGCGAGGCGTAGCCGCCCGGCGCAGGCATGTACTCTGGAAACAAACGCGGCAACGCCAGCCAAACCCAGTAAGGAATCCCCCGTGCTTCTTTAGCGTCCACCGCTCCATACAAGAATTCATCCCGCTGGTCAGCCCCAATCCACGGCGGCTGCGGCACATCGCGATAAAACTTGTACCAAACCGCATAGGCCGCAGCGACGATCACAATCAGAACTCCGACCTTCAGCAGCTTTCTCTTCATGAGCTTGTCCATAACGTCCGGGGAAGCGAACCTCCCTCAAAACGTCTTCAAATATTCGAGCAACTCTTGTTTCTCCTCCGGGGAAAGATTCGTCCCATACTCAGGCCCTTCATGTCCGGAATTGTTGTTGCCGCGCTTCGTCGTATCGAACAGAAAAAAGTTCTTTACATCCCGCTGTGCCACATCAAAAGCAAATCCCACATTCTTCGGATCGTAAACATCGTCGCCCCGGTAAAAAACCTTTGTCCGCGCCGCGGAAGGCTCCAGCAGTTCGCGCAAATTCGGCACCGAGCCGTTGTGCAAATACGGCCCACGCAGCCAGATTCCATCCAGTGGCGAATTCGCATAACCCTGCGTTTTCTTGAAGTGGCTAAAACGCTGCGGGTAAGGTTTGTCAAAACCCCAGTCCTTCTCATACCCCGCGTATAGCGTGCTCTGATTCACAGCCAACGCCCACGTGTAGGAATCCAGCCGCGAGCGGTCCGTACCGATGTCCGCGATGGGCACCACGGTTCCAACACGTTCACCCGCTTGCCGCGGCGTGTGGTGGAAAGGCGCCTCGCGTGTGCCGTGGCAGCCGGCGCAGTACTGCTGATAAATCGCTGCGCCTTTCAAGGCCAGCGCCGCGTCGATGGGATACGGATAAGCCATCGGTTTCGCCGTCTCCAGCCACTTTGCCGTTCGCAGCACCAGCGGCACATCCAGCGTCGGCGGATACGCCCCTGTCCCATACGCCGCCGAAAGATTCCGCTCGTTAACCGACGTATTGTTCCCGTCCCAATGCAGGTGCATCCCCTCGCGCGGCCCTTGGTTCCAGATCGATGGAAAATCCGCGTTGCCCATCAACTCTTTCGGGTCCGCATGCTCCATCGGAAAATTCAGCAACGCCTTCGGAGCATTAAAGGTATCCACCCGCCCCGGTCCCCAGCTGCTCTTATCAATGAAGCCGAGACGTTGCCGCAGAATGATCAATTGGTCCCGCATCAGGTCCGCCGCCACGTAGCGCAAAATCAATCCGTTTATAAAATCCGGTTTGGGAGCCCGCCGGTTCGCATCATCCTGCATCTTTTCGATCTGATCCATCAGCCGTTGCCCGGAAAACTTCTGGTCCATCGGCACGGCGGTGAGAAACTGTCCCCACGCGCCCAAATCAAAAGTATTCGCCGGCATTCCCGGAATCACCCTTGGCTCGCTGCCGGGCGAATCGCGCACCGTCCCCGTGTGGCACGCCGCGCAATTCAGATACACCACGTCGATGCCCCGAAAATTGCGCATCGATACGCCCACCGGCAGGTCGTAGCGCGGATCCTTGCCCTTTTCGTAAATCATTCCAAACGACGAATACCCGCGCCCTGCTCTCTTGTCCGGCAAATACTCGGGAAAAAGTTCAGGCAGCGCCACCCAATACCAGTAGGGAATCCCATCCTGCCGCTCCCCGCCAGTCGATCCGTACATGAAATGCAAAACGTCATCGCTATATTCCACCGGCTGGTCGCGCGTAAACCGCACCGCTAGATACGCCGTCAAAGCCACCAGGAGAACCAATGCAGACCACCAAAACAACTTCAGCCACCCATGTTTTCGTAGAACCGCGCCATCCCCATCTGTAGTCATAACCAACCTCGGAGCAGCGCTGGAAAGATGCTCGGAGCGCCCAGCGAAATACCAGTCGGAGTTTGCAGCGGAATGGGCAGAAGAATACCCGGCACAATACTCTCCCAGCCGCACAAAGATTCCTGCCTCATCCCGCCGCGCCCGTTCAATCTTCGTAGGAGGCCGGCGCGCCACGCAGGCGGGATAAACCACCTTGCGCAGGTAGGTAAGAAAACCAGTCGGAACAAACCCGCGCCCCTCCACGGGATCAAAATGCAGTGCCTCTTGATCGATCTGAATCTCGTCCTCAAATCGAACCTCCGCGAACGCCGCCCAAGCAGTGTTACGCGCCCCCGCATGCTGCGCTTCGATTTTCAGCACCCGATGTTCCGCGATCGCCTGCGTCAGTTGTAGCTCCCGCCCCGCGTCGTCGTGCGGCGAAGCCGCACCGGCCTCGCCACTGGGCGTCAAACGTATCCACAGACCGAGCCCACCGTCACGAACCCTGTACTGAATCTGCGAATAGTAAACATTCGTAAGATAGTCAAACCTCTCCAGCCCATTCATCCAGCCGCCAGTGGCTAGATTTAAAACCAATTTCCACAACCGGTCGCCTCCTGCGGTGCAAAGCAAATCCAGATCTTCTCCCGGGCGCCGCTGTAATCCGTCCTCGCTAGGCGCAGCCAGCCCAAAAAATCGGCAAGCAATACTGGGAGCGTCCGGTATGATTTTTGCCAGCCACCGCGGCGCGCCACGTTTCATCAAGCCCATTCCCATGCGCAGCAAAACCGTCCCCGTCAGCAGTTCCCCAGCCCGCGCCAAATCCGTATCCGTCGCGTCCAGCGCCCGCACCGACCCGCGCATCACCCGTCCATCCGGATGAAACGTCCGCGCATTGCGCACGACGCCGCTCACGTACCCGAAGCCAGCCGCAACAATTCTGGCAAGGAGCTGCGCCCGTTGGTAAGCCCCCAGCCGCTCATCCTTCCGCCACGCCGACAGCGTCCACAAAAATCCACTAAAATCACTAATGGAAAACGCTAGCGCCAGCGGCCCGGGAAGAATATCCTTGTACCAAAGCACCGCCATCACTCCCGGCACCATCGGCCGGTCCAGCAGCGACGCAAACACAAATCCCTGCGCGTTCAATCGTCCGCTAACGATGTACAGTAGCCCCAGCCCGGAAACCAGCAACCCCACCAAGCGTAAGTAGTTTTCTCCCTGCTCGGTCAGCGCCGGAACATGCAGCAGCGTCACGCTCAACCACGGATCGAGCAGCAGCAGCAGCCCCAGCGTGAAATCCACATAGCCGAAATACTCCACACTTCGCGCCGCGCGAGTTTGTCCCTCGGCTTGCCATAAACGCCCGAACATGTCGGCCAATTTTAGTGCGCTCACGAAAGCAGCTTTCTGTTTGGACGCAAGCCCACTGATTTACCTGAGAGCTGCGCCCCAACTTGGATCTCTGCCATTACTCTGGAAGATCCAGTTATGGAACCGTATGGAAATTCTCCGGCCGCCGCCAGCTCATTTCCGCACTTTGCAGAGCATGGCCCAATACAGCTTGTACCCAGCCCGGTACCACTGAACCAGAGTTTCCGGCTGGGCCAAAATGAGCGCCTCCTTAAATTGAGACCAGACCGGTATTCAAACAGCTCGTCGAGTGGCCGCTACCGGCCTTCTACACCGGATCTCGATCACTAGTGTGCAGGCTGCGCAGTCTCTGCATTCAACTGTGCGTAACACGAAATGCTATGGTTGATTCTTCGCGCAATTGCCCCCGATCACAATGGAACGGACTGCATTATCTGTGGCTGCTAACCGGGGAAAGTCCTTCGCCTTCACGTAACCGCCATACGATGCCACATTAGCGGAACAAACCAAATCGCCGTTTAGCTGGTACAACGCATATCCAGAAACGGCCCCTCCGCCAAAGTATGGATGACTTCCCAGGATCGTCGCCTCGTTGATGATTGCGCCACCTGACTCCAGTGCCTTGAGCCAGACAAGCCCCCATTGATCCAACTGCGCCGACGAGACCGAATAGTCGGCCGCCACAGTGAAGCCCATTCTTGCCGCCAGCCCATCCGCCTGCAGGACCGTGACAATCGTCGGTGCTGACGAAGAGGACGATGGATTCGATTGCGAAGGAGTTGTGCCGGGTCCCGTTCCGTTGCCATTCCCTGTACCGCCCGCCCCCCCCTGTTGCGCTCCACCGGGTTGCGCCGCTCCTTGCGTCGGCGTTGAGGTTGCCGGAGTCGTCGAGCCGGTTGGTGCCGAAGGCGCCGTCGGCGGTGTCAGCGTAATCGACCCGCCAGTCAGTCCGGCGAGATACGACTCAATCCCCGTCACTAGACTCATGATCTGGGCCACCTTCAGGTTGACCTGCGTGATCACCGGCATCTCCCGATTTGAAATATCCACGTCGAAGCTGTGAGTCGCCGTAAGCGCGGTGGCCTTTCCCGTAGGGTCGCCCGTCAGGTTTCCGACAATCTGTCCCTGACGTGTGATGCCCTCCTCGTCCGTGTTTATCTGCGTGAGATCATCCGCAGACAGTCCAATTCTCTGTCTCAGGAAAGCCAACATCCCCGCTTGCGTCGCAATATCGTCCAAAATTGGCTGGGCCTTGGCGGCATCGGCGCTGCCCAGCTTTGCAAGCTTGGCATAGTCGGTTTCCCGCGCGATCTCGGCCTGTTGTATTTGGCCGGCCGCCGTCGCGGCCACAGCATTGCAAACGTAAGCCTTCTGTAGTGCGCTGTGCTGGTCGATCAGGGTACCAAGAATCGAAATAAACGGATAGCTGCTTGGGTCGATCATGGCAATCGTCGAAGGCCCGTAGATGTCCGGAGTCAGAACCGTTGCACCGCTCTTTTTCAACTCGCGCGCCACTGCTAGCATCAGCGCCTGATCCTGGATCGTGCCAGTGAATTCGTTCACGCTCTGGCTGCTCGCAAACAATGAGAGGATGCTCTGCAGTGCCGTCACACCCTGCCCGATCGCGGTAGTGTATGCGGCAAAGCTCGGCGGAGCTTCACCCGCACGTTGCACGGTCGGGCAGCCATCTCCGTCCTTTAGCAGATTATGTGCCTGATTCAGGAAATTGTGCACAATCACCATGTGCGACCGCCAAATCTGAAATGCCGGCACCGCCGTCGATGACGACGGCACCAGGATCAGATTCCGGCTTCCACGCAGTGCATTGACCTCGCCCGCTATCTCCGTGCTGTTCACACGAAGCGCTTTGTAAGCCAGAATCTCGGATTCAATGGAATATGTTCCGCTGCTGGCCGGAGTTGACGGCGCCCCCGCTGTCGATCCCCCGCCGGTTCCGGCCTGCGCCACCGCCACGTACGACAAGCCGAGCGTCGCCGTCGCGAGAATCATCACACTGACAATCTTTCTGAGTACCATCTTTCCTTTCCTCCTCCCAAAGCTACGCCGTCCTCGATTGAATAGCAGCCGTCACCGCCGCGTCCGCGTTGAGAAACACCCCCATGGGCTGGTCGTTGTTAAGCTGGCTCCCGGTTGTCCTCAAAATCGTCTTCACGTCGTCGTGCGTCAGCGTGGGGTTCGCCTCCAGGATCAGCGCAATCGCCCCCGCAACCTTGGCCGCCGCCCCGGACGTGCCGCCGAATTGGTTCGTGTAGTCCGAGGGACTGAGATTCCGGCAGGTAAGATCATGGACAGCGTCCCCAGGCGCGCTCACCACAATCCGGTCTCCATAATTGCTCGACTTTCCCGGAGCGATCGCACGCGGATTGTCAACCGGGTCAAAGGCCGTCGCGCCCACAAGGATCGAGCCGGTGGGCGGTATCGACGTTCCATCATCCGCAACGCCCGCGTCGCGCCCTCCGTTGCCCGCCGTTACGCACACCACGCAACCTTTGCTAATGGCATTCTGTATCGCCGTGGCCACGACCGGATCCTGCTCACAGTTGCCGAGGATTGGGGGAAGTGTTTGTGCCTCCACATTGATCACCACCCGCCTGCCGCCCGGATCCTGTTGCGCAGCCCAATCGATCGCACTCGCAAGCGTGTTCCCTGGAAGTTGCTGCCCGGCGCCCGTGTTGTATTGAATTGCCCATAGTTTTGCGTTGAACGCAACGCCGGCGATCCCCACCGTGTTGCTCGTCGCGCCCGCCAGGCCAAGAACGCCGGTCCCATGGTCCGTCGCTCCCGCGGAAACGTTCTCCGACCCGTCCCATGCGTTGTACAAGTGATTTCGCTCCACCTGGTTTGTCAGGTCTTCGTGATCCAAAAAGAAACCTGCATCCACGTCCGCAATCGCCACGCCCACTCCCGAAACCCGCGTCCACGCGCCGTCAACCTTGCAGCGGAAGATGTACCACTGGCGATCCGGCTGGTCCCCTGTCCCCAGCAGCGGATCCGTCGGAAACACAGGCGCCGCAAGCCCCGGATCGCCTCCCGATGGCACCGAGAATCCTCGGTACTCCGTTGCGTGCACCACTTCGGGCAATGCGCGCAGCCTGCGCAGGATCTCCTCCACATCCGCATGCGCGGGAAAATGTAAATGCACGAATCGGCTGAGCCGTGCTTTTTCTCCCTTTTTCCGGCGCCTCATTTTTCCTGAATGGCGCAGATGGATTGCCGGATGAGCCGAATGCATCTCGTGCTCCAGTGCAATTGTGTGCAATCCCGCAATATGCTGGCCGCCCTCCGTCGTAAATCGAAACGGAGAACGCGACTTAGCGTGGGAGCCCACTGGCTGCAGCGCAGTTTTCAATTCGATCTGAACGACCCGCTTCTCATGCAGTTCCGGCCCGCCCCGCTGTCCGGAGGGAGGTGTGCGAACGTCAGTTGGCATTTAATCGCTCCTCTTCCTATGAAAGGCGTCAACTCCACGTAGGTAAAGCGGGACACTGCATAAGGGTCAACGCAGGGATTGAACCATCTTGAACTCTCTACTGAATTGTCTGTCATTCGTGCAAAACCCGATCGTTATGATCGTTCCTGTCTGTTAGGCGGAGCTGTGCTGCCTCTGTTCTCTCCCAAGGAAAAGAGGTATGACACTGCCACACCCGTTGAAGCAGATAAAATGCCCAAGGCTGCTGTCAAGGCCCACGCCAACTGATAATCTCGGCCCTGAAAAAGGCTGCGCTCTGCCATTGCTTGGGAGATCTCGATTGAAGATCTTCAGGGTGCTGTCAGACATACGTGCCTCATCTCAAAGCCTGGAGCATTACCGAGAGCCAACGCTCGGTTGAGTTTACGATTCAGGCCGACCTGCCGGGTAGGTAGGTACTGCTCCTGCCGCGGTATTGAATGAGTGAAGCGGCAACGGCCAATCCCGGCCTCATACCTCACGGACTGCCCGGATTTTCGTCAGAACGCCTTACCTAGCGGCCCTGTAGTTTGAACCCCAGATAGGTCCCGTTGCTGATCCCCATAAGTCCAAGCAGTGTCGTGTCGAATTCTGGCATCCCCAAATTAGTGGCCACCTTCACTACAAAAATCACCGCTAAGATCACAGTGAAGAGCACCATCTGGTAGCGATGGAACGATGGACCTGTACCGTCCGTGAGCAAATCCGTGAAGAAACCTTGCGTCGCTTGGGGCGCAGGACTTGTGCCATCCGCCGTTGCGGCGAGCAGAGTCGTACCCGAGGAAATTCCAATCAGGACCAAGACGCCGCTTGTAATCGTGTTTTCGTTCCATGTAACCAAGAAGATAAACACCAATGCACCAGCCACTAGAAATGTCCACAGTGCCATTTGGGTGCGCGCCAAACTGTATGCTTTTCGAAGGGGAGGAATGATGTTCGGTCCGGCTGTGAATGTTCCGGTATCCCGAATGATGTCCGAAGTTCGAGCGTACTTTACAAAAAGCACGACGGCGAAAACAAACAAGACGACCCAGCCGGCGAGCCACCAGTTGTTAATCCGCTGGAGCGGAATCGTTACCTCGCTGGGCCATGGCCCCGTTGCCGGGCCTACTGAAACGGACAATGGGCCGCTGTCCCAAGGGCGCTGTAACAACTGAAGCCAAGGGCTATCTTTTGGATCCGCTTTTGCCGCAACGTCGGAGGATAGGTAGAACGCAAGGACGTATGTAGCATTCGCCGTTTGGGCGGCGATGGTTGCCTTCTCCCGAGCAGTCTTCGCTGCGGCCGATTTGTCGGCAGCATCTTTCTTATCTGACTCGATCTTAGAAATATCTTTTCCCTGAGCCGCCTTGTCAGCTGCCGCTTTCGCGTCGGTTTCGGCATCCCTAGCGACCTTCTCCGCGGCACTAGCGGGACTTGCCGCCGCACACTCTCCGGCAACCTTTGACGTCTGATCGTCGCTCGGTGCGTCTTTAACCTCTGCCGGCTCTTGTGCCACGGCACCTTTCATCAATATTCCATCGATGTAAAGCAATAGGTCCGGGACTGGATGTTGGGCTTGCGCCCATGTGTCATACTCCGCCTTGCAAACTACGATTTTGAGATTGCCGCGCAGTCGCACACTCCGAGTTCGAATTCGCCCTCGTGTGCTATAAGCATCTCGAACCATAGGCACCGAGGGAGTTGTCTGTCCCCAGATCGAGCCAACCAGCAATAACCACGCTAGTCGTCGCATAAGGCTCCTCAGAATAGCCGTTGCTTGATTTGGTCCCCGATACCTCACTGAAGTACGAGTTGTGCTCCTACTCGTGACATTCGAGAAAGCACTACGTCATGACTGGCACATTTTCTTAGCTGCACCGGTTCCCAGTCCTCGCAAAAACTATTCCGAAGCGGCGAACGTAAGTCTGCTCGTCTTTTGACCGTTAAGACACAACTCTACCTCCGCCTCTCCGCGCCGATCGCGTCTCAACCAAAACCTATTGTCCCTGGGGAAGTCGGCGAGTCGAAGCCCCCTCGGATGCGAAGCTTGGTCCAGCTTCACTCTTCCGTTCGCCGAATCGCAACAAAACTATCCCTCAAATCTCAAAATGTCAACGCGAATTTAAGATTCTTGTTGGGAGGCACTCACCGGTATGTGGCCGCACACCAAGAAACACTAAATGGCCTCTTACTTCCGGCAGTGGTCTTCCGCTTACCGACAATACATGGAAGCGTCAGCAATAGGACGTCATGTCGGCACGTGGTAGCTAATTCTCGTTGTTCCGCGTGAAAGATTCTCTTATCATCCTATCGAGAGTCTATACAAGCTGGTTCTGGGGGGATGGATGATGCGTGCGCAAAGGATCATTTTGTTCCTCACCTTCGCAACGGGATTCGCCGTGCTGAGCATTACGTGTAGACACTCGCAACTTGCGCTCGGCGCGCACGATCTGCCGCCGTCGTTCGCAGATAACCAGCTCAATGACCGCCAGCGCGTGTATCTGGATAGACATACCGAATTGACTAAGTGGCTTATTGCCCTCAGCTACGCTATTCTTGCTGGCCTGGTCTCGAAGCGCATTTCCGGCTCCGATGACTCGCGCTTCAGTTCATTTTCATGCTCGCTCGGAGCAGTTTTGCTCCTTCTCTCTCTGTACGCCGGGTTTCTCTCTCTCAGTAGCAGTCGTCGCTGGTTGTGACCGCGTGAATGTCGTGCTCGACAAGATTCGCTCGGACGCCGCAGCCTACGCAGTTGGCCAAGCACGTGTATTGCTCGGCATTGGCGATAAGCAACGGGTTGTTCAGGCTAGTTTGGTGCAGGACAGCGGTCAGATGGCACTCAAGGGGGATGGACTGGTCCTATCCGGACCGCTTAATCAGGGCCCTTTGAACGGCAGCCTAACTGTCGACAACAAAGCTCGTAAACTCGTGACATCCGCGTTGACGTTATCGGCCGACTCAGTCGACTCAGCGGTTTTCAGTGGAACCTTCACGACCTGCGGCACTCGTTCGCGGTTCATCGAGTGACGGCGTGGTACAGACAGAATAGGGATGTGCAACGCTTGCTTCCTGCTCTGTCCACTTATCTTGGCCATGTCGATCTGAGTGCAACCCAGCGCTACTTGACGATGACACCGGAACTCCTCGAACAGGCAAATCGCCGATTCGAACGGTATGTGCGCGGAGGCGACGATGAAAGATAGCCCCGCTCTGGCGCCCT
>Ga0182015_10000671_pt1 | contig 48697 bp, 27 predicted proteins | sample 712P3MmetaG_FD_120478 | JGI IMG/M metagenome (GOLD analysis project Ga0182015, IMG submission 120478) | Permafrost microbial communities from Stordalen Mire, Sweden - 712P3M metaG | ecosystem: Environmental > Terrestrial > Soil > Wetlands > Permafrost | place: Sweden: Stordalen | collected...
CCTTTGTATCAAGCGATGGATGCTCCGAAAGGGAATGCTGGGTGCCGAAACCCAGTGTTCATCATTCCTTTTAGAGCATCCTTTCTTTTTTAGCTAGAGACTTGGCGAATAATCCAGGCTAGGCAGGGGCGGATTTCGGGATTGTATCCGCGATTAGCGCACAGCCAGAAACGAGTATGCACCCCGCGGTGTGACAACTTCCGACACGCTCGCGTTACAGAAATGCAAAATGACCGTCCCCTCATCGGCAGGATAGGCGTTAAGGGACAGGTTGCCCAACCGCCCAGGCGGGGTGATGCTGGCGATCAGATCCGATTTGGTAAGGCCCTTCGCTTTCCCAATGACGTCGACGCAACGCTGGGGAGGCACGGGGCTCGCAGGAATGTTGTCGATGCTATAGATCTTCATTTGCGATAAAGGTGAGCCATCCCCCAAAGTGAAACTGCTTCCTTCGTTTATCTTTACCGGTACGGCAAATGTCTTCTGCTTCGAGGTCAACCGTTCCAGCCATCCCGCGCCGCCGAAGGGGTAGGTGCCCGACGATCCAATGTTTGCGATGTACTGTGTTATTGACTGCCCCGCACCGATTGCGAGCATCGTTGTCGAGAGCGGCGTGTTGTGAGGAGCGTCCGTCCCAATCCAGGCATCCGTCACGCTCGCTGGACGGCGGTATCCGCTAGTCGAAGTTGTCGAGCCAGGATTGGAGTCCATCAGGGTGATGATCTGATGCGCCTGCCAATAGGCCCCTGGGGGAGTGATGATGTTCAATCGCCCCGTGACTGCAGAATTTTGGTCGTTAGAACTGGTCCCGTTGTCGCCGAGCAAGGTCGCTGTCTGGTTTGGACCACTGTCAATTCGGCTCGTCAGGCAGGAGGTAACTCCTCCCGCAGCCGCTTGACCGCCTTGTTGGCACACATTTGTAACCTGAGTGAAATCGCCACCCAAACCCACTCCGGTCGCATACTGCTCGTGATCGAGCGAAACGCTATGATTTACGGAAACAATTGCGCCCGGCCAGAACGCGAAGTTACCGTTGTACTTGCCCAGCTTGACCGTATAAGCCGATGTAGCGGATGATCCGGTGTCCGTGTAACTGCAAACCAAAGTTCCAGAACAGGCTGACGCTTGGGAAAGCGACGTAACCACCGAGCCGCAAGTGCCATGCGAACCGCCGGGACAACCTCCATTGTAAGGAAAGACATTCGCGCGGATCAGATCATAAGTAATAACGTCCGCTCCGTTGGCTACTCGCGGCCAACGCACCGGAATCGAATCGCTGCCCGTAGACTTCCAATAAAGAATCGGCAGCGGAGAGGTAGCCATATTGGCGGTTATATCGTTGGCTACGACGAAATAGACGTAAGGCGTGGAACCGGTTCCTCCGGTTGGCAAGGCTCCAGACAGGCCTCCGCTTCCATCAATCGTGAAAGTTGCAGCGCCCGTAGATCGCCCGGCAATCAGACCCGCAACTCCCAGCCCAGGAAATGGAGACCGGGGCGGAGAAAGCGGATTTAAAGTAAGGTTGCTCTCGGAATAGACGTTCTTAAGGTAGGCTCCCTGGTAGTTCCCCGTGGAATTCGACGAGTACACCTGCCACAGACCTGTCGCTTGCAGCACCGTGTTTTCGACATACAATCCATTGGAGTTATAGTCAGTTACACCGTTCGAAGAATTCGCCGTGATCGTGGAATCGCGCAGCGTAATCACCGGAGCCACCTGCATGCTCTGGTTTCCCGCCGAAAACACGAACGATCCCGTCCAGTTCGCATTGTGGTTCAGCGATATGGCCTGATTGTTGAAATGGTCGATGGTGACGTTCTCGTCGTCCCATAAGTCGAAGAAGTTATTAAAATGGCCGACTTCGCCCACCTTATCGTAAGAGATATCCGTCAGGTGAGTATTCATTGCGTTATCTAACACAGCCACATATGCCAGCGCGACCACGCCCGGACTCGCCTGTGCCGCGATGTCAGCGCCCGAATGGGTGTATTGGAACGTCGTTGGGCTCTGCACCGCCGTGATGGTCGCATCTCCCCAGTAACTGCTGGTGTCAGTAAACAGGATCGTCACCATATCGCCGACACGAAATCCGTTCGCGGTCGCCGTCGTGATGGTTACGACCTGGGAGATCCTTTGCGTCTGGCTAATGGCGACTCCAGCAAATGCGGCGTTGCTCGAGAGATTCGCCGGCGAGCGAAAACTCAACCCGGTTACAGTGGTGTCCGTGAAGTTGTTGGAATTCCGCAGATCGCCAACCTGTAAGCAGGCTCCCCGTCCAAGGCAGTTCAGAGTGGTCCCCTGGCCGTTCAAAACCGATTGATTGGAATGCAGATAGATCGTTCCGAACACATTATAAGTATTGACGGAGCTGTCAGGTCCATTGGCCGGGATAGTTACATTGCACTGGCTGTTCTTGTATAACGTAGCATTGACTCCGCAAGCCGCGTTCAACGCTTCCTGAATGCCGGAGGATGCCGAACCAATGGTGTAACCGGCCGCATAGGAATGGAACGGAGTGAACGTTATCTTTCCCGAGGCTGCTCCTGAAGTGCATCCTCCTGCGGCAGTAACTACGCTGACCGCCTCACTGTTTCCGCCTCCAGAAAGCAGAACCTGATATCCGGCCCCGCTGGTTGTATCAATGCCCACCGGACATGGAATGAGTGTGACGGAAACCTGCGATCCGCCCGCGAGCGAAGTGGAGATAGTCGTTATCCAATTCAGTGCCGTCGTGGCATAAGTTATGCCGGCCGGCACGCCGCCAGCTTTCACCACCGGTCCGCTGTTTACATAATGTTGGTCCGCGGCCTGGTTAGGCGCGGTCGGGCCTGCAGGCAGAGCTAATGGGCCCCTCATCGTGCCGCCCGCCATGGAAACGTACGCTTCTGGCCCTTGCGCCTGCAACCTGTTCGAAAATGCCCATGCCATCAGCAGCGCCATGATCACGGTAATCATCAGCTCGGCCGCCATCGGAAAACATTTGTGTTTCACCGCGAACGATGTGGGCATCTCTTATTCCCTCCTCGTGCAATACACGCGACCTGATATGGGCCAATAATAAAGCCGCTCTGACGAGCGGCGCCCCTCTCGCATATACTCTTGCAACTCATTTTGCGATTGTTAGTTTGAACTCCGCGCGTCGCTTTCGTCAAATCATCGTTGAAACCCCCTTACCATAGCCCGACGCGGTCACGAGTGTGGCAATAGGCGTCTCAGTCCACTTCCCGGCATCCCCGGGACAACGGCCGTCGTTGAGGAGTCCTCCGAAATTGATTGATTCCCACGGCAGATATCGGGGCGCAGATTGTCGCTACGGCATCGCAGGCGTCAGGAGTCGATCCAGGGTTCTGTTGCTCACAACAGATGCCGGGAAAGGTAGAGTTCATACAACTTACAACGAGGCTTCATCTCTTGAGCCGATTCGCCCGCCACTAACCCGGAGCTTCGCAAGCGGTAGAAAGCTTCGGGTGCGGCGATGTGGCGTCCGCCGAGTAAAGCCCGCATGACTTCGAACAGGGTGTTGTCCTGGGCCAGCGAAACCAGAAGACGATGCAGGTGATCGCCGAATGGCCCCTCGTCGCGAGCCGCCTGGGCTTCGAAGTCGCGAAAACTGAGCTTTCTACCGACGAGCTCGTGCAATCCGCGCCTGGTCAAGTAAGGTTGCCCGGCCACCAGGTTATAGAATTGGCTCACTTCAGTCTGATCTCGCAGCGGATTATCGTATCTTTGATTTAGTTCTGCCACTTGTTCGAGGGTAAAGTCTGGCAAAACCAGCCGGGTCCCCACATTGAACGGAGACTGGTTCATGTCGGTGATGAACATATGAGCCTCTGTGGCATAGGCAATGGCCAGCGTGAGGCTCTGCCAGGGTCCGGTGGGATCGAGCGAGCGCTCGTTGTGCCAGGAACGGAACAGGCCAAAGACTTCGCTGCCGAAGTTGCAGGTGAAAAGACGGTCGACTTCGTCCATTCCCCAAAGCAGCGGGCAGTTGAGTTTGGCCAGAATCTCGCGCCGCAGGAAGCGCTCGAAATTCATGCTCGGGCCGCGACGGGCGTTCCAGGTATCGGCAAGCGAGATATCCAGATCGAGTTGCTCGACGATCGTCTCGGCCAGCGCAAGAAACAATTTCTCAACCGTCTCCAGATGGGAAGCGTTGAGCTTCTGGAAATCCGTGAGAATCACTTTGGCGCCCGACTTACGGGCCTCCTGGAGTCCTCGAGCCATGAGGGAAGTCTTGCCCATCTGGCGCGCACCCTTAATTAGAATGATGCTGTCCCTTCGTGCGACAGCTTCGTAGAAATCCTCGTCGGTGGGTCGAAGGATGTAAAACTTCGAGTCCAAAGGAACCGCCCCGCCCACGGTCTCGAGCTTGATGGAGCGGGATCGCGCCTTCTGTGGGGTCTCCAACGATTCGGAAATCTGTGCCAGCAGCGCCTCATTATCTTGAGGGCTTCGCCACTGGGCCGATTGGATTCCATCGAGGATCGCCCCCAAACTTGAGGGAAGAGGAGCTTCAAAGTCGATGCGGACAGGAAAGATTCGCGGGTGTCCCGCCTTCTGTGCGGCTTCATGCGCCACCTGAACCTCGTAGGCCAGCATTTCGCTGTCGGCAGCCGTCGCTGACAAAAGCACGATTACGGCATGGGCGCCGCTCACCCGTTGCTCGATCTCGCGCGCCCACTCCACGCCAACCTGCAGGTGTCGGTCCACGAAAATCTTGTATCCCTGCTTGCGCAGGTGGGCTTCCAACAGTCCGACGATCTGCTCATCAGGGCGCGCATTCCGTTTGTAGAGAAGAGCGATCTCGCCCAGCTTCTCCTTGCTCATTGCCCCCGTATCCGGTCGCAGTGGGACCGATCCTTGCGAGAGTGCGCCCTGCAGGTCAGCTCGCATCTCCAGGGCCGACCGATAGCGCAGATCACGGTCCTTTTCCAGGGCTTTGTTGATGATTCTTTCCAACTCCAAGGGCAATGCCGGATTCAGCCGCACCGGCGGCACGGGTGCGCGATTCAGCAAAGCCTCGAACACTACGGCCGATGTGTCGCCGAAAAACGGAGCTGCACCCGTGGCCATTTCGTACAGCACTACCCCAAAGGAAAACAAATCTGTCCTTTGGTCCAAATCATGGCCGCGCGCCTGCTCGGGCGACATGTAGGAGACCGTGCCGACGAATTCACCGGGACTCGTGAGATCAGAACCGGTCTCCGTAGTGAAACTTTCCGATCTTACGCCGGATGTCATCCTCGAAGTGAACTTGGCCAAGCCGAAATCCAGCACTTTCAACTGCCCGCGCGGGGATACAAAAATGTTCGCGGGCTTGATATCGCGATGGATGATGCCCTGGGAGTGAGCGCAATCCAGGGCGTCGGCGATTTGCACGCCCCACAGAACGATCTCCTCGTGTGACAGTTGTTTCTTCTTGATCAAATGGCGCAGTGTTTCGCCTTCCAGCAATTCCATGACGATAAAATAGCGGCCTTCGAAATCGCCCACGTCATGCACAATACAAATGTTGGGATGGTTCAGGGATGAAGCCGCGCGTGCCTCCTGCATGAAGCGCTCCAGCCGCGGCCGGCTTTTCCATTGGTCCTCGGGCAGAAACTTGAGCGCGACCCGCCGCCCCAGCCGGAGATCCTGAGCTTCATAAACCACCCCCATGCCTCCGCCGCCGAGCATCTTTAGAACTTTATAGTGAGAAACCTGGCACCCGACCATCGGGTCCGTGCCGGTCTCGTCTTGAACGGGAGAGACGATCATCTTCCCAACCTTTTCGGGAAGCTCAGGGTTGCCGAAATCCTCAGCGCAGCAGTTGAAGATCCTGAAGTGATGGCTGTCGTGCCCTTCCAGTTCACCGAGATCGCGCAGTGTTGGAGCCCAGTGGCCCAATTGCACGAGGAAGTCGGCGATGGTGCTGGAGACCAGGATGTGACCATCATTGCCGAATTCCGAAACCTCCTGCGCAATGCGGACCCCTCCGCCCGTGACGCCGCAGTTGGTGCGTAAACTGGCCTCGCGATAAGCGGGTCCAGTGTGGGCGCCCATGCGCAATTTAAAGGGAGGAGAGCTGGCGCGGAGAGCGCGGCTCAGTTCCACCGCGCATCGAACCGGCGCTTCGAGATCGCCGAAGAAAAGCAGAGCGAGTCCGTGATCCCCGGGCTGAAGAGTGAGCTGATCGTGTTTGTGAGCGTGGCTGAATTCAGCAGTTGCCGCGACCATGCGCTCCAGATCCTGCGCCATGCGCCGCTTCTCCTCCGCCGGCAAAGCCGGGTCCAGCACCAGATCGAGGTACAGCACGTGGGCCATTTCCAACACGAACGTTAGACCTTCGACCTGAGACATGGATCACAACTTTCAGGGGGATGATTCGGCGACCAACCGCAGACCAGGTGGCGCGACGACCGCCGTTACTCGGAACCCCTGAGAGCCGCGGCAGACGCATGCAACCGCCCGAGTCAAAAATCGTATGCTGTTTCCGTGGCATTTTCAAGGCAGTCGCCAGACCTGACTGCGCCAGCGTTGCCGTGGTTCGGAACTCCCCAAGCTGGCTACCAGACCCGTATTTGTGGCTATTAGCGACAGTTGTACGGGCTATCGAAAAGCCATTTTCTGGGCCGTTTGGTGATATGATGCTGCCCTCCCTCTCGCCCTTCAGAATCTGGCGAAAGCGGCTCTTGCAAGGCATTCTGACTCGGCGGTAGGTTGACGCCTGAATGTTCCAATTGGGTTGAGACGGGCGCCCCAGTTTAGCGGGCTGCGGATCCATCGAAATGGCGAGTGGCGAACGCAAGAAGATCGGGAAGTACGATGTGCTCGACGTAATCGGTCGGGGGGGGATGGGCATCGTCTATAAGGCGGTGGATCCTGGCATCGGACGCACCGTCGCCATCAAGATGACGACGGACGCGATGGGGGAAGATCCGGAGATGCTCAAGCGCTTCAACCGCGAAGCGCAATCCGTCGGTCAACTGCAGCATCCGAACATCGTGACCGTGTATGACCTGGGCCTGGAAGACCGCCATCCTTATCTGGTCATGGAGTTGCTCGACGGCGAGAGCCTGGAGTCGCTGGTTCGCACCCGCCGTTCCATTTCACTGGAAGAGAAACTGGATATTGTCATCCAGATTTGCAATGGAGTTCAGTACGCGCACCAGCGCAACGTGATCCACCGCGATATCAAGCCCGCCAACATAATGATCCTGAAAGACGGAACTGCCAAGATTGTGGATTTCGGCATCGCGCGCGTCGGCATGCAAAAACTGACGCGACCGGGGCAACTGGTGGGCAGCTTTCAATACATGTCGCCGGAGCAGATCAACACCACGAACGTAGATTCGAGAACCGACATTTTTTCCATTGGCGTGCTTCTCTTTGAACTGGTGACGGGAAAACTTCCTTTCGAAGGGAAAGACACGGGCGAGACGCTTATGAAAATCCTCCATGAGCCTCCGCCGTCGTTGAACGGACTTGTGAAGAATTGTCCGCCCGGGCTGGATGACATTGTGCAGCGCGCCCTGGCCAAGGACCCGGAGCAGCGCTACCAGACCGCCGAAGACTTGACCCTGGACCTGGGGCATGTGTTGGAGAAGTGGAGGCGCGAACGGGTTTCCGAATATCTGCAGGGAGCAGAGACGGCCGCGGCGCAACGGCAATGGGGCCGGGCCAAAGAGCAGCTGCTACAGGTACTGAAGAGGGACCGGCAGAATTCCCGCGCCAATGTGAGACTGCGTGAAGTGCAACTGGAGATTCAGAAGCAGCAGCGCAGTGAGCGGGCGAAGGAGCTGCAGGCGCAAGCGGAACACGCGCTGGCTCAATCCGATGTGAACGAAGCTCTGACCTACCTCAATGAGGCGGTTGAGCTCGACAGAAACAACCTGGAGATTGTGCAGCTCCGCGATTCCATTCAGGAAAACCGGGCGCGCGGCGACCAGCTCCGCGATCTGATGCAGCGCGCGGAACTGGCGCAGGACGCCGGCGACCTGGAGGATGCGCGGCAGGCGGTGGAAGAAGGGCTCGCCCTGGATCCGCAAAACACGGACTTCCGTTCGATGCAGGTTGTGATCACGCGGGAGACGGTCGGACGCGACAAGCAAAAGCGAGTGCAGGAATTTCTGGGCGAGGCGAGAAAGCAGATTTCCTCGCGGCGCTTCACCGCCGCCCTGGAAGTGTTGAGAAAAGCGGAATCGCTCGATCCTTCCGTTACCGTTGTTCAGGAACTCATCGTGCTCGCGTCCTCGGGCCAGCAACAGGAGAAGCGACGCCAGGATCTCGAGCGGTTGACGGCGCAGATCGAAGAAGCGCTGATGAAGGAAGACTACGCGTCGGCCTCCGTCCGAATCGAGGAGGGCCTGAGTAGTTATCCCGAAGATCGGGGACTCCTCAAGTTGCAGGCGGTGATCAACAAGCAACGGACAGATACGGAAAAACGGGGCTATATCGAGCAGCAAACGGGGCAGGCGCGGCGGCTGATGGATGGTGGGCAAGCGGCGGAAGCTCTCGCCCTTCTGCAAACTGCGCTGGAAAAATATCCCCTGGAACCGTCTTTGGAAGCAATGCTCGTGCTGGCACATCAAAGCATCGAGCGATCGCAACAGGAGCAAGAGAAAACGGAAGTGATCCAAAGCGCTCGTGAGGCGATTCGGAGGAAGGCGTATTCCATCGCGATTTCGATTCTCGACGCGGCGCGCAAAAAGACGACATCGAACGAGTTCGACGAACTGCTGCAGTTTGCCCAGAACGGAGCCGAGAACCAGGTCAAGCGCCAGAAGATTGATGCGGTCGCGGAAGAAGCGCGCCGCTTGACCGCGGAGGACAAATATCCGGAGGCGATCGCCTTGCTGAAAGCGACGCTGCAAGAAGTCCACGACCAGGAACTGGAGATTATCCTGGCGGACATTGGGCGTCACGTCGAGGAGTTTAATGCCGGCGTGGAAAAGGCGGTTACCACGGCGGAGCGCCTGTTGCGGCAGGACCGGTACGCTGAGGCCATCAAGCTTCTGGTAGGACAAAACGCGCAATATGGGAAAGCGCCGAAGTTCCGCGAGACTCTGGAGAACATCCGGCAGCGTCAGCAGGCGGTGTATGCAGTTTCGGTCCTGAAGGAGAATGTCCGCGACGCGCTTTCCAATGCGGACATCGCTCGGGCCAAGGCCCTGTGCCAGGAGTTCCGCAAGTCGGGCAACGCGTCCGACATTGTGCTGGTGGAGAAAGAGATCGAAGACAAACAAGCGCAAGTCGCCAACGCCAAACTCGAAATGGCGCTGCGCGACGCGCGTTTGCTGGTAACGGTGAAATCATCCGCTGCGGCTCTGAGCGTGCTGGAGAGTGTGGCGAGCGCTGTGCCCTTCGCCACGCCCGAGTTCCGGCAGAGATTCGAAGCATTGCAAATGGCAGCCAGAAACGCTATGGCGAATCTGCGGAGCGAGACTGAAAAACCGACGGACCTGCCGGCATCGACGGTTCCGGCGATAGCGGGTACCGATCAGGAAACACAGCTTGCGGATCCGGACCAGCTGCAATCCATGTTGGTCGAAGTCTCTCTGATCGCAGGAAATTACCGCAACGACACCAAAGTTCAATCCGCGATTTATAACTTGAAGCAACAGCTCACCGAGAGAATTTCCGTGTTGCGCGAGTCGAGCGCGCAAAACCGAAAGTCAAGAACTGTGGCGGATGCCGAGAAGGCGCCACCGAAGTTATTGGAACCGACGGCGACCTCGGTGACAACTGGAGATCACGGTACAACTGCTGTCAGTGATCGAGTATCTCCACCCCGCGCGCCAACTCCAGCGGAACCGGCTGGGGAAGCGATCGAAGCGGCTGCCCGCCGCCCGGTTGTTGGAACCGTCGCGCCGCCAATGGAGCCCGGTAAGCCTCCGCCGAAGGAAGAAGAGGCAAAAAGAGAAGACCCGCGACGTTCGACGACTCCGGAAGCAAAGGAAGTAACCAAGCCAGCCGATTCTCCTCGGGTGGTAGACGCGCCACGCCCGCCGTTGCGGACGCCGCCTCCTGTTGCGCCGGTTCGCGAACGTGTACCACCGCCAACTCCGTTTTCCCAGACGATCATGGCGGCAGTGACACCATGGATCAGTCGCGCCGGCAAGGCTCTGGGCAACGCGCTCAAGAAACTCAGGGCTCTGGATTTGGCGCCGCTCAAGAATTGGCTGCGAGGCGGCCGCGGACGGATTCTTCTCGGGCTGGCGTTGGCAGTTGTCGTCGTCGCGGTTGGGTTGTCCTTCCGTGGCGAGAAACACGCGAAGATTGTGCCTCCTGTGGCCAACGGCCTTCTTTCCGTACGCGTTCACGCCTCACCTCCGGGTGCGACCATATCGGTCAACCATGAAGTTCGTGGAATTTCCGATGTCCAGTTTGATTTGCCGCCCGGGACCTATCAAATCGAGGCGGAACTCGATGGCTATCAACCCGGAGAAGCTACTTTAGACGCCAAGTCTGGTACTCCAAATTCGGTTGACTTGAAACTCCAGCCCGCGCTGCCCACGGTGAAACTGTCCTCTGATACCGGCGCCGGCAGGGTGGTACTCGACGATTCCACGCCGGTTGATCTGCAAGGAGCACAATGGGCGCTTGACGGCATCGCCGCAGGCGATCACAAGCTGAAGTTCGAGGGTCCGCAGGGAAACGCTTCGTTCTCATTTTCGACGATCGCGGGAACTCCGCCGGCGGTCACTGGAGCCATTGTTGCGAATCGGGTTGTGGCGATCGTGGTGGGCAGCCTGGGACCTCGAGTTCATGTGTACTCCAGCGAGCCGAATGCGGAAGTCATTCTTGACGACCAGCCGTCTGCCAAACTTTCTCTAAAAGGTGTGGAATTGCCCAACGTTCCTGCGGGGCCGCATGAACTGCTGATCAGGAACGCCGGCGATCAATACAAGCTGGCGATTGACGTAAGTCAGGTCCCAGCTCTTACCGCCTTCGTGCAATCGGGGAGGAACATCGGCACTCTGCTGGTCGTGACCCATGAAGACGGAGTCAAGGTCCTCGTGAATGGAAGAGCGTTGGAGGAACCAACGCGAGGCGGCCAATTGCGCCTGCCGAACCTTGATCCGAAAGAGTATGTGATCGCGGTCGCTAAGCCCGGATTTCAGGACGTGGCGCCGCAAAGGACCGTGGTTCGCAAAGGCGAACAGACTACGGTTTTGTTTAGTTTGAAGCCCCTTCCGCGTTTTGCGAGTTTCTCAATCCGCGGCGGACCGGCGGGGGCGCAGGTTTTCCTCGACGATAAGCCTGTAGGGACGGTGCTGCCGGACGGAACCCTGCTGAGTCTTCCGAATATTAATCCAGGCGATCACACAATTATGCTGCGCAAGGACCGTTTCGAGCCCAAGCGGCTGCAGAAGCGCTTTGTTGCCGGCGTGGAAACCGCCATCACGGCTACGGAAGCTGGGTTGCAATCCTCGACCGGCGAGTTGCGAGTCACATTCTCTCCTGCGGATGCGCAGGTAACCCTCGTTAAAGCAGGCGAAATGGCAACCAGGGTGACAAGTGGGGCATCGCTGAATTTGCCGCCGGGAACCTACACAATAACTGCGCGAACCGCCGACGACACCACCAGGACGAAGGTCGTAGAGGTTGTCGGCGGCCAATCCAGGAGCGTTGACCTCCCGCTGGCTCCCAGCGGCATGTCGAAGTGGGACGACCCATCGAGTTGGCAGGCCGTGCAGAACGCATACGTTCACAAGGGCGGAGGATTTGTACTATTTAGTACTTCGCCGACATCCGGAACGTTTTCCTTTTCCGCAGTGCAGAAGGGCAAGCGGTTGCAGTGGGTGCTGAACTACACGTCTCCGGGCAATTACGTTCTGTTCCAGATGGACGAAAGCTTCTTTTACCGATCCACTATGCGCAACGGCGCGGCAACGGAAGAAGTAAAGATTCCCCATAAGATCCAGAAAAAGGCATTTCAATCGTTGCGGATCCGCGTAACACCGAATGAGATCGTCAACCAGATCAAAGACGGTGACAGCTGGTTTGTTCTGGACAAGTGGAGTTCGCCCGGAACCAACCTTGCCTTGGGCAAGTTTGGCTTCTATCTCCCCGGCAAGGATCAGGTTGCGATTATGAATTTCAATCACTACGCGGATTTGGACATGCATTAGCCGTACGCCCCACCTCGTTGCCAAGGATTTGCTATTGATGCCCGACTGGCCGGATCAACCTTGGATTCTTGAGATCAATGCCTGGACCTGGCTAACCGGCCTGAGTGCGCGGTTCGGCCGCAGAATTACTCTGGACTCCGTTCCCAAGCTCATTTGGGACCACTTGGCGCGCACCAGCGCCGACGGCGTGTGGCTGATGGGGGTCTGGCGTCGGAGCTCGCTGGCGCGCAGCATCTCCTTGGGCAATGCGAGCATCGTTGCAGAGTGCCGGGCGCTGTTGCCCGATTTCTCATCAGAGGATCTTTCGGGGTCTCCGTATGCGATCGGGGATTATCTCGTCGATCCCCATCTCGGCGGACCGTCAGGTCTGGCGGAAGCAAGGCGTCAGCTTGCCTCTCGCGGCCTCTGTCTGCTGCTTGATTTTGTGCCAAATCATGTGGCTCCCGATCATCCCTGGACCAGAGAGCACCCGGAATATTTCGTGCGTGGCAGTGGAGACGTTCAGCAACGCGATGCCGACGCGTTCTTTCGCTCCGGAGAGAACGTGATCGCGCGAGGCCGCGACCCCTATTTTGCGCCGTGGCCGGATACGGCGCAGTTGAACGCCTTTGACGCTGGGCTGCGGGCCGCTGCGGTGGATACGGTGCACGCCATCGCGGAGCAATCTGACGGCGTCCGCTGTGACATGGCGATGCTACTCATCAACCGCGTCTTTAGCCAAACGTGGTCGGGGCGGCTGGGGGTGGTTCCACCAACCGAGTATTGGCGGGAATTGATTGCGCAAGTCCGCGAAGTCCACCCCCGCTACCTCTTTGTTGCTGAAGCCTATTGGGACCTCGAATGGGAATTACTGCAGCAGGGTTTTGACTATTGCTATGACAAGCGCCTTTACGACCGGCTGGTGGAAGGAAATGCGGAGCGAATCCGCGAACACCTTGCGGCCCCGGTCGACTACCAGCGTCGTCTGATCCGGTTCCTGGAGAACCACGACGAGCCGCGGGCGACGACCGTGTTTCCGCCGTCGCGAAACCGGGCTGCGGTAGTGGCGCTGATGACTTTGCCCGGCGCCAAGCTTCTGCAAGAAGGGCAATTCACCGGGGCCAGGATCAGGTTGAGCGTGCACCTGGGGCGAAGTCCCGTGGAATCTCCGGACGATGAATTGCAAACGTTCTACCAGGATTTAGTGGACATCGTACGCGCCGCTGAGCTGCCCCGCGGCGTATGGGAGCTTTGCCAACAGCGGGCGTGGTCCGATAATCAGAGCGGTCATAATCTGATTTCGTGGTGCTGGCAGGTGTCTGGCAGGAAGTATGTGGTGGTGGTAAACCTATCGGACTGCCGTAGTCAGGTTCAGATTATCCCCCCATGGAACGATCTTGTCGGTAGGGGCTGGCGCTTGCGCAATCTGTTGCCCGCGCAAGATTACGGACGAAGAAACGGCGACGAAATGTTGGCAGCAGGCCTCCACGTTGACCTCGACGCACAGTCGTTCCATTTTCTCGAACTCGTACCGCTAGAGGCGTAGTTTCGAGCAGGAAAGGCTATTTCCGCAAAGAAATCCGCTAGACAGACGAAATCAAGTGTCACTAACTCTTTGGTTTCAGTCGATTTCATGCATGGGACTTCGTGTCTTTCGTGATCAAGCTCTTCGAATGGACCACTCCCAATGCGCAAGCGAAAGAACGCCTCCCAATCGTGGTAGAATTCGGCGCGGTTTGGGGTGGGCAAAGCGCATGAACCTGCGTCGAAGGCTGGCTTACGCACTGCTTGCGCTGCTGGCAATCGCGGTCCTCAGCGTCAGCGGATATTGTCTGCTGGGTGGCGCGAAGGTGACTTTCCTGCAGGCGCTGTACATGACCGTCATCACGCTTTCCGGCGTCGGTTATTCGGAGGTCGTGGACACCAGCCACAACCCGGCCCTGCGCATTTTCAACATTTTTGTCGTGCTGTTCGGCGTCGCGGTCATGGTCTACGTCTTTTCCGTGGTTACAGCTTTCCTGGTCGAGGGGGAACTCAGCAATCTGTTCTGGAGGCGCAAGATGGAAAAACAGATCGGGGCACTGACCGGCCACTACATCATCTGCGGTTTGGGCGATACCGGAAGGTATGTTGCTTCCGAGCTGCAAGCCATGGGAACGCCGTATGTGGTGATCGAAAGCCACGAGGATCCGGTACAGAAATTTCGCGAGACGCAGCATGACCTCCTTTATGTAATCGGAGATGCAACCGACGAGGCCGTGCTCGACCATACCGGGGTCGGGCGTGCGATAGGGCTGATCGCCGGGCTCTCGACGGATAAGGACAATCTGGTGATTACGTTTCTGGTGCGGCAGAAGAACCCGGCCATCCGCATCGTGGCGCGCTGCAGCGATGAGGCAAAGTTCTCCGACCGCATGCTGAAGGCGGGCGCGGATTCGACCGTTTCTCCCAACCGCATCGGCGGCCTGCGACTGGCCAGCGAGCTGCTGCGGCCGCACGTGGTGGAATTCCTCGATCTGATGCTCAAGGAGCAATCGCATACCCTGCGCGTGGAGCAGATCGAAATCCCCGAGGGCTCGGGATGGGACGGCTTGTCGCTCGATCATCTCAATCTGAAATCCCGGCACCGGCTCGTACCGCTCGCTGTAAAGAATTCGGGAGAACGGCAAAGTCCCGCTTTCCTGGTGAATCCTCCGGGCGACCAGGTTTTGCGGGATGGCACAATTGTGATCGTCATGGGCGACATCAACGACGTGAAACGTGCGCGCGACGAGGCGCAACCACGACGGGCGGCGTAAAGATCGCCTCGGTCCGGGCAATCCACCCCAGTCGTGTCAATTATTTCCGAAATATTTCTTTGAAAACTAGTCTGTAAGTGGTAAAACTGCCGAACTCTGGGAATCGGGGAGCATTGGACCGAGTGGGTACGTGCCGGATTGGCCCTGCGGGAGGGCTTCACAGCCGTGAACCGAAATCGACTTGTCCGGTATCGCTGTTTTCAGATTGTGCTCGCGTTCGTGTGCTGGGGTGCGGCGACAGCAAACCCGGCAGCCGCCCAGGTTCCTAGAATTCCAGGACGATCGCCAGCTTCTTCGGCCAGGCCCGCTGCATTATTGGGAGTGGTGCAGGATCAAAATGGACGGCCCGTGAACGGCGTCGTCGTCTCCGCTCGCTCTCGCGCGACCAATAAGACCTACAGTGCGGTGAGCAACGCGGAAGGGATATTCCGGCTTCGCGACCTTCCTGCCGGTGACTATGAAATAACAGCGACCGGCGCCGGTTACGGACCTCGCCCGCCCGCGGCGGTGGCGCTGAGCGCTGGGCAGGTGCGAGAAGTCGACATCCGGCTGGAGTTGGTGGCAAACGCGGCCAACCCGGCCCTGAATTTGGCGCCGGTTCCTGACCGCCATATTCCCAGCCAACCCGGTGGAACACAGGCGGACTTGAACGCCAACAGCGTTTATCCCGGCATTCGCATGCCGCAGCCCCCCGAGTCGCCTGCAACCGAAGTCGCGCCGCAGGAGGAGACGGGATCCGTCACTTTTTCCGGGCAAGCGTATCGCTGGACGGTAGAAATGCCCGGCTGGCAGCGTTATGAAAAACGCGGCGAGTTCCCGTATGTGAGCTCGCACTGGTATGATCCGTTCGATCGGAACCGGCTCAAGGGTGACTATCCGATTTTTGGCCAGCGCTGGTTTTTCGACTTTACCGGCACCAGCGTATCGGACATCGATGTACGCAGACTGCCGGTCCCCAGTGGAGTCTCGGCCGAGCAACCGGGAGAGACTTCCTTCTTCGGCAAAGGCGAGCAAGGGTTTGCCTCACAGACCTTCTTCTTTTCCGCCGACCTGTCTCACGGGGATGCGAGTTTCCTGCCCGCGGATTTCCGCATCCGCTTTACCCCCGCCGTCAACCTGAACTTTCTGCAGACTCGCGAGCGCGGGTTGGTCAACATTAACGTGCAGGACGGAATCAACCGCTTCGACACCCACGTGGGACTCCAGGAGGGATTTGTCGAGGCGAAGTTGCGCGACCTGAGCCCCAACTTCGATTTCATCTCCATTCGAGCGGGCATTCAGCAGTTCAACAGCGATTTTCGCGGATTCCTGTTTTCGGATGCGCAGCCCGGAATACGCCTGTTCGGAAACTTGCGCTCCAACCGTATCAACTATAACCTCGCTTACTTCTATCTCCTGGAGAAGAACACCAACAGCGAGTTGAACACTTTTCAACTACGCCACCAGCAGGTCTACATCGGCAATGTTTATATCCAGGATTTTCTAACCAAGGGTTACACCACCGAATTCAGTTTTCACTACAATCGCGATGATCCGACAATTCATTTCGACGACAACGGTTTTCTGGTGCGCCCGGCGCCGATCGGCGCGGTGGTGAATAATGGCGTGCTGACTCACGGCATTCATGCCTACTATGCGGGATGGACCAGCAGCGGACATATTGGTCCCATCAATGTCAGCCATGCGTTTTATCAGGCGCTCGGGCATGATACTTTCAATCCGATCGCGGGCCGGCGTGTGAATATCAACGGGCAACTCGGGGCACTCGAACTTTCAGTGGATAAGAACTGGGTACGCTTCCGCGGCTCTTTTCTGTATCAGTCCGGCGACGGCAACAACCACTATGGAAGCACGCGGGATGGCACCGCCCGCGGATTCGACACCATCGTCGACGACACGAACCTTGCGGGTGGCGCTTTCAGTTTTTTTGACACCGAGGGCATTCGCTTGACCGGCACGGGAGTCGGGCTCACCACCCCCGGAAGTCTGCTGGTGAATTTGCGCACTAACAAATTCGAGGGGCAGGCGAATTTTGTCAATCCCGGGCTGTTTCTTTACAACGCAGGTATGGACTTCAACCTGACCCCGAAGTTGCGTGCGTTCGTCAATGCGAACTACCTGCGTTTCGACCGCACCGAGCCACTGGAGTTTGTTTTGTTCCAGTCGCCGATTACGCACAGCATCGGCACCGATGTGGGCGTTGGCTTGGAATACCGGCCTCCACTGAGCGAGAACATCGTGATCACCGCGGGCACATCGGGTCTGATTCCGTCGTTGGGATTCGATCAAGTGTTCAATCCGCGGAGTCTGATTTCAGGGTTTACCAGAATCAAGTTTCAGTTCTGATTGGTTTGAGCAGGGACATGAAAAGCAAGATGAAAGCGCTATGCGCACTGATGTTGCCCGCAGCCTGTCTTTGCGGAATGCTCGCGATTGCCTTGTCCGGCGCGAAGCCAGTCGCCGCCGCGGGCCAGGAGCAAGCTTCCCAGCCAAGCGTTCAGCCGGAATTGCTGGGACAGTCGCAAGCGGACGCGGACCGCAAGTCGGTGGGCTGCGTGAGTTGCCACACCACGACCGACAGCGCGACCATGCATCCGACGGCGACGGTGCGCCTGGGTTGCGTCGATTGCCACACCGGGGATCCGGCGGTCTCCGCGCCGCAGGGTTCCACCCTGGGCTCCGCGCCCTACGATGAAGCCAAACTGAAAGCTCATCCCCGGGCGAAGTTTGCCGAAGACGAGCGCAGCTCCGCGAACCCGGTGCGGGCGTATACGCGGTGGTTGAAGGAAGATCTGCAATATATCCAATTCGTGAATCCCGGCGACTTGCGGGTGGCGGAGAAAACATGTGGCTCGTCCGGCTGTCATGCCAGCGAGGTCGGGCGGGTGCGTACCAGCATGATGTCGCATGGAGCAATGCTATGGGGCGCCGCGCTCTACAACAACGGCGCGTTTCCCCTTAAGAATCCGCATTTTGGAGAGAGCTACGGCCCGGACGGAACGCCGCAAAGGCTCGAGTCGGTTCCCCCGCCGACTCCCGAAGAGACGCGCACCAAAGGCGTTTTGCCCTATCTTGAACCGCTGGAACGCTGGGAGATTTCGCAACCCAGCAATGTGCTGCGAGTCTTCGAACGCGGGGGTGGGAAGAAAGCGGAAGTAGGAAATCCAAATCTGGACGAAGATCCCGGGCGTCCCGACTCCAAGCTTAGCGATCGCGGGTTTGGAACCGAACTGCGCACTGATCCCGTCTTTTTGGGATTACAGAAGACCCGGCTGCTTGACCCGATGCTGTATTTCCCCGGCACCAACGATCAGCCCGGAGACTACCGCGCCAGCGGTTGCAGCGCGTGCCATGTGGTGTACGCCAACGATCGTTCCACCGAGCACTCGGGGCCCTACGCAAACTATGGCCACTGGGGACAAACCGCGACTGTCGATCCGACGATTCCGAAGACCGAGCCCGGCCATCCGATTAAGCATCAGTTCACGCGCTCCATCCCGTCGAGCCAATGTGTGGTATGCCACATGCACCCCGGCACAAATATGGTGGCGACGTACTACGGGTACACCTGGTGGGACAACGAGATGGACGCGGACAAGATGTTTCCCGCGCGGCAGCACAATCCCAGCGAAGTCGAGCGCGCTCAGGTGCAGGCGCGCAACCCGGAAGGCGCTGCCGCGCGCGGACTGTGGGCCAACCCGACTTTTCTCGAGCAAACTGGCAGTCCGGATTTCCTGTCGAAATTGAAGACGACGCAGTTTGCCGACTTCCACAGTCATGGCTGGATTTTCCGGGCAGTTTATAAACACGATCGCAAAGGCAATTTTCTCGACGATAAGAATCAGCTGATCGCGCCGGATGATCCTGACAAGTTCGGTAAAGCGGTCCACCTCAAAGACATCCATCTGGAAAAAGGAATGCAATGCGAGGACTGTCATTTTTCGCAGGACAGTCACGGCAACGGGAAACTGTATGGCGAGACGCGCAATGCGGTCGAAGTGGATTGCGTGGATTGTCACGGCACCATCAACGAGCGTGCCTCGCTGAAAACCTCGGGTCCGGCAGCGCCGCGCGGAGGCACCGATCTATCGGTGCTGCGAACCCCGTGGCAGGCTCGCCGTTTTTATTGGAAGGACGACCGCCTGTTCCAGCGGTCGATGGTAAACCGCGGCCAGGAGTGGGAGATTATCCAGGTATTCGATAGCATCCGGCCAGGCAATCTGCATTACAACGAAAAAGCACGGCTGGCAAAGACCATACAGACCGACGGCAAAACCTGGGGAGTTCCGGCAGGGGAGCCGGCGCTCGCTCACAGCAATCAACGCATGACCTGTTACTCCTGCCACTCGGCATGGTTGCCGACGTGTTTCGGATGTCATTTGCAGCAGACGGCAAACCAGCGTACGCCCATGCTGCACAACGAAGGACTCACAACGCGCAATTACATTTCCTACAATTTCCAGATTCTGCGCGATGACATGTACATGCTGGGAATTGACGGCACAGTGACGAATCATCGCGTAGCACCGGTGCGATCGGCTTGCGCGGTGCTTGTCAGTTCGCAGAACGCGGACCGTGACTGGAGCTACTATCAGCAGCAGACGGTCTCAGCGGAAGGCTTCGGCGCACAGGCGTTCAGCCCCTTCGTACCGCATACGGTCCGCACGCACGAAACCAGGACCTGCACCGATTGCCACGTCTCGCGCGACAACAATAACAACGCCTGGCTGGCTCAGGTGACCCTTTTAGGCGGCGGCTTCATGAACTTCATGGGCCGATATATCTATGTGGCAAACGGCAACCACGGGTACAGCGCAGTGGCGGTCGCGCAACATGACGAACCGCCCACAATTATCGGCAGCGACTTCGAAAAGGTGGTCTATCCGGATGATTATGCGCGCTTCAAGCGCGGTCGCAGCCGCTTGTCGGAAGCCTATCAACATGCGGGCGCGGTTCTCGACGTGCAGGCTCGAGGAGAATACTTATATGCGGCCACAGGAAAAGGCGGCCTGCGAGTTTACGACATCGCCAATGTTGACAACAAGGATTTCTCCGAGCGCACAACCTCCGCCCCTGTCTCTCCCATCGGGCAGCACTTTTATGTAAAGACGAAATACGCACAGGCTGTGGCTTCGCCCAGCACGCTCGCCATCGATCCCTTGCGCACCCACCAAGCGGAAAATGAGGAACAACGTGTGCACTTGATGTATGGGTTTCTCTACGTTGCCGACAAGTACGAAGGCCTGGTGATCATCGGCGACCCGAACCTTAAGGCGAAAACTCCCGGCGTGGGCACGCTGCTGGACGGCGATCCGACGAATAATTTTCTGAAACGCGCGCTGGCTTTCAATCCTGACGGCGTGCTCAACGGAGCGCGTCGGATTGCGTTCGCCGGTACCTACGCGTATGTGCTGTCCGACGCCGGCTTGGTCGTGGTGGATTTGGATAATCCGTTGCAACCCAAAGTGACGGCACAGATTGGTTCTCCGGTGCTCGACCGCCCGATGGGTATAGCGGTGCAATTCCGTTATGCCTTCGTGGTTGATCGTGCCGGCCTCAAAGTGCTCGACATTACCGATCCCTCCAAGCCGGTCGCGGTCAACAACGCGACAGTGCCGCTTGAGGACGCGAGAAACATCTACACGGCACGGACCTATGCTTATATCGCCGGCGGAAAACAAGGGCTTGCGATTGTAGATATCGAGCGTCCCGATCAGCCGCGACTGGACCAGTTGTTCAACGCCGACGGTACGCTAAACGACAGCAACGATGTGAAGCTGGGCATGGTGAGCTCCAGCCTGTTTGCTTTCGTGGCCGACGGCCGGAACGGTTTGAAGGTCGTCCAACTTTTTGGACCGGAGGAAGATCCTAACTTCTCCGGTTTCAGTCCGCGGCCGGCGCCCAAGCTGATCGCTACCTATCGCGGATCGGGCTCCGCACTCGCAGTTTCGCGTGGTATCGATCGCGATCGCGCAGTGGATGAGACAGGAAACCAGCTTGCTGTGTTTGGACGGCGTGGATCGCGGCCCTTCAACAAACAGGAGCTGCAAGGACTTTATCTGCAGAACGGGCAGCTTTACACCGTAACCGACGATCCTCCGGCCTCGCCCTCTGAACCCCAACGCGCGCAAGATACGCGCGAAGGCGCTTTCCCGTCTTCTTTCGAGGATATTATGCGACGACTGCGCGACCAGCCCCAGCCCTGAAGAGAAAGTGCCGGCCTATTTCGCGGAGAAGCCCGGAGCGGGATTCTCCAGACCGGCCGGATCGATGTTGCGCAATTTGGTTAGATCTAACTTTCCTTGGGTGCGTTTTTCATTGCGCCAGTCGTGGTAGCTATGGCACTCGAAGCATCTGCCTGGTGCGGCGCTCACTGCCCGTCCCCCCTGTTGATGGCAGTCGCGGCAAATGTCGATTCCCGGCACGTTAACGTCCGCGGTGAGCTGACTCTGCGGGATGCGATTGTGGCATGAAATGCAGGACATCATCCTATGTTTTTCGTGATCGAACTCGGCATGAGGAAACCAGCGCGGCGGAATGACCGCTTTCACTGAAGTCGGCAGGCCCTCGCCTCCGCCCACGGTCGATTCGTGACAAATGTTGCAGTTCTTGCTCCACAGCAATTTCTCCGCCTTCGCCGTTCTGCGCTGCACCCACTCCGTCGCAGTTAGCGCCTGGGAGCGCCCGTCTCCTGGAGGACGCATGATGTTGCGCTGGTCCGTCGATTCGCCGAGGGGACGCAGAAAATTGCGCGGCCCTTCTTCATCGTAGGAGAGAGCTGAAGCGGGGTCTGTCCTCAGAACCGATGGATTCGCAACCGCATACTCCGTCAGCTTCTGCACGATGAATGCATGCACGAGTTCCGGCTTGGTGTGCGGCGCGGGAACTGGAATTAGAGGATCGAACTGCAGGACATGGCACGCGGCGCACTGATTCACATACCGGATCGGCGTCATATACGCGCCGGGTCCGACTTCGACGCTGCGACGTTTTCTCTGCTGTGCTCCAGTGGCTCCGACCAGGACCGGCTGCTGGCTGGCGGGCTGCACAACCGCCACCGAGTAGGGCCAGGGTTCATCTACATTGAGCGGGCGATGGCAGTCGTCACATTTCATCTGCACCGCGCCTGCCGGACCAAAAATCGTGGGCTGCAAATGAACGTTGTGATTGAGGTTCACCGTGCCCGGATCGCGGCCGGATCGCACCGCGGCGAACTCCGGGTGGTGACGATCGAATCCGGAGACGTGTGGATCAAAGCGGATGACACCGTCGTTTGATTTCAGGTCCCCATGGCATTGGGCGCAGGCATTATCGGCAGTATCGGCGAGGCGCATGGCGCCACGGTGCTCAACGTGGCAGGAACTGCACGCGGGCGCAAACGTCTGACGCTGATTGTGGGCCGGAGCCTCGTGACAGGCCAGGCATGTGCCATCCGCGACGGGTGCGCGAAAACTGGCGGTGCTGAGGTGGCACAGACTGCAGCGATCGCCAAAAACCGCATGCGCTTCGGAGACCGGACCCGGGCTGTAGACGTCCTGATGGCCGAGCACATTGGCGCGAAGAATCCAGCCCAGAGCCAGTAATGGCACGCCGATCGAAAGCCACAACCTCCAGCGGCGGAAGGGATGAAGCTTGGTGAAATACTGTAGGTCAATCCGTTTGGCTACCGACTTGGCTGTGCGCACACGCGGCATAATTAGTACCTGAGCGCGAACACGGCGTGGATCGCAGCCAGCGCCAGCAGAGCATATGAAACGGGGATGTGCACCAGGAGCCAGCTGTGGAGAACATGGTGCATAAGACGCTGACGGTCAAGCCCCCGTTTCTCGTCGCAGAGGCTTTCCAGATCAGTCAGCTTGAGCCAGAAATTACGGGGAATCTGGACTCGCAACTGGCCGAACATCCCAGAAGCTTGGGCTTTATCCGCGAGTGGACTTCGTCGGCCGCTGGTTTGGAGAAGATAAGGCCGCAGCTCCGTCTGGAAAAACTCCGCGACCAGGTTACTGGTACGATCATTGGCGCCCAGACCGGAGGCAACTGTCAGGCCGCCGCGTGTTCCGGCGGAAGCGGCAGTCGCCCGTTGTTTCTCCCCGATAAAATTAAGGTCGCCTTCGAGGGCGGAACAGAGATCGGCAACGATTTTTTCCGCTTCTTCCAGCAATTGCACGCGCACCGAATCGATCTGCTCGTAGATCGTTTCCAGCCGCACGCGTTCCGTCATCAGACGCGGAATGAAGTGTTGGAAGACGGCGCCCACAAGTCCGCTGACTACGACCACAATAAAGAGCGCCATCAGCGTGCGTGTGAGCGCGCCGGCTCCGAGAGAAAAAGCCGCGTGAAACAGAATCAGCGGGAAACTCAGCAACCCGAGCCAAAGGTGCCCCCGCATCCATGTGGTCGCGCGTCCCACCTGCCAGATGGGGAATTTCTTGCGGAGGCCGATCAAGCCGGCAAACAACATCAATGCATAGCCGACACTTCCATAGATGAGGCCCACCGCGCTCCCGCCGCTTGGGGCGCGAACCGACATCGAGCTATAAATGGCGTAGCCGACGCCGGCCACTACCAGAGCGGCCACGCTGAAGATAAACCACGGCCGATGGCTGCGGTCGATGAGCACTTACCGGCCCCCACTGCCGGTTTGGTTCTGAGCCTGACTTTCAATGGGGCCCGGAGCCTGGCCGGTTCGCAACTGTTGGGCGAAGAATTCGCTGGGATTCACACGGTGAGCCGCGTCATGAGGACAGGCATAAACACAGCTCGGCTCATCCTGGTCGAGACATAGATTGCAGGCGGTTGCCTTGGTGCGCACTTCCGCGATTTTCTTTCCAGGATTCACCAGATCTTCCACCTGCACGTCGAAGGGATGCATGTTGATGTTGCCATACGGACAGTTGTTGGCACAAAGACCGCAGCCGATACACCAATCTTCAATAACGATTTCAAGATTGTTGCGCCGCCGGATGGAACCCACCGGGCAGCCGACCATGCACAGCGGATCTTTGCAGTGGCGGCAGGATGTCGCGACCAGATATTTATCCCAGCGTAGCCCATCGCGAATCAGACGGCTGACCCCATCATGGGCGTCGGCGCAGGCGCGCACGCATTGGTCGCATCGAGTGCAGCGCTCGAGATCCAAAATCAGGAGGCTTTGCGCCTCCAGCAATCCCTGCGAGAGAAACGAGTCGACAGGAACATTCTGGACCATTTTTACCCGGTTGCGATTTTCTTCCATGCGCTGCCGCGCAACTTCGCGCAGTTGCCGCCCGACTTCGGGGAAGCGCTCAATCATTTCCTGGAATTCCGTGGCGCGAATTTGCACCGCTTCGACATGATCCATCGCAATACAGCTGGCGGTGCGAATGCCTTCGCCGAGCAGCGAGAGTTCGCCAAAAAAGCCACCGCGTCCGATGTAGCCGAGGACCAGGTCGCCGCCGGGGTGCGCTTGGGTGACCTTTACAAAACCAATGCGCACCAAAAAAAAGCTATGCGCGGCTTCGCCCTGTTTGCAGATGATCTGGCCAGGATTGTAGCGGCGCAACTCGACCTTATCCCGCAAATGAGCGATGAACTCTGGGGTGAGCGAAGCGAACATCGGAATGCTGCGCAACTGCGATTCGAGCGCTCGTTTGCGATAAGACTGCTCGAGTCGCGCGCGAAAAGTTTTATTGCGCTGCAGGACGTCCAGAACATTGCGCAGCATTTCCAGCATGACGCAATCCGTATTCGCGCGCACCGTCGCGGACCGAGGGTACTGATTCATGCAGGTCATTTCGCCGAAAAGGTCGCCCGCTTCCAGTTCAGCGATAGGACGCGCGTAGGGCAAGTCCACCGGCGCATCGATCGGAATGAACGCCCGCTCAGGCGCCTCTTCGCGACGATTCTGGGCGCTGGTTGATATGGCCGCCTTTAACTTGCGAAGCAAACCCTTGGTTCCGGTTTTGGTCGTCACGTGGCCCATGGGACCGGAGAGAAATACATCCGCTTTGCCGCTCACGATGTAGAACGCGGTTGATCCGTAATCGCCTTCGCGGCAGACGATGTCTCCGGCCCTGTAGAGCCGCTTGTGCACCGCGTTGCTGTTCAAGCTCAGGAAGGTCCCGGATACGTCGCTAAAAACCTCTAGCCCTCGAAGCTCCTGCACCGTGAGCGGAGCACCCTCGCCCAGCTCCGTGTTGAGTACCTTTCGATTGGTAAGGGCGCCGGTAGGACATGAAACCATGCATTCGCCGCAACTGACGCAACTGGATTCGCCCATCGGAAGGTTGTCGTCGAATGAGATCCCGGCCTGATAGCCTTTGCCGCGGCGGGCCAGGACGAAATTGTGGCGGACTTCATTGCAGCCGCGGATGCAGCGGTCGCAGAGAATGCAGGCCTCGAAATCGATCGCGATCGAGGCGGAGGATTCATCCCGCCCCCGGGGCGTGGGCCGCGGGGCGAAACGCGAACTCACGATGCCGGCTTCGGCGCCAAGCCGTTCCAGTTCGCAATCGCCCGTACTCTGCTGGCGGGCGCAGGGCGAAGGGTGATCGGCAAGGAGCAATTCCAGCAGCGTGCGGCGGACCGATTTAACCTCGTCGGTCCCGGTTTTCACTTTCATTCCCGGTTCGACCTGACGGATGCAGGAGGCGGCATACACGCGCTGGCCAATATCGACCACGCACATCCGGCAAACGCCAACCGGAGTTTCGTTTTGTTGATGACACAGAGTCGGAATGCGCACGTTGAATGTCCGCGCGGCGTCGAAAATAGTCGTTCCCGCCGGCACCAGGACCGGATGATCATCAATCATCAACTCGACCAGCGGAGCATCGACGATGCGGGTTGCGGTCGACAGAGGCATACGTTGTCTTTAGGCCTGGAAGCAGACGCCAGCCGGACACTCCTGGCGCAGCGTGTGCGCCTCGATCTGTTCGGGAAAATGCTTCAGGACGGAAGCGATTGGGGCGTGGACGATCTGGCCGAGACCGCAAATCGAACCCATGCGCATCGCCTGAAACAGATCTTCCATGGTCTGACGATCTCCCGACGAAGCCTTGCCCTTGGTCCATTCCGTGAGCAGCGTCACCAGTTTCTGCGTGCCGAGACGACAGGGAACGCATTTTCCGCAGGATTCATTGCGGAAGAAACGTACCGAGTTCAGGGCCATATCGAGCATGCAGCGGCCTTCGGCACACACCACAATGGCGCCGGATCCTACCATGGAGCCGGCTGCGGCAACCGCGTTGAAATCGAGCGGGAGTTTGGTCATTTCCGAAGGCAGATAGCCCGAGGAGGGTCCCGACGGTGCGAACCCGAGCAACTTGCGTTCGCCCAGAATTCCGCCGGCGTGCTTGTAAATCAGATCGTCGTACGAAATGCCCATGGGCACTTCGAATATACCGGGTCGTTGCACGTCACCGCTGACGGCCACGAATTTGAGGCCGGGCAAGCCATTCAAGCCCTGCGCCTTATACCAATCGAGACCGTGGACAAGAATGGCGGTGGCGACGGTAAACGTTTCGACATTGTTGATAACGGTGGGCATGTTCCACAGGCCCTGATTGCCCGGGAACGGCGGCTTGTTGCGCGGTTCGGAGCGCTTGCCTTCTATGGCTTCGAGCAAGGCGCTTTCTTCCCCGCAAATATATCCACCCGGGCTGGTGAAAATGCTCAACTCGAAACCGGAGTTGTGGCCGAAAATGGATGGGCCCAGCGCTTCGATCCGGTAGCAACGGTCGATTTCTTCCTGCAGGATTTCCTTGGGCTCTTCGTATTCGTGACGGATGTAAATGATGCCTTTGCGGGCGCCCGTGACCAGACCCGCAATGATCATGCCCTCGATAACAAGGTGAGGGATGTGCTCCATGATGTATCGGTCTTTTACCGTGCCCGGCTCGCTTTCATCGGCATTGCAGACGATGTATTTCGTGCTACCCGGCGCGTTGCGAACGATCTCCCATTTGGTTCCCGTCGGAAATCCAGCCCCGCCCAGTCCGCGCAGACCGCTGGTCTTCAGTGTTGCGATGGTTCCGAGGAAATCTTTGGTTTCGAGCAATTGGCGAACCGCGCGATAATCGCTCGGTCCGGAGTAAGGATCGGTGGCCAGGATCGGACGGGAGTGCTCGCGGGGCACCGGCGGTAGCGGCCGCCCGTTACTCACGCCCCGAAGCATCTCGGTTACCTGCTGCGGACGTAATCCGGAATAGATTGTGTCGTTTACCGATACCGCGGGGGCGGTATCGCACCGGCCCAGACAAGAAGCCTCGCAAACAGAGATTTCGTTTTCAGCCGCGCCCTGGAATGCGCGCTCGACGGCAGTGCGAAGCTCCTGGGCGCCGCGCAGATGACACGTCATGTCCGAGCAAACGCGCACGTCAAGTTTCGCGGGTGCCGCCAGGTTGAAGGTCGGATAAAAGCTGGCAACGGCGTGAATCTGGCTGACAGGAAGATTTATCTTGAGCGAAAGACGGTGCAATTCGTCGGCAGGCAGATATCCAAACTCGCGCTGAATCGCCCTAAGCTCGTCAAACACGTCAAGCCCCTCGGAATCATTCCTGGTGGCATGGATGAATAATGGAACCGGGGCCGTCAGCATCACCGCAACGCAAACATCCTCGCAGTCGCCCCGAGCGGTAGCGAATATAGCAAAAGGGGTCCTGATTGTCCACGCCGAACCGCTGCCGAAGGCTGAGCCGCTAGAATCCGTTAAAGCGGGGTTGCCGAAGAAAAAAGTCTTTTTGCTCGCGCGGGTAGAATTGGGTGTAGTATATGGACCTTATTTGGCCGCCTTCGTGCCCCGCAGTCCCGGAAAACCTGACGTGCAGCGAGGTGAACGCGCATGTGTGCGAGAAGTTTACTACGTGCTTCTTGGTCCGCAGTCGCTCTGGCGGCGGCGGTGGTTGCTATTCCCGTCTTCGCGCAAGATGTTGGTAAGTACAGTGGTCCAGGAAGCTGCGCTGCCAGCAATTGTCACGGCAGCGTAACCCCGCGAACCGCCACGCCGGTCCGGCAAAACGAATACAGCATCTGGGCGGCGCAGGATAAGCATGGGCACGCCTACACGGTGCTTTCAAATCCTGTTTCGCTGCGCATGGGAAAAATTCTCAAGCTGTCTACTTCCCCTAATCAGGCCGACAAATGCCGCGCCTGCCACACGCTCAACGTCCCCGACAATCTGCGGGCGCAAACTTTCCAGGGCGACGAAGGCGTCAGCTGCGAAAACTGTCATGGTCCCGCGGTCGGCTGGTTGGGGCCGCACACCACCAGGGGCTGGACGCGTGAGCAGTCGATAAAGTTGGGGCAATACCCGACTGTGGATTTATTGGCACGCTCGGAAAGATGCATGGGTTGCCATGTCGGCACCGCGGAAAAACGCGTCGATCACGAGATGATTGCCGCCGGACATCCTGACCTTACTTTCGAACTCGATACGTTTAGTGCAATCATGCCCCGTCACTGGAGATTTCCTTCGGAAAACGATCCCTGGGCTGGCGTGCAAGAGTGGGGAATAGGTCAGGCGGTGCAGTTGCGCGAAGCTCTAAACCGGTTGAGCCGCAGCGCTGCCAGTCGCTCCTGGCCGGAATTTGCGGAGTTGGATTGTTTTTCCTGCCATCACAACCTGACCTCCCCGCAGGACAGCTGGAGACAAGCCAGCGGGTATCCCGGAAGGAGTCCGGGAACACCGGCGTGGAACGCTTCGCGATACGTGGTATTCCGCCATTTGGTCGAACAAGTAAATGCCGATGGCGGCCGGAAGCTCGATACGGAACTGGAGAAAGTTTCGACTTTAGTCGGCAGTGGGGCCGATCGAGAGCAGATCGCGGCAGCCGCGAAACAGGCCTCGATCCTGACCGATCAGATCGCACAGCAGCTTCGGAGTCAGCAGTACAACCGCGACTTAAGCGCCCGCGTGATGCAAGCGATCGCTGCCGACGGAACGCCCATCGCGGAACAAGGCGAACGCTCTGCCGAACAGGCCGCCATGGCTCTGGACGCCATCTCTCTGGCTTATCAAAAGAACGAGAAAACTGGGAATGAACCGGAATTGAGAGCTGCAATTACCCGGCTGTTCGATCAGTTGCAGAACCCTTCAGTCTACAATGCGCCGATGTTCGCCGCACAAATGCAAAAAGTCAAGAGTCTGCTGCCAGGGGTGAAATAAGCGGCTCTTTCCGGTCACTGAGGTGTAAAAATTCCGGGTTATATCGGAACCATCCCAGCGCGATCGGATCGCGCGAAGATTCAACCAGAGCCGGCGCACACCACCGAGAGTTCCGGACGCCATTTTCAGTCGGTCGGGTTCCGCGGGAACTTCTGGTAGGGCAAGCGCACGTTTTGGATCACGACTTGATCGGCCCTTATGTTGACGGGCGCCTGAAAATCAGGCACGCCACACGGACCGCCAAAGCCACACGCGGCGTTAACCGCTCCCGCGGTAACGAAGTCGTCCTGATCGACACCATCTCCGCTGACCCCCAAACCGCCCACGAGCACGCCATTGCGATAAAGCGGAAGGCTTCCGGGGAAAAAGACGACTCCACTCATGTTGCCGGTGTTGGGTTGTCCCCCTTCCGACCCCTGTGTACACGGGTTCGCCGTGTCGTACAGATATAAGGGGAAAAAGGGTCCATCGCCGGAACCGTCGATCCCGGGCGGAAACAGCGGCTGAGATCCGAAGCTGACCGTGCGATTCGTGACCGCGGTTCCTGCCGGCACGCCGGGCAAATCCCTCACGCCGGTTGTACTGAACCAGACCACGTTGCGCGCTTTGGAGGCCGCCACGTCGGTGCTGAATACGGTTCCATCAGTCATGCGATACAGCCCGAGAAGCGTGCCGTCGAGGTCCGAGACCGCGATCGTCATCTTGGTCTTGGAGTCAGGTGGAAGCCGGATGACCGCACGCGTCATGTTTGCCGTAGTTATGGCGTTCGCAATGATTTCGCTGACATCACTCTGAGCCAGTGCTGTGCCGGCATTGGGTCCCACCAGGTATCCATCCGGCGGCAGCGTGCCTGTCGTCGGCGGGAGTTCATAGGAGCCCGCAAATGTGCCGGGAGTCGTGCCGGCTGGTTGCGTCGTCTGATTCACAAAAGGCACCGCGATTCCACCGATGACGACGACCCCCGGCGGGGGGAGCTGAGATAAGCTGGGCAGAAGTCCCGAATTCTTCGCGCCGGAATACGCCGCATATTCCGCAATCTCCGGCGATGTGCTCACCACGCCTACGCCGCCTACCGCCCCGCCATTGAACAGGGGCACACCGCCCGGATTCACAGCGAAGGGTTGGCTGTCATTCGTGTCCGCTTTGCCGGTAATGATGCCCAGGCCGGGCTGGCTGCCATTGATCGACCGCGACGGATTCAACATCTGGCCCGGCAGAAAATTTGTGCTTAAGGTACAGCCGCGGTTGGTGTTTTCGATTCCATACAGGTCTGCATTGGGAGTGCCCGCGACTCCGGGTGGAAAGTGAATGCCGCTGATGTATCGCACTGTGCGTGATGAGAGCGGCGCCTGGTCATTGCTGAAAAAAGCTGCGGTGCGCGCCAAACCGACGGCCAGTTCATCTGACGGCACCGTCTGGCCAAAATTTCCGGTCGAACTTGTTGGCGCTCCGAGCGTGTCGAATATCGCAAGGATATTTCCAGCGCGGTCCGCAACCGCGACCACCATGGGCGCGTTCACCGCCATCACCGCGTTCTGCACAACGTTGATCACATCAGCGACGCTGAGCGGCGTCGCTGCTGCGGGTGGAGGGTCACTCGAATTCGAAGATGACGATCCACTCCCCCCACCGCAGGACAAGCAAAGCAGAACTGCCGCACCGGCCACCAGTGAGAGGCTGGAAAGTCCAAAGAGACAATGTTTCTCGGTCCTGGCCTTCATGACTTGAGCTCTATTCATGGGACCTCTCTTCAAAATCTGAACCGCTTCAATCACCCGATTCGGGCATAGATAATCCCAAGATAATCAAAGATAAACAGATAAATCGTCGTACCCGTTTGTCGCAGGGCAGCTAATTTGTGGAGCCTGCGCCGCGATGGGAAAGCCGCACATAGCGGCGTTGGAAGCGAGCATTATCCCATCAAGTTGAGTAGTGCGAACCACTTTTTTTACCGTTTTTTACCGCTTATATCCATATCGGGCGCCGCCCCGGCTTTGTCCGGTCATTGACCCAGTCGGTCAGTGAATCACTCTTAACAATTGCCCCGCGATCAGCAAGGCAGAGCCCAAGGGGAGCGGCGTATTCCCTCGCACTTTTACGAATGTCCCGTTGCGGCTGCCGACATCCTCCAGCAAAAAGTCTTCCCCGCGCTGCGAGATTCGGACGTGAGCCCGGCTCATGAGATTGTCGTCGGGGAAAACATAAGTGCCCCGGGTGCGGCCGATCTGAATTTCCGCCGCGTTCAACGGATATCTCCCGGTGGGGTTGCCTGCGGCATCCGTCCGTACGAGTTCGGCGGCGTCTGTCGCCGCAAGGTCGATTTCTGCCAGGCCGGCCCCAAGGTCGGTCAACGCGGATGATGCCTCCGGCTTTTCCTCGTAGCGGAATACTTGCTGGCCCACCAGAAAGATGTCCTGGTGTTCCAACACGTAGGGACTGGCAAGACGAATAAAAATGCCTTCGCCGACAGAACTCCGCTCTTCCACGAAAAGCGATCGGAATTGCACGAAAACGCGCGCGCACAGAGAAAGAGAAGTGGAATGCAAATCGTCGGAAACTACCAGCGTCCCTTCGGTCGACACTCCGATGGCAAGTTCCGATTGCACGGGATATTCCGCACCGGCGCTGCCATCCTTGGGAACCAGTTGCAGCCTGAAGTTCGGCGCGGTGGCCACGGGGACCGGAACCTCGACTGAGCAGTCCGTGGGCGTGCCCTGAATCTGATTCCAGAGCACGCGAAAAAGAGTGCGCTCACCCGTCTTTCCCTTAAGCGTAAAGCGCCCTAGCTCGCGGATGGTGAAGCTGCATTCACGCACTTGCTCGTAGATCTCCGCAGAGACGACGATCTGGCCGGGTGCCGCCACGCTTTCCACGCGCGAGGCCATATTGACCACGTCGCCGAAAACATCGTTGGTCCTCACTAGGCCGGTTCCGTAATGCATACCGATGCGCAGCGCGATGCGTTCCGATTCCGCACGGGCAGCATCGAGTTCAACTAGATCTGTTTGTATTTCGATGGCCGCCTCGACTGCGCTCTTTGGTTCTGGAAAAGTCGCCATCGTGCCATCGCCAATTGTCTTGACCACCGTTCCGCCGTGTTTCTCCACCTGGCGGCGGATGATGTCATTGCAGCGATGGACCATGAACAGACCAGCCGCATCCCCATGTTTCTCGAAGTATGCAGTGGAGCCTTGAATGTCGCTGAACATGACCACCAGTGTCCGGCGAAACCGCTCCAGTTGCTGCAAAAGGGCGGGATCGGATTGTGCCAGTTCCAGCAGTTTCGTAATTCGTGTACCGGGTTTGTTGGTATCAGTCATCGGCGAGACAAGGACGTCCTGAAGGGCGCCGATGGCGCCCGGTGGATGGCCGCATGGCGGTGGATCCAAGTCAGAGCATTGTACAAGAGAGCTATTGCTAAGCCGCAGCCGGTCTTGTTTTTCTGGCGGTTACTTCCATTTCAGCTTGCAGCCAGTCTTCCAAAGCATGCCCATCTTCCTGGCCGCGTTCGAGGTAGAGTTCGTAGGCGCGCGAAGAGATTTCCTCGTAAGTATCAACCACGGTCTCAACTTCAGGTTCTGCAATTCTGGTGGTTGCGAGCGGATTTCGAACGGGATCGGTCTTCATGGAAGTCAACCCTCCTTTGGCGCCAGTCGGGTCGCAGCTGCGGCGCAATTTTGGCGCACATTGATTTCTTCCCGGACACGATAACGACACCAACAACCAGCCCTCGTCGGTGGCGACGTCTCCGTTTCCAGGCTGACGCCCCAGATGTTAGCAGCATTGTCTGGAATGTGCACAAAGATTTGCGGGCGACAACAATGGCTCAGGATCTGCCACTGTCGCGCACGCGGTCAAACAGAAAAACGGTCGCAAAAAGTTGATGAACTGATTCGCGGAACTTCGGATACAATTCCGCCCTCACGGTTTGCGACCTGCAGTTTTCTTGGTTCGCTCGAGCACAGGAGGACCATTGGTTAATCGCAAGCGGCCCCCGGCACCTTCCCCTCAAAAAAAGACTGCGGCTCCGACTAAGGAGCATTCCAGGTTAGCCGAACCAGACGTTGACCCCGTGCCACTCTGGCGCAGATGGGGACCTTACGTCAGCGACCGCTCCTGGGGGGGTGTGCGCGAAGACTACAGCGCCGATGGGAATGCGTGGGATTTTCTTACCCATGATCAGGCACGCAGCAAGGCTTACCGCTGGGGTGAGGACGGCATTGCCGGGATCTGCGATCGCTATCAGTTGCTGGTGTTCGCCCTTGCTTTCTGGAACGGCCGCGATCCTTTTCTGAAGGAGCGCATGTTTGGGCTTGCCAGCAACGAAGGCAATCACGGCGAGGATGTCAAAGAGTATTGGTTCCACCTTGATAACACCCCCACTCACAGCTACATGCGCATGCTCTACAAGTATCCGCAACAGGAATATCCATACCGGCAGTTGATCGAGGAGAATCGCAAGCGCGGCAATGGCGATCCTGAGTTCGAACTGCTCGATACCGGCATCTTCGATGACGATCGATATTTCGATATCTTCATCGAGTATGCCAAAGCATCGCCGGAAGATATCTGCATCCGCGTGGAAGCGTTCAACCGCGGTCCCGACGCTGCGGAACTCCACGTTTTGCCGCATTTGTGGTTCCGCAATACCTGGACTTGGACCGAGCCGCCCAGTGGTGAGCCCGCAATTCAGGCAGGACCGGCGGGGAAGCAGCATGTAATGCTGGTGGCGGACGATGTCACGGCGAAGCCCCTGGGAAACACTCAATTGCAATACGCTCTCGGCCGCCGCCATTTGTATGCGCCCTCAGGCGGCAGGCCGCTCTTCACCAACAATGAGACGAACGCTTCCCGTCTCTATGGTCCAGCCGTGGTCAACCGTTCCCCCTACGTGAAAGATGCGTTTCATCGTTATGTCGTGAACGGCGAGCAATGCGTGAATCCGCGGCAATTGGGGACTAAGGCCTGCCTGCACTACAGCTCGCAAGCGGCGGCAGGGAGTTCGATTGTTTTTCGGCTGCGCCTGACGGACAAGGAGATGTCTGACCCGCTCCGCGACGTGGACAACGTGGTGCAAGAGAGAAAGAAAGACGCGGACGAGTTCTACGAAACGATTCATCCGGCCAAGGCTACCGCAGAAGAGAAACTGATTCAGCGGCGAGCCTTCGCCGGCATGTTGTGGGGGAAACAGATCTATCTCTTCGATGTCCATCGCTGGCTGGAAGGCGATAGCGTTCCTCCGCCCGAGGGCCACAAGAGAACTCGTAATGTCCATTGGCGCCATTTGAACTCGATGCGCGTGCTGACCATTCCCGACAAATGGGAGTTCCCCTGGTTCGCCGCCTGGGACTTGGCCTTTCAGTGCACCACTCTCTCCTTAGTGGATCCGGAATTTGCCAAAGAGAATCTTTTGGCAATGTTGTTAGATCAGTTCCAACATCCGAACGGACAGATCCCCGCCTATGAGTGGGAATTTTCCGACCTCAATCCGCCAGTTCATGCATGGGCGGTTTGGCGCGTCTATCAAAACGAAAAACTACGCACCGGGAAAGGGGACAGGGCCTTCCTGGAAAAGTGCCTGCACAAGCTGCTGATGAACTTTGCCTGGTGGGTGAACCGCGTCGACAGCACCGGAAACAACATCTTCGAGGGCGGTTTCCTGGGATTGGACAACATTACGGTAGTGGACCGCAGCGAAAAATTTCCCGGAGGCGCCATACTCGAGCAGTCCGATGCCACCGGCTGGATGGGATTCTTTTGCCTCTACATGATGCGGGCAGCACTCGAACTGGCCAACTTCGATCGCGCTTACGAGCTGCTCGCGACCAAATTCTTTGAGCACTTCATCTACGTCGGCGCCGCCATGAAGAAGATGGGCGGCCGGCACTATCAGCTGTGGGACGAGCATGACGGTTTCTTTTACGACGTTCTTCGGATGCCGAACGGCGACTTCAATAAATTTCGCCTTCGCTCCCTGGTTGGCCTGATCCCGCTCTTTGCCATCGAAGTGCTCAATCGGGAAGATTTGGATCCTCACACGGAATTTCTCGGCAATGTGGAGTGGTTTATCAGGAATCGTCCTGATCTTGTGGGAAATGCCTGCTACTCGGTCGATGGACAGCGTTACGTGTTATCCATCGCGGACTCCAGCCAGTTTAATCGTGTTTTACAGTACATCTGGGATCCGGACGAGTTCCTTGCCCCATACGGAATTCGCACTCTTTCCAAATATCACGAACAGCATCCGTTCCATTTCAGAGGAGTATCCGTCGGGTACGAGCCAGGCGAGTCGACCGTGCGGGTCAAGGGCGGCAATTCCAACTGGCGTGGCCCGTTGTGGTTTCCCACCACCTATTTGCTAATTCGTTCTCTGCTGAAATTCGGCCGCGCGCTGGGACCCGAATATGCGGTAAGGACTCGAGGCAGCAATGGCCAGCCCATCACCCCGCTCGCCATGGCGGCAGAGATCGCTGATCGCATGATCGGTCTGTTCCGGAAAAATGAGCGCGGGCGCCGTCCTTGCTTAGGCCCGCACCGCAAGTTCCAGGAAGATCCTCACTGGCGGGATTACTTGCTGTTCCACGAGTACTTCCATGGAGACACAGGGCAAGGCCTGGGCGCGAGCCATCAGACCGGCTGGACTAGCCTGGTGGCCAACTTGATCGAAGAGTGGCGTCGCTAGTGTTTCGAGAGGCTTGATTTCCTAAGAAACTTCCGCCGGGGATCAGATCACTGCCATTGACTTGCCCTGTCCATCCCCCTAAGATTCCGCCCGAGGCCGGGGTGCTTCTCTGAATTGATTGGGCGAACCATCTCGCACTACCGCATCGTCGAGAAACTCGGCGGTGGCGGCATGGGTGTCGTCTACAAAGCTGAGGACAAGCGACTGCAGCGCGGAAGCGCGGCAATCTGCGGCAGAGGCTCTAAGGCTTGCTCCGGCGAGTCATGGTGTGGAGAGCGAGGCGGCACTTGCGTTTGCCATGGTGGGCGATACAGCGCGAGCCGAGTCTTTGGCTCAAGATTTAGGGAAACGTTTCCCGCTCGACACTCAGATGCAGTCGCTCTGGCTGCCAGCGATTCAGGCGCAATTGGCGCTGGATGGCGACAAAAAAAACCGGCTCTCGCTCTGAAAGCCCTGCCAGCTGCTTCACCTGTCGAGTTCGGCCTGAAGCAGTCCGGTTCGAACATTTCCTGCCTCTATCCGGTATACGTGCACGGACAGGTTTACCTGGCAGCCGGACAAGGCAACGCTGCTGCCGCAGAGTTTCAAAAAATTCTCGATCACGGCGGCATCGTCTGGAACTGCTGGACGGGAGCATTAGCGCATTTGGGAGTGGCTCGCGCGAATGCTTTGCAAGCGAGAACCTCACAAGGGGGCGATGCCGATGCCGCCCGCGTCCGGGCACTCGCCGCCTACAAAGATTTCCTTACGCTCTGGAAAGACGCCGACCCCGATATCCCCATACTGAAGGAAGCCAAGGCAGAGTACGGGAAGTTGCAATGATTCAAGACTGCAATGATTCAAGAATTTTGGCCTCTGCGGTTTGGTCAGAAGATGTTCAGAAGATTCCGGATTGGATGACCCACTTGCCCCCCTGCCGCACCAGAGTCGCCGTAAACGGGCCAGAGGAATTCAGCGCTCCAGAACGGGTTCCCTTGCCCGTGATGCTTGCGAAGTCGCCTCGAATTTCCGGCTCTCCCACGTCGAGCTTCAATTTCTGCGCTTCTGCGGACCGGAAGGAATCCCGGTAGGCTTTCTGCAAACGCTCGGGGCAGGAAGGCCAAAGAGCGACGATACTTTCGAGATCTTTCCGATTGTAGGATTCCTCGTAACGGTGAAGCACGCTAAGAACCGCTTCCTTGTCTACTTGCTGCGATAGCTTCTGGCGAACTTGTTCCGCATACGGGCTGTTGGGGTGCCGGGTGAGGAAGGATTGCAACGCTTCGCTGCTACCCGTCTTCAAGGCCGCCACGTAATCGGCTTGTTCACTCTGCAACTCCTCGACCAGTCGGTGCGCCTCGCTGGCGTGTTGGCCCTGCGGATAGGTCTGAAGAAATGCATCCAGAGACTGAAGGTCCGTCCGGTTTACATTCTTCCACTCGACCTCTTCGATCCGGTTTCGGACTTGGGTTGCGTTCTTGCTGGTTGGGTATTTTTGCAGGTATTGCCGCAGCTGAGACGGATCCGTTGAATCGGCAACGGCAGCATAGGCTGCCGCTTCGGCTGTTGCTTCCACCGGCTGCATCTTGCCTTCAATGACGCTCTTCTCACCGAGCGTGAACGTTTGTTGTTTGCGGACGGGCAGGTATCCAGTCTTCTCCAGCTCGATGACATGCGCCCCCAGGCTGGATTCGTGCGCAAAAGTTCCGTCCGCTTGGATTTCACCCACCTCTTTGCCATCGAACCGCACCGTTGCGCCGGGCACCGCGCCGCTGACGATAAACGAAGCAGCCACGTTCACTTCACGCAGCAACTTGACGCTGATCTGCGTTTCCTGGTCCTTGAGCACATTGACCGATGGCAACTTCAGCACCTGGAATCCCGATTTTTCCAAGCGGATATCATATGCCGCCGGGGGAAGCGGAATCCGGAGATCGCCGGCGCCGGAAGTTCGACCAAACTGAAAATTGTCTACCAGAACGGTGACATCAGGCTGCCCCGTGCGCAGCAGAATTCCGCCGATCGGGCTCTGCTCGCCCGCGGCTGGAAGCCGCGAAGAAGCCCAAAAAGCCGGTGGACTTGGGCTCTTGAAATCGTGCAGCACCATGGTGTTGTTCGTGAGATACAAGTTTCCGACACCAATTGCCATCCCAACTACAAGGATCGCCAGCACGATCGCAAACGCCCTCTTCAGTCCACGCTTATACGCTGTCCGTTGCCGGCGCAGTTCCGCGCCGGGCATATTAGAGTTCACCCAGTCGTGATCGAAGACCTCCTTATAGACGCGGCTGCGAACTTTGAGAATGCCATTCTCGACCCGCGTAATCCCGGAAAGCCGTAGCACGGAAATCAAGGGATTGGTTTCGTCGTCGCGAACCGCCTTGCCGTCGAGAATGCGCTCGTAAATCGTGAGCAGACCCGGGGTGTCCACTTCGCTGCGCAGCATTCGTTCGCGCACGAAAAGCAGATTGTCGTCGCGATCGCGCGCCCGGCTGGAAAGAAAAAGTTCCCGGCAAAGGCGGTCTACGGTGGATGGATTGCGAACCACCTCCTGCGCCACCGCCTGGCAGAGACGCTGGGTGAGATACGGATGCCCGCCCGTCCAGTAGATGACGCGCCGCAGTATTGCCGAGCCGGCGCCGTCGTCGGTTCCCAGGCCATGCACCAGCGGCATCGCTTCCCGCTCCGTGAAATCCGTAAGCTCGATTCTCTGTCCGATATTGAACGGCGTAGTTCTCGTATCGCGAATCAGGTCCGAGGGAGTAGCGACCCCCAGCAGGCAGAACGTCAGCCTTTCTATCTGGGGATCGGAAGACCGGCGATTGAAGCACTCGCGAATTCCGGCAAAGAATTCATCGGTCGAGAAAGGGAGACTGCGAACCGCGTCAATTTCGTCCACGAATATGACGATCCGATCCTCGTGAACCGGCAGGATCGCGTCGGAGAGCACCCGCATAAATCGCCGCATGGGACCAAGCTGCGGGAACCGGCGCCAGCAATCCTCAACCTCGTCCTCCAGGCGAAACTGCTGGCCGGCGCGTTCAACGAGCCCGTTATACCATTGCTCCGTCGTCAGATTCTGCCCAAGACTGGTCAGGTCAAGAACGGCGACCCGCGCGCCGTTTTCGCGCAGGCGGGCCGCGGTTCGCACCATGAGCGAAGACTTACCCATCTGCCGCGCCGTCAGCACGTAGCAGATTTCCCCCGCCTGCAGCGCCTGGTAAAGCATTTGGTCGGCCGCACGTTCAATGTAGGAAGGCGCATCCCCACGAAGGGTTCCACCGACAACGAAGAAACTGGCAGGTAGCGTCTCAGGCATGGGAACTCAGGTCAGATGGCGACTGAGATACTGTTCATACAGTTGGCACCGCAACTTCATGTCCCGGGCACACTCGCCCGCCACGAGCCCTGAACTCCGCAAGCGGTAGAACGAGTCCGTGCTTGAGGAATGCCGCCCGCTGATTACGTCGCGCACAACATCGCAGAGCGCGGGATCATGGTTCAAGGAAACAAAAATTCTCCGCAAGTGGTCGCCGTAAGGTCCCTCGTCGCGGGCCGACCCTGCCGCGAAATCGATGAATGAGAGGCCACGCTCGGTCATCTGGTGTAATCCGCGCTGTGTCAGGAAGGGCTGTCCGCCAAGCAGCGAGAAAAAACGCTCCAGTTCACCGTCATTGCGGAGCGGGCAGCCGTAGCGCTGGTTCAATTCACGTACTTGGCCCAGCGTAAAGTCCGCCAGCACCAGGCGGGTCCCTACGTTGAACGGCGACTGGTTCACGTCGGTAATGAAAAGGTGCGCCTCGCTCGCGTAGGCGATGGCCAGAGAGAGATTCTGCCAGGGTCCGGAAGGATCGAGCGAACGCTCATTGTGCCAGGAGCGAAACAGTCCAAAGACTTCGCTGCCAAAGCTGCACGCGAAGAGGCGATCCACTTCGTCCATGCCCCACACCAGCCGGCCCTTGATCTGACTGAGGATTTGCCGCCGCAGAAACCGTTCGAAATTCATGCTCGCCCCGCGACGCGCATTCCAGCTCTCCTCCGGGCTCACATCGAGATCAAGTTGTTCCGCAATCGCCTGCCCTAAGCAAAGGAAGAGACTCTCTACCGACTCCAGATGCGTCGAATTGAGCTTCTGGAAGTCTGTGAGCACGACTCGAGCTCCGGCTTTGCGGGCCTGTTGCAGCCCTCGCGCCATCAGGGAAGTCTTGCCCATCTGGCGCGCCCCTTTCACCAGGATGATGCTATCGTTGCGAGCCATCGCGGAATAAAATTCCTGGTCGGAGGGACGAACAATATAGAACTTGGAATGGAGCGGCAGAGCTCCCGCCACGGTTTCAAGATTCGGCTTGCGGCGAAATGCCTCCGGCGGAGCCTGTAGAGCTTTCTCTACGTCCGCGACAACCTGATCGTCATCCGCGGGATCCGTCCAGAGAGCGTAATTGATTCCAGCCAGCGCGGAATGCAGGGAGTTGGGAAATTCCCCATGAAACTGAACCCGCACCGGCAAAAGGCGCGGCTTGCCGTTCTGACGCTCGGAAAAGGAGTGCGCCAACTGGACCTCATAGGCAAGCATCTCGCTCTCCACCGATACTGCGGAAAGCAACGCGACCACCGCGTCCGCGGACCGGATTTTATTCTCGATCTCACGCGCCCAATCCACTCCCACCGCGAGATGCCGGTCCGCGAAGACCCGGTACCCATGGCCCGTCAATTTTTCTTCCAGAGCACGCATGATCTGTTCGTCGGGCTGAGCATTGCGCCGGTAGAGCAGCACGACCTCGAGTTCTCCTGCCTTCGCTTCAGGCTCCGGAGCCGCTTCAGCCATGCCGCGGCCGGTATGCATGGCTAGACGGCGCAGTTCCGCTCCCATGTCGGCTGCCGATTGGTAGCGTAATTCGCGATGCTTTTCCAGTGCGCGAGCAATGATGCGATCCAGTTCGGGCGACACCTGCGGGTTGACGCGCATGGCGGGACTCGGTGGCCGATTCAGAATTGAATCGAACACAACCGCTGAGGTTTCTCCGCGGAACGGGAGCACGCCCGCCGCCATTTCATAGAGCACCACTCCAAACGAAAAAAGATCGGTGCGATGATCGAGTTGCTCGCCGCGTGCCTGTTCCGGAGACATGTACGACACGGTGCCTACGAATTCTCCCGGTTCGGTGACGCTCTGCGTTGGCTCCTCGTCATCCGCGGTGGTCTCCAATGATCGGTCGCGTCCGGTGAGCTTCGCAAGACCGAAATCGAGAATCTTGATCCGCTCCCGCTCGATGACAAACAAGTTGGCAGGTTTGATATCCCGGTGGACAATACCGCGCTTGTGCGCCGCCTCCAGGCCGTCCGCAATCTGAATCCCAAAAGCGACCACCTGTTCCGCGGGCAGCGGACCGGGCAAAACGACCTGCCGTAGGTTCGTTCCTTCCAGAAGCTCCATCACGATAAAATGATGGCCTTCATATTCGCCCATGTCGTGGACTATGCAAATATTGGGATGGTTCAGTGACGAAGCCGTACACGCTTCCCGCTGAAAGCGCTCGATGGCAGCTGCCTTCGTCGAGAACTTCTCGGACAAAAATTTGATTGCAACGTGACGTCCGAGGCGCGTGTCTTCTGCCTCATAGACCACGCCCATGCCTCCGTTACCCAATTTACGCAAAATGCGGTAGTGCGACACAGTTTCGTTGAGTATGCTGCCGCGGGGCTGGTCTTTAATCGTTACCATTTTTGAGGAAAATCCATGCTAAACGGCTTCCTGGGAACTTCGCCGCCGCCTTCCGAGTTCCAGAGGTTGAAAAGGTGACCGTCTGACGCCCTTGGTTAACTACCCCAATCCGTAGGGCTGCGCGGAACCGAATTATGCCACATTCGGGGTGTCTACCCAAGTAGAGAATGACCGTCGAGAATGGCCGTCGCAGATGACCTCGGCAGCCCGTCGGGCAGATTGAATGATCGAGCGCGCTGCCCGCGAAAAGATCTGTTTGACATCTCAAGGCCCTTGGTCTAGAAATGTCTCCTCGTGCGGATTGTCAGCTCGACCCTGGCAATTTTCCTTCCCCACGCGATTCCTCGCCCTGCAACGGGCTCCCGCAAGAAGGGCTATGAGAAGAAGCATGAGAGCTGCGCGATTCTTCCTGAGAATACTATTGTTGTTCCTTGCGTTTTTTTTCATTACGCGGCCGGTCGCAGCACAGTCTGTCTATGGGCAGGTTTCGGGGCGTTTTACGACAGCCGCCAGCACGCCCGTTTCCGGGGCATTGGTCAACCTGACCTCGGTTCAGACGGGGGCGCGCGTCCGGACGAAGAGCGATCCCGACGGATATTTCAACGTAAGCAATCTGGCGCCGGATCTTTACGAGATCGACGTGCAGGCCGATACCTTCAGGCGCGTGCAAGGTACCGTCGCGGTCAATGCGGATTCAACCGCCTCAGTCAATGCGACACTGCAGGCGGGCGATCCCAATGTGGCCGCGGTGCCGACCGCTGCCGGAGTCAGCGCGCTGAAGCTTGACCGAACCGATGTCTCCACTTTGTTCGATTCCCAAACCGTCGACGACCTTCCTCTCTTGAACCTCAACGTGACTGTCCTTCAATTGCTGGTGCCCGGAGCGGCGCGCGGCCAACTCTTCATCCCGCCAAGTCAGAATCCTCAGGGCGGGCAGCCCGTCGACATTAACGGCCAGCATTTCAGCGGCAGTGCGTTCCAAATAGATGGCACCGAAGATCGCGATCCGCTCGAGGGCATCGTGGTGATCAATCCCACGATGGATTCCGTGCGGGAGATGAAAGTTACAACCGAAGGCTACAACGCCGAATTCGGACAGGCGACGGCGGGTGTGATCACGATCCAGACCAGAAGCGGAAGCAATTCCTGGCACGGAGATGGGTTTGGGTTCCGCCGAACCGGCTGGGGTCAGTCGGACAACCCGTTTTCTCCCGGAGGCGTTCCTCCCACCAAGTACGGCATGTTCGGAGGTTCGTTCGGCGGGCCGATCGCCAGGAACAAGCTTTTTATTTTCGGCGACTATCAAGGCACGCGCTCGTCCCAGGGCGCGAACTTGTTGCTGAGCGTACCATCGCTCGCGGTGCGGCAAACGTGCCTGGGAAGCGGCGGTCCTGCAGAGTGCGATCTATCGGATTACAGCAATTTCATCATTCCTGAGTCGAACAGCCCGCTTACGATGAGCGGCCAGCTCCCGAACAGTCTGGTTTCGAGCCAGGCCGTCGCCATCCTCGCGCTCGTTCCTCCGCCCAACTACACCTCAACCACGCCCGATCCAAGCTGTTCCAATCCGGTCGTGTGCGACAACTATCTGACCTCTGGGCAAGAAGTATTCAACGCCGATCAGATGAACCTTCGAACTGACTACAATGCTAGCTCGCGTCTGCGGCTGTTCGGCCGCTACAGTTTCGGCGAATTCTACAACAACGGGCCGCCCGCGTTTGGCACGGAAGCAGGCGGATTTGGCGCCGATCCGTCCAATTTCGCGGGAGTGGCCCGCACCCGAAACCAGGGCATTTCGTCGGGATTCACCTATACCCTGAGCCCGAAATTACTCACCGACTCTCGCTTCGGCTACTTCCGTTACCGGTTGAACGTCAACGCTCAGGATTACGGGCAAACTCCCGCCCTCGGGATTCCGGGAATTTCTGCCGCCGACACTAACGATCCTTTCGCCACCGGCCTGCCCGATTTCGAAATCACCGGCCAGCAAGGGCTTTCCTCCTCGGGCGATTATTTCCGGCTTGGATATTCATCCGTTGCCAATCAGTGCAGCTGTCCCTTGCGCGAGCTCGAACAGCAATTCCAGTTTGTCAACAATTGGACATGGAGCTTGGGCAGGCACATCGTCAAATGGGGCGCGGATCTCCGCTTCTTGCAGAACTACCGCCTGGCCAGCGATCGGCCGCCGACGGGATACTTCGATTTCACACCTGGCAACACCGGCTTGAGCCTGGCAACTTTTCTGCTGGGCGACGTGACCTCATTTAACAGATACGTCAGCAGCCCCGCGGCAGTTGGTGCCGGCGAACACCAGAAGAGATTTGGCTTCTACGGACAGGATACCTGGCGAATCAACTCGCGCCTAACGCTGAACTACGGTTTGCGCTGGGAGATCTACTTTCCTCAGACGGTGACCGCAGAGGGAGGGTTCCTCGTTCCCGATCTCAGCAACCACAACCCGGCAACGACTTATTTCAACACTCCGTCGGCAACAGGCGCCTCAGGCGGCATCGCGGGAAATCTTACAAACTTCGCTCCCCGGTTGGGGATCGCCTATTTGCTCAATCCCAGTTCGGTGATTCGGGCGGGATACGGGCGGAGCTTTGATGCTGGCTATGCGGGCGACATCTTCGGCATCGCCGCCACTCAAAATCCCCCCGTAGCGGTGGATCAGAATGTTCAGGGAGCGTTCAATCTGGCGCAAGGTCCGCCGGCGTTTCTATTCCCCAGCAGCCCAAGTTTTTCATTACTGGCCCTCTCGACAGCCAATCTTGCGAACTCTGCTGCCACCCCGGCGATACCTGCGAGTGGAGCTGTGGTCTACGGTCTGCCCTCCCGCGTCATTGTTCCCACGGTTGACTCCTGGAATCTGACCTTTCAGCATGAGCTCACATCACACCTCTACTTTGAAGTCGCGTACGTGGGCAACAAAGGCACCCATGTCTTCGCGGATAGCAACACCGGAACTTATTACAATCTGAGCCAGCCATCCCTTCAAAATCTGATCGTGCAGACGGTCAACAACGGCGTGCCCGTACCCGGCGTAAAGCTCAGTAACTGCAAGGGCGGTAAGACTGGTGCGGTTTTCACCAGTGGCAGCGGTAGTGGGGAACAACAGTATTGTCTCGAGCTGCCGGCGCTGAGAAGTTTTTACGAGGACGTTCCCGGACAATTTAATCCCAACATTTTCCAGGTGCGTTATTTTGGCAATAATGCTAATGACAACTACAACTCCCTCCAGACAAAAGTGCATAAGAACTTTAACCACGGATATTCATTCCTGGCGCACTACACCTGGTCCAAAGGGCTTGACTATAGCGCGAACTACTTTGCGGTGGACCCGCGAATAGGATACGGTCCCGATAGTTTCGACATAAAGCACCGATTTGTGATGACCAATATCTGGGAGTTGCCGGTCGGGCGAAATAGGGCGTGGCTTGGCGGGATCGGACCTGCGGCCGACCGCTTCGTAGGCGGCTGGACAATAAGTGCGGTCACATTTTGGCAGAGTGGACTTCCCTTCACTCCGTCGTACGTTCCAACCAATTGCGCCGCCGACACTGATTCTGGCGATCCCTGCCAGCCGAATCTCGTTGGGCCCGTCCACATTTCCGGCAATCGGGCGCAATACTTCACCACCACCGCAGGTCAAGCTTTGCCCGGGACGGGCTGCGTTGACAACAACAATTATTGCGGTGTGAATCCCCAGAACGGCCAACCTCTTCCGGGACCAGCGCTCGGCCCCTGGCAGCGTCCCGGCGCGGGTCAAATCGGAAATATCGGCCGTGATTCGTTCACCGGGCCCAGCTTTTTTCAAAGCGATATTGGCCTGGCTAAGGTGATCTCTATCTCGGAGGCTGCTGCTTTGCGTTTCCGAGTTGACGCATTTAATGCGTTCAATAAAGTAAATTTGGGAAGTCCCAATTCTTGTGTGGATTGTACCGGCGGTGGCGCCATTACCTCGCTCTCCCCCGGAGCCCTGCAAAGAGAGTTGCAATTTTCACTCAGGATTGAGTTTTAAGAAACCTCGGAAGTACGCGTTCAACTATCGTGACTCGGTCACCCGCATCTGCACACATTGGCTTCGGCTTCTGGCCCCGAATCGTTTTCTGAGTGCCGCAATATAGACCCAATCGTAGCGCCAGCATTGCGTTTGTATGTTGCGTTTGCAACATTTCTATGTTGTAAATAGCAACATAGAGGCACCTATGAGCGAAATCCTGGAAGCGCTCTTCCATAGGCGAGCAGTTAAGGCCTTTGAGCCGGTCGAAATCCCACAAGTATTGCGTGAACAAATCCTCGATGCAGCCCGCCCATGCTCCCTCCAGTTTCAATATGCAACCGTACCGCTTCTTTTGGGTGGAATCGTCGCCCAGAAAGGCAACCGCGGCGAAACTCTGCCTTGGACAGATGCCTGCGGCAACGGCGTCGGCGCTGGTGGTTGCGGTGGCCGACATCGGCTCGCTGGCAGCGACCTCGCAAGCCCAGTTGGAGTGGATGCGCAGGAGCGGATTCAGCCACGCCAAAGTCCGAGACTACGAGCGGACGGCGAAGATCGGCCGGATCCTGTTCACGCCAGGACCGTTCGGCATTCTTGGCGCGGTCAAGTGGGCGATTTTCCGACTGGTGAATTTGTGGAAGACGATCGGGATGGCACCAGTGTTTCGACAGGACTTGTTAAAATGGGCGACGAAAAGTACATCGTTGGCCTGTGAGAATCTGATGATCGCCGCCGAAGCACTGGGACTCAACACGTGCGCCATGGAAGGATTTGATGGCCGCAGACTCTCCAGATTTCTCGGGCTGTCAGCCCGGTATCATGAAATTGTGATGGTGATTGCGATCGGAAAGAAATCGCCTGCTTATGCGGAACCGCCTCAGTGGCGGCGACCTCTCGATGCCACGGTGACCGTCCTATGATCATCGTTCCAAAGAAGGATATTCCTCAAGACATCCTAAGGGACTCAGTACTCGCCCATGTTGCTGCAGCCTATTTTTCCGTCGGGAAGAGACTTGAACGAAAAACTCGGTGCTCTGCAACCCGTGGCTTCGTCCTATCCACACTCCGGGGCGGTGCCGCGCTCAATCAGAATCAAATCGCCACACTTCTCGGTTTCGACCGAACTGTCGTACACCGAGCCATCAAGTCAATGGTTCAGGAAGGGCTTGTGTCGGAGAGAAAAGCAAAATCGGGCAGAGCAATTCACGTTACGTTGACGCCAAAAGGCTACAAATATAGGAAACGCCTGATCAGTGCGAGGATCGCCGCTGACGATAAACTCCGAAAAGAGCTGACTCCAGAAGAACGCACAACACTTCTTCGACTCTTGAATTTGATTGCCCAATTAGAGTTCTAAGACTACTGAACCACCATACTGGCGCGGCGTAGGAGGCCGCCAGTATGGCGCATCGGAAGGCATCGAAACGCTCCAAGGCAAGAACAATGCTTCGACTCGCCGATTTAGAGCAGTCGAAGAACTCTTCAAAGGTCAGCTGGCCACTCAACATCTGGCCAAATATTCGCACGACGCTCAATGTGTATGGCGACGTGGTCACCGACGAGATGGCTCGGCAATTTGCCGGTTCCCGTCACGACTGCCTGTGGAGCGGAGGTCTACCTAAATAACGCGTCTCACGATTCGAGCATCGTCTTGAGGTTCGAAACGATCTCACGGGCGCGGTCCTGGTTCATCTTCTCGAACACGGGCTGTGATGCGAAGCGGGCGATTGCATTGCCCGGAATCTCGTATTGCACTTCCAGTGTCACTTGCGCATTCGCGCCACTGGGTTCGATCTTATAAGTCCACGTGGTCGGATTGCCGGTGATCGTCTTAAACTCATAGACAGTCGGGCGCTTGCTCCGAGTGCACTTGGAATTGCCTGAGACCACCAGACCAAACCAATCGAACTCGTACTCCCGGTCTGGCCAGGTTGCGCGCTGGCGGGCTGCACGTTGTGGATCCGCGAAAGTCCCGGGATAAAGCTGGTTGCCCGGGTTGCTTCGGCAAGGAAATCGTGAAAACACTAGATGACCCCGAGAAGAATGTAACCGAGATCGCCTTGGATCAGTCGGGCAATAGAATCGCGATCACTGGGTGGAAAAAAGGCATACGCATCTTGAAGGCTGACACTGGAGAAGTCGTGAAGTCCATTCCGGATGCCGTTACTGACGCTCTGATATTCACATCGGGTTGGAAGAATATCGTCACTGCCAGAGGCACTCTCGGTCTATGGTCGTTTCAAACAGCGAAGTTGATCTGTGAAACTCCAGAAATGGAAGTGTCGGAGGCGATTCTTAGCCCAAACGAGAAGGTGCTGGCGGCCGCCGCTGGCAACGGCATAGACATCTGGGCGACCGACGCGCTGGACAGTTGTTTGGCCGCGCATTGACAGGCACCCCCGCGGATCGAGAATTGTTTAGCGCTCGTCTACGGGCGAAGCTTTCGGCACCGCCGGCAAGGGCTCGCCCGCCAGTCGTTTTTTCACGAGCCCGGCGAGGAAGTCCGCGAAAGGTGCGATATCCTCCCCGACACTCGCTTTTTCGAGAGCGTTCACGTAGGCGTTGCGGTCGGTTACCGGAATGACCGTCCACGGGTATCCGCCCGACGCCATCATCGTGTTCATCAGGAAGCGCCCGACGCGGCCATTGCCATCCATATAAGGATGGATATAGACGAAGATGAAATGTCCGAGCACCACGCGGACGGCCGGGTGCGGCTCTTCCCGCAGCAGGTCGAAGAACGCCGGCATCGCGTCCCTCACCGCGTCCCGGTTCAGCGGCACACGCATCGACTTGCGGATACGACTGGTCCCGCCCACTTGAAAGTGCGGCTCCGCACCTCGTTGCAGATAAGCTAATCTCGCTGTTTCTTCGTCAGGCGGATTTAGCGTCGGCGAGGGAGTCCCTTTGCCGAGGCCTCGGATCCAGGTGGTTCACGAAACGGTTCCACGGCGATGCGCTCGTAACACACTTCCAGCACGGTCAGGTATTCTGTACCGCCCGGCAATTGAAGGACTACGCTGTCACCCGCTGCCGACTTCATCAACGCGCGCCCCAGAGGTGACACCCAACTGATGTGGTTGCGGTTGAGATCGATCTCGTCTGTACCCACGATGCTCACCACTCGCGATACTCCTGCGGCATTGGCATAGCGCACAGTCGCTCCGAAGAATGCCCTCGTCGCCGCCTGCCCCGCTCTCGGAGCTTCCGGGTCCACCACTTCCGCGGCTTCGATTCGCTTCGTGAGAAAGCGAATCCGCCCATCGATCTGCCGCAGCCGC
>Ga0182015_10000672_pt1 | contig 48696 bp, 39 predicted proteins | sample 712P3MmetaG_FD_120478 | JGI IMG/M metagenome (GOLD analysis project Ga0182015, IMG submission 120478) | Permafrost microbial communities from Stordalen Mire, Sweden - 712P3M metaG | ecosystem: Environmental > Terrestrial > Soil > Wetlands > Permafrost | place: Sweden: Stordalen | collected...
CACGAATCCGTCTGCCCCGGGCATGATGCGCGACTCCGGATCGGTGAAGTTATATTGCATCTTGGCTTTGGGCGTGGCCTTCTCCTCCGGCTTGCCCTTGCTCTTGGCTTCCTCTTTCGCGCGACGGAGGGGCCTGATCCGAGGCCGGCGCATACGGCGCAGTTAACTGCTTGAGGTTTTGCACATGTACTCATTATTATTCGGTGGAACGTCAGGATCCAGAGATTGTAGAGATTGTCATGAAGAATTTACGCGTTTTTCCCGACGTCTCGTCTACCTGCACAGCCCCTGAAGCGTGCATTTCTGGTGCCATTTAGCTGGAACCTAGCGCGGCTGTCCTTCTTGCTGGGCGGGGCTGTCAGGTGTTTCCCCGGTGTGTGGCGCCGGATGAAAGCGATTAGTAATCTTCCCGAAAGCCACAACAAGCTTGTTCCAGAACATCAAGGCGAGTCCCACGATCGTTGCAATGCCCGAAGTGATGCCCATGATTTGGTCCGGGCCGCCGTAAAAAACAAGGAATTCAGGTCTCATGTGACTCCTTTTTGTCTGATTTCGAGTTAAACCAATACCAAAATGAGAAAAGGGAAGCGAAAGTGCAAGAAATGCAAGGTGCGAGAACACTGGCATCGGCCGCCAATCCGTACTGCCTTATCCGCAACCGTTGCGTGGTAATGAGGTAAGCTTCGGATCCTGGAACAGCCTATGGAGCCATTGCAGACCCATGGCCTGCAACCATGAGAGTCTGCAATCCTGCCGGTATGAATGTCGAACGCGGCCCCTACTCCCCGCATGAGTTTCGTGTCCAGCTTGTGCAGGAACGCGGCCATGAAGGGTTCTTGCTTGGGTGTGCTGAGACTCACCCAGTAAAGATCCGGTTTTCAATCTGGCAACTTGATCTGTAAGTTCACGTTCTTCTTCGGCCGAAAGCCGCCGGAAGGGAGGAGTGTAGGTACCAACGACCTTCAGGCCCGGAAACCGTGCTTGCAAAGCTGTTTCAGTTCGTCCGCGACTCCGGCTCCACCGCCATTGGAGAAATGCGTGTAACCTTTTTCGATCGATCCGGCGCACCACTTCAGCATCATATGCGGACCCGTTACTTGCCGCATTTGGCGAAGCCACTCAGCCAACCTGCCCAGATGGTGCGGCGCCCATCCGGAATCGTAATTAGAGAGCTATTGATAACATCTCTCAAATCGGGGTTCTTTTGTGCTTCCATGATTCCGTGTGCGCCACTAGCTCCAGTGATTAGAGTTCAGCCCCTGAACCCAACCTCCGCGTTTCAGAACAGATCAGTTGGACCAAACTCCGCGGCGGGCGCGCTCGGCGTTGATCTCTCGTAAACAGTCGTAAATCAATTCTAGTGAGTCTTGTCGGGTGAGTGTTTGCATGTGCTCGTTATCCTCCGTCCTTGTTTGGTATGAAATCGTCATAGTTCGTAGCAGCACCCGGGGACCGGGTGTGAAGCATCGCAACGAACCGCTGCTTCAGATTGAACGAGCCTCGTACTGTTGCCTCCGGACGTCACGGCAAAACCTGAATCAGGAAGCTTCGCGCGCGCCGACCTTGGTCTGAGGGAGTCAAAGACTTCTGGTAACCAAGCCCTGTTTCCCAAATAATTCTTATGTCGGCAGGCGCCGAGGATGATTAGTTAGCTCCAAATCTTTGCGAAAGTCGCGCGTCTGGTTACTTGGAAAAAGTAAGCATCTGCATGATCCAACCGCCGCTCGAGGTCAAGGGCGCCGCCGCGCTGTATGTGCCGGCCAGACTCACGGTTTCATCCTCCGCGATCTCTCCATCGCTGCTGGTGATGATGCGCGAGACGAACCCCGGGCCTGGTCCAGTTGTGACACTGGTGATCGTATTGGCGCCAAATATCAGTTCATCCTTAGCATTAGTGGTGGCACTTCCGCTGTTGGCGAGTGTGCTCGTTCCTGCTGCTCCGACATGAGCGTCCACCGTGCTTATCCCGCGGTATTCGAGTATCCGAATGTCGGCACTCGAGGCCGCTTGGTTGAATTTGACGGTAACCGTATTCGAGCCTGCGGCAATGTCCGAAGCATAATAGATGGCTTGAGAAAGCGCAGTGGCTCCGCTCCCAGAACGAATCAGCGGTGCACCGAGTTGGTAAGAATTTCCGGCGCTATCGTGCACCGAGGCGATAGTCGAGATGATATCGTGCCAGCCCACCACCACGATATTCAAGTCATTGGCAGTTTGCGCGTCAGGATAGGTAACAGAAACCGAACTTGCAGAGCTCGGAGTAGCGGCTTTTACTTGAACAAAAGTAACTGGCGGCGACGTGCAGGTGCTCGCGGCAGGAAGTTCGGCGATCTCGGTGGACCAATCTGGCTCCGAGGTGCGATTCGTGGGAAGGAATTCCCCTACAACCCAAACGGTACAGAAATCACTCGGATCCAGAACGGCTCCTGACCAATCTCCCCATCGGTAATTCTGACTATCCGTATCCTCGGCATCGCCATCAGCGCTCGGATTAGCAATGTAGCCGTATGTTTGCCAGCTTGGGCCACCGGGATTGTAGTACACACCGTCTAAGCCGGGATGCTCGTCTGACCCGCTGCCGGATAGGCTAATCACGCCGAGAAGGTTGCCAACATTGTCACGCGCTACGCTGGGCAAAAATGCGTAGGCATCTGGATCATTCGGATCGGTGAGCGGGTAATCTGCGTAAACGTAAATCGCCGCCGGAGTGGAAGAGTTCCACTGCAGGATACGGATATCGGCCTCTGTTTGACTTGAAACTGAAGGACTGGGACTAATTTGGATAGAATGAGCTGACGTCCAAATGCCCCCTTGTCCGCCGCTAGAGGTGTAGTGAAAGAATTGTTGCATTCGGTCACCCACGGAATCGATGTAGACGCCTGTGGACGAGGTCGAAGGCTGCGGAATACAGGTTGTTTTGTAATAGTTGCCGCGATCGAAGCACGCGAGTTGATCGCCGCTCGGCTGAGTCGACGGAAGATCCCAGCTATTTACAAATGTCGGGGTAGGGCTTGCGTCACTCCAATTGATCGTCCACTGTTCGACGCCTTGGGTGTGTTCGGGTTGAGTCAAATACTTCGTACCGCCAGAAGCAGGCTCGATCATGTAGGTAAACATTTCGCCGTCTCCTGAGAGGGGTGGGTGTCTATCGGAATTGTTCGCTGGAACCCAGCTACGCCGCTGGTTGAATGCCACAAGCGGATGAGCAACTACGCACGCTGGAGCGTGGCCCTTGTAGGACCACGGGTTGTAACTGCTGGCGCGAAGTCCGGCCAAATCAACCGCACAAATTAAGACCCCGTTAATATTGTAGTTATTGTCTGGATCCATCAGATCATAGCTGATCCATAGGGCCTGATCCGACGCCGGCGTATAAGGCGCTTGCGTGCCCGTGGAGCTTTGCCATAAACCCGCCTGCGGGTAATCTGGATAAAAATCGCCTGTTGAGTTGCGGGGAATAACAGAATCTAAATCGAATTCGTATCCAAACCAGTTGAAACTGGCAGAACTGACATCCTCAACGGTACTGATAGCAACGCACATGTACTCATGGGTAGTTGCAGAACTGTAAATGCGCTTCTGCAAGATCCAGCGGTTATACACATTGTCATGAAGAAGCTGGGCGTTCGGAGTCGGAGCGGAACAATTCGGAGTGTTTCCTTGGTTATTGCTGTTCTGCGTCCATGCAAGTTTATCCGCTTTCGGACTGGTATTGCCAAAGAAACTTACCGGCTTAAATGCATTCGCACCGCCCTTGTACCAGCACTGATAGGCGCTGTTAACGTGTTCACAAAATTCCAGAGTTCCAACTGCGATAGTTGGATCTGGCATGGCAGTGACGCCGACGCTGGTCTTACTACTTAAGCCAGTGATTGTTGTCACCGCAGCAGGCGCAGCTAGCGCGAAAACCATGAGTCCGGCTGGCAGAAGCTTGTATTTCATATGTTTCCTCCGTTTCGCCTGAAGCGGAAAAATCCGGCCGCGGCTGTAAAGTACTCTTTCCGCAGGGCTTCAACGACTGCAGCCGGGAACGATGTGAAGTTGATTTAGCCAAAAAGGATCATTTTGGAGTCACTTTTGTGAGGCACGACAATGAGGCATGAACCTCGACCAAACGTGTTCTCTCAGCTCATTGAGCATCTGCAGCACAAAGAATTTCACAAGTGCATCGCTCGGTATAACGGCGACCATTCCTTGAAGAGCTTCTCTTGTTTGGAATCAGTTTCTCGCCATGGCCTGCGCTCAACTGACTTATAGAGAAAGCCTGCGTGATGTTGAGGTTTGCTTACGCTCCTAACGGGCGCCAACGAGGCATGGGACTGGGGCATCTATGCCGACTTTGCTCAGGTGCTCATCGGGATTGCGCGCCCTTTGTATGCCGACGTTCGAGTTCTAACCGGAACACATGGTCCTGAAGTTGTGATGTATCTTCTGATGAGGCACATACTTAACCCGAGAGTTTAGCCCCCAGGTGCTCCAAAGACCCAAACACTATCTCACCTCGCGCGATGTAGGTATCCTCACTTAAATTTGGAATTTAAATGTCGCCATTTGCATGATCCACGCTCCTGTGGCGGACAAGGGCGCGGCGGCAGTGTAAGAACCAGTAGCGTTAACGATCTCATCTTCGGCGATGTTTCCGTCTGCTTTGGTGATAATCCGGGCTGTAAACCCGGGCCCCGGCCCGGTAGTGACAGGAGCGACGGTGTTGCCGGCAAAAATCAGCTCATAGGCCGTGGTGGTCGTGACGGGGCCGCTGCTGGAAGTAGAGCTGCTGCCGGTCGCGCTGGCGCTCACATCAAGCGTGCTCACTCCACCGTATTCTAGGATTCGGATGTCTACGAAGGCGGCGGCTTGATTGAACTTGACGGTAACGGTATCGGAGCCGCTGGCAATGTTGCTCGCATAATAGATGGCTTCTGATAATGCATTTCCACCCGTGCCAGATCCGGTGCGCAGCAGCGCAGCCGCCGGATAATAGGTATTCCCGGCGCTGTCTTGTACAGAAGCGATGGTAGAAGTGGCATCATTCCAGCCGATTACCACAATGTTCAAATCACCTGCGACCTGTGCATTCTTGTAGAGCACAGCAACCGAACTCGCTAATGACGGAGTAGCGGAGTTGACTTGAACGAAGGTGATGGGGGGAACAAAGGTGAAACTGTTTGCGGCAGTCGCGCTTTGCCCATCAGGATCGGTTACGGTTACGCTGACCGCGCCGACGGCATGGGCAGGAGTCGTAGCCGTGATCTCTGTGCTGCTCACCACGCTGACATTGGTCGCAGCGGTCCCGCCGAAAGTCACAGTCGCACCCGAAGCGAAATTCGTGCCGGTAATCGTGACTGCAGTTCCGCCCCCAGTAGTGCCCGTGCTCGGTGAAACTGACTTCAGCGTCGGTATGCAGGGACACAGTCCGTACACATACAGCCTGCCTTCTGTTCCGGTGGATCCCTGTCCGGCAATGAACACCTTGCCATTCGCCACCGTGGGCACTACGAACTTCACTGCCACTGGACCGGTTGTGCCACTGCTGTAAAGATAGGGCAACACACTCGAGCTGTTAGGTACGGCAGCGTACGCCTGCAGGACAGCAGGATTGCCGGTTTGGTATCCGGCAGTTTGCAACACCCAAACAATGCCAGTAGAAGTTTGACTGCCGTTCCAGGAGATTGCTGGCGAAGCTCCGGGCCACGGAAACTTCGTTGGGGTAGTAGCGGCCGCTCCCGTCGTGTTGAACGTTCCAAGATTCGTGCTGGTCAGCTGATACGCACGGAGTGTGTCGCCCGCGCCGACAGTGTAAATAGTATTATTCCAAAATGCAGGGGTTCCATAGCCGCCTGAGATAGCCGGACCCGTGCCAGCACCCTTGAAGGGAACTAGGCCCTGGAAACATTGTGCGATGTTGCTACCGCCCACGGGACCGCTCGTGCACGTGGCAGGTGGAGCGTAGTTGGGATTCGGCGCCGCAGGATCGAGATGACCTAAGTTCGCTTGATAGTTGACGTAAACCTCGCCCTCCTTACCAACCGTAGCCAGCTCTGGGACCCCGCCCGGAACATTGAACAGAACCGTTCCACCGGAACCGAGATCCTCATTCCCCGGACAATTCGACGAGTCTGCCTTGATTCCATTTAGGCATTTGGCGTTGTTTGGCGTATACCAGTCCACAAGGCTAAGATCATTGGAAAACTTGAGCACCGACTCGCCGAAGTTCGCGGAACCGTCAAACGTGCCATTGCCGGACGCAATGTAGAGGTTGCCGTTCACCGAATTATCTGCCGCCAAAGCTGCTCCCGATCCCCACACGCCACCCTCTATGCCCGTGGGAGTGGTTACGAAGTAGGCAGCTGGGATGGTGCTCAGCTGGCCTTGGGTCACGCTGTACTTCATCACCCAGCCGTGATACGCACCCTGATCGCAATTGGAACCCCACGACATATAAATCTGAGGGTTGTTGCTACTGTCATACGTGAGTGCCAGGCTGGAGCGCTGCAGCTGAACCGCCGCACTAAACGCCACGCTGCTACCCGCAGGAGTGGTGATTTGCACTGGCCCGCCAAAAAGTTCGGCCCCGGTGGTTACGTCGACAGCATGCAACCGCTGATGGAAATTATTGCTGGAATCGATAGAGGAAGTCGTGAAATACATTGTAGGATTGGCATTGAACGTGGTGTGAGGATCGATCACGGGGGTGCTGGTAATACCCTGGTTTGGAGAGATATCGGCGCAGGCAATGTTTCCTCCCGGCCCCGTCGTGAGCGGATTCTCGCCCGGCGGGACATATGCACCGCCCCAGATCATCTTGTAGCTATCGGCGTCAAAAGCGTACACATAATCTTGCTGCGTAGCCACCAGCACGACATTACCTTTGGAGCTGACGCTGTACAACCCGCTGACGTAGAGCGGCTGTGTATAGATCTGCCCCTGCAAGCCGGTGATGGTTCCCACCGGCCCAAAGGCGCCCGCGACTTTTATATTGCCCGGGGTTAACAACGTCTCATTGGCTTGCACGCCATCGCGAGCAAGATCGTAATGATAGGTCAAGACGCACGGACCTACGCAAGGAGTGCTGCTCTGAGCCTGCGCTAAAGGCTGTAACTGTAAAAGCAAGCACGCGATGATTAGAATGAAGGTGTTCCACGTCCATTTATGCATTTTGTTTTATCCTCCGAAGTTAGTAAGAGCGGAATATAATGTAATATCCCGCTCACATTGCAGTTGTTCGGGGTTACCGTGGCGGTAGCAGGAGGCATCGGTCGTGACAATGGGAACCATTTCAGCCTCTACCTCCGGCTTGCATTATGGGGTTGAGCACTCCCGATCCAGGAAAGGCGACTCCGGCGGCTCCTGCAAGAGTATCGACAAGATTGTGAAAAGGGGCAACGCCATTGCGCTAGTCAGACATAACCTAAGCCGGCAAGTCGATCGTGAATGATCTGTTCTGCGTTAGCATCGCTCATGACCTCCCCCTTCTTTTCCATACCCGCGACTAGTGAGCGCCCTTGCATGGATTCAGGTATGTCGTGTCCGGCTAAATCGAGCAAGGTCGGTGCGATGTCAAGCAGCCGCGCACCTTCGTACATACCGCTCAGCGGGGAATTGGGAGCCGACAGAACAAACATTCCAAACTGCGCATGATTGCAGGCATCCGGGCCTGTATCGTTCTCCTGCACATGCAGTCTCGGGTATCCTACAGTTCCGATCGATCGCCAGGATAATCCACCAAAGTGAACGATAAGATCGGGAGCGACATTGCGCACATTGCGATAGATCTCGTTGGGTTTAAAAACCAGAGAATTGAGCGGTCTCCCCTTGTCATCCGCTAACGCCTCGAAGCGGGCTTTCATTTCGTCGCGAAATCGCTCGTACTCCGCCGGCGAGATTGTGCCCTGTGGTTCGCGACCCTGGACATTGAAGAAGACCCGCGCGTAGTAACCGCCCTCGCTCCAAACCCGCGTCTTGCTCCAGTCCACATCCAGTTTGTTGAAAGACGTGACTTCCTTAGGGTACTGGTTCAGAACTAGCAGGTCCTCCTGGATAAGCCACTGGTTGACGGCAAATCCCCCGTCGAGGCGCGTTGCACCGTGGTCAGAAACCAACAGAAGAATGGTCTCTTCATCGAGTGACTCCATTATCCGCCCGATTTGTTCATCCAGCCACCGGTAATAGTCCGGAATCACATTCTCATACGGGCTACCCGGTTCGTACTGAACATGCTTTTTGTCAAAGTAATTCCAGAATCCATGGTGGACTCGATCCAGCCCAATGTCGACATAATGAAAGTAATCCCACTCCTGCTCCCGCATAAGCCAATGCACCACTTCCCACTGCTTCCGGCTCATACGGAAGATCTCGTCCCGCAGCCAGTCCTTGCGGTCCGTCCGGAAATTCTTCACGTCCACTGGATATTCGCCAACCAGCTCGGTAATTTTGGACTTGAGACTCGCGGGATGAGTGAATTCGTCCTTCACCGGGTCCGGAGTTAAAAAGCATCCGATGCTGATTCCATTGATACGACGAGGCGGGAAATTGGGAGGAACACCGATAATGATGGACTTCTTACCCTCCAAGGCAAGTTGGTCCCACATGGCAAACGCCTTGATCGAACTCGAGTTGGCAAATCCCAGTTTCTCGTAGGAATAATCAGAACGGTTACGAAACCCGTAAACCCCAAGCGATCCGGGATCCTGGCTCGTGCTCATGCACATCCAGGCCGGCACCGTGATCGGAGGAACCACACTTTCAAGACGGCCGTAAACGCCGGCATCCATCAAACGCCGAATGTTCACCAGCCGTTCGTCTCCGAAGACCACCTCTGGCGCTGCACAATCCAGTCCAAGGATACAGATTCTCATATCAGGGATTCTCCTTCCATTGCTGGGTCGGCAAGGACACCGAGGTAATGCAGAATCGTAGGGGCCATGTCGGTGATCGCGGCGTTCCCCCTGCGCACCGGACGGTTCATGAACAAGACGCCCGGGACGGCTTTGGGATCAATTATGTGATCGCCACTCCAGAAACGCGTGTTGTCACTCAGCAACGTGTCTGAAAAGCCGCCGATGGCCGACTGCCAGGAAACGCGGTAGCCTTCACTAAAATTTACCAGCAGATCAGGTGACTCACCGACGAAAGCGCCCGAATAAATGCTCTCACGGCGGGAAACGCTACGAATCGCGGGACGTTGCCGTTCCGAATCCACAATTTCGGGTAATCCTTCCTCAATGGCTTTTCGTACTCGGTCTGCTTCGGCGCCGTCTTCCACGATGCCCGCCCGCTCACGGCCACGAAGGTTCAGATAAATGCCTCCTAATCCGACCGCATAAGCGTGGGTCTTACTCCAATCAATGCTCTCTGCCGGATTGCTCAGTTCCGCTCCCGGCTTCTTGCCGCTTTGCAACGCTAACAACCCCTGCTGCCAGAGCCAGGTATTCGTATCAAAGCTGCGCCGGAAGGAATTAAAGCCGTGATCGGACATGACCGCGACCAAAGTGTTCTCGTCCACCTTGTCCGCCACCCGACCCAGCATCTTATCACAGCGGCGGTAGATGTCCTCGATAGGCTGCTCAAAGTGCTTGGCAAGGTCTGCATCGTAGCCAGGATGTTCCCGGTCGCGAAAACGCCAGAACATGTGCTGAACACGATCCGGAGTATCAAACAGGACAAAGAAAAAGCCCTCACGGAAGCGGTCCAATTCGAACAGCATCATCTTCTCGCGTTCTTCGAAGATCGATTCGCACTGCGCCTGGAAAGCCTGTTCGTCAAGGCGCCCGTTATTATAGGCGTTGTGATCTTCGGCCATACCCAAAGTCGAGAACAGTCCAAGTTTGTCAGCCAGCTCGCGGGCGTATTCAGCGGGGGCTGATATCGGATAAAGTGGCGAAGCTGGATCGAAATTCACCGGTGAAACGTAAAACTGCACTTGCGCTCCCAATTGGCAAGTGTAAAAGCGAGCAATCCCAGTAATGGACTGCAACGTCGAGAGTTTGAACTTAAGCTTGACCCATGGCCCCCAGGTTTTCTCTGTCACCTCGATCTTCGCCGGCGTTCCTCCGGTTTCGATTATCAACTTCGAGGCTGCACGGTCGACACGAACGCGAATCTCCGCGGTCAAATCAGCAAAAGGCTTGACGCGCGTATTCCTCGGACCGATGACATAGGTCTTTATGTCATCACCGTCCCGCAGATATACGAGCTGCTCGTATTCTTTAGCGGTCGCAGTAGTGCCCTGGGTATAGAACGTTCCAGTACCTTGCCCACCGCGCAAATCTGGGACACCGACACCAGCCAATATCCGGCCGCATTCGGCGTCGGGCGGGAACGCACAGGGAAAACGCAAAATCGTACTGGGAACGCCCGCTTGAGCAAGTAGCTTCCACACCGGTATTCCCTGGCGGCGGCTCACCACTCGTGGCGCCGAAAAGGCGTTCTTAGGTGCCTGAAATTGGCTGAGGGCCAAGTCGGGTAGATAAGTTTTCGGATCCCGCCGGATAAAATCGAAGATGCCATGTCCACCGGGATTAGTACCGGTTGCAAACGAAGACCATGCGACCGGGGTTTGTGCCGGATAGGTGGTCTTGATTGTTCCGTAATGCCCGTGATGGCGTATACGAGAGAGATTGGGCAGTTCGCCACGTTGCAGTAAGGAGTCGACAATGGCGGGCTCCAATCCATCCAGACCTATAACAATTACCTTCTTTTTCATTTCATTACTTACCAGAGACCGGTTCTTAGACACTCATTGTAAATGCTGCAATTCTATACGCCACCAGCAGACCAGAATACCTGATTGGCGTCGGTTTTATTAGCCGGCTCGACATGCACCTGCAGCTAACGTGCAATCCCTCAGCTTCTGTGTCGCGCATGTCTCTAACTGGCCTGTTCCGGAGCGGCAACCGGGTCTTTCATTCTTGCGGCGCTCAACGTTACGTATGCGGGTCTTATCCGGTTGCTTACGTGGGACTCCGCTTAGGATACCTTCCAGACGTACGCTTGGACGAAAGCCGATTAGCTTGGCGATTTTTCCGATATCCGGGACACGTCGTGGCATGTCCTCGAAACCCTCCTCGTAAACGTGCTCATAAGGCACATGCAAGATTTCGGACTTACTGTGTGCCATCTCTTTCACCGAACGGGCTAAATGATTTATCGTGACTTCCTCTGTGTTCTTGCATTGGCTTCAAAATGTGTACCGGCATTAACTATCTCTGACTGCACATTTGCCGAGAGCGGCTGATGATTTCCTGGTTCGCGCCGGCTCGCTATCGTTCACCTAGTGACGCGGATGACGCCGAAATCTCCCACGTTGACGTATGGGACATGCTTTTGTTTCGAGAATCGGTGAAATGCGGCACTCCAAAAAATGTCATCACTCATAAGCAGGCCATGAGTTTCGATGTGCGGCCACGCTGTTCGATATTCGAATGACTGGTGCTCGAATGTATGCAGGCTGTCATGCATGAACACTTGAATTTGACCGTATTGCCCCAGGAGCGCGGGTAGCAGTTCTTTGCTGTCGCCCAGGTGAAGCCGATAGCGGTCACACAAGTGCTCCGGAACAAGCCACCCAGGGTCGCAGCCTTCTGGCAAATTGGTTTGTGCTCCCTTAAACATCTTTTCGGTTGCGCCAGGTATTGTTACTCTCGCAGGCAAGTCGATTGAAACCAGCTCTCCGCAGTTGTTGCGAGACATGGCTGCAAGAATGAGGGCGCTGGAACGGCCGTCGAATACCCCGGTCTCAAATACCACCTTTGGTCGCATTATGCGGATGGCGCCATAAAGAAATGGATGCCATTCTTGCCAGACCAGCGGATGATTGCGTTTTTGCAGCATCGTGCCTTCTAGCTGTGAAAGCAGAGACCGGTCATCCGACAATTCCGCCTCAAGCGCCTCGGCCTGTGCCCGAGTCGTGTCGGGAAAGACCCGGCATATGGCATCCGTCGTGGCCAGCGTCGGCGGCGCGCCCAAAACCGCCGGAAACGTGGAAATCCAACGTTCGACATCCGCGAACGACGCCGACCTGAGGCGCTTCACCCCGGCTGAGAAATTGAAATGTTCAGAAAGTTGCATAACGAGTGATCCCCAGGAGTCATGCGCGGGTGGCTTACTGACGGATCTCTTGCAGACCCGGAGCCGCCGAGTGGGATACAACCGAGCTCTCCTTGCGGCCGCCCCCAGGGAGTTCGCTCCTTAGATTGCCGATGACGTCCTGACCCGCCTTAGTGCGCGCCAAGTCCATTGTCTCGTTAAGATCGCTTCTCCAGTTGTATAGTTCCGTTGGCAGTTTTTCCGATACGATGAGTTGCCATTTGCTGTCGACAACGGTCTTCAACCAGCCGGAGTACACCGGATAGTTCTTAGGAGTGTACGGATAGCGTTCCATCTCAGAAATAGGAGCTGGCCAGTTACTTGCCCCCTCCGGGTGCGTCCACAGCTCGGCCAACGACGACGTGGGGAATTGTCGCTGATCACCGGCTCCGGCCAGATCGAGGACCGTTGCCGGGAGTGAAGCCAGGGTCACAGGGCGGTCGATGCGAACTGCCGCAGGAATCTTCCCTGTTTCCCAATAGATCAGCGGAACATGGATCAACGGGCGATATAGAGAATTGCGATGGCTAACGAGATTATGTTCGCCGAAGGCCTCGCCGTGATCGCCAGTGATGACGACAATTGTGTTTCGATCCAGTCCACGCTTCTGCAGCTCATCAAACAACATCCCAATCTGCTCATCCGCATAGTTGACCGCGCCATCATATGCATCCACTTCTGATTGCAGCTGATCCGGGCTGAGGGTCGGGTAGTCGGTGTCAATCAAGCCGCCGGGATTCGGTATTTTGGAAAACCTGCTTCGATACGGCTGCGGGGGGAGATAGGGATCGTGCAGATCGAAGTAGTTCAGAAAGACAAAGAAAGGATGTGTGCGATCGCGATCGATCCAGTGTAGTGCGCTCTCGTTGACCTGTTCGGCGTGCTGGCGTTCTGGAATTTCCTCCAAGGCTGGAATGCCGGTCGGAATGAAGTGACTGACGACGCGTCCCCAGATGGTGCGGTGCAGGACATCGCCCACAGAATACAAATAATCCTCAAAATGCAAGAAACCTCGCGCAAATCCAGCGCGGCGGCAGAAATAAAAACTGTTGCCTGAGAAACCACCGGTTCGAAAACCACGGTCGCGGAATGCTTCCGCTACGGTAGGCAAACGGTCATCAAGGCCGTGCTCGCCAAACGCGCCGTGCTCGTGCGGATATCTTCCCGTCACCATCGAAGCATGCGACGGCATCGTCCACGGAGCTGTGGAGATCGCATTATCAAAAACCACTCCTTCGCGCGCGATGCGATCGAGATTGGGTGTTGTAGGACGGGAATAGCCATAGAACGAGACGTGATCGGCTCGCAGCGTGTCGACCACTATGACCAGAACGTTTGGAGTGCCCGGTGCGGCAGCCGCCAAGTGAGAGGTGGCAAGTTTTTCTTTGCCCCATACACCTGACCTCACCGCCAGCAAGGTGAGGCAAAAGATCGAAACAGAGTAGGGCAACGAGTGTTGCCAAACTCGTTGCATCGCGCCTGAGCCCGACCGGAACCAGCGAGCAAACACGATTGTAATTCCCGCGGAAAGCGAGACCACCCCCAGCGGGCCAATGCGTCCGGTAACGGAAAGCCAATCCGCCAGAGTCAGAAATACCAGAAATCCGAGACAAAATGGCAGGACTGAAACGCGAGGCAGCATCCGGCTGAGCAGCCAGCCAGCCAGCGCGACCAGCAGGAATAAAAGGCCGGTGACTAGCGGCGAGATCCAGAGGATCTCAACCGATACGCCCTCGCCCAAACGCAAGTACAACCAGCCATAGCGGAAAACAGCCAGTAAGAACAACCCTTCCACCAGTCCGGCAAACAGGCCTAGCGAGACCGCCATACGCAGGAACTCAGAGGTGCCCAATCTTGACTTGTTCTTTCCTGCGGGATTGTCTGGTCGCACAACTATCACATGTTCCTGTTGATTCATTCCTCGCCACGTTTGTGGTGCGATTTTGCAACTGGCCCCTGCCCGCCTTTCTGTGGGACAGGGGGTTCTTCGGGTTGCGTTGCAGGACGAAAGCGGTTAAGGATCTTCCCGCAAGCCACTGCCAGTTTATTCCAGAACATCAGGGCAATTCCCACGATCGTTGCAATTCCCGATGTGACACCCATAATCTGGTCCGGACCGCCATAAAAAACAAGTAATCCAGGTATCATGTGACTCCTTCTGCTACTGGAAATTGAGTTAACGGCACCATCAAAACAAATACAGCGAGCAACAAACGTGAAGCATTCAGCGGACAACGATAGTAGTATTGGCAGTTAATTCATACTGCTGTATGCGCAGGAGTTGCATCGTGATGAGGTATAAGAACCGTGGATTGTTCGTCAGGTAACGCTTCCATAGACGCTTAGGATCCTGTAGAAGCCTGTGAAGCCACTGCATGCCAGTTTTCTTCAACCACTCGGGGGCGTCTGCGATCCTCCCGGTGTGGATGTCGAAGGCGGCTCCCACTCCCAGCATGAGTTTGGTATCCAGTTTGTGCAGGAACTCGGCCATGAAACGCTCCTGCTTGGGGGTGCTGAGACCAACCCAAAAGAGGTCCGGTTTGAGTCTCGCGACTTGGCTTATCAGTTCACACTCCTCTGCCCCTGAAAGCGAGCGGAAGGGAGGCGTGTAGGTCCCCACCACTTTCAGGCCGGGAAACCGCGCCTGGAGGGCTTGTTTCAGTTCGTCCGCGATTCCAGGCCCGCCTCCATAGAAAAAGTGGGTATACCTTTTCTCAACTGACCTGGCACACAGCTGCAGCATAAGATTAGGCCCGGTCACCTGTTGCATCTGGCGAAATCCCCCTAACCAACCTACCCAAACTGTGGGGCGTCCGTCGGGAATCGTTGTGAGAGAACCGTTGATCACATTCTTTAGATCAGGGCTTTTCTGAGCTTCCATGATTCCGTGTACGCCGGTCACGCAGATGTATCCCGCTTCATTTGCGCCGAGATGGCGATCAATGAGGACGAGAGTTTCCGACATAGTGGTGGGGTTGACTCCTACACCCAGGACGTTCACACGAGTGCTAGCTGATTTCATTGAGTTAACTCGGAATGTGACGCGAAATCGCCAGGTTAGTTCCCAGAACGGCTCGCCCAAAGGGGAGCAAGTGCGGTTGGCTTAATTAGAGCTGAACTGGTTTCACAAGCTTGCATCTCCGTCAAATTGGGAAGGATCCCAGACATTAGGGTCGCCAAGTTTCTTTGCTAGGTTCGGTTCTCGCGCTTTGTAGTAATACAGCCAACACGGCAGCTTTCTTACATGGGGAGAACTTCTACTGATAACCTCTCGTTTCTTGGCGTCGAGGCCGATGCACTCCAACATGTGTATGCCTTCTCTCCGACACTTAGATAAGGCCCAGTAGAGCATAGGTTCGAGGAGAGCAGTATTTCCATCAAGCGTTTGGAAGTCGACTAGCCGCACCCGATGCAGCCCAAGTTTTGGATTGTCGTAGCGCTGAAAAATAGCGTATCCAGTAATATCGGGTCCTTTGTCCGCCGTGACAATCCAAGCATTGTTCTGCTGAAGCGCATATCCGAAATGCCATTGCAGCGCCTGCCGACTGCGTATGCCCATCAATACATTTGAATTACGTTTGCGCAAGACTTGCCAAAACTCTTCGAAGCGAGAATCAATGGAGGTGCATTGACGCAGATTCGCTTTGCACTCCGAGGGTACTCGTTTTCGGGAAAGCTTGTCTTTGAGAAGAAGCCCCGCCCCAAGCACGTAGCTTAGTGATGTGACGAGCGGAAACTTCCTCATTACCAGCCAATTCGCGGAGAAACCTTGGTAATTGGTGATCCAGAAGGCAGACCGATCCCACGCACCCACTGGTATCGGCAAAGACCGAAACGCGGCAAATGCCTGAGAGGCCAACGACCCCACCGTAGCATTCAGAAAAAGATCGACGTTCCTTTGGGAAAAATACTGCTCTAAGAGCAAGGGAGAGTAGCTCCGATACTCGGACTCGGCCACCCACGAGTGTGCTACTGAAGCAAGCAGTGTTCGGCCATCAAGTTCATAAAACAGGGGGATATTTCCAAGATATCCGACGATCGTCTGTTTGTCAGCCTCGAGCACCCATCCGATCGCAAACGGCTCGCTGTAAGCGGGATTGTTGCACCACAGATGCTTCCATTCCTCAAAACTCTTGACCTGAAGGTTGTACTTGGACTGCAAGGTTGCAATCGCAACGTAATCCTGACATGAAGCTTCGCGAAGCCTAACCGCCCGTATGCCATTCGACTTACCACGGTCTGCAACAGACGCGACGATCGACCTTGCTCTGAGCGAACCTAGAGAAGCGCCAGCGCCCGCATTTGCGACCGACGAAGGCTCGCCAGAGTTCTTGGAACCGCGGAGATCAAGCTGTGTCGTTATCACCAGAGTTACCCGTTGTAGTGCCGCTCACTTCGTAATCCGACGTACTCACGTAAACTGGAAACTCTCTGGCCGGGATCCGCCGCCATGGTCTGAATCATGGTCTGCAGATCTTGCAAGGCATGCCTAATTGTGCGACTCTCAAAAACATCAGGATTGTATTGAGCTCGGCCCGCGATTTCGTCCATTCCATTGATGAAGGCGAGATACAGATCCCACGCGGCTCCGCCACTCGACGCGTCCATGGAGGTGACCCGCCAGCCTTGGGCTTCGGCCGCTTGTGGTTGTATAGAAATTGCTACCTTGAAAATCGCGCGGCGGCTCGAAGTATCGTGGAGGTGTAGCTCTTTTGCGACAACCTCCATCGGCACATCATCATAGGCCATGGCTTCGGCGGTTACGTTTTTCACCTGCAGGAGCAATTCGCGGATCGACGGATCATCTTGTAAATTGATGCGGAGAGCGACAGGGTTTAGAAAATACCCCAGCAATGATGCGACTTCCGGCCTTGTTCTGCCGGCCTGGGATGGTGTGCCGATCATGAGATCCGTCTGCGAGGTATAGCAATAAAGAAGACTGGCAAAGCTTGCCAAAAGTACCGCGAACAATGTCACCCCCTCGGACCTGCTCAACCGCTTTATTACATCTGTGAGCAATGGACTCAGCTGGAAGGCCTCGATCTCACCTCGATATGTGTTAACCGCTGTTTCGGGATGATCAGTTGGCCAATGAAGCGCCTGCGAGCCTGCGAGCCGTTTCCGCCAATAGGCTAATTGCCTCTCGATTTCGTCCTCGGTTAACGAGTTGCGTTGCCAAAAGGCGTAATCGGCGTACTGAATGGGCAGTTCGGGGAGTGGGGAAGACTTGCTCTTGGAAAATGCTGCATACAAGACGGCTAATTCAAACGGCAGCAAGCGGTAGACCGAGATCCCATCCACAATACTCAAATGAGCGACTACAGAAAGGCGATAATCGGTCGTGCCGGTTCTTATTAATGTGAAGCGCAACAGCGGACCTCGATTTAGGTCAAATGGCTGCTGCGCCTCTTCAGTAGTAAGGCGCAGCACCTGCTCCTCGAGCCTCTCGCCCAAAAAGCCCCGCAGATCCACGAACGGTAGCCTGATTTCCCGCGCAGGCGGATGTACGACCTGCTCAAAGCTACCGTGACTGATGTTATAGGTGGTGCGCCAAATCTCGTGCCGGCGAATGATTTCAGTGAGAGCTCGCTCCAAGGCAGTCCTATCAATGCAGCCGACCGCCATTCGAATAGTGAAACATTCGTTATAAATGGAAGGTATGTCTGTCTCGCGAAGCAAGAGCTGTTCCTGAAACAGGGAAACAAGCGCGGGCTTAGAAGCAGGTCGAGCAGTAATAGCGCCGGGAGCTCCGAATTTGTGTGAAATTTTCCCGGAAACATATGCTTGCATTAGCGTCCGTTTAGCTTCGGAAAGATGCCTCTTGGCTTGCACGAAAGGGGTGTCGCCCACGGCGGTCGCCGGATTCTGCTCTTTGCTTGCGAGTTGGTTCATCGCATCAGCACCCGCGCTATGCAGTTTGCAATCGATATTCTTCAATTGCTTGATACCTGAAAGCTGACAGGCAAAGCTGTGAGCCCGCGAAGCCCAAGGTTATTTCGCCAAACCAGAGGCCCGGGGCGCAATTGCAGATTAGTCAGACGGCGAGCGATTGCCTCGAAGGCTTGCTGACCTTCGACGCGCGCGAGTGCCGCACCGAAGCAAAAATGAGCAGCATATCCGAAGGCGAGGTGCCGGTTATCGGTCCGAGTAATGTCGAAGCGATCGGGATCAGGGAAGCGATCTGGATCGCGATTCGCAGCGGCCATCACTCCCATCACAGCTTGTCCTTTCCGTATGGTTCTCCCACCTAACTTCACATCTTCCGGCGCCAAACGTCCTGTGTGTTGACTGGGACTCTCGTAACGCAGCATTTCTTCGACGGCCGATGGAATCAGTGAAAGATCTCGCTGCAAGCGGTTCATCTCTTCGGGATTGCGCAACAGTGTGAGCATCCCGTTGCCGATCAGGTTGGTCGTGGTTTCCAAACCGCCGACCATGGTGACGATACTCGTGGCCACAATTTCTTCCTCGCTTAAGCGATCGCCATCGACTTCCGTCATCATCAGGGAGTGAACCAGGCCTTCGTGCGGGCGCTCCTTTTGGCGTCGGATGGTATCCCTAAAATAAGTGCTCATATCCTGCACCGTGCGCAGCATGCGTGGAGCATGTTCGGGGTTGTGCTGGAAGTTGCCTAGCATCTCCGCGAAGTTGGCAGACCACGCTTTTAGCTGGTGCCGGTCCTCTAACGGGACGCCCAACATTTCAGCGGTCACAATGGCCGGAAGTGGTTCAGCGAGATCGCGAATGATGTCCATCTGACCGCGGTCTTGAACGTCGTCCAGCAGCCGACTGACGATTTCCTGAATATGGGATCGCAACACTGCTACGCGAGCCGGACTAAAGGCTTGCGACGCCAGGCTTCGCAACCGCGTATGCGCCGGCGGATCCATGAATAGCATCTGTTTTACCATCAGTTGGGCGATGGGAGACATCTCGGATAGTCCGACGGCACTGAGTTTCTCCGGTGTGTGGGTTCGTTTCGCTGAGAAGGTGTGCAGGACATGAAGTACGTCTACATACCGGGTTACGACCCAGGTGTGCAGGAACGGATCCCAATGGACCGGAGCTTCTGTGCGCAAGCGACGAAACAAAGGATACGGATTGGCGAGCACCTCTGGGTCGAGGAGGTGATAAAGACTTAGCGCGCTTGTTCCCTTGCTTCTAGCGCTTACGCTGCCCGGGGATGTTGATGTGCTCATAGGCTGCTTTGTTCGGTGTTCAGAGCGAGCAATGTGCGAGCCTCGGCTTCGCTCATCGCCTCGACCTTCGCCTCAACGAGTCGCTCAACTTCGACCGTAAGCGCCTCAACGGTGGGACAATCAAACAGGCGCAATAGTGGAAGTTCTATGTCGTAACTTTCTCGCAAACGAGTGATCACTTGCGTTCCGAATAATGAACTACCTCCTAAGTAGAAGAAATTGTCGTTGACGCCAATGTCATCGATTCCCAATAGCGAGACCACGATCTCGGCCACCCGCTGTTCTATGACGGTTTGGGCACGAACGAAGACTTGATCGCGCAGGATGTTCTGATCGCAAGGCACAGGCAATGCAGAGCGATTTACCTTTCCATTTGTTCCCCGGGGGATTGCGTCTAGAGCTATAAAGGTAGAAGGGATCATGTAGGTCGGCAATTCTCGGCCAAGGAAATCGCGGATTTCGCTTACTGTGGGAGTACTACCATGAGGCACGATGTAAGCTATGAGCCTCTTATCGCCCACACCATCCTCAGAAGCAACAACAACACTTTCGCGCACTGCCGGGTGTCGATCGAGGATGCCGATGATCTCATTCAACTCGATCCGATAGCCGCGGACCTTCACTTGATCATCAAGACGTCCATGAAACGCAATCTGTCCGTCTGGTAGACGACAGCCTAGATCCCCCGTGCGGTACAGCCGCGCTCCGGTTGTGGAACTGAAAGGATCGCGCGGAAAGCGTTCTGCAGTCAATTCCGAATCATTGAGATATCCTCGTGCGACCGATGCGCCAGCAAGGTAAATCTCCCCGATTTTCCCGGTGGGCACTAGCTTCATGTCGCTATCGAGAATGTAGACTTTGGTGTTATCAATAGGGTAGCCAATGGGCGGCAGGCGGTCCGCGTTGGCTGTGGAATAAACGGTTGCCGAAGTCGCAACTACGGTGCACTCTGTGGGCCCATAATTATTGACCAGAGGGAACCGCAGATTGACCGGCGGATAGTGGTGCAAAGTGTCGGCGCCGGTGAGTAGAAAACGAAGCTTGATCTCTGCCGGCCATGTCAGTTTTATCATTCGTTCCGCTAATGGAGTTGGAACAAACGAGATCGTGATTTCTTCATTACTTAGCCAATCGCGGAGCCTTTCGGGATCACTGCGTGTTTCCTCATCGACCAAATGCACGCTGGCTCCAGCCACCAGATGAGGCCAGAACTCCCACACCGCCGCATCAAACCCAATTGAGGCCAACTGACTCGCGCGATCGTCAGCCGTAATGCCAAACGCGCGATTGTGCCAGTGGATTAGGTTGAGCAGGTTGCCATGGGTGATTGCCACACCTTTAGGTGTCCCGGTTGATCCCGAGGTGTAAATCACATAGGCGAGGTGCTCTTCTGTCAGATGACTCGGAACCGGCTCAGGGGAACAGCGAGCAATCTGATCGGCCGCCCGCTTCAAGTCAAGTATAGAGCGTGACGAACCGACGACATTTGAATCGCCCACGACTAAGGAAACCCGCGCGTCAGTTAACATCGCATTCAAACGATCTGGTGGCGTTTTGGGCTCAATGGGCAGATATACGGCGCCAAGCTTCAGGATCGCCAGAGCTGCCACCGGAAAAGCAAGCGTACGCTCCAGGCATATTGCCGCCAAGCTGCCCGAGGCTAGCCCGAGGTGTTGCAAGTGATGCGCCAATTGGTTTGAACGCGCGTCTAATTCGCTATACGTGAGACGATCAGAACCAGATCGTACTGCCAAAGCGTCGGGAGCGAGTGCACTGCGATGTTGCACCAATCCAGGAACGCATGCAGATGTTATGGCGTCCGGCTCTACGCTGGGACGAAGCAGCTGCTCGTGCATACTTGACAGCTTTCCAGACAAAACCTAGTGAAGGCCAAGCCGTGTCTTCGTTCGTACAGAAGCGGCAAGCCCCTCGCCCGTGTCTTTAAGGGAATTGTGAACGGGGCCCATGTTGCACCGACGAATTTAAATCGCCAGCTCTGATGTTGTTTCTTGAAGAAGAACCGATCAAAGGTTCGATGTTTCAGCCGAGTATCTCTGTTCAAGGAACTCTACCAGCAGTTTGTATCGTGTGAACACCCAAGCGATACGGCGTCCGCCAAAAGCGACAGCGGGGACGGGCTTTCGGACTACAATGCCGCCGTGCGAACGCGCTGTTTCTAGTTCTGCTTCTAGGTCATTCACTTCATAACACAGATGGTGCAGCCCCCCGCCGCTCCGCGCAAGCGTTGAGACGGGACAGTTCCCGGCGGCCGGCTCAATCAGTTCGACAGTCGGGCCTGGTGCCCGACCCCGCAAAAACGCCACCGATACCTGTTGCAGCGGGTCGTAAATTATTTTTGAATCTGGCTGCGCTCCTATGGATGCCGCAAATCCTTCTAAAACAGGGTGGATTTGCGGAACGACAATTCCAATGTGATGTAAAACTAGTCCGCCGGCGATGTTTTCTGCCGGTGCCAAGTGCGAAATAACGGTAGCGTTCATGCGTGAGCTTCAAGAACCCCAGCTGAAAGTCGTCTATAAACTCGAGTCGCCGTCAAAGCAACATGGATCCCAGATCTGAGGATCAAACAGGGCTTGAGCCAGTGTGGTATTGTTCGCTTTGTAAAAGTAAAGCCAAGACGGCAAGGCACGCCGGTAAGAGGCCAAGCTCTGCAGTATTTCCTGTTTACGGTGAGCGAACCCAATCGCTTCCAACATGTGCACCCGCTGCTCACGACATTTATCCAGACCCCACCCGATTAAAGGAACAAGTAACTCTGTCCTTCCAAAGAGCGCCTGAAAATCGACCAGCCGCACTCGGGTAAGGCCAAAGCCCGGACTATCCTGGCGGCAGAAAACAGCGTACGCAATTAGTCCAGATCTATCCTCAACCGTGGCCAGCCAGGTCCTCCCCGAAGACATGTCACATTGGAAGTGCCAGTCCAGAATTTCGCGTGAGCGCGTTGCCAGTAGCCGGCCGCCGCTCTGCCTCACGGCTTCCTTCCAGAACGCATCAAAACGTTCATCGAAGAAGTCATAAGTGCAAACCCGGCAAGAACAAGACGGCGGGATGGGCTTTCTGGCTATGGAGTCTTTAAGGTGCATAAATCCACCCACGGGAATACTGACGAGACTCGCCATGGGAACTTTCTTTGTGGATAAAACTCTGTCGACAAATCCGCAATAGTCTGTAATCCAATACAGGGCGCGGTTCCAGTCGCCGACAGGAACCTGGGTCGCCCGAAACACCCGGTAGGCCTGAGCGGCCTGAAAGTTAGCGCTCGTGTTGAGCAACAGCTCCGCTTGAGTTTGGCGGTAGAAGTGGCCAATCAAGGTAAGCGAATAGTTGCGGTAATTTGGATCAACCGCCAGACCGTGACTGGCTGCGGCCACTAGATAACGACCTGCATAGTCGTATTTCCGAGGAATGTTTCCGAGGTATCCTACAATCTCGTCAGCTTCAATTACCCAACCGATTGGCCAATCCGTAATACAGTTGTATGTTGGATTCGCTGTCCAAAAGTGCTCCCATTCCACATAACTCTTGGTCGGCAAGCCTTGCCGCGACGACAACCTGCTGATTCCCGGGTAATCATCAAAGCTCGCCTCGCGGATTACGACTCCCGCTTTGATCGGAGCGCATTCTTGCTCGTAGGTTCTAGGCTCTGTGTACATGGACGTTTAGAGCGAAAGATTCAAAATTAGAACTGACTCGTTTCAGCCCCATTGTCTTGAAGCTTTTCGGCAGAAGAGCGTACGGCCCATTCCCACTCCGGGGGTGGCGACTGTCCATCAGCCAGGGAAGTCAATTTGATACCCCTGGGAAAGGGATACGGTTTATCAAGAGTCCACCTAAAGCTCTGGGTTGCCGAGTCGAAGGTAAAGCCTGAAGTCAGCCAAAAATCGAGACAGGGCTTGTTCTTAGCTGTCGGTATGTAGGTCGCAGTCAAGTCGTGCAATCCGCGAGAACGGCAATATTCGACGGTCACTGCCAGCATCGCTCTTTCGATGTTCCTACCCATCACTCGGCAGCTCAGGATGAAATCACTGATACGCGCACGATTGCCGTTGATTTCAATGCCTACGATCCCAGTCAGGCCAGAATCACCGCATCGATCCTTGACGCGGAACGTCCAGAACCGGGCGTTGTGTTTCTCCGACCACTGCAAAACTTGCACGTCGGTCATGCGGCGAGTGGTCAGGCTCATCTGATTAGTTTTGTTGAAAAGTTGCACAAATCGCGGAAGATTCACAGCGTTGAGATTTTCAACCGTTACCTGTGTGTCTAGCGACAATAGCCACTGGTCTTGCGAATTGAACGTTTGCCGTAACCGCTCGCGTACCTTTTCTGAACTATACGAACTCGTCCTTAGGCGATCTTCCTCGGTGGAATAAGGCATGTCGAAGCAAGGCATCTGTAAGACATACGAAGCGAATGAGGTTGGATCGGTTGGCCATTCGGGCACGTAGACCTCAGGCAATGATTCGCGCACGCGGGCGCGCTCAATCGGATTGTCATCAATAAACACAATCGACTGCAACCCGATGTTCAATTCCTCCGCCAGCTCGGAGATGTTGGCTGCCTTATCCTTCCAGTTGATGCGCCAGGCTGCGAAGTCCTGGGCTTTGAGCACCATCTCTGGATGTAGATGGATAGCCTCCAAAGCCACCGCCTCCTCATTCTTACTGGCCACCGCCAACAGCACGCCGTTGTTAGACAATAACTTAAGCGATCTTTGAAAATCGGCAAAGGCCTCACCAACATAATCATGGCCGCCAACCCGCACGTTCTGCCAACCACAATCACCGACAATACCTCCCCATAAAGTGTTGTCCAGGTCCAAGACGATCAGCTTCTTCGATCGCCCCAACAGCCCAGAAATCCCGGCTTTGATATCGCGAACGGCTTCCTCAAAGACCGCACTTGTGAACGGAGTCTTTGTTAGATACCAGAGTTTTGGGGAGAAGCCCTGTCGACCACCCGCACCCACCCATTCTTGCGCATCGAGGAGGTGGACTCCGCGGAAGGAAGCGATCTCCTCCGCCAGTTGAAGATTCATTCGCATCAGCGCGTTCTTGGCCCGGCCCGTCTGCAGATCGGTTATCGAGCGGCGGCGGCAGTAGGGTGGAAGCACCCAAGAGGCGAGGAGTAGAGCACGGAATCTGCTAGCGCCAGCCCCCACACGCTCCGCAAAACCGTGTACTTCATCCCTCAATTGGCCATCGTCCCCCCTCTCGCCGTTCAGAAGACGGTTGAAACTCGGCACGGCCCTATCCGCCAGCGTCCACACGAACGCGAAATCGGCGGTCATTCCGGGTATGCTTAGAGCATCGACCCCTCGGCCAAACTCTGCAGTTTCGACTGTAGCTAATGGTTCCCTTGCGTCGTTGCTGAGAAGCTGCGCCAAGTTCTGGATATTAAAGTTCGAGATGAGTAATACTTTCAATGAACTTTCCTGAGCTGGATTGATATCAACGGCTTTCTCTGATGACTAAGATCCGGTTCCTGTATGAAGTAGAACAAGGTCCAAGATGTAGGTAGCTAGGGAGTGGATGTTTCGGAAGTGGCCGTTTCCAAGTGAGAAGGGATCGTCCTGCGTTAAGTCAATTTTGAATCCATAGCGTTCTTCCAGTGTCGGTTCCATGATGACAATCAGGTTCGCCACCCCGAGGGAATCGAGTTTTCCCTCACTCCCGTAAAGGGCGGTGTCCGGCGATGGTTGCAGTTGCTGCTCTTTTGGAAGTTGCGGGTTTAATTGCGCGATTGCTGCGTAGATAATTCTGACTGCTTCCTCGAATTGTTCAGGCGTACCGCGTGGGTCCTGCTTAGCAGGATCAATTGTTTCTACACCCATGGTGCCCCTCCCATAATGAGAATAAAGCTCCGTTTGTGATCTTGGTCAGACTTGTACGCGCACTGATTGACTCGAACACGCGTTCCAACTTAGCCCAGTGTTGAGACTCATCGATTTCCCAGCTATGCATGTACAAATGGGCGATGCCGCCATGAACCTCCACATCATCCAAGGCGTGCATGAAGTGTGTATCCCATTCAGTGGCGCAGTCATAAGTTCGGAAGTAATTTCTCACCCCGGCCAGATTTCCCTCCAGCAAGGCATGCCGGATCTGTATATACACGCTGTGATTGCCCGCGTGAGTACTGGCACCCCAGTAAAACGGGTTCTTTGGAAAGCTGGTTACGTTCAGCAGACAAGTGCGGGCACCCAGAAAACCAGCCTGCTGAACCATCGCAGCCAGCCGACCGTTGAACTTGCCACGCGGATAGCAAAAAGACACCACGGGTCGGCCAACCTCGTGTTCCAGCCAAGACTTGCCATCACGTATTTCGTCCCAAGCCCTCTCAGGTCGCAAGAATCGTAGCGGAGTGTGATTCAAAGTGTGGCCGCCCACTTCAAAGCGGCGTGCGATCTCCCGTATATCAAAGGATCTCATCACGGGACGCTCCGCATTCTTAGACGGAATGTAAAAGGTCGCCGCCAGACCGTACTTCTCCAAGAGTTCGGCGGTCTTAACATCGGTAGGGTGACCGTCATCAATGCTGATAGTAACGTATCGGTTCATTGTTCTGCGAAATTACGGTAAGGTCGGAGCTTGGATATCAAGCCGCCGTCTGAGATGGAACCAAGGCACGTGCCGCGGTCTGTGTTCGGATCCATTCGTAGGTAGGAACAAGACCCTGGCGCAGGGTGATAGAAGGTTCCCACCCGAGGACGGTCCGCAGTTGGGCGTTGTCGCTATTGCGCCCGCGAACTCCCTGAGGACCCTGTAGGTTGTGAGTTTTCGAAACAGATTTCCCAGCGATCTCTGCCACTATGTCCACCAATCCGTCGATGGTGACCAGTTCATCGGTGCCCAGATTCAGTGGTTGACTGTAATTGGAGGCCATGAGCCGGATGAGCCCCTCTACACAATCGTCCACGTACATGAAAGAGCGTGTCTGTTGCCCATCGCCCCACACCTCGATCTCACCTCCGTCGGCCGCCATGGCGACCTTGCGGGAGATTGCGGCCGGCGCTTTCTCCTTGCCGCCTTCGTAGGTTCCCAGCGGTCCATAAACATTATGAAAGCGCACGACCCGAGTGGAGAGACCATAATCGTGCGAATAGTATTTGCACAGCTCCTCGGCAAAAAGTTTCTCCCACCCGTAACCTGGCTCGGGATCCGCGGGATACGCATCATCCTCGCGCAGCGGGAGCACGTCGGCGCTTTTTTGCTTCGATTGGGCATAGACACACGCAGATGACGAGAACAGAAAGCGTTTGACCCCATTCCGCCGGCTGGCATCGAGCATGTGCGCATTAATCAAGATATTGTTGTGCGCGATGTCAGCCTGATAAGCAGTGATGTACCCGATGCCACCCATGTCGGCGGCCAAGTTATAAACTTCATCGATACCTTCAGTTGCCTGGATGCAGTTGTTTTCATAACGAAGATCGAGAATTGCGAACTCGTCTGCGGGACTCGGTTCGAACTCTGAGTGCTTGATATCGGCGCCGCGCACCCAGTACCCGTCGTCTTTAAGTCGTCGAACTAAATGATGTCCGATGAATCCCCCCGCCCCTGTTACCAATATTCTCTTAGTCACCTTAGTGTCCTTTCATTCAGTTATGTTTTGCAAGATTGGCTTCGTGCGAGCTTACGCGCTTAGCTGCATTCAATTCTGCTCCGTCAGTCACCAGGCTGGACTCTGATTCCTCCACGTGGGTTAGGCCGGGATCGTCGTAGTTGTACATGGGCTTGCGTACCAGATAGAGCAGTTTGTGGAGCAGGTCAGCGACCGGGGAGAAATAAGCCAGATAGCTGACAAACGGCGACCGAAACGGCACCCGGCACAACCGGTCGGTCACGCTCGGCTGCAGGTAAAAACGAGGTCCGATAAATGGTTTGTAGTCTTGACTGAACTCGATTTCTTCAAGCTTGGGTAGTCGTTCCTCGTTTCGATCGATGTACTTAAGGTAGTACACGTCAAACGGATTGATTTGCATGAGCCGGCAAGCCGCCACGTCGGTTGCCAGAATGCTGTCGGCAACCATGATCCAGTTCAGCTCAACAACATCTCCGACCATAGGGCCGTTATGGTTTAGGCCATACCGCCCGTCCACAACCGCCATGTTGGCGCGAATGTTTTTGTTCACTTCGTAGATCACCTTTTCAAAGAAGGGGTGAAGTTTGAGGCGTACCGTCGGTTCAGGTATGCATCCCCACTGATTTTTGATGGCCACGCTTATCTGCGTGTTCATGTGCACTTTGGGAACCGGCACTGTGATGAACTGGTCGACTTCGTGTAAGAGCATCGTGGGGAGGAGCAACTCGAACGATCTGCCCTTGTAGTCGAAATGAACCGGCTCTTTCGGAACAAAACTGAGATTTACCGCACGAATGCCATACTTTTCTTTCAGCGCGTTGATTCCGGTTTTCTCGAAAACATCGCTAATGTTGAATCGGTTGTAACCGCCGGAATCTGCTTCCCCCACAATGATGTTGTCCGTGTAGTCCTTCAGAGCGATCACCAGCGATTCCACGCATGCCGGGTTCGTCATTACACCTTTGCGAAAAACGGGAAACGTCAGATTGGGCTTAAAAAAGACCGTATCCCCAGCCTTAATTCGCGATCCGAAACGGACGTACTCCAGTCCTTTCCGGATCTGCTCTGTGTAGCCGTCGCGCAAGTCGGAAATGTAGATGCGAGGTCTCATGCCTTTATACCCGGGGCGCGTCTGGAACTTGCTCGGCCGGAATCTCTGCTGTGTAACCCGGCTCGCGACGCTGACCGGCAACTCGTTGGAAAATGTCAAACAGCAATTGCCGGCCGTGACTAGGGCTGTACTGCGTATCGATTAAATGACGAGCGTAGTGTCCCATTCGCAAAATCATCTCGGGATTTGCGCAAAGGAAATCGGCCTTGTTGGCCAAGTCCGTTGCATTCCCAACCTTGTAAAGCAGTCCGTTCTTTCCGTCTTCGACAATGTAAGGAATTGACCCCAACTCAGCCGCTAGCACTGGCTTGCCGCAGGCGAAAGCCTCCAAGATCGAGATGGGCATCTGCTCATAACACTCAGAGGGCAAGATGAGGAAAGCGCTATTGCGCAAAAACTCCTGCTTGGACTCGTCGCTTTTGAATCCCATAAACTCAATATTCTGAATCCCGCGCTGGTGCACGTACTGCCGAAGCTCGGCTTCCACGGGGCCGCGTCCGGCAATCTTTAGTTGTCGGTGCGGCAACATTTCAAAGGCCCGCAAGAGTGTCCACAGACCCTTTTCATGAGAGATTCTGCCGAGGAATGCGGCATAGGAGCCGACTTCGGTGCTGGGCTTAACTTGGCTTGCATCGATATAATTCGGGGTTATGTAGGTGCTCTCTACGGGGACGCCGGCCTCAACGAATTTGTTTTGTGCAAATGGGGTAAGGAACAAATAAGCGTCCACCTTGCGAATGGCGCCCATCATTCTGAAAAGCGCAACCGAGGCGGCATAGAGAGAACTCAACTGATAGCTTTCTTTGTAGCAACGCTGCGAAATGGCGTGAAAGAAATTGCCCTGGATGCACCGCTCGCAGATGTCGCCATTTGCGAAGAACAAACCGTTCGGACAAATTGGCCTGAAGTCCGAAAATTTCTGCAAAATCGGCACTCGCATCTCGTGTAATACATGGACGATAGCCGGCGACATCAACGGGTAGAAGTTATGGAGGTATACAAAATCGGGAGCGAATTGTCGGACAATTTCACGCACCTCCTCCCCCGCTTTGCGGTTGTACAGTGTGTTGGCCGCAAACCCTAGCTTTTTCCCCAGGGTCGGTGTGTCAATATCTCGGTTGTGCTTGGTGTAGAAGAAAACCTCGTCAGTTCGCTCGAGGTACTCCTTTTCTTTCAGGGCGATCCAATCCGCCCCACCAAACTGCTGATAGAAATTGTGTATTAAGAGAATTCGCATCGCGGCTTCAGCTTTTCAAAAGTTTCTACGGAGAAGAAAGCCAAATGCAGATTTAGCTGTATGCGTTAGCGGTAGCCTCACGGTGACCGCTTGGCGCCTTGCTTTGTCGCCTCAGAAACTCAGCACAACCAAGGGCAGCAAAATAGATGAGAGGCGCGTGCCAGCTAAGGTCGGTATTGAAAAACGCGTGCACGGTAAGCACACCGACAATTCCTATACTTTCCAGCGCCAGTTGTTGCTCGTGAGGGCCCAGCGACGGGTTACGGATGGCCCGAACCAGCACTACCCACGTCAAAACCAACGCCAGGCCGAAAGGAATCAGCCCCCAAAAACTTGTTCCTGTCGCGACCTCGAGAAAGTCATTGTGCAAAGTTGAAGCCGCCCCAGCGCCCAACGTCGCCAAAACAGCGAATCGTCCGCCCGCATAAGCTCCTAGGCCCGTGAAGGGATGTCTCGTAATCATGTCCCAGGCGAGATTCCAAAACGGCATCCGACCATTAAGGCTGTCCATCGATAGTGCTTGTTGGGTAGTGTCGCGTTCGAGAAAGGTCCGCACAACCCCAGTGCCGAGAGCCATCGTCGCCAGCGTGATAAAACCCGTGCTAGCCCATAGGCGCTTCGAAAATAAGAACACTAACGCAGTGCCCACGAGGAACCCAGCAATGGAATTTCGTGTCTGGGCGGCGAGCATTGTGACAAACGAAAAAACTAGCAGTAACAAATACCAGGGGCGGTTGACGCTATTTCGATCAAGACGCCAGATTCTGGCCACTGCCACCGTGCTGAGAGCTGCCGCCGTCGTGCCAAGATCGTTCCAGTTTTCGATCGGGAATACACCTTCCAGACGGTGGGTTGGCGGCTGAAAGGCCAATTGAGGCATAAGGATCGCTTCAATCCACACCACCACCATCCCGGCGCCATACACCAGCCAAACCCAGTCCATCACAGTTTTGTATTCATCAGCTGTTCTCACCATCACCAGAACCGTGGCCAACAAAGCAATGTCCATGAAGTATTCGAGTGAGTGATAGAGAGTCCAGGCTGGAAACACGGACCAGACTGACGAAATTACACAAACCATGGCATAAGTTGTGAGCAATGCTATTAGCCCGCGATAAAGCGAGGGCAACCAATCAGGACGCCGCAAGGTCAGCCGCGACAGCAGCACCGCTACAATGATGGCTTCAGGTCCAATGCGCAAAATAGTCCATGCATCCAAAGGACTATCTCTCGCCTCCGGCACGTCTCGCAGCCGGAATACAAGCTGGCTAATATAGGCCAAGAGCAATAGCCAGTGCCACCAGCGAATGCTGGCGCGCATTTCCTGAAAACTCGCCCGACCTTGCCTGATTCCTACAAAAAGCAGGATGGTGCAGGGAACCACAAGGAACGCGGCTACCAGGATCACGATCGAGCCATCGACTGGCGCCACGATTTGATCCGCCAACCGCAACATTGACGCGATCGCCAGCAGCGATAACACCCCCACCCCAACGACTACCAGCAAGGATCGGTGCCATGATGCCGACGGCGCTGTTAATGCTCCGTTCGTAGGATTATGCAACATGGTCAATCAGCAAATCCGACTAGATCAGCGACCCTCTTGGAGGGCCCGCAAAACACCGTTGAAAGCCGGTTTGGGGCTGAAGTTCTCATCGAACAACAGGGGTGCTTCCTCATGAAAGCGCCGCTCAGAAACCTCGGCCATGTGGGCGTAGCGAATGCCATCTCCAGTTCCCCAGGTGCTGAAGGCGGTGCAATTTGTGTCTTTGAGGCAGGTGTGCACCACGTTGTAGTAAATATCTTGTTGCTGCCGCAGTGCCTCTGGAGCAGGCCCTGGAGCGGGTAGGTAGACGTCCATTTCTGTGACCTGCACCTGCAAGCCCACCGACTTTGCCTCCCCGAGATACCACTTGAACTCGTCGATATAGTTCGTGTGCAGAGTGTCAGATTCAAGATGCATTTCGATTCCGGCTACATCAATGGGTATTCCTTTAGATTTGAGGCGTCGGGCTAAGTCAAAAAACTCCTGTGCTTTGGGTTTATTCACACCGTCATGGCCAAACGTATCATTGAGGAGTAATTGCACATTGGGATTGGCCTCGTGCGCGTAACGGAATGCGTTGGCAATGTAATTCTCCTCCCCGAGCACCGCCGACCAGCAACCGTTGTGGCTGGGATTCGTAGGTTCATTTACAACTTCCCAGCCGTAGAAGATATCTCCACCATGTCGCACGATGGCCTGCACCCGATTCTTGAGGAGTTCATCCATCTTGTCCCGCGACCAAGTGCGGCAGCTTTCTTTGAACCAATCTGGTCCCAAACCGCTACGGTATACCAGCGCGGCTCCGAACAACTTCATGTTGTGTTCTTTGGCGAAGCGCATATCGCGATCCATGCCGTCGAAATCGAACCCTTGGGACTGCGGCTGGGTCAGCGGAAACATAACGATTGAAATGCCGGAGTTATATTGCGTTCCCAGCAGGTGCATGTACGCTGGATTCTTCCATGCTCGACCTTGCATCGTTGTGCCAACCCAGAAGTGCATAGGATCTGCGTACGATCGGAGCGTTTCCTGAGATTGTGGGGCAGGTTGCTCCTGAGTGCCAGCAGTTCGGTAGGAGAGCGAGTAGACGGCGCAGACCAGAACTGCCAGCGGCGCAGTAGCACGGGTTATTCGGAGAGACAACCTGACACGTCGTTCGAGCATAAACTATGCCGATAGACAGGTATCAGCCTGGTGAAACGAAATCTCATATCCCAAGCGTAAGAGGGTTAGCCCGGTCCATTGCTCAATCAACTGCACCTGCGGCTGGGTGAGCTTGCTTCGCCATCCCGCAATTGTGCCTTTGCGCACGAACCTGCCTTCCTCGTTGTCGACGTTGTGATTCCGTATTAGGACTTTCTTATCCAGCTTCATTCCGGACCGCTTCACGCTCTCTTCCTTGGCGCGCATGTGTTCAAGAGAATTGTTGGCGATCGCAGCACGAACCTTCTCTGTGTCGTAGTTGAATTCCAGAAAATCCAGAACCTTCTTGACCGTAAACTCTGTATTTCGTCGCATGTCCTCATAACGAATCAGCAGTAGATTGTCAGTATTCGCGAGCGGAGACGTTATCCAGGAATCCACATGATTCTGCCAAGAGCCTTGGTGAGCGATTTTGCCTTTTAGGAAAGTGTCAATATATCCGTCAAAGCCTCGGCCATGCGAATGATACAAGAACATACCGGTAGTACTGTCCATTGCGTAAGCCGAAAGTAGAACGTCACGCACATCGCGAACCTGATAAATGGCCTTTTTATAAACGCGTCTATAAGGCTCGTGGGTCTTGATCAAACGGCCTCCGGCGCGAAGAATAGGGCGCACGTCGCCTTGCATTCCAATTTCTGGAATTACATTGTGGACGTTGAGGAAGCCGGCTGAACCGCCGGTAAGAATTTCCAGTAGAACGAAACGTAACCATGTGCTCCCGGAACGTCCAAATGAGGCGAGATACACATCTTCAGGTTTCAGGCCGCGGTGTTGCCAGATCTTCAAGGGTTCGCGCAATTTCGTGCGAGCCACTCGAAAGCGAAAATCACGAAGTGTGGAAGTCATGCCGCTCCTTACTATCGGTGAGTATTCAAGAATCGATTTGTGGATTGATATAGGGGCGACCGCTTCAAGAGACGACTTCGACTTCTGGACACGCATTAGGAAGCGGTAATGCCTTATTCGAAGAAAGCAAACGGCGAAGCAGCGATAGTGAGACAGCCAAGATGCATAGGTCTGCAACGATTATTCCCATCATCAATCCGCTAATTCCGAAGGCACGGGTTGCAGGAAAGGCAACTACGACGAAGGCCAGAGTCGCGGCAAAATTGGCAATGCAAACCGACTTCGGAGACTTCATAGCGCGCAGCACGATCGTGGGTGCACAGGAAATGCACCAGACCAGTGATTCGATTACAAAAAGTGGTAAGAGGGGCATGAGTTCCTGGTACTTGCCCCCATACATCAGCCTGAACGCCATCGTCTTCATAGACATCAACACGATCCAATATGCGATTCCGGCTGAAACAAAAATTATAGCGATGTTCCGGCATATCTCCATACCGTCCTTGCGATCCCGCTGCGAGCCTGCGGCATAGGGAAGGATCAGCACGGCAAGAGCCATGAAGGTCTGGATCACTGGAGCTGAGATGTTCATCAAGGCCTTAAGCTGAGCAGTTCCGGCTGTCCCGCGCCACCAGGTGATTAGCGGGTAGCACGCGTATGCCGGGGCCCACCCAAAGACCGCACTCAATGTCGCCCAGCGCCCATAATGCCAGTGGTCGCGCCACGTTGAACTAAGCGTGGCAGCATGCGACTTCCAATCGAAGTAATTGCCCAGTCGAACGAGCAGGAACAAACTGCTCACAAGTGCTCCCACACCCATCAACCCGAAGGCGAGAAACGCCGACAGCCGAGTTCGCAGCACTGCCAGTCCCATTACAATCACTAGGGAATAAATGCCCGCGCCTAACACCGCCGGGCCCGGCGATAGTCGAATGTAATATGCGCGCCGCGAAAGCCCCAACAAAAGTATCAGGGGCGCCGCAAATGCGAGGCCAAGAAATGCACTCTGCAACGTTGTCATGTGCAGCCTGTTGGCAATCACCACCGATATGCTCAGGCACACAACGACCAGGATCGAGAGAGCCCCATGGATCCAGAACAATGCCTTCAGATAGGGTCCGTGCATCTCCGTGGCCATTGCACCACCATACACGGACATGGGCTCGAGCACGAGCGCTTGGTAAAGCACCATCAACAGCACAAAAACGCTAAACGCGAGTGCGAACGCTCCGTATTGGTCCGCGGTGAGCCATCGCGCCAGGAGAATGCTGGTAAAGAAATTACAACCTGAGATAAGCCCGTATTCGAGAATGGCCAAACCGCCCTTGGTGCCCCAAGACAAAGCCGAGGTAAGGTTAACCTTCGATACCAGAGACAATCTTTCACCCATTTAGCTCACGGTCGTTTTAAGGCCTGAATTTCAAGTTCCGGTGCCACACAAACCGATTAGGAAGCAATTTCGATGGATTTCTGTTCAGCTGAGTCCAGCACGGCAGATAATTGTGCAGCCAGCGAGCTAACTTGGGGTTCTTTCAGGATTCCTTCATGGTTGCCGACAATCTCGTGCACCTCCATACCGCCGGCGGCGAAAGTGCTCCAAGCATCATAGCTGTCATCGGAACTCCGCAGTGAGGTTTCAACCGCGCGAAAGAGTGTGACCCTGCCGGAATAGGGGCGCAGCGCATAACGGTTTGCGGCAGCGTCGCACGCCTGGTGCACGCGGAGAATATGGGCCGGCAAGCGCACCCGATTGAGCTTGCGCGTAAGCGTCCTACGTACAGAGACTATGACCGTTCGTGCCAACTCCTTGCGCCTGGCGGACAACAGCGCCCTGAAGAACGAAGTCATCCCCCCCTCCAGGTTCGTAGCATATGTGTCCAGCAGCGCAAGCAAACCCACAGTGTCGCCCATTGAGGAAAGCTGGCGAGCCATTTCGTAAGCCACAACGCCCCCAAAAGAGAAACCCCCGAGGTAGTAAGGTCCCTTGGGCTGTAATCTGCGGACCTCGGAAATGAAGTGTTCTGCCATCTCCTCCACCGTATTCAGGCAATTTTGCTTTCCGTCCAATCCTTGTGGCTGCAAAGCATAAAACGGACGTTCGGGATCAAAGTAGTTCGCTAATGCACGGAAACCTATTACGTTGCCTCCCACTCCATGAACGCAAAAGAAAGGTCGTTTGTAACCGCTGGTCCGCACCGGAACGATAGAGGACCAAGATGGCGTCCATCCTTGCGTACGCAGCCAGGAAGCCAGCTTCTGAATAGTGGCCGATTCAAACAGCATTGACGTCGGCAGGCGCTTACCGAACGTGCGCTCAACACCATACAACATCCGTACGGCAAGCAAGGAATGACCGCCGATATCAAAGAAGTCCTGGTCTGTCCCGATGCCTTGCACACCTAACAATTCCTCCCAAAGACTCACCAATTTTGCTTCGATCTCATCCGCAGCTAAACAATGCTCACCGATTGAACCCATCCTGGGTTCGGGTAGGTTAGCCCGATCGATCTTTCCGTTCGCGGTTTTCGGAAGGAACTCAAGTGTTACTAAGCTTGAGGGAACCATGTAAGAAGGCAAGCGATCCCCTAGATACTTCAGGAGTGCGGCCTTATCCAAGGGGGTTGAACGTGCGGGGGTCACGTATGCGACGAGCTGATTCTCTGCTCCCCGTTTCTTAACCGTCACGGCCGCCTGTCCAACTTGGGGATTTGTGAGGAGAAGTTCTTCAATTTCCCCCGGCTCTACCCGGAATCCCCGGACCTTAACCTGATTATCATTCCGGCCGGCAAATTCGATGTTACCGTCGGGCAGGAAACGTGCAAGATCTCCAGTCCGATAAAGGCGGGCTCCGGGAGCATGACAAAAAGGGTCCGCGATGAAGCTTTGTCGGCTTAGGTCGGGTCGGTTCAAATATCCTCGGGCAACGCCAGCACCGCCAACATACAGTTCGCCAACAACGCCCACGCCCACGGGCTTCAAACTCTCGTCAAGGATATAAGTGCGAACATTGGGTAGCGGATGACCAATGGGCAGAGTGGAAAGGGAGGCTGATTTCGGCTCAAATGCTGTGGCCGCGATGCTGATTTCGGTGGGGCCATAGGTATTGATCCAACGCACGCCACGCATTCGAGCGAATTGGGACCATTTTAGGAAAGCGGCATTAGAAGCCTTCTCGCCACCCACAATTACGAGCCGGACGCTCGATGGCAACGAGTCCTCGAGATTCTCCATCTGACTCACCCATTCATGCCAAAATGCGGTTGGCAAATCTGCTACTGTGATCCCCTTCTGCCGAATACCCTGCACAAATGCCGCTGCGGAGTACGACATTTCTGGCGAACGAAGAACTAGAGTGCCTCCGCCGAACCAAGCTGTGAAGATCTCTTCAAGGAAAATATCGAAGCTGGGCGAGGAAAATTGGAGAACGCGATCAGCAGGACTCACACCATACATCGCGGCCGCGGCGAGGTTGTAGTTAGCCAGCCCGGAATGAGTGAGCAAGACTCCCTTGGGCTTTCCCGTCGACCCTGAGGTATAAAGAATGAATGCCAGGTTGTCCCCATTCACTTCGACATCGGGATCCGTGATGTCTCCTCCGGAAGCCGCTGGATCATACTCCGGTAACATGAGGATGTGCGACTTTCGTTCGCCCAATCCTGGAGGAAGCACGGAATCGCATATTATTACCGGCGCGCCTGTGTCATTGAGCATGAAAGCCAGACGCTCAGAAGGATAAGTTGTATCGAGTGGTACGCAGACCCCACCCGCCTTCAGCACAGCAAGAACTGAAATCGGAAGGCCCAGTGATCGCGCAACATGGATTCCAACTGGCACCTCTGTGCTGACGCCGTTCTGCCGCAATTGATGAGCTATTCGGTTCGCTCGTCTATTCAGTTCCTCATAGCTGAGCTCCTGTTGACCTGCGGCGACAGCAGGCGTCTTCGGCGAGCGCCTACTTTGAACCTCGAAGCAGCGATGCAATAAATGCCCCAATAGGGAGGGATCGTCGATGTTGCTCCGATCCGCAAGAACCTGACAACGTTCGGCGTCATTGATCGCAACCGACGTTTGTGATCGCAATGTTTCCATTTTCCGCGTGGTAGGGCCCGGAATACGAACTTAAGCGCCCGAACCCCGTAGAACAACTGGAATCGTTCGCAAAAGGATACGAACATCCAGCCAAAGCGACCAATTCTGGATGTACTCCATATCTAATTCCATCCATTTCTGAAAAGGGATAGAATTTCTGCCGTTCACCTGCCACAGGCAAGTCACACCAGGCTTAACGCTAAAACGACAGCGCTGCCAATCTTCGCAGACCTGTGTCATGAGTGTGTAGTCTCTTACCGCAAGAGGCCTCGGTCCGACCAGACTCATGTCGCCAGCCAGCACGTTAAAAAGCTGCGGCAGTTCGTCCAAACTGGTTTTGCGCAGGAATTTGCCGACTTTGGTGATGCGCGGATCGTTACGAATCTTGAACACAGGTCCCGCCACCTCGTTGAGGTGCTCAATCTTGCTTAGCATCTCTTCCGCGTTAACCGACATGGTACGAAATTTATACATGCGAAACTTACGTTTACTTAACCCCAGCCGATCCTGCACAAATAGCACTGGCCCCGGAGAGCTAAGCTTAATAGCAAGCCCTACAAGAACAAGCAGGGGTGCCATCACAATGAGAAGAGTCAGTGACAACACGAAATCGAGCACACGCTTGATGATCATGCCCCAGCTATCATCCACCATGCTGAGAGAATGAGTAATGACATAGGTTCCGTCAAATTCGTCGGTACGAGTGCGCCCCACCTTCATATCGAAGAGATTGGTGATAGACCTAACGATGATGCCTTGCTGTTCGCATTGGGTGGCGACTTCTGAAGCGTAAGAATAGAAGGAACGCATCGGCAATGCCAGAATGACTTCGTCGACCACATTCGTTCGAACGAAGTTGGGTAATGAATGGAGATCACAAACAACAGCGAAGCCAGAATTCACCAATTCGTCGGGGTTGAAATCCGGCCGGTCAGCGAATCCCATGACTCGGTATCCAAGTTCGGGACTTTTTTGAACAGTTCGGGCGAACTCTAGAGCCCTCTTGTTCGCGCCTACGATGATCATGTTGCGGCTGTTCCAACCGCGCGAGCGAATCGCGGATAGAGCTTTTCGCAACGACAACCTCGAGAAAACTGTGAGTGCTGTGCTTAGAACCCAAAACGCAATCACAAAACTGGGAGTGAGCAGTGACGCGTGTAGCAGAACCAAAAATGACGCGATCACAAGAGTCCCTAAGGTAGTAGCTCGAATCACGTCGACAATCTCTTTCCACGCTCGACTTAGTCTCTTCGACCCATGCAAGTGCAGGGATTCAAATACCAGATGCCAGCTCAGCAACATCACTCCGAACGCGAGCAAATGAGAGACGCTCACCCGCATCTCTAGCAAACGAGCGACGCTCCAGTTCGCATTGCGCTGGTGCAACGAGATACTTGTCGCAGTAAGAAGAGCGCAGACGACTAAAGTAATGTCAAATATCTGGAATGCCTTCGACAATATCTGACGGCGCACAGAGTGCTCCTCAAGCTTAATTTGTGTCCCCTCCAAAGCGCGTGGGACGGAAGGATTGTTCAAAACAAACGACAGGCTCTTACTAAGAAGGAGAATAAGCGGTGGGCGATGTAAGCAACCTATCTCTCAGCAACGTGCTCCAGAGATTGCAGATCCGCTCAATCGCAGGTAGAAAGGTTCGTACTTAGCGCAATTGCTAGTTTTTTGCGTCCGGTAAAGCCGCGAAAACCGGCACTGACAGGTAGAGTTCGACATCTTGTGGAGTGTGAAACGAGCGATCCATGTATTCTGCTATGCAGACCGATCCCAAACTTATCATCATCGCCAGCACTAACCCCAACGACATGATAAAAGATGCTGACTGGGTCGGCCGGTAAGGCAGGGTCGGTGCTTCCGCAAGCACTACATTCACGATATGGTTGTTGTCCAGGGCGTCCGAAATACGGGATTCATCCCGTTTCGTGAGGTATAAGGTATATGCCTGCTCTTGTTGCCGCAGGTCGTCCACCAAAGCCTGCTCTTGGATATCCTTGGAATTTAGAACTTGTGCCGCATTTCGATAATTCATTACTGATTGCTCAAGCGAAGTAGCTCGCGCAGTTAGAGAAGAAAGATCGACGTGTGCCCGTGCGAGTTCTTGGTCTAACAGAGTAGATGTCGGGTTAGCGTCGGTCGTTACCTGACGGAGGGGAGATTTCTCCTCATCCACAATAGCCTGCTGAACTTGCGAAATTCGAACGTCGAGGTCCTTGACCGGCCTGTACGTGGGTTCGAACTTGGCAAGCAGTTCACTGCGCTGCAATTGCAACGTTGTCAGCTGCTGTCGGAGTCCCGTAAGCAGTTGAGAGTCCTCATTGCGATCCAATGTGACCATGCGATGGGGAGTGCTGGAGATCTGCCGCTCCAACATACTGATGCGCTGGCGCGCTTCGGCAATGGAGGCTTTTGTCTGCCTCAGATTGGCTTCGAATTCGTTGGCTTTCTGTACCGTATCATCCCGCTCTGTATGCGCCGCTACCGTTCCCTGGTGTTGACCGAACTGCTGCAGCTTATCTTGAGTCCGCGCGATCGCTTCCTTATACAGGTCCGCCTGCTTGCCGAAGAAGTCTGCCGTCCCAGGCTCGCGATGCACAGCCGTGTGTTTGCTCATGTACAACTCCGCCAATTTCGCCAAGACTCGGCGTGAGAGCGCTGGACTGGACTCATGGTAAGTGACTTCAATAATATCGGACTTTTTTATCGGTTCCACGGTCAGCTTACTCTCCAGCTGATCGGTTGCCCTTGCTAGACGAAGTTCGGGCTGAGTTTTCCTCAAAATCCGAGCTAGTAAGCCCGGCGGTTTTACCAACCCGCAGGCGACTACCACTTGTTCGAGGAGGTCGCGGCTGGTAATGAGCTGGACCTCCGTATTCATATCCTCTTCCGTGACTTCACTATGGACCGCCTCTCCTGTCACCGCTTGAGTAGTCACCACGGGATCCAATCTCTGATGGTTGACCAGGATCTCCATGGTGGACTTATATTGGCGTGACAGGAAAAACGCGCACAGGGTGGCGCCCAGCAAGATCCCGGAAAAGACAGTAACGATCAGCCTTTTGCGCCGGAAGCCAATGGCGATCAGTTCCCGCGTTGGAACCGAAAACGAGTGTTGATTCACGGGCGGTCGGATAGCTAGTTCTTCCATTTGTGCTCTCCTTGCACTCGCTGGCTAGTGCGTCGGCGTATATACCATGCCTGTGTTCGTATAGGGAATAAACGGCCTGATCTTTGATATCGCGTTCTTCGGAACGTAGAGCATGTCTCCAGGTTTGAGAAATACATCTTCCTGCAGATTCTCAGATTTCAACATCTGCTTAACATTAAGCTTTGTTACCTTTACCCAGTCCGCCGAAACCCGACGAAATAGCAGCACCTGAGAATGCTTGGCGCTCTCAGTTAGTCCGCCGGCGACCGCGAGCGCCTGGGTTACCGTTGTTTCACCAAGCAGGTCGTATTTGCCTGGCTTTTCCACCTGCCCAGAGGCCACAAAGTATGGCTTCTCAAACTCCTTGAGAACGATGGTGACTTCCGGCGCGTGGAGGATACCGGAGTAAGCGTTTCGTATAGCCTCCGATGCCTCGGAAACTGTAAGCCCCGCCACGTGTACCGGCTGCGCGCCGTGGAGCGGGATGTACCCGTCTGGTCCGACACGCACACCGGCTTGGCTGAATTCCGGGCTGAACGGGAACTCCAAATCAAAGGAATCATTGACGCGGAATCTGTACGGCGGGTTCCGCTCCTGGAGCGCTGGTAGGTTCGTACCCGTGCTTTGTAAGGTAGAAACTCCGGGTTTCGTCAGGGCCTGCGTCGCAGGTTCTGATCCAACTTGGCCCCACACTTGCAGCGCCGAAACCGTGAAAAAGAGGAACAAAATCGTCGGTCGCATTAGTTTCACCTCACAGGCGGTCTTTCCAAGGATCAGGAATGAATGCAGACTATTGTCGTTTTTGGTACACAAGAGGATTGTGTTCGCCGATTTAGGAACCTGCGTTCCGAGGCCGCGCGATTGTTTTTGCGGCGCGCAGTTTCGCCGGCCGGGTGCTCGGAAGGAGATGCTAAACTACACCCCAGCAGGTCCGGCTGTTGTGCCGAACGTCCCTAGGATCTCCAGCCAGCACGGCGCAAACCGCTAAACCCTGGTGTCGCCTTCGGACCAGCCTTCCGTAGCCGCACGTACAGTGAAAATACATTTCCGTAGGGATTCCAGAGATCCATCGCGGGGGAAGACCCCACTGGCGCCGGTGCGAAAATCCTCGATCACGGACTCGCTATTGAGGGAATCTAGAAGCATCACGATTCGTAACTCTCGTCATTCGCAATTGTCGTGCCAGCTCAAATCCGCCCGTTGGCTCCCCATCTAGCTGGCACCAGAAGCTCGGCGAGATCCCGCCCCCCGGTGCATTCTTGCCAATGGGATGAGTTTCGCCTACAGCCTTTTGTAGAGTGCTTCGGGGATCGGTAACGTACGCCGGTTCAGCACAGCACCGAGAACGCGCACATTCGCAGTTTGAAGTTCTTGCATGGCTTTCCGAGCGGTTTCGCGGCGGGAGGAGTTTGCTTTCAACATCAACACGACGCCATCGCTGAGACCACCCAGGACGATAGCATCGTTGCAAACATTCAAGGGTGCGGCATCGATCAGAATGTAATCGAATGCACTACGCAGCTCGGCCACCCGCGATCGCATCCGGTCCGATCCGAACATCGTCCGTCCGGCCTCCGCTACGGAGCCGCAGCTCAGAAGCCAGAGGTTGCATGACAACCGGTGTACATACTCCCGAATGGGGCCGGATCCGGTCAGCGCATCAGAAAGTCCGTGGTGATTCTCCGTTCCGAATTGCTGGTGCAAACCGGGAGAGCGAAGATTACAATCGACGATGCACACCGATCCACGGGCTTGCGCCGCCAATCCTTCCGCGGCGTGGGCACACATCCAGCTGCAGCCGGAACCCGATTCGGTCCCGGAAAAAACCACACGCCGGTAACCCTGGGGCAGGAGAAACAGGTTTTGCACGAGCTTGGCAAACTCGTCCCTGATCGCACCACTAATCTGCAGAGAAGGTGTGGAGGGAAAGTTATCCACAACTCCCACAGATGGAGGTGGAGGCGCGGAATACGGTTGCTCCACCTGTGTCTCCAGAATTTCACGCATCCTGCCGGCTTCAGACAACAGCTCGAAATTCCTACTCAAATGAGCCCTCCAAGCATTGTTTTCTGACCTGTCCTGCCAGGGAGCAAGGTGCAGACCAATTGGCTAAGTCCTGATCCTTCTTGAATCGTTGAATGATCTCTTTCATGTAAAGCAAGAGCATCTCCTAGATTCAAAGGTTCATCGCTCTGAGTCTTCAGTGGAGTAGAGTTCGTCACATGGCTGACCGCAACCAAACATAGGGAGCACTGGTCCTACGAAAATGGCTGCCGCATCACAACTGCGACACTTAAGAAACTTGCACCCAATTCTCAAATGGGGACTACCGAAACGACTCAAGCGCCGCAACTAGCGCGCGTCTACGTTGATGGAAGCTATCGGACATCGCAAATCTGTGCAAGAGGTAGAAAGACCACGAGCGCCTGGAGATAAAAGGCTTCAACGACGGGAAGGTTCCCAGACGGAGGTCCGACCCATGCAATTCCGTTCACTGCTCCGATTGTCAAACATCTCCTGATCTTTGTTGTTAAGACTTTGCAGCAATTCCAAATTCTTACTCATGAAACTACCCATCCATGATCAAGCCTGGCTGCTGTATCGACGTCACTGGCATCGCTCCGCGTATCTACCGTTTAAAAGATCGTCGGCAACCTTGCTGCCGTGCCTCGAGGCCGCCACCAACAGGAGATGTGCTTGTTCGCAGTTTTGCTGTACTCCGCTTTGATCTAGATACAGGGTGGCGAGTCTAATTTCCGCACTGGTACTTCCTTCCTGCACACGCTTCCATAACCCGGAAGGATCCATCGTGGGATTCTGTACGTGTTCTGGTTGCGTATCCGTAGGAGCAAGGCTCACCGCTTCGGTATCAGAAATCCTGACTCTACTCGGCGGAGCCACGTTTTCTGGGTTTGGCAGCAACCAGGTATCTGCGATTTCAAATACTGGATCGACATGTCTAACTTTCGCACTTGTGCTTCCTTCCTTGAAACCCCTCCATAACTCAGTAGGATCTACAGAGGGATGTACTTGTTTTGGTTGCGTTTTCCCAGGTGGAAGTTTCACTGCTTCGGTGTCAGGAATCTTGAAAATACTCGATAGGGCCACATTTTCTGGGTGGGACAGCGGCCGGATGTTCGCGATCTCAACTGCCGGAGCGGTAAGTCTAGTTGTCCCGCTGCCAACCATTAAGACGAGCACCACTAGAAGACCGACTACCCTCGGTAATGAGTGGGAGGCCATCCGTTCGCGAATTATCAAACGCAAAGGAGCATTCCTTATGCCGACATCGTGGTCGGCTCCATCTAAATCGCTCGGAGTGCCAGATAAAGCACCATCTCCCGTTGGCATGGGCCTTGTTTCCGTAGGGCTCGGCGGAGTCTGTGACAACGATGCGACCTCCGAGTGTGCCAATTGAGGCGACCAGTTGGTGGAACGATGGAGTGGGGCGGCACGTTGTGGGTGAGGAATCAGCCTTTGTAAATCGAGATCACCGAAGACTTCGTCCACAATCTCCGTGTCAATGGTTTTTTTGCGTAGTGCGCAGGCCAAGCTGAGCGCGCCAAAGCAGAGACTATTGATGTTCCGCGGAATACCTTCACTCAGGCCCGCGATCATCGCCTTGGCCTTGTCACTAAAAAGAGGTGGGCCCTGGTAGCCAGCGACATGCAAGCGATGGTCGATAAACTGTGCGACTTCTAGCGGAGCAAGTGGTTCAAGCCGATTGAAACTCGCGATGCGCTGCCGCAATTGACTGCGCGAAGGGCTGGCAAGCTTGGTAGCAAGTTCGGGCTGTCCGGCCAGGATGATCTGCAGCAACTTGGCACGCGGCGTTTCAAAGTCCGAGAGTAATCTCAGCGTTTCCAGAGCAGAAGGTTTGAGATTATGAGCCTCATCGATTACAACGATGACGCGATTACCTGCCGCTGATTGCTCCAATAGATACCGGTTGAATTGCTCGTGCATTCCCACCAGATCGTTCTCTTTGCTTTCGATGCCAAATTCAGCAAGCAGGAATCGCAATAACTCGCGTGAACTGCACTGTGTCTGAAACAAGAACGCCGTTCGGGCTGAATGGCGAAACTTCTCCAGCAAGTGGAACAACAGGGTAGTCTTGCCCATACCGGGTTGGGCGATAAGGGCCAGGAACCCGCGATTCGCTTCGATTCCGTAAAACAACGAAGCGAGCGTTTCACGGTGCCCCGGCCCTAGGTATAAATAACGAGGATCCGGAGTAACACCGAAAGGTTGTTCACGAAGTCCCCAGAACTGATTAATCATTTGAAATCACGCAGTTCAATTTGTCGCTAATACGGGGAGCTTTAGAGTGGCTCATATCCCTTTCATTCAGAAAGCGACAATCGACACGAATCTGGAGAAGGACTCGTGCCGTTTGTGATTGGGAAGCATGCTTCTCGGCTTACCTAAGAAACCGTCTGCGTCAGCTGTCCGTGAATGTGCGAACGGTCAGTGCTTGTCGACGCAGGTCGACAAGCACTTCGCTCGCTAGGCTTCCTCGTTAGGAATCTCCACGCGTCGGCCAAGGATATACCGGTTCAACTTAAACTTCGCCGCGACTGCAAAACCACTCTTGTCTTCCACGCGAACGACGAGACCGGTAGACCTGAGAGCCAGGTGAGCGTCGTGTGTCTCGAATGGAAGCAAGAGGATCTCAATCTCAATGAGATCCCCCACAGCCGGTAGGAGGGGGCACAACACAAAAACGCTTTCTGTGCTGATGTCGTAGACAAAGCCCGCTCCGTGCGTCACGATCCGACCCCGGACCAATTTGAAGGTGACCGGCGCGCGCAGTTGATATCTAGCTGCTCTTCGGCGTTCAGTTGCAGTCCCCATAGGTATGGGAGCAGACATCGGCTTGTGTGTCCAAACAAGCCGCACCTGACGCTGAATTTCTCTGCTAGACAAACCAGCCAAAAATGCCAGGTCACTTCATAATGCTAGATCACCTCAACATCGTAGCCGTCGATACTGATAGCTAGCGATCGCCGTATTGGCTCGACGGAATGAGCCAGTTTCGATTACCCGAGCTACTGGGAGCTCTTCAATTCCGTCCAAACGGCCTCCCCGAATTCGCACTCGCTGCCCTGCCCCGAGAAAGATAAAGACATAGCTCGCAGCGTTGTTCGCAAGCAATAATTTAATATCAGCGACTGGTTTGTCAAGTATTGGAACACCCTGGCGACAGCCGCCGACAAAGTTGGTCACACCTCAGATACGAAGCACCTGGACATATTGCGTGCCCAAGGAACGACTCGTACGAATACTTAGCTGAACAGTGGCACTTGCACCATTTTCTTGCGGTCGCTCCAACGGTGAACCTGCGTAATGAGCGGCAAGAATTGTATTTATGTCTGGGTCCCTGTATAGCGCAGGCGGAAATTAATTCTTTAGTAACAAAACTCAAAGCTGCGGCCAGTCTTGGCCATCATAAGCGCTCTTAACGCGGGCCCTGCTGGTAAATCGCGTCCCGACGAATTGCAGCAACAATCGTCTCGAACAGACTTGCGCCGCGTACAGCTCCGCCCTGTGGCTCCCATTGAGCACCTTTGTTTTATTCAGCACAACTTAGAAGATCAAGAACCAAAACCGAACGATCAGGTAACGCTAGTAGGTAACGCTAGATGCATTTGAGAAGTCTTTCAAGAGGTCGCGGGGCCATGAGAGTCAGGCTCGTTTGTGGAGGGGGCTATTTCTGGGATGGGGCGAGGGCAGCTTCTCAGGGACTACGGTTCTCTAAACGACTGAGGCAGTATCTCAGGGACTACAGCCCCTCAGAGACTGTGACAGCTTCTCAGGAACTATAGCTCCTCAGGGTCAAGGCAATCCAAGAGACAAGGCCTGAAAAGCAGCCGAGCTCAGCTATGAAATTGAGAAAGTAGCATGGACAACTTCGATTGTCAAGTATGTCGACCTACATACTTGAGATTGCTATTGGCTCGGGCCAGCCTGAGCGGTTCTTAGGAGCTTGTTGAAATTACCTGGCACGGGACTTTCTGTATCTGTGCATTGACCCCAAGCTCAGACGGAATCCCTGAGTTGCACGGGCGGCCGAGGGTGGTTTCATGCGCTCTGTGTCCGCAGTTTCAGGATGCTGATGAGGTTTCAAGGCCGCGCAAGCTGACACGAACAACCAGCCACTCCAGTTGCTCCGCCGTTCGCACTGAAAATCTCCTCCAGGCAACAGCCTCGTCGTCGTTGCGGCGAAGGCTCTTCCGCCCAGCTCGAGTTGCGGTCAGTGTGCCATCCATCGTGAAGTGCTTGTCCGACCTCAGCCCCGTCGCGTGCTTGCAGTTGCTGATCGTCTCCAGGCATCCGTCCTTCTGCCCATCCTGCTTCTACGGAGGAAAATTTAGAAACCGGTGCGTGTGGGCAGGTGTTTTTACCGCACAAGAACCGGAAGGAGGAGGTCGGGAAAAATGAGACGGCGGTGGCGATGATCGAGCAAGTCAAGTACGGCAGCGAAACCCAATTTCTGGTGGAGATGAAATGAAGCTTCTGGGGCCACGTGTACTGCGAGACGAAGCTGGCCTGGCACCCACCGTTGGATAGAGGGGTGAGGGCCAGGCGACCGACTGTCTCCGCTTCACCTTGTTGGATTGACGAATCGAAAGAATGTATCGCGGGCACAAAAACTTTCAATCCTTTTCGCCCACACTTGTTCGGACACTAACTCATCTTGATGTCCGAAGCGATCTGTCAAACCCGCTTCCGTTGCTGGCGTTACGCACAGACTGCTTGGATCCTCGCGAGTTGTGTTCCCAGAACCGGCAGCCCGGTATCCAACTAAGACCTCACTACCCGCGCGGGAAGCGCCATTTGACAGTCGTGCTGGTTTGACAGTCCTGCACTGGTTTGCCATAATCGTTCGATTCGCCCACTCGGCACGCCGGGCAAGGAGACTGATGCCCTCTCGCTCGCAGGCCCGTGAACGGATCCGAGTTTTACTTGTCGATTGTACAAAGATGGAATGTCAATTACTTGCCGACGCCATCCGTCAAGACAAGAAAATCCACCTGGTCGCCGCCGTCACCACCGCCACGGAAGCATTCCAAGTTGTGACTCAAGTGTCTTCCGACATTGTGTTGCTTAGCGAGCGCCTCGATGGACGCCCCACGGGCGGATATGAACTTGCACGCCAATTGCAGATCATCAAGCCAGAGTTACGTGTGGTGATGCTTTTAGACTCTATCAATGGCACGTCTGTCGTCGAGTCCTTTCGTAGCCATGCCAGCGGGGTCTTCAGCCGCGATGGTTCTGTGGAATCGCTGAGGAAATGCGTTTACGCTGTATTTGATGGACAAACGTGGGCCAGCACTGAGGCGTTGCGATTCGTCCTCGGAGCGCTGTCTGGCTCCTCAATGCCAACTATCGATCCAGATAAGATGGCGTTGCTAACCAGACGAGAGCGGGACGTGGTTGGTCTTGCCGCGGATGGTGTGAAAAATCGAGAAATTGCTCAGAGACTTGGCCTAAGCGAGCACACGGTGAAGAACTACTTGTTTAGCATATTCGGTAAGTTAGGTGTCTCCAGTCGCTTGGAATTGACGCTCGCTCTCAAGCGAGAGTGGAATCACAAAGCAAACGCAGCCGTCAAACATCCCAGTGTCGATCGCCGTGATGTAATTTTGGATTGGCTCCGTGCGCTAGCCGAGGGGGGACTTGGCTCGGCGCAACTTCTTTTGGCACAGATGTATTCTGAAGGACGCGGAGTATCTCATGACCCAACGCAAGCCTATCGGTTGTTCCTCTTGGCCGAAAAGTCGGCGCAGATTGTCGAGATTAGCCGGAGTGCCAGGAAGAAGCTGGCTGGCGAGATGAGTCCAATGCAGATCGCTGAAGCTGAGCGCCAGGCGGCAACCTGGCTTGAGGAGAAAAGAAAAACCGAGAGACCGTTCCCGGCCCAGTCGGATCAAACATTTGATGTTGCGAGGGGACGCCCGGGGACGGGGTAGCTTTCAAACCTGTCCTATCGACTCAGAAGAAGTGCCAGCAAACCAGAGCACAACCCAAGAACAGGGATGCTGCGCTCGCCCACGGCTCATAATGGTCAAGTTAGTTACAATTTCCTGCCTTTTGCACCGCGCGACTTGCTCAGGTCCAGCGTGATTTTCACTCCGAAGTGGATCCGGTATTTTCGGATCGCATTCGCGATGCCCTCGAAACGATAATTCTCATCCTGTTCGGAGTCGCAGGTCACAATCCTGTAACAGCGCCTTCTCACAAGTGCGTACGACCAATGTTGTCGAAGTGCCCCCGTCGCTGAGGTACAAAAACTTGGGAGTGTCGCTCACCATCCCGAGCAACTCTTTGCTAAGTTCGAGAGGAGCACAGCGCCGAGAAGCCCAATATCCGGATTCCGGCCTTGTTGGGTTGAAGGGCCACCAACCAAGTCGTACGTTGAACATTGTCATAACGAAGGCGGTGGCGGGTCTGTGTGATAGGTCCTCCCCTAGGGGCAAAGGTTTACGCAATCCTAGGAGCCCGTCCGAGAATTGATGTTTGAAAGGCGCTTCAGCAACCGAGAACCGAATTGTAAAAACAGCCAGTCAGAGCTCTCCCCACCAAGCTCGGGGCAATGCTTGTAGAGAGTCTTCC
>Ga0182015_10000673_pt1 | contig 48443 bp, 38 predicted proteins | sample 712P3MmetaG_FD_120478 | JGI IMG/M metagenome (GOLD analysis project Ga0182015, IMG submission 120478) | Permafrost microbial communities from Stordalen Mire, Sweden - 712P3M metaG | ecosystem: Environmental > Terrestrial > Soil > Wetlands > Permafrost | place: Sweden: Stordalen | collected...
AGTCCACGTCGTCAGTCACGGTTGTGTAGTCAGCGGTGGAAGTCGGAGTGAATTTGACTGACAGACTCTGTAGCCCCACCGTCAGCACCTTGCCGACCGCTGGACTGTAGACAAAGTTGCCAGCTACGTTCGAAACGGCATCCAGCTGAGTTCCACTCAGCGGTGTGCCGTAGATGATCGGTGCCGTCCCAAGCCAGGCTGATCAGACCGGCGACCGCCGTGATCAACTGCAGATGATCGCTGTCAAAAGGGTTCTCCGGGCTCCGAGTATCGAGGTAAATCACACCACTCACTTTATCGGCAAGAAGCAGTGGAACGCAGAGGGCGGACTTCACTCCGGCAGACTGCAGGCTGGCGGCTTGTCCCAGGGGGCTTCGCTTGATGTTGTCCAATAGAAGGCCAGTCCGTTCTGCAGTTATCTTTTTCAGCAAGGTCCGGCTGACTCGTACCGGCACCTCTGGTCCGTGCACGCGATCCCAGGCCGCGCTTCTTGCAATATCTCCTGCGTCATCGAAAAACAGGATCGCGGCTCGTTGCGCGGGTACGACGTCGAACAACATTCCCAATAACTGCCACTGCAGACCTCCTTCGTCTCGAATCCCACTGATGTGCGTGGCGATCTTAAGAACAGTACTCAAGTCTCCCGCTAAACGCTCCGCCTTCGGCTGCCCTGATGGCCGCTCAGGATCAGGATGAAGATAGGTAGAATCTTCGGGACGGAGGGATGCAACCACATCTTCTTCTATTGTCGTATCGTCCAATTGCAGCGGATTCCGCTCCGCAATCGCCTCTTCATCACCCAACAGGAAGACAAGTGTTGAATTACCCACGCTGATCTGATCACGATGACAGAGTTCGTGCTTTTCGACCTTTTCTCCATTGACGCGTGTACCGTTCCGCCCGCCTAGGTCGCGCAGAAGAAACCGGCCGTCCTCTTGCTTAACGATCGCGCAATGCCGCCGAGACATCGCGGAATCCGCAGCCCAGAGCTTGTTGGACGGCTCTCGCCCCACCGATATCTCGTCATCGGTGAGTGCCAAGGTCCTGCCATTGAGCGGCCCCGCAATACCCATAATCCGAGGATTCATCCCATGCTCCGTTGGAATTATTTACCACATAAGCGTCCTCGATGCACGAAGTTCCACGACATGTCGCTTGGACGATCGGTTTGCATTACGCAACTTGCGTGATCGTGCTTTCCCTACAATCCTGATTACGCGTTGCGCCTCGCGTCATCGCAGAGGAGCGCCGACATCCAGAGGACTCGCTCGACACCATTGCGCAAATGCGAACCTTGCTCCAACTGGTAAGTGACGATGCTTGCATTAATGCGGCGAAGGGTGAACCCAAAACGCCGCGGGAAATTTCAGCGCATTCCAAAAAGCGCCGGCCGCGGCAATGGCGAAAGCGAAGGCACAAACCTCGCGCATGGGCACAGGCCCTTCGACTGGCCCATCTACAGCATTTTCCGAAGTTCTTTGACGCCGCACTGAAACAGGCACCTGGGCCCTTTTCTCGATCCACGGCGAATTGTGTGGGATACTGAGGTGGCAACGATTGCCTGTAGGACTCCAAAGCGAAAGGAATTTTCGTACAATAAACGTACAATGGATCGGTAACCCAACGTAAACCATTGATAAAAATACAGATAAATGGTGGAGGCGGCGGGAGTCAAACCTTTCACTATGTTGACAGCACGTAAGTTACTGATTTCAGGGAAATGCTACAACGGCTAAAAAGGCCCCATTGCCCGCAAGGCGCACATCGTTCTGCGATTTCGAATAACTGTTGGGCAAATCGGTTCGCACATAATCGGCCTGGAACAGGCGGAGGCCGATCTTTCTGGAAAGGACGAGGTTGATGCCACCTCCAGCCTGCATGGCGAACGAGTTGGCACTCGCCGTGAGTCCCGTACTAGTGGGAAAGGCACCACTGAAGGCATGTACGCCTCCGAAAAGAGCTTCGCCGAAAACTTGCAGCCGCCGCTGCTCTCTCGTTCCCAGACTCCAGCCCGCGAATGTGTAGCGCGGACCAAACATATATGCGATCTTGTTGACGTCTACGCCGGAGGAATAGTTCGAGGCGTGTGCTCCGGTAACGGTCGCTGAGGCACCCAAACCCTCCCAGAGAGTCAGCGCCGCGTCCGCTCCTCCGCCTTGCAGCCAGAAGCAGCCGCAGGTTCCAGGAGCGATTTGCGCCCGCTCCCCGGCATAGGTTAACGCCACGTCGAGGAGTGCCGACGACTTCAGGGGCGCGTTCTGGGCCTGCGCCAATACACTGCTAAATGCCGCCGCGACTACACTCGCAAGGAGCAATCTTCCGCAAACTGAAATACGCATCGCCAGTTCTCCTTATTGCTTCACTGTCAGTGTCAGGGTGGTGGAGTGCGACAGCGTGCCAGCGGTGGCTGTCACCGTGATGGTGTAAGTTTTCTGGTTGGGAGCGAAGAAACCGCTGGAACCGCAACTGCTCAGCCCAATCGTGCCCCCTATCGCAGTCAGCAGCAATAGCAGCGGCAAGATCGGACTACCCTTGCGTTTACCGAGCCGCCGCAGCTCGCCGGCAAAGGGCAAAAGCAGAATCGCCCAAGCCATCATCGGCGCCTTGGGATTCTTCAAGTCTTCGACTCGGCTTGACGCCGCCGGCAACTGCACGATTAGAGAAAGAGCGTTGATCGGAGTATTTGCCGGGAACAACCAGGAAGTGCTGGTGATCACGGTCCAGGTCGCCGGAGTTATCGCGACCGTGGCCCCGGGCGGCAATCCGGTCACCGTCAATGTCACCGGCGCGGGGAAAATTGTTCCCGCGGTTGGAACGATGGTCAGCGGATAAGTCGCAGTGCCGCCGGAGGAAACAGTCTGCGACGTGACTGTACCGCCGCCGTTGCCTCCACCGCCAGGACTCAGGCTGAAGTTGAGCACGGACTGTGTAAGCGCGGCACTGGTGCCTGCCCCGAAGTTGGTCGCTCCGCTGTAGACCGCGGTAATCGTGTGCGCGCCCGCTGCCAGCGACGACGTGGTCAGTGTGCACACACCACCAGACAGCGTTTCCTGGCCTAACACCGTCGTGCCATCCAGGAAACTCACCGTACCGTTTGGTGAACCCGCGGCGGAAGTGACGGTAGCCGTAAAGGTGAGCGCACTCTGCGCCGGCGCCGGGTTGGCGCTGGAATCCACAGCGGCGACCGACGTCGCCACGCTGATCATAAGCGTCCCGGTGGCAGTGCCGGTGTAGTTGGCATCGCTGATCGCGGCGGCGACGGTGTAATTTCCAGCCGCGGTCGGCGGCGTCGAAGTTGGGCCGTAGGCCGTTTCGCCGGTGCCGCTATAAGTGAAGTCAACGGTCAGGCTGCTGGGATTGGTTGTGGCCGTAGCCGCAAGGGGCGAGCCGGTGTAGGTCTGTGCTAGATTGCCTAGCGTTATTGAAGCCGCCCCCTCACCGATGCTAAGGGTATAAGCGTGGCTGCCGGTAACGGAGCGCGCGTCCGTAGCGACCACCGTGAACGAGAAGGGTCCGCCCGCCGTGGTGGGCGTTCCCGAGAGGATTCCGCTGCTACTCAAGGTTAATCCCGGTGGTAGTGTTCCCGTAAATGAGTAGCTGTAAGGCCCAGTCCCACCGATGGCCGTGAAGTTCAGGTTGGTGAACACAACTCCCACGGTTCCCGCTGCCAGCGCCGAGTTTGAGGGCGACAACGTCAGCGCAACCGCAATGCCAATGCCGCTTAGAGCGATGTCTTGGGTGCCGGGCGCAGCATTCAACGAATTGCCGCTCAGCACAAATGACTCACTCAGTGGATTGCCGCCCGTAGTCGGCGCGAACTTGATACTGAGATTGCAACTCGCGCCCGCCGCGACTGTTCCGCTATCGGCGCAGTCCACCGGCGAACCACTGCCCGGCACCTGCGAGAAATCCGCAGGCGCAGTCAATCCGGTGGAGGTCAGCGTCAGCTCCGCATTGCCCACGTTCTCCAGTGTGACCGCCCGCGGACTGTCGCTGCTGATCGATCCCACATTCGTCGTGGCAAAGCTCAAGCTCGGCGCGCTGGCGAAATTCTCCTCGATCACTTTGGTATCGGTGGTGTCGGAAAAATAAACATTGCCGTTCCCACCGACTGCCACGCCCCACAGATTCGAAGCGGTAAGCGAGGTTGGAACAACGCTCTGAATATAGCTACCCTCTGAAGGCGTCTCCTTGTAGATGAGAGCGTTGGCAGCGCTACTGTGACCGTTGTTGGCAAAGTAAACGTTTGCATCTCCGTCTACGATTAATTGCGTGGGCCAGTCGAGGCCGCCAGCCACCAGGCTCGGCGTGTAAGCGCTGCCGGAATAGCTCTCCTTGATCACCCGGTTATTGAGCGTGTCGGAGATGTAGACGTTTCCGCTAGCATCGACCGCTACGTCGAAGGGCGTATTCAGCGTAGCGCCCAATATTGAAGTTGCCGCCGCGACGATTACGGTCTGAACGTAGCTGCCGTTGGTTTGCAGCGTTTCCAGCAGGATCCGGTTGTTGTTGGTATCGGCAATGTAGACGTTGCCATACTGATCTACGGCCACACCCCCGGAAGAGTTGAGTTCGCTGGCCACGGGGCTCGGATTCAGCGCATAGCCGCTTCCCGATGGCATTGCCTGCAAAACTTGGTTGTTGTTCGAGTCGCCAATGTAGAGGTTCCCCGCGCCATCCACCGCCAGACTTTCGGGCGTGCCTCCCTCTCCAACGCCGGTCAGGTCGAGGATTTTGGTAGTCACTCCCTCCGGCGTTGTCTGATAGACCGCGTGATTGGCGTAGTCGGAGATGTAGAGATTGCCGTATCCGTCGAGCGCCAGCCCCTGCGGGTTGGCGATTCCATTGCCGCTGGTCACGACTGAAGTTTCCTGGCCGGGCAGAAAATTCAACTCCGGCCCGGTGCCTGTTCCATAAACATACGCAGTAGCCAGCACGTTGCCCGATCCATCTTCCAGCAATGCCGCACCATGCCGCGTCCCCGGATAGCGCGGCGTAAAGATCAGGTTTACCGTGCAGGTATCGCTGGCGCTATACACGTAGCTGGTCCCATTGGTGTCGCAGGTTCCAGTCGTGGCATCGGAAAAGTCCAGGCCCGGTGCTCCCTCGGTCACCACGACCGGAGTTCCGATCACTCCCGGAGTCAGAAAAGTAAAAGTCAAACTCTGGCTGCTGCTCGAACTCGCCACCGGCACGGAGCCGAAACTGGTCGCCGCCGGAGCGCTGGCGCTGGCCGCTTCGGCTGAGTTCACCACCAGATTCACCGTGACCGTCGCCGTGCCCGGATAAGTTTCCTGGTTGGTTGGGGTGAAGGTCACCGAAAGCGTATGCGATCCGGCGGAGAGTACGGTTCCGGCGGGCGGTGTATAGACATAAGTTCCAGCGGTATTGCCGACGGCGTTTAATTCTGTGCTACTTAAGGGTGTGCCATCGGCAATCGCGGCGGGTGTGGCCCAGGTTACGGCTGCATCCTGCTCCAGGGTGATGGTCAGTGGCTGAGTTACGCTGCTGGAAAACGTTGGATTGGACACCACGGCGGAGACCGACGGCGTCGTGCTCAATGCTCCTCCGGTCGCGTTCCCGGCAACGCTCACCGTGATGAGGACGGAATCGCTGGCCAGTGCAGCGAGCGTGGTGGTTCGGGTACACGTCAACGTGTTTGCATTGCAGTTCCAACCGGTCGCCGTGTCTGCCATGGCGGTGGCCGTCAGGCCCGCTAGCAGCGTGACCGTCAAAACCGTGTTGGCGTCGAGCGCGACCGTCTCACTCGTATCGGTCACATCCACCGTGATCGTGTCGTCGGTGTCGCCCTCCATAAAGATGGAATCGCTGGGGCTGGTGGTGATCGCGATCGAAACCGTGGGGAGAACAATCGGGGTCACAAAATTGGAGAGATCGAATAGCGCGTATTCCAGCATCTTCTCCTGCGCGCTCATATCCGCCGGCAACACGGGATTGTGCGGCGGCGCTCCGCACTCGTTGGGAAAGACGATTCCACTGCCGCCGGACACCGGTTCCACGTGGTATTCGTTGAACAACACCCGACCATACTGGCCAGCCGCGGCTGCGCCCACCGGCGTATTGAAGGTGAACTGCATGATGTCGGGCGCGGAGTTGAGCGTCAGCCAGGTCTGCGTAGGCGCAATCACTCCCGTCGTGTCATGGCGGAGTGTGCCGATCAAAATCTGTCCCAACGTATCGTTATAAGACTCTCCGAGGTTTTGTATCCATTGCGCGAGCGTCGATCCGTCGGTGAAGTCGGTGTTGATGGTGGCCGCGCCATCCGGCGGAGTGGACTGGCCAACATCCCAATTTGCCACTCCAGAGAATGTCGCGCCCAGGTAGCTATCTGCCGTGTCCAGCCAGACCAGACTGTAATGCGTGGCAAATACCCGGCCTCCCGCACTGGTGTAAGCGAGCAGATTGTCAATGTAGGAGGACAACTCAGCAGTGCTGTTGCCCTGGCAGGGGAACATCGTCATGTCGTAATTGTTCAGGGTGGCGGATGTTCCCATAAGCACGGTTTCCGAAGGAGTCGACGCATTAATTTCCGCCCCTGCCGAATGGTCTCCCTTGTAGAGATGAATGTGGCCGCCGGTCGAGCCATTGTCGTCGGTAAACTCGGTATCGGCCACGCCTACATCGCGCAGAACGCACTCCGTCGCATCCACCGAACCGGTGGCGATGGCGATCAGGGGAATGTCGCCTTCGGCATGAGTAGTCGGCATGTCGAGCGCCAGGCCTGTGATTGGACTGGTGACGACCGCCTGAGTAAACTGCCGCCGCCACTTCCCTGCCTGAATCACCAGGGTATAGGTCGTATCTTCCGGAACTGCATTCAGCGTAAAAGTTCCGTCGACCGCAGTATAGGTGCTGACAATCGCGTTGGAGGGAATGGCGTTGGAAGCCGTCTGGCAGTTGACCCCTGGACATTGCGCCCCGGAAACGAATGGCGCCACCGTTCCGGTAGTGACATACACCAGCGCATTGGGCAGCGGATCGACCGCGTTGGGAACGTATACCGTCCCGCTGATCGTCGTGGTCTGCGCCCACAGTGGAGCGCCCAGAAGCGCGAAGGCCAGCAGAAGGGTTGCGATTCTACCAAAAACAAGGCCGTTGCAGCGGCAGGGGGAGGCCAAAAACAAGCGGGCGAAGCGAAGCGTCGCGATCATAGACAAGGAGTTCTCCGTTCACGCAGTTCAATCTCGAGCAGCGGAGGCGCACTCCGCGAATCAAAATTGTTGCCTGTTCCTTCTTAACATCAGCCGCTTGATAGCTGAACGGTGTCGGTGCTCACGAAAGGTCGGGGATGGTTGCGAAACGGAAGACTGTTCACAATTGGGATGAACGCGGTCTTATGCGAAATGAACCTACGTTTTAGAGTACGAACAGCTGCGTCGTCTCGCTGACGTTTCCGCCGGCCAAACGTTCGCCCATGATGCCAGAGCCGATCACGGTGGTAACGAGGAACGCGCTACCTAGAAATTCAGCCGTGAGTCTGGCACGCAGATTGAATTTCATTGGCGGCCGATACTGTCGATCTCTTTCTTGATTCCCAGCTTGTCGATGGTAGCAAGAGGGAGGCAAAGGAATAGGCCGATGCGGCGTTCTAGCGTCACAAAGACATCACGGTATGCCCGCTCGATTTCTTTTGCCGTCCCACGAACCGCAGCCGGATCAGCAACTCCCCAGTGGACCGTCACAGGCTGACCTGGCCAGATGGGGCAGACCTCTTGCGCAGCGTTGTCACAAACGGTAAAGATGAAATCCAGTTGGGGAGCGTCAGGCTTTGAGAACTCATCCCAACTCTTGCTTCGGAGACCGTCCGTCGGCAAATGCGCACTCTTCAGTTCCGCGATAGCCTCGGGGCGAACCGCGCCCGAAGGATGGCTGCCGGCACTAAAGGCGATAAAGTTGGGTCGCCCTTTGTAATTCATGATGGCCTCGGCCATGATGGAGCGAGCCGAATTCCCGGTGCATAGAAACAAGACGTTGTAGTGTCCTGGAATATTTGTTCCCCCTCACTGGCAGCAGGTAGGCCCGCAGCAAGTTTCCTTCTGCTGTGGCTTCACAGCGCGCACGAAGGCACTCATGAACTTGCCATCCACCTGCGGTGCGATCGCATCCACGTCTATGTTTTGGCCGCAAAGGAACTCGCGAGCATCGTCTATGCGATAAATTCTGGTTGGCTCAATCTCAATTTTCTCGAATCCCGCAGACGCGAGTTTGGCACGGTATTCGTTCTCTTCGAGAGCACCCGCAACGCAGCCAACCCAGAGAAGAACGCTTTGGCGGATCTGAGGCAGCATTTCGCCACGGGTCACGACATCGGACACAGCAAACCGTCCGCCCGGTTTCAAGACTCGCAGGGCTTCGCTAAGCACTCGGTCTTTGTCCGCAGAGAGGTTGATCACGCAATTCGAGATAATCACGTCTACCGAATTGTCCGGCAGAGGGATATGCTCAATCTCGCCCTTCAAGAACTCGACATTCTCGGCGCCCGCTTTGCGCTTGTTCTCATTGGCAAGTGCAAGCATCTCATCCGTCATATCGAGACCGTAAGCTTTGCCGGTGGGACCAATCCGTTTCGCCGAAAGCAGGACATCCACGCCGCCACCCGAGCCGAGATCGAGAACGACGTCTCCCGGATTCAACTTCGCCAATGCTGTCGGATTTCCGCACCCTAACGAGGCAAGCATGGCCTCTTCCGGAACTTGTCCCTCCTGGGAGGAGTCGTACAGATTGGATGTGATTGGGTCGCAACCCGAGCCGCTTGCCGCAGTCGCTCCGCAGCAACTACTTCCCCCAGCTTTCACACGCAAGGCTGCCTGGCTGTATTTTTCTTTGACTACTTCCTTGATATCGGTGGTGCTCATGACGCCTTCTCCTATTTACAAAGCTGGAAAATATTTTGGGGTTTGACTGCCTTATTTCGAGTGCAGCATTCGGCATAGAGGAATTGCAGCAGTTCCTGGAGCGCTTCGGTGTTGGCCGTGTACCGCAAAAAGGTGCTTTCACGACGCACGTTCACGAGCTCTTCATTCTTCAGCTTCTCCAGATGGTGCGAAAGCGTGGAATTTGGAATGTCCAGCTCGGACTGGATATCGCCTACGACCAAACCGTCGGGATGAGCAGAAAGGAGCAATTGCATGATTCGAAGGCGTGGTTCGGTGCCCATTGCGGAAAGCATGTCGGCGTACTTTGCGACCTGCTCGGTACTTTTCCTGGTCGAGGTTACAAACATGATTCGATACTTGCAGAAATATGGATGGCTGTCAAGTCGGGTTCGTTAGTCTGCGACGGCCGCGGAGTTCCTCTTACCATTCAACTGACCGGAGCCAATCGTAATGACTCGCAGCAAGCCCTCGCACCACTGGTTGATGCCATTTCAAGCTTGCAGGGAGAGCGAGGACGCCCCGCCATCGTCCGGACTGCGTATCTAGGTGACCGTGGCGTGACGCAGAGTCGATCCGGCAAGGTCTGCGTGACAGACGCATCACCCCTTTTCTTGCGAAGCGAACCGCCGAACATGGCAGCGGGCTGGGGCGATGGCGCTGGGTGGTCGAACGGACTTTTGCTTGGCCGAATCAATTCCGGCGACTGCGGGTGCGCTAGGAAAAGCGGGCACACATTCGCGAAGCATTCTTGTCCCTAGGGTGCGCTCTGATCTGCTGGGCGATCCCTCACGAGTCGATTGGGTGGCGGGTTGAGGTTGAAGTTGGCTTTCCCGCAATGCATTGACTTGCCGGAGTTTGCCCCTCTACTATGGTTCGCTTACGGGGCGCCTCTTCCATTGATCGGCCAGACCATCTCGCACTACCGCATTGTCGAAAAGCTGAGCGGCGGCGGCGGCATGGGCATCGTGTAAGCAGGCACCAGCGAGCGAGATGGATGCAGGATTCCTGCACTGATTGGCATGAAAGACGCCGACCCGGACATTCCCGTCCTGAAAGGAAGCCCACACGGAGTACGCCAAGCTGCAGTGAGCGCACGTAAGCTGCCGGGGTTGAGGTTTTTGTTAGACGCTCTTAGGAAGGGTGCGGCGTGAATGGCAATTCGGAGCTCGCGGCATCCGGGAGGCTGAGTGGAAGTCCAAAAGCCTGAAACAGGCGCGCGGTTAATGGAGGCTTGGTGTGTGTCGATTCGCTGCCAGGCGAGAGATCAAGGAATCTGCATGGTCATGCAATATCAGGAGCAATCATGGGTCAAGATGGCTTTATTCCGGTTGCAACAAATTCTAGGTTACGAAACGACCTCATCGAGCGCGGGTTTAGTCGTCAGCCGCTCACGGTTGATATAGACGTAGCGCGCACGCTGGAAGCGCTATCCCATGCAGCCTGGTCCATTCCAAAAGACAAATACTACGATGGGGGCGACAGGTATCGTTCCTTAAATCGTGTCCGGGCCGAGATTGTTGAGGGTGGTGTAAAGGTTTGGTTGAGCGAAGAGACCACGCCTTATGTGCAGTTGAAAAAATACAACACGACAATCGGCGGCCAGCCGCGAGAGTACGCTCCGCTGCCCCCGGCAATCGCCGGTTCCATAGGCGTTCGCAAGATGATTGCTCACCACCTTCAATACCTACCGCTCTCGGCGGTGGGTACTAGGTATCTGGTCAACGTCCATCTAATAAGATTCACGGCTACGCCGGGTCGGCCCTGCGACACCAGCCCGCCGGGTTTACATAAAGACGGGGAAAAGTACATCGCTACGCATCTACTGGGCCGCTGCGGCGCTCACGGCGGCGAAGTCGTCATAACCGACAACGAGAAACAAGAAATGGATCGCTTCACGATGCGCGAATCGGGTGAGTGTTACGTCTTCGACGATGATCGCATTTGGCATATGTTGACGCCAGTGGCGGTACTGGAAGGCAATCAGTACGCCTACCGTGACACGCTGGCATTCGATATGCTGCCGGAGGGCTGGGAACCCGTGAAGTGATCTGGAAAGCTAGAGCGCAGTTTTGGCGCCCTCCGCTTCCAATCGCCGAAACGAGCCTCAACCCTTAGCTCGCCGACAGTGTTAGAGATGGCGATTTTTCGCTGACCGACAAATCGAGGATTCTCCCCGAGGCTAATTTCCTGTCATCAAGTCGATTTCGAGGTCAACACCCAAGGCAGCAATCGCGCCAATTGTGGCCGCTTTCAGCTCCAGAGCTGGGTTCTCATCCGCTGGAGATCAACAGTTAGGAGTTCGATTGCTTCCACTTCAGAGCTAGAGGGGTTTCCAGCGCCGTTAGTTGGAAGAGAGCGTTGGTATGCGCTTCAAGTTCCGCGTCATTGTGTATGACGTGAGGAGCGCCGTGCGCAATCGATAGGAGCGATCATTACATATCAAGATCCTGCTGGTCGTGCTGATCTTTCTCAGACCGGACATTATGGGTTATGGTCTTCTTTCCGGCCACAACGATGTCAACGATGGCAGTCGCGTCGCATGGCGATGAGTGAAACCTGCTCCAAGTCGGGGTAATGCTCATCTTTGTCGGGGCTGCGCTCCGCAGGCGCAATCTGTTGGACGGTTGTTCGCGCAGGCAAGTCACCTCGGAAATATTTCACATACACTTCATCAAATGCCTGTATGTCGGCCAAATCATCAAGGTACACATTTGTGGACACAACTTGGCAGAAGTCCATATCGGCTTCTTCAAGATTATCCATCTGGTTGCGCATCGTTTGGCGAAGCTGGAGGGCTGTCGTAGAACTATAGACTCCTTCGTTCGGTCCGGGGATAAAGCCACTCTTTGCGGAACAATACAACGTATCGCCGGCAAAAACGCAGGGACTCGCCGTAGGGCTGGGTGGCATGTTCTTGGGACGCACGGCCCGCCGTTCCTTCAGGTCACGGACCGCAACGCCTGTGTATTCGATTTGTGCGCCGTTGGGCAGGCTCGAGACTTCAATCGTGGCGCGCGCCGGGGTATTGCCGAACTCGAACCGCTGCGCATAGTGCTGGTTCATTACCCGCATGGGAAACTGCGCGGTCAAGTACGGGTTAACGAAAACCATGTTGCTGAGCTTAAGGCCAGCGGCTTCCACTACTGCTTTCATTTGGTCAAGAGCGACGTCCACCTGAGCGGCAGGATCGTCTGAAGCTTTGGCGCTAGATGAGGCGCTTGCAGGTATCGCGGAAACGGGCATCGCAGAAACAAACAAGCGATCATGAGTGAGAATGCCTGGTGAAAAAGGCTCGTCCGATTTGTAGTTCGCCGGATAGACGGCCCGCTTATCCGAGAGACTGCGTACCGCTACTGCATTGATCTCAATTGGAGGATCGGGAAGCGCGGCAACGCCGAGCACAGCGCGAGCCGGCGGAGTCTTCCCAAAGAACTCTCCGAAAACACGGTTCATTCCTGCATATTGGCTAATGTCGGTGAGATAAACGGTGGTGTAGACCACGTGATCCATCGTCAGGCCCGCACTCTCGACAACCGATTTCAAATTATTGAGGGTCTGCCGCGCCTGGGCCGTAAAAGTTGCCGGTAATGCACCATCCACGCCGCGCGGCCCCTGGGCGGAAATATAGATGTAGTCTCCCGCATCCGCGCTAGGCGAGGCGGCGCGGTGAACCTTAGGAGATTCCTGAGATGGCGCGGTTGCGCCTGCCTGCGCTTGTGCGCCGACAGCGGACCACAGCAGCAACCCAACGAGGAATGATTTCATTCGAGCCTTCCCTCAGCATATTGAAAGGGAGCGCTAGTCGCGCCGTGATTCTAACTTGCCCGGCTTCCCTTTTGTGCCGCTCCCAGGATGCTACGCAATCTTTGTCCTACGATGACTACTTCGCTGGGTTGGATGGTCATCGAAACCAGTTCGATGTGGTTGGCTTCCGGCCGCTCTTTTCTGGTCGGATTGGGTTTGCCCTCGCGAACCGCCGTCACCAGGCTCGGATTATCCGCACCAAGAACTTCGATAACCGGATCGCTCTCCCGCAGAGCGCTCACGCAGTCAGCGATGGTAAATCCCCACGCCTGCTGATCCCATGAGACGTTCAGCGTGGGATAACGGTTCCCATCATCTGGAATGTAGATCTTCGTCTGTACTCCCGGCACTGTCTCCACCAGCTTCCTGATGCTATCCACACGATCGTTCCACTCGCGGTAGAGTTTTTTGTCGTCCAGCTTCAGCCAGGTCTCAAGGGCGGTGAGGCACCCGATCATTTCTTCTTTTCCGACCTTCATGGGACGGCACACGGCGCCTTCGCGCGGGCTGTTGTTCATAACGGCTGCTTCGATCAGATCTTTTCGGCCCAGGAGCACGCCGCTGCACTGGGGCCCTTGTAGGCCTTTGCCGCCGGAAAAGGTGTAGAGGTCAATTCCCATTCTGGCGTATAGCTTGGCATTGTCAGCCGGAGGGATGCCCGCTGCATCGTCGAGGAACAGCGGTACCTTATGGTCTTTCGCAATCGCGAGTTCCCGCTGCAGTTCCTCGCCCAAGTGCGTGGTGTAGATCATCGCAGTATTGGAGTTGATGGCATTGGCAAGTTCTTCCGGTGAATAGGCGAGCACCAACTTCGCGCCGGTCAGTCGAATCGCACTATCAAAAGCGCTTCGGCCGCCGGACATGACCACTTCATTCTTGAGGCCAGTGGTATCGGGAAGTTGCCAGATGTACTTGTCATCGGTGCCTGCCATGCATCCCGCAGTTGCGACCGCCATGGCGCCCGCAGCGCCTGAGGTGATCATTCCAGACTCGGCGCCGGTAAGTTCCGCCAACCGCCGTCCAATGCCATGCTGCAAATCCAGCACATTTACGAAATACCGTGCCGCTTCGACCTGGGCTTCACGAACTTCAGGAAACTCCAGAGAGCCACTCAGGTAAGTCCAGGTGCCTCGGCAATTGATGACGGTCTTAACCCCCAGGCGGCTGTAGACATTTTGGCGAGGGTCTTTACCTACTACGCTGACAGCCTTGGCGTAAAGGTCAGCTGCGGCGATCTGGCTCAGCAGCGGAGCCGCCGCTGCCCACTTCATGAACGATCGCCTGCTGGAATTTAGAACATGCATTGCGACACCTCCGGTATTAACTGACAGGATTAATTACCTACTCTTCATCTTCATGCAGTGGGACGCGCGCTCGAACTGCCAGGATATAGGCCTTGGCCCCTGGTTTGTCCTGGTTGTAGAAACCGACCGTGCAGTTAGGACGAAAATAATAGGCGTCCCCAGCCTTGGCGGGATAGCGGCCTTCGACGCCGTCCATTCCGCTGCCGGCAACCATTTCGCCCTGCCCATCGATTACCAGATAGATTTCTTCCGCGAATTCATGGTGGTGAGGCCAGTTCGTTCCTCCGGGTGAAAAGTCCATCCAGAAAAAACTGTCCATCACGTAGGCTTTATCAATCAAGTCCCGCCTGCCAGTGCTCAGGCCCGCGAGAAGTTTGTACAACACTGAATTGGGGTGGCCGCTTACGGTTTCCTCTTTGGCATCTTCGAGACTTGCGACCTTCGGATGCGGCAACGGAGCATCAATCGAAATCGATGACGGAATTTTAAACCCCATGACAATTACGCGTAGCGGCTGGCCTGAATTGTTAGAGATCGAATGCTTCACCCTCGGAGGCAAGTAGGTGAAGTCATGCTTGCGCAGCGCCTGGATCTGATCTTCGTAGTGCAGAACACCTCCGCCTTCGACGACGAAATAAATCTCCTCCTGGCGCTCGTAGCTTACGATCCGGCAATTACCGTGCGCATCCAGAGTGACTTCGCCGAAACGAGTTACGGTTTGGAGAGATCGATTGTCTTTATCCCCATCTCCGAAAATCGGTCGGTAGTGGCAGGTTGGAGAGGCGAGATCGGCCTTCGTCTCCGCTAGCTCGGGAACGTAACGATGCAACCATGTGGGATCCACTGGCCGGTCTTGTGCTCGGAGCCCGTATGCCAGCAACAGCGAGAACAGGAGGAGTTTTTTCAACTTCGATGCTCCTCATTCTGCGATGGATTTCGTCCCCGGCCTGGCTGCTGAACTGTTTTCACGCCGCGTAGTCGGCCTTCAATCCTGAACATGAGGTTCCTCATCCTTTCCAGACGGAGATGAGGGAATGTCTCGAGCGCGAGCTTCGCGTAGGATGTAACCGACCACATCATCAAGCTCGGTGGTGTTGAGTCGCTCCCCGTAGTCGACAGGCATGGGCTCTCCAGTTTTCCGCTGGACGGAGGCCAGGCTGGATTTCATGAGCAGGTAAAACCGGCCGTCTCCATCCTGCAATTGCAGAGAGGCATTGTCTTCATTTCGAATCATGCCGGAGAACCTTCGGCCATCCCGCGCAACTGCGGTAGCTGCCTCTTGCGGCCCTCCGGCCGGCCTAAGAATCGCATCGCGAATTTCGTCGCCCGGATGATCTCGCGCAAACCCTGCGAGGTCTCCAGCGACGAACTGTCCTCGGCCTCCAATTTGGTGGCAGGCTGAACATCCGGCCTTTCCGAAGAAAAGATCGTGGCCCCTTACCGGATCGCCGGGCACGGAGTTCCGAGCGGACCTGCCTTGCAGAAAACGCATATAAGCAACGACCGCGTGAGCACCTTCTTCGCCAAGACTGGGGAACCATGGCATTCCTGCTTCCGGAATTCCATCGTGAATCACGTCGAGCAATGCATCATCCGAAAGCGCCTTCACTTCGGCTCGGCGGATAATATCAGGTGCATGCTCACCGCCGAGCCCGTCGAGTCCGTGGCAAGTCGCGCACTTCACTTCGAAAATGCTCTTTCCCTTGAGGTCAAGTTTTAGGCCGGAAGCGGGCTCTTCATTGTTCGGGTTCTGGCAGAGAACATTGCCGGATGCACCAAGACAAATCAGCACCAACCCAAACTTGAGAACGATTCGCCAAGTCACGTCGCGCTTCTCGGATTCCGCACTTCCGAGGGAGATTTGCCCAGGAAGTCGCAATATATTCCACTCCGTGAAAACATCTTCTCAGGAATCGGTGACATCACACGATGAACCTGATATACCACAGAATCTGGTTGACGCAAATCGAATTGTTTCGTTTCATTGTGTTTTGTTTCGTCTAGTGAAAGTGGTCACCACAAGGTGGCTGCCTGGGAAAATGCCGATGCGCGGATTGCAAGTCCGATCGTTTATGGCAGAGGTATCAGGGCAGCACCGATCAAGAAGAGGGAACGATGCGACGCTACGTAGTGGCTTTGCTTATTTGTTGGTCAAACTTGAATGTTTCACCTGCCCAAGCCCAAGCTGAGCCGAGCCAGCCGGGTTCGTCGTGTCGCATTGAGGCCACGAATTATAAGGGTTGGGGCGCACAACAGCTTTCCAATCGCTGGCTCAAGCTGATAGTCGTACCGCAAAATGGCGGGCGCCTGATGCAGGTCATTTTTGCCGGGCACCCTTACCTCTTCGTCAACCCCAAGTACGAAGGAAAATATCTGCCTCCCGATCCATCCCGATGGTTTAACTATGGAGGCGACAAGCTCTGGCTCTTGCCAGAGGGAAATGACGACGAACAACATTGGGTGGGCAATTCCGATTTGCTCGACGACGGTCCCTATGCCTTTCGAAAGGTTTCGGAAGGACAGGAATGCGAGATCGAACTGACAGGCCCCGCCGATCCGCAGACCGGGATTCAGATCCGGCGCACGATTCACCTAGACGCTGATTCTCCACGAATCCGTTTTCATGCAACCATGCAGAACAAGAGCGGGCACGTCATTGAGTGGTCCATGCAGTCTGTCTCGCAGTACAACACCGCGGATCCGTCTGCTCCCTCGCAAGGCAGCCATAATTTCTGGACTTTCACCCCGGCGAATCCAGTCAGTAGCTATCTCAACCGCTATCATGTGCGCTTCGGGCCGGCAGAAAATCCGGCGGTTGCGGTCAGGGATGACGGCCTTTTTGCGCTGCACTATATACACCTTGCCGCTGAACTGTGGCTGGACTCGACTCCTGGCTGGCTAGCGGTAGTGGATGGCGACAGCCAGTACGCCATGGTTGAGCGCTTTCGCTACGAAAAGAACGAAACTTACCCCGGCAGGGCGTCGGTTATTTTCTGGATGAATGGCCCAGAGACGAGGCTGAGTTCCCAAGGCGAACCTTCCATGACTTCGGGCGGCGATGGTTCTCCTTATTATCTAGAGGCCGAGGTCAACAGCCCGCTCGTCCAGCTGCGGCCGGGCGAGACCCGAGATCTCGACACGGAGTGGTTTCCTACCCGCTCAGGCAGCGAATTTCACGGGGTAGAGGATGCAGGCGTCGTGATACATCCTCTTCAGGCCACACATTTGCAGACCGGCCACATCCGGCTCTCGGGTTCCTTCGGAGTATTTTTCGCGGGGCGTTTGGTTGCGCACCTTTACGACGAACACGGCGGCAGCGTGGGAACGATGCCTCTGACCCAGGTCGACCCTACGGATCTCGTTGTACTGGATACAGAGTTAGCGCCTCCCGCAAAGCCCTCCCGCATCTCGCTTCATCTTGAAGACGCAAACGGGCTGGACCGTGGTTCTCTTCAGGAAGTTAAAGTCGAGGATGTTCAAGTCGGCGCAGTAGAAAAACACTGACATGAAATCATTCAGGAAAGGATTCACCGTATCCGCACTGGCCGTTTTTAGTCTCCTCTCGTTTTCAGCGGCAGGACAACAGGGTCAGGCTCCCGTTGTCGTCGACGCGAATATCAGCGCCAACGACCTGCTCACGCAGCCTCCTGGTGCCAACTGGACTTCCTATAACGGCGACTACACCGGACGCCGCTACAGCGCCTTGCACAAAATCACCGCTGCAAATGTCACGCAGCTCCGCGCATCGTGGATCTTCCATCCTTCCAATTCCGCGAGGCTGGAAGTGACGCCTGTGGTCGTCAACGGCGTAATGTATGTCACCTCGGCCAACGACGCATATGCGCTTGATGCGCGGACAGGTCGAGTTATTTGGTATCACCAACGACCGGTGAGCGCAGGATTGCTCGACGATGCCGCGGCTCATAAGAACCGCGGCGTCGGAGTTTGGCGAAACTTCGTCTATATGGAAACCGATGACGCCCACTTGCTTTGTCTCGATGCTCGCTCCGGACACCTGCTATGGGATGTGACCTACGCGGACAAGGCAAAACAATATGGCGCAACCAGCGCTCCGCTAATTGTGAAAGACGAGGTGATCGTTGGTACGTCCGGAGGTGACTCCGGCGTGCGCGGTTTCGTGGCCGCTTACGATGCCCTTACCGGCAACCTGAAATGGCGTTTCTGGACGATTCCCGGGCCGGGTGAGTTCGGCTCTTCCAGTTGGCCCGGCGATTCCTACCTTCATGGCGGGGCCACTACGTGGATGCCCGGTACCTACGACCCTAAACTGGACACTCTGTACTGGACGACCAGCAACGCGGCGCCCGATTTCGTAGGAGATTCCCGACCTGGGGACGACCTGTACACGGCCTGTGTCCTGGCGCTGAACCCCACTACAGGTGCGTTGAAATGGTACTTCCAGTTCACTCCCCACGACCTGTACGACTACGACGCCAACGAAACACCCGTGCTACTGAGCGCTAAAGTGAACGGTCAAATGCGCGATTTGCTGGTGCAGGCCAACCGTAACGGGTTTCTTTATGTTCTCGACCGGACTAACGGAAAGTTCCTCAAGGCGACGGCGTTTGTTAAGAAGCTGAACTGGGCCAAGGGAATTGACGCCTCGGGCCGACCCATACTCTCGGGATTAATACCGAGCGCGGAGGGCACGCAGATTTGCCCCAGCATTGACGGAGCCACAAATTGGTTTTCGCCTTCCTACAATCCTGACACCGGATTCTTCTATGTCATGGCGCTGGAGAGTTGCAGCGTCTTTTTCGCTCACCCGCAACCATTTACCGAAGGCCAGACCTTCTACGCTACGGGCACGAAGCTTGCGCCCGACGATCACGCTCAAAAGATTCTGCTGGCGTACTCTGTGCCTGAAGGAAAGATCGCCTGGCGCTATCCCCAGGCTGGTCGAGGCGATTCCTGGAGCGGAACGCTGACAACGGCGGGTGAATTAGTGTTTTTCGGAAACGATACCGGAGCCCTGGAAGCGGTTGATGCACGGACTGGCCGCTCTCTCTGGCAATTCAACGCCGGCCAGGGTATTCACGCTTCACCGATGAGTTATGCGGTCGATGAGGTTCAGTTCGTGGCCGTCGCTACAGGAGGCGACGTTATCAGCTTCTCGCTTCCGCATTAGTATGGCGAGGGAGTTGTACGATGGTTGGCTACGCAGGCCAGCGGCTTTCACGGAATGAAACTCGGGTTCAGAGTTGCGTCCTTTGGCAACACTCTTTTGTATAATTTGGCAACTCTGAGAGGCGCAATCCTGCAGTGCAACTGGAGCATTCTTCGTGCTGCTTAAAATATTCAATGATCGGGTCGTGATGGGTCAGGCGGCGGCCGAACAGGCAGCGGGGGCAATTCGGCGCGCCGTAGCAGAGCGTGGCCATGCGAGGATCATCGCTGCGACGGCTGCGTCGCAGCTCGAATTTCTGGATGCTTTGACCAAGGCGCCGGGCATCGACTGGTCTAAGGTGGAGGCTTTTCATCTCGACGAATACATCGGCTTGCCGGTTTCCCATCCGGGAAGTTTCCGCAAGATGCTGCTGGAGCAGTTGGTGCAGAAAACCGGAATTGCCAACTACCATCTGCTCGACGGTGACGCCACCGATCCGTTGGAGGTAGTGCAGCGCGTAGGCAAACAATTGGCATCCCTGCCTGTGGATATCGCGTTTCTTGGTATCGGCGAGAACGGGCACATCGCATTCAACGACCCACCCGCCGATTTTAAAACTGAAGAACCCTACATCATCGTGAACCTGGATGAAGCCTGCCGCCAGCAGCAAGTTGGCGAGGCTTGGTTCGCCGATATTTCACAAGTACCGAAGCGGGCAATCTCGATGTCGACCCGGCAGATTCTCAAAGCCAAGGAGATATTGGCGGTTGTGCCCGGTCCGCGCAAGGCCCAAGCGGTGAAGGCTTGCTTTGAGGGCGCGGTCGGCCCCATGGCGCCGGCCTCGATTCTGCGCACTCATCCTAACACCACCGTCTATCTCGACAAGAACTCGGCTTCGCTCCTGGGCCCCGCCTTGCAGAATGGGCTCAACCAGAATTCGCTAAACGGCGAATCGCAGGTCACGGTTGGCCCTTAACCCGCAGTTTGCGAATAATAACGCATGGTAACCGCCAGGAAGCCGATTAGTTCGTTGCGCTGGTGGATCGGCGGCCTTCTGTTTGCCTCCACGGTCATCAACTATATCGACCGGCAGACTCTCTCGCTTCTCGCGCCTTACCTCAAGCTCGAGTACCACTGGACCAACTCGGACTACGCGAATATTGCCATCGCTTTCCGGGTGGCTTATTCAATCGGCCAGACAGTCTTCGGGAGGCTCATGGACCGCATCGGCACCCGCCGCGGTCTGACCCTCACGGTGATCTGGTATTCAGTAGTCTCGATATTGACATCGCTCGCCAGCGGCTTCCGCAGCTTTGCCACGTTCCGCTTCCTGTTGGGTGCGGGGGAGTCCGCAAACTGGCCTGCCGCAACGAAGGCAGTCTCGGAGTGGTTCCCCAAACGCGAGCGCGCACTTGCGACCGCACTCTTTGATAGCGGTTCTTCGATTGGGGGAGCCGTCGCTCCATTTATCGTGCTATGGATTTATTTTCGTTGGGGATGGCGCCCGGCGTTCATGATCCCGGGCATTCTTGGATTTCTATGGTTGATCGTTTGGCGCTGGTTGTACTATCCGCCGGAGGTGCACCGTCGGATTGGCCAAGCTGAACTCGAAATGATCGTCGCGGACAAGCAGGAGTCGGATGCTCCGCAGCAAGGCAAAGCGCGGCCACGGTGGAGTGACCTGCTGAAGCTTCCGCAGACCTGGGGCATCATCCTTGCGAAAGCAACTACCGATCCGGTCTACTTCTTTATTGCAGAATGGCTTCCAATTTACCTGGTCGCGAAGGGCATCGAGCTGAAGACCGGATTGTTCGCCGTATGGATACCGTTCGCCGCCGCCGATCTGGGTAGCTTCTTCGGGGGTGGCGTTTCCGGCTATTTGATCAAGCGGGGATGGTCGCTGGGCGCGGCGCGCAAAGCACTGATTGTTTTCGGCGGAGTGGGAATGACGATGATCATTCCCACGATTTTCACGACCAACCTCTACTGGATTGCACTCTTGTTTGCGGTCGCGACGTTTACGTATGCGGGTTTCACCACGATGGCCAATGTGCTGCCCTCGGACCTGTATAGCAGCGAATCGGTGGCGTCAGTGAGCGGGCTAAGCGGAACGGGGGCCGGCATCGGAACCATCGTTGCCTTCAAGCTCATCGGCTATTTTTCCGACGCTCGCCAGGAAACGGGCACCCATTCTTTCGATCCGATTGTGATTATCGCGGGCCTGGTGCCATTCGCCGGCATGATTCTGGTCTTACTGTTGGTGCGCAACACGCAGGCGACAGATCAAGGGCTGGTGCGACGAATCTGAATTTGGATACTCCTTTGAGGAGCCATTTTGAGGAACTATGGGATATAAGCGCCTGGAACTCGACGGTAAGGTGGCGGTGGTGATCGGGGGCAGTTCTGGAATCGGTCGCACGCTGGTGCGTGGACTGGCCAAGGCCGGAGCCGATGTAGTGCCCAGTGCACGGCGCATGGAGCTGGTGAACGTGGTTGCCGACGAAATCGAGTCTCTGGGCCGCCGGTCGCTGCGCGTAAGCTGCGACGTGGCCGACCGCGGATCGTTGGAAAGAGTACTGCAGGCTTCCGTCCAGACGCTCGGGAAGGTGGATATCCTGGTCAACGCCGCCGGATTCAACCAGCGTGCCCCCACGCTCGACTTTCCTGAGGCCGATTGGAACCGGCTCATCGACACGAACCTGACCGGCACGCTTCGAGCGTGCCAGGTTTTCGGACATCACATGATTGAGCGTGGTTACGGACGCATCATCAACATCGCTTCCATGGGATCGTTTCTCGCACTCTATGAAGTGGCGGCGTACTGTGCGAGCAAGGCGGGCGTGGCCTCTTTGACAAAATCGCTGGCCATCGAATGGGCACGGCATGGAATCTGCGTGAACGCGATTGCACCGGGCTACTTCCGCACCCCGTTGACCGAGAAGTTGGTGATAGGCACACCGCGAGGACAGGAAGTGCTGACCCGTACTCCGATGAAGCGCTTCGGCGAACTGGAGGAACTGATTGGAGCAGCGATATTTCTCGCCTCAGACGCTGCCAGCTTTGTAACTGGCACTCTGCTTGCCGTAGATGGTGGCTTTCTCGCTAGCGGTGTAAATCAATAACTTCCGCATAGTTTCCACCGTCCTGGGCATGGCTTCCCGATCGCCTCTTCATCAATACGGCACGAAGCCTTGCGCCTTCAGCTCCAGGCGATAGACCGACGTGGTGGCCGTGATGTAGAGCGTTCGATAGTCCTTGTCGCCCCAGTTTAGATTTGCCGGTTGCTCCGGCATCACGATTGTGCCGAGATGGTTGCCTTTGGCATCCCAGACCCAGATGCCTTTCGGTCCGGTAACAAAGATGTTGCCGTTTTTATCTACTTTCATTCCGTCGGGTACGCCATCGTTCTTCCCGCCCGGCTCCTCGCCGAAGATGCGGCCGTTGGCGAGGGTTCCGTCGGCGGCGAAGTCATATACGCGGATGTTTCTTTTTTCGCTGTCGTCGACGTAGAAATGCCTACCATCAGGCGAAAAGGCGAGGCCGTTCGGCTGTGTCAGATCTTTGGTGAGTAACTTCAGGTTGCCTTTGCTGTCGAGGCGGTAGACGCCCTGGAACGGAATTTCTTGCTTTTCGCCGGCAACCAGATCCAGGGTTGGATCCGTAAAGTACAGCGCCCCGTCCGGCCCAAGGACTACATCGTTGGGACTGTTCAGCTTTTTCCCATCGTAATGGTCTGCCAGAATTTTATATTTTCCTTCGGGAGTTACTGCGATGATGGCGCGTAACACGCTGGCGCAGTCGATCAGCCGATGCTGGCGGTCGAGGGTATTGCCGTCAGGGTCACCGAGCGCAATCACTTCGTCTTTCTTGCCATCGGGATGGAGCCGGTAAATCTTGTTAATAGTTTCGTCGCTTACGTAGAGGAACCCGGCCTGATCCCACACCGGGCCCTCCGTAAACCCGAAGCCCGTGCTCACCACGCTCAGTTTGGCGTTGTGATCCACCAGATCCCAGAACTGTGGCAATTCGGCTTGCAACTGAAACTCCCGTGCCGCCGCGGGCGCGGCAGTTAGAACACCCGGCGCTCGAACCGCAAGGAGTAATGCGGTCGCAATGATGAAGGTGCGCAGGATCTGAGTGCTGCGATTCATGAGAATCCCTCTCTACGGAACTGAGTTTTTGACGTTACTTCTCGTGCCAGCATCCTCCGGGAAAGACGTGCGACTATTGGTCCTCAAACGCCTGCCCGTGATCTTTCGCCTCTCCGGCGCTGACGTTGGCCACCCTCATCAGGTAACTGATGACATCATTCAATTCAGCGGAACTGAGCGTGGAACTGTAGGCCGAGGGCATCAGCGTCTGCGAGGCATATTGCAACCCCTCGAGATCTGACTTCGTCACAAAAAGAAACGCTCCGTCCCGCGTCTGAAGTTGCACAGAAAAATTGTCTTCATTGCGAATTCTGCCGACGACTTCCCCACCACCGCGAATTGTCGCCGTCACCAGTCGCGATTGCTGGTCGCCGCCGGGAGAGGTGATCGCACTCCGGATCTCGTCCACGGCGTGAGTCCGGGCGTACCCCGACAGATCAGATGCGATAAAACCGCCCTTGCCGGCGACCATGTGGCAGCCGGAACAGCCCGCCTTCCCGAAGAAGATTGTCTCTCCGCGCACCGGATCACCGGGCAGATTGAGCGTACTCTTTGTCCCCTGAAGAGAACGCAAGTACGCGACTACTGCCTGGACGTCAGGGTGTGCGAGGGAGTGGAAGGCAGGCATCCCAGTTCCAGGCACGCCATTCTCAATAATGCGGAAGATCTGCGCATCGGAGAGCTTCAGTACCTTTGGACTCTCCGCGATGTTGGGCGCGCGTTCGCCGCCTCTTCCATCCAGACCGTGGCATCCGGCGCAGGTTGACGCAAAAGTTTGCTTTCCGCGCGGCGAGACTGACTTGACGTTTTTCTGCGGGAGGTTCTGCTGCGGCGCTTGCGACCAGACGGCGAGGCCGCTGGCGGCCCACAAAACCGCCAGCACCGGCGCCAGCACGGAACTTGATCTGGGGCTTGAGACCATTGGCGAAATGCGGTTAGAACAAAAACTTAAGAGCGAGTTGCATGATGCGTGGATCGCGCGCGGAAGTCACAAACCCAAAACCGCCCGTGCCCGTGTTGTTGAAATTTCCCGACGGATTGCTGAACTGGGCGTGATTGAAAACATTGAACGCCTCTGCGCGGAACTGCGCCGATACGCTTTCTGTGATTTTCGTCTCTTTCAGCAGAGCCATGTCAAAGTTGTAGATGCCCGGCCCGCTAAAGAAACGTCGCATGGCGTTGCCAACCTGCCCGGGTAGCTCCGCCGTGAAGTAATTTGGGTTGAAATATGGGAGTCCAGCTGAATTGCGTGGATTGCGGTTTACATACAGAGGGCCACTGCCGGAATAACTAGGCTCATCGATAGTGTCATCGAAGGTTCCACTGAGTGAGATGTCATCGTTTTCACTTATTTGGATCGGCTCACCTTTGGCGAATGTCGAGATACCCGACAACTCCCACCCTGTGGTGAGTCTGTTGAGGGAGCCGCCGGTCCACTTCTCAAAGGGCAACTGGACGGTGTAACTCACCGTCAAGTCCTGCGGGACATCGAAAACTGACAAGGCGCGGCTTGCCCTGGGATTAAAAGGATTGGTGGCGTCGAACGATGTCGAACCGTTGTCGATCGATTTTTCATAGGTGTAGGCAACCAGGAAGTTGGCGTATTTCTCGTTGTGTTTCAGGCTTGCCTGCAAGGAGTTGAAACTCGAGCTGACGGCTGTGATCATGTACGGGTTGCTGCCGAAGTTAATCCCAAAGGTTTCACGGGTGCCGTTTACGGTTGTCACCCCTCCAACCGTGACTGCGTTGGGCGAGTTAATAGTTACTCCTGGTGGCAGTACGTACGCATTGTCTTCCCCAAATGGACCGCAAGTCGGAGTCGCTCCCAGCGTGTTCAACTCATTGCAGAGCGCGGCACTCCCTGGATTCGAGTCTTCGAACGTCAACAGGTGCCGGCCCACCGATCCGACGTAGCTTACGCTGGCAACTGTGGACGAGCCTAGCTGCCGCTGGAGGGAGAACTCAAACTCCTGCACCTGCGGTATTTTGTCGCGAGGATACAAGTAGTCTGACCCGGAAATGGGCGTGGCTTGAGCCCAATTGAAAGAGGTGTCCGGATTCTTGGGCGATGAGTTCGCTGGAGGAAACGTGAAGGGAAACTTCGGTCCCGCACTCACCTCACTAAATCCTGTGCCACGATCAATAAATGGGGATGCCAGGAGGGTGGGTTCCGCAGAGGAATAATACAAGCCGTAGGGCGCGTCGCCAACTTCAACAAAGCCGGTGGCGTCTTCAATGGCGCTGTAGAAGAGGCCGTAGCCGACACGAATACTGCTTTTCCCGGGGCCGCCGAAAAGCTTGCCGAGCAAGCCTTCGGTGTTATCTGGCGAATACGCGAACCCGATTCTGGGAGCGAAGTTGTGATACTGAATAGGAGCCAATGTTCGCGCCACGCCCGGATCTCCGGGAACCACCAACCCTGTCGGCGCAGTCGGGAAAATCTGGGACTGCTCGCCGGCGATGACTGTCTCCAGTTTGTTTTGCGTGTCATACCAGGGAGTCATGATCTCATAGCGCAGGCCGTAGTTGATGGTCAGTGTTGGCCGTGCGCGCCAGCTATCCTGGGCATAAACTCCAAAGTATTTGTCGCGTGAGTCGAGAAGTTGCTGGCTGGCTTGGGTAAAATTAACGGGAGCGCCAATCAAGTAATCAGCAAAATCCAAACCCGTCTCCGAGCCATCAAAGACATACGCCCCATTGGCGTCATCGTAGTTTCGCTCGTTGATCTGATCGTAATGAAAATCTCCGCCGAACTGGAGGGTGTGGGTTCCTACAATTTTTGTGAAGTTGTCAAGAATCTGGTAGGTGTTGTTGTATTGCCGCAAAGCATCCTGGGGAAGTCCAAATTCGTAGTTATTGAAGGCGAAGGAGGGAACTCCTTCGAGCGCCGAATTGATAGTGGCAATTCCGCCGGTGGTATTCCAAGGTGTATTAAAACCCAACGAGCTCAGCGGAACGCCCGTGCCACCGATTGGAATTCCGCCGAAGTAACGGTTTCGCAGATAGACCAGACGAACATCATTGACTGTGGAATTATTGATGGTGGTCGTCAGGCCGAGATTTATCATCTGGGCACGACCCTGAACGCTACTGTCAAAGCCCGGGAAACTGGTGCCCTGAGCGTAAGGAGTGGTCTCTGAGAATTGATCGAAAAAGTAGTATCCGAACAAAGTACCATAGTGTGTATTCGTGTCCAGGCGAAATCCGAGTTTGTTGTCGGTCAAGTGCTGGTTATAGGATGAAGCTTCATAATTGGCGCCGTTTGGCAGATTCGCATTGGGCGCTTGGATGTATTGAAGCGTAGCCGTCGCGACGGGGGACCATGCGGAGGTGGGAATTACAGCGTTCGGGAAAACACAGGCGGTATTGCTCGTGCATCCAGGGGTATAGTAGGGCTCTCCATTCGGAAATTGCGCACTCCCAGCCGCGTACACGGGGTACCCGAGCTCCTGAGAAAGTTGGTACGCCCAACCACCGAAGGGATATCCGGGGGAGGGAGGAGCTGAGGTTCCGACCACGGTACCGGTAAGCGCCCCGGCTTCATCGATCAGATTTCCCATGCGATCTTGTGCGGTTGGCACGGCAAAGGACTGGGTCTGGCCCAGGATTTGCTTATTTCCCTGATAGTCGCCAAAAAAGAAAACCTTGTCTTTTTTTATCGGACCGCCGAAAGTTCCACCAAACTGATTCTGCTTGAAATCTCCCCTAACTCCTTGGGCGAAGTAGTTGGCGGCGTCGAAGTCGGTATTGCGGAGAAAGTCGAACGCGTTTCCGTGAAATTGATTGGTTCCGGATTTGGTGACGACATTGATCTGTCCGCCGCTGAAGTTTCCATATTCGGCGTTGAAATTATTCGTGATGATGCGAAATTCGGAGATGGAGTCGAGATTCGGAATAATGGCTGCTCCGTTGTGGACGCCTTCTTGCGCGTCGGCTCCATTCACCATGAAACCGTTCGAACCGAGCCGGCCACCGTTTACCGACTGAGTTCCATTGGTTTGATCGCCGGATACCGTCGTTGGATCCACGCCCACTCCCGACGTTGTGTCATCGTTCTGGTAAGGCGAAACCCCAGGCTGCAAGGCCAACAGATCGATAAACGAGCGACCGTTCAGGGGCACAGAGGTCATCTTGGTGCCCTCGATCACCTCGCCCATTTGCGTGCTCTGGGTCTCCACTTGAGCTGCGTTCGTCCTGACCTCGATCTTCTCGTTGATCGCGCCGACAGCCAGAATGGCATCGACTCGAAGGGCAGAGTTGGCATCGATCACCAAACCGGTCTGCCGGTAAGTCTTGAAACCGGCCTGCGTGATTTCCAGGTCATAGGTACCGACAGCCAGCGTGGGAAGATTGTAAAAACCCTTGGCATCGGTCTTTTGCGTCGTCAGGACACCGGTCAACGTGTTGGTCGCAATCACCGATGCTCCGGAAATAACAGCGCCCGACTTGTCCGTGACGACGCCGGAGATGCTGCCGGTGATGCTTGCCCACGCAAGCGCAAACGTGAAGAGGACGAACGCCAGAACTGCGACAGCAGAGCACTTATCATTACGCATAGCTGACTCCTGCCGGAAGAGGCTCTTGCTCGATTCAACGCGTCCTGTTTCCACACTTTCATCCCATGAAAACTGACTTTTGGCTTTGAAAGTCTGACGCACCATGGATTGAGGGTTTATCTCAATCGCGGCAGGCATGTCAACCTTTTTTGCGTTTTGGACAGGCCTAAGTCGGCAACTCCAACGATTCCGTTTATGTGATGGCCGTTGAGGAGGGCGAGGACATCGCTGGGATGGGTGGATTCATGGGCACGGCCATGATTTTCATTAGATAATTCGCACTTTCATTTTATAAACTTCCCTCCGTACTCTTTGTTTCGTGATCAATGGCTGATAACCCAAAACGAAGCTACAACATCACGTTGCAGCGCGGACTGCCGGACGCCATTTTGTAAGCATTCCGATGGTCAGCGCAGATTCTCCACCAGGTAGAGATCGGACGAATACCGTGGGAAGTAATACGCGTAATACTTCAGATCGGGCGTGACGACGATTGATTTTCCTTTACGTTGGACACTAAAGGACAAGCGTTTCCACGTCCTGCGCAGCCCGGTTGCCAGATCGACCACGGTGATGACGACGTCTTTGCTGCTACTGTCGGCAACTAACAAGGATCGGCCTCCGTCGACGAACCGGATCGGCGACTCTGCAGCGAGCACTCCCTTCACCACAATCGGTTGGCTGCATCACTAGGAAGTCGATGCCATCCTGATGCCCAACGTCGTGCAGTGTGCAGATTCGGGGATGATTCAACGATGAGATCGCTCTCGCCTCGCGGTCGAAGCGCTGCTTCAAATCAGGATTGGAAGAAAGATGCGAAGGCAGAACCTTGATGGCAACGGTGCGGTCGAGCCGGGTGTCCTTGGCGCGATACACGTCGCCCATACCTCCCGCGCCGAGCGGAGATTGAATTTCATAAGGACCAAGTTTCGTACCAGAGGTGAGGGCCATTCGTGCGTGCAATTATAGCCTGTGCATCACATGCCCTCCTTATGTTCTCGTCGGCAATCGGAATTTCTGGCACCCTTAACGCCCGCGAGCCAGCGGTTGCTGTTAGACGCCGGGACCGAGATTGGGACGCAGAGTGAGTGAGCCATCGTCGTTCAGTTTCTGGTGACAAGCCCACCGCACCGGATAGCGCATACCCTTTACCTCGATCTCCGCTCTGAGTCTCAATCCCCGCCATTTGGTCCCTCGCGGCAGCACAAACTGCGCCTGCCGAATCTTTCCGGGCAGGGGATATCCCGGATCCAGGCAGCCACTCTTAAGCGCTTTTCCGTCCTCGCTCTCCACTGTCACTCGCAGCACGCCCGGAACACCGGCGATGCCGTCGTTGGCAAAGCCAATGATCAGCCCAACGTAATCCCCGTCTTCATAGCCCCAGATCATTGACGGCCTCACGCGATAGCCGATTCGTCGATTGATCCGGTCGAACCATGTTGGAGATGCCTGGTAGTAGCTCATCAGATTCTTGGCGCTGATCTGGTGGAAGTTCCAAAGCGACCAGTAATTCACTCCTACATCCATCACATGAGCGATCATGTTGTCGGACGGCGATATCCCTTCCTGCGCGGCGAAACTATCTGGAGCTTTGCCAGGAATCGCCTGTTCGAGCACCGCGGCGATCCAAGGCGGCCGGTTGCTGAGGGCTTCAATTTGCTCATTCTCGATAAAAATGGTGTCGCTCCGAATCCAGTTATTGCTGCGAACCGTGCGGTCAAGGAGTTCTGAGTTTCCAACCCGGCTGTAGTCAGGCTGGGTATTGGTCATCAAAGGGGTCTTCGTAAAGTGCTCCAACTGAACTTCCAGCATGTTGATCCAGGTGCGCTCTGCGGTCTGGTAATCGGGGAAAGGGTTATTACTGAAGGGCCAGGTGTGACCTTCGCCCCAGAACCCATACATGAAGGTATCGATGAACTCGATGGCAGGATTCCCGTTGAATTCCGCTGCCAACAGGCCAATCAGTTCGCCGAATGCCTGCTGGAAAAAAGGATGGTCGAACCGGGGCTGATAACGCGAATACGGGTTCCGCAAGAATCTTTCCGCTGACGCGCTGCTTTCTTTCTCACTACGAACCAGGTCAACGGTCGGCACTTTGTCGAGAACGAAATCCGGCAGGGCTGCTTGATGCCAATAGTCTGGCGCGCTCATCTGAATTCGTATTCCAATGCGCTTGTTATTTTTCTTCGCCAAATCAAAAACAAGCTTCACATAGTCCGGCATCTCCAGGCGTCCCGGTCGCGGCTGGATTTCCCGCCACGTGGGGCGTATGTAAAGCTGCTGCCCCAGCGGAAATCGAACCAGATCCTCAATGGCTTGAGGAATGTTGTCCGATTTGATTTCCTCTGTGCCCATATCGGCCGTGATGTACGTGATCAGTCCCTTCCCATAGTTCGGCACGACTTCTTCCGAAGGAGTTGTGGTCATCACCACATCGTCCGTGGGAATGGAAGCGTCGGGCGGGTACTGGGAGAACGGACCCTGATTCAGGCGGTCGATCACCGTTGGGCCAGAACCAAAATCATATTTTCCCCAATTGTGAGCCGGAACGAATCCTTGCGCTTTGCTTGTTCCGAGCTCAGCAGCCACTGCCAAAGCAACACCACTTTTTAGAAAGTCTCTGCGCTGCATCGAAGTTTCCTCCTACTCGCGTTCCGCGCGATTAGCCGCGCAGGCCTGCTCCCAGCGGAGCGGGACAATTCCCGGATGGGATCCTTCGGATTCTGGAGAACGACCAGGACAAGCTGGGTCGGACAATGTTGTACCGGGGATTCCAATGTCCCTCCCCGGAGATGCTATCGAAGTTCTCTTCAATAATCTGCTTTCTCCGCGACAGTCGATGGCACCTACACATGAGTGGATTATGCCAGATCGGATGAGACAAACAAGCTGTCAGCCTTCTGCATGCCAGCGTGCGACGAACTCCGAGTTTCCTTCTCCTCGTTGAGGGACTAGAGCGCAGCAATTGCGCTGCTTTTGTTCTGAGCAAGAGTGCTCATTTTTGCCCAGCTGCTCAGGAGTACCCTTTGGAGGAGGGAAATATGGATCACGATGAGTCAGTTCGGAAATTTGAACGTCTGCTGATAAAAGAAGCCGACCACGCACACGAGGCGGCAACTGAACTTGAGGCTTTAGCGTTGCTCCTGCCTAGTGAGAAATCTCGACAGCTCGCACAGATCCAAGTAAAGGCCAGTCACAAACAAGCCAAGGAATTTCGCGAACTAGCGCTGAAAGTCAAAGAAAGCTAGGTAATAGGCGCCGATGCTGTGCATATAGAGACCGGTTTCCCTCTCGATGGGCTGTCATAGTTCGCGTATGTAGAACTAAAGCTAATGGTCTGAGAATGATGCAGAGGTGAATGGAAAATGTCCATGGAAAATTCAGTTGTCGCGTTTTATCACATTCATATGGATGCGGATCTGGGGAGGCTTCTGGAGACTTTTGTTGGGATCTGCTCTTTTGGGTCTCGGACCAATCTTAGTGGCCGGACCGCTGGTTCCGCTGCCGAGGACGTTTGAGACACCGGACGATTGAAATAAAGTCGGTAAGAACACTTCGAGTCGGATTGAAAAGGCTGCACAGCCAGGAGATAGAGAAATGAACATCAGCCCTGCAGAACAGGTTTTTGAGGAAGTCCTCCCGTATCTTGAGATACTGGATGCGCAGATCAGTGGTGTCATCCAACTGCTGAAGGACAAGGGCATCACCACAAGCGAGGAGTTTGCCCAATACGTGGAGCGGGCCGACAAAGGGAGCAATGTTAGAGAGGTTGGTTTGCGGGTGAGGATGGAATACTTATTTTCCTCCGCTGCCAAGCGAAGTGCCTCGCAGTAGCTACTTGGTACCGCCGACGCCTGGGCCTACGATCACCCGCTCGCTTCAAGGTTCCCTCAAACTCGGCGGAGCCCTCTTCCGTGCGCCTCTTAAGCCCACTCGATAACCTCCTTGATGGCATCGGGCGGATGATGACTCACCGACTCCGCAAACTGGCTGTACGGATAACGATTCGTGATCAAGGCTGCGATGTGATCTCCCCATCGCAGGTGAGCCTGAGACAAATCATCCACGGCCATTTGAAAGTGGCCACGTGCTGCGTTAACACTACCTAGCATGACTTGATTATCCAGAACCAATTGGCGAACGAGTTCCGCACCCGCAATTTGCAAAGGATGATCACTCCCGGGAATGCCTGTGATCACATAAACCCCATTTCGGCCTAGCGCATCCAGCAGGTTGAATTCGAGCGCCGCAATCCCGGTGGCATCGAGGATTAAATCCATTGCCCCAATTGTTTTCTCAACCTGATCTGCGGGCACTTGACGGCCGTCTACATAATGACCTCCAATAACATTCAGCCACTTCGGGCGGGCGCTTGTAGAATCGACCACATCCAATCCGTAAACATCGGCCCCTCGCAGTCGCAAGACCATGCAGGCCAGCAAGCCTACTGGCCCCAGACCGGCTACAAGACAACGATTCCCGACAATCCAGCTGGGAGTAATAGCGGCTTCTGGGGATCGCACAGTCTGTAGCCGAAGTGCCTCATCAATGGCTTTCTCGACGATAGAAAGCGGTTCCATCAACACGCCAACGGGTTCCAGTTCGGCCGGAACAGACACAATATATTGTTCTTTATCAACCACGAATTGCGTTTGATAGCCATCCAATCCATGGATGCCTCTCTCTCGGTACTTGCCGGTCTGGCACATGTCCGCGCGCCCCATCTGGCAGGGTGGACACTGCCCGCATCCTCGCCTGACCGTAAACACGGCGAAGTCCCCCACTTTCACGCGAGTTACCGACGAGCCCAATCCCACCACCTGGCCCAACATCTCGTGGCCGATGACAAGTTCTTTTTGACCGGCAGGAGCATCCGCACGTCCTCCAGATACTTCTGTCCTGTCGGTGCCGCAGATGCCGACGCGTATGACTTTGACCTTTACTTCGTCCTGGGCAGTGATGGCGGGCTCGGGCCGGTCTACGATGCGTGAGCCCGTCGTACCTGGAATGATCGCGATAGCTTTCATAAGTGTTTCCCCCATTTCGATTAGTGCTTTCTTCTATATGTGCTAAGAACAACTTCCGTAGTCCGCTGTTATCCCAACCGCTCCAGCAGATGGTCTCCCACACGCAGCGCGTTGGCGATGATGGTCAAGCTAGGATTCACGGCCGCAATCGACACGAAAAAGCTGGCATCGACAACATAGAGATTATCCAAATCGTGGGCCTTGCAGTTCAGATCAAGCGCCGACGTCTTGGGATCAGGGCCGAAGCGAACCGTTCCCGCCTGATGAGCAGTGCCGCCAATCGGAATATTCTTCCCCAGATACAACGACCGGGACATTAAATGTTCATGCAGGTCAAGATCGTTGAGCATGCTCTTGAGCTTTGCGATCAGGCGTTGATGGCCCTCCGTGTTGGTCTCTTGCAAGGCTAGCGTGATCTTTCCATCCGGGTTCAGGGTGACGCGATTATCGGGATGGGGCAAGTCTTCGGATTGGACCCAGAAGTCGATGGAGTGCTCCGCCATGTAATCCAAAGCGAATTCGGGTTTCCAGATGGCCCAGCCCGGCGCTTCTCCCTTAAGCATTTCGCCATCGGTCTTGCCCAGCATCTGGATGCCGCCCAACGGATATTCCCAATCATCGGAGCGAAAATAGAAGTCGTTCAGACCAAGAGTTTTCTGGAACACGGTCGGATTGGGGCTTTTCGAAATTGCCATAAAGGCGGAGTTGTTATGCCGCATGTAGTGGCGTCCCACCATATCCGAACTGTTCGCGAGACCTTTCTGGTGCTTATCGTTCGCAGAACGCAGGAGAAGAGCTGCGGAATTGATCGCTCCACAAGAAACGACCACGATGTCCGCCGAATATTCCTCCGATTGCCCCCCACGCTCGACTAGCACCTTTGTTACCACGCGACCGGACGCGTCGGTTTCGAGATGCTTGACGTATGAGCCTGTGAGTAGCTGCACATTCGGGTGATCGAGAGCAGGGTCTACGCAAATAACCTGGGCGTCTGCTTTGCCGTTGACCAGGCATGGAAACCCATCGAATGCAGCACACCGCACACAAGCACTCGTGTGCAAGGCCTTGCCGTCCTTTTCCTCGAGCAATATACCGAGCGGTAACGGGAACGGATGATGACCTCGCAGTTTCATGTCGTCGTAGAGTTGCTGAATGCGTGGTGAGTGACTCACTGGTGAGTAACGATAAGGAGCGCTCGCTGGGCCTTCCGTCGGATCGATCCCATGTTCTCCATGAACGTGATACAGATTTTCCGCTTTGGTGTAATAAGGCTCGAAGTCCTCATAGCTGAGCGGCCATGCGGGTGAGATGCCGCCATAATGCCGGACTTCTCCAAAATCCTCCTCGCGAAATCTCAGCAATGCCGCGCCGTAGACCTTTGTATTGCCGCCGACGTAGTACTGAATGCCCGGATGGAACGTGTTTCCTTCCTTGTCGTACCAGGTTTCCTTGGCCCGGTACTTCGATTCAAGAAAGACCGCGCTGGAGTTCCAGTTGTCCTTTTCCCTCGGCAGGTAGTCGCCCCGTTCCAGAAGCAAAATGCGTTTGCCGGATGGAGCGAGATGGTAGGCGAGCGTTCCGCCGCCGGCTCCCGTGCCGATGATGATGATGTCATAATGATTCTCTTGCGGCACGCTTGTCACCTCTCTTGCAATATCAGCTCTTGGCCCTCGCCGTCATTTTGGATGACAATACGGAGGAACAAGTAAGGCATTTTCTATTGTTTGATTTCGACCATGTAGTCACGCCCTTCCCAAGAATTGCTTTCGGGCCAGAAGAAGGTGAATCGAATCGGCGCACGCTGCGTCGCAATGATCGGAATATCAACGAAATCAATTCCGAGATCAGAATCTTGCGGCCATTCAGTTCCGCAACGTAACCATTGTTTTCCCATCCTCCGACTTCCAGGTGTGGAGCACACAACGCATATATCTGCAGCTTCGAAATGAACGACTCGTCACCCGTCACCTTCGTGCGTTGAAGAACACAGGCAAGATGCGGATCCGCGATAATTTCTTTAACGATGGCGTAGCGGCCATCGGGATCGGAGTTCGTGCAACGGTATCCAAGCGCATGATCGGACAGGCGTTCGATTTTGTGTTTGAGGTGACGTTTCCCGTCATGGAAGAAACTCTTACCATCGCTGATCAAGTATTGAAGGTCCCGGAGTTGCGGCCGATCTACTGTCGGATAGTTGACTTCGGTGATGATGCCATTCCAAAGCGTAAACCAGATTTGGCTGGAAGCTGCGTATGCGGTTCCCACCCCGTCTTTCCCTCCGTGAGTCCATCGAGGATGAATCCCAGGCCGTCCGAACGCAACATTCTCATCGTCTGACTTCGTCATCCTACCTCCCGTGATCCAGCTTAGTCCGCGTTCATTCTCCTAGTGGATTACCGGAGCGAGCGCGATACAGCTAAGACCCCATACAAAGAACAGAAACATAATGGCGAGGAGACCCTTGACTCGAGTTCCCGCTCCGCGAAATTCCTTCCACACAAAGATGCCCCATATGGCGGAGATCATCGTGTTGCCCTCGCCAAGAGAAAACGAAGTGGCGGGACCAATCATCGGCACGTAGGAAGCCACGAAGTTAGCGATGGTCCCAATACCCCAAATTGCGCCGCCTAAGATTCCCCACGCGTGCAGACTCATTCGCCCCTTGAAATAGTCTTTCACTCGGAGTGGTTGGCCACTTACCGGGTGACGCATCAGTCCATAGTTCATCGGGAGATTGGAAACAACGGCTCCCAATGCGAAGACGAAAAACACGGTGTAGGGTCCCAAATGATTCGGGCCTGTTAACGCCTTGGCGACAAATGGGTAGAACAGTCCCACAGCGACACCGCAAGCCAGACTCAATCCCACCCCTTTCGTGGTAGCTTTTGCACCGCGAGGCAGGCCTCGATATGCCATTGCATCGAGGACAATGGCGATGCAGATCAGCCCGATTCCGCCAAAAAGCAGAATGGGGTTCCCTTTCGGGGAAATGATGTAGTTGACGACGGCTCCAATCACCAACGCCAGACCCGCCCCAATCGGGAACGCCACGGCCATGCCCGCCACGGATATTGCCGCCACGAGGAGCAGGTTTCCGAGGTTAAAGATGACACCACCGAAAAAAGCTTCCAAAAGACTGCGGAAACTTGCAGTTGTTAGATTGTGGAGAAAGCTATCCGGCGACGCGGGGTTTGTATTTCCAAGCGTCAGGCCAAACAACAGCGCACACGCCAGAAGACCCCAGATGTAGTCCCAGTAGAAAAGTTCGAACCGCCACCGTTTATCGATCTTCTGTGTGTTTGCCCAACTACCCCAGCAGAGCATGCTGACCAGCATGAGGATGAGAGCAGCCGAATATGTATGGGGGATAGACACTCGTCACATCGCCCGGAGTGTAGCCAATAGTTCAGGTGAAGTTGCGTTCATGATCTCCGATCCCGCCTCAATACATTCCTGTGTCGCGTTCACCCATTCGACGATCGAGATCGTGAATCCTTCCCCCTGGCGGACAAGTCGCTCCGCAGAGCTGTTCATCCCGCCCACATATTGGGTCCAATCTGAATTTAATTGGCCATCACTGTGGAAAGAGGATTGTCAAGAGAATCCGTAATCTGTTTGACGTAGCATTCCTCGTGCACGGCCTTGCCGTTTTCGTCGGCAGACAAATCGGCCTCTAAATCGACGGGCTTGCGACAAAATATGCATGGTATCTCAGGTAAGGGGTGACCACCCATTAGACGCCTCCTTATGGCCGGTCACCACTACCGTAGTCTCACGCTGGAGTGGGAATCTGAGCAATATTGAACACAGGCCGCACCCGATCGCTAGACTTGGGGATTTCAAACTGCACCACCAGTCTGGCCATCTTTTTAAGACAGTTTAAGACAGTCGCGCCAAAAGCGTTATAATTTGGCCGAACGTGGAGTGGGGAGGTGCCTATGTCTCCGCCTCGCGGGTCCAAAAGTTCAGCGAAAATCGCCCGCCAAACACCGATTGGTCGGATGTCTCAAAGAACGCGGAATTCTGCGCGTCCCCATCGAAATTCCAAGAACGACCGCAAATTCAACTCACACACATTCCTTGCCGCCATCGGTGAGGGCAGGAAGGCTATCCTGTTTCCGAAGAAGCAAACTATCTTCGCGCAAGGGGATCCCGCAGACGCGGTTTTTTATCTGCAGACGGGGAAGGTGAGACTCACCGTTGTTTCCAAAACCGGCAAAGAAGCAACTCTTGGCATCTTGAGTGACGGGAGTTTCTTCGGCGAAGGATCGCTGGCAGGCCAACCGTTCCGCATGGGCTCTGCAACCGCAATGACGGATTGCGCCCTTCTGCGGATTGAGAAAAAGGCGATGATGCAGGCGCTTCACCGGAAGCACGAATTTTCCGATCTGTTCGTGGCGTATTTGCTGGCGCGCAATATTCGTTATGAAGAAGATCTGGTTGACCAACTTTTTAATTCCAGCGAAAAAAGACTGGCCCGCGTACTTCTTATACTTGCTCATTTTGGCAAGGAAGGAATTCCTGCGACCGTGGTTCCCAAGATTAGCCAGGAAACCTTGGCGGAAATGGTTGGAACAACCCGTTCGCGAGTGAGTTTTTTCATGAACCGGTTCAGGAAACTGGGCCTCATTCACTACAACGGAGGATTGCAAGTACACAGCTCGCTTCTCAACCTCGTTCTGCACGATTAGGCAATCCTGCTTCACGGTGAAAAAAGGACAATGGCAGCAGGCGAGAATCCTGAAACATGACGCGGACGTCCGGCCTGCCCGTTGAGGTATCAAGAAAGTGAAATATGATTCCGCGCATCAGCTCCCTCTCGCTTGCATCGCAGAAAAAGCATCGAGCCTGCCGAGGATTTTTGCGTTACCTACTCTCCTTCACGATGCGTCCGTTGAGGGGCTGGAGGGACCGGACATCGTGCGGATAAAGCTTGGCGAACGCGCTGATTTCTTCTGCCGAGATTTCCACTGGAGTCTTTAGCACAAACCACGTAACACCCTCAGTGCAGGGCGGAGCCGTGAGCGACCCCATGTATGTGTAATAGGCGGTGTCGCGGGGCAGCAGGCCGGCGGGATCAATGTCGACTCCGGCAATCTCCTCCTCTTTGCTCTCGGCCTTTGGCATATGTTCCCAAAGCTGCTGGATAGTGGCATTCGCGCTGCCCACCTTCAAAAGAACTGCGACTCCGGCAACCTTCCCGTCGCTGGCCTGGTGCATCAAGTGGACCACCATATCGTATGGCTTGCCGTGAATGTACTCTTCGCTGGGACGGTGAAAGTGGAATTGCGTTAGCTGGTAGCGCTTGTCTCCCACAATCAGAAAGTTTCCGCTTCCCGGGGCGTCGTGGTAGTTCACTCGGATAGTGTAGCCGTTGTTAATCAAATATTTTAGCGGGCCGCTTTTATATTCGAATCGTATGGCGGGGAGCTCAGCTTTCTCCGCATTTCGAATATCGATCGGAGACTGTTCCTTACCGGCATTGCAGGCAGCGTCGTCCGGATCAAGGTCACTCCAATGCTTTTCCCCTTCGTAGGTCCATCGTGTCTTCCACTGCGCTCGTGAGCCCGCAGGCAGCAAAATCGCCGCGACAATCAGCCATACAAACATCATCCAACCTTTCCGCATAGCGCACCTCCTGGAATCAGCAGTCTGACCGTTGACCAACATTAACACTTCGTCTACGATAAAAATATGAATGTCGAACGCCACGCCGACGTCGCGGTGTCCAGAATTGCGGCGGCTATCGGCGAGCCGGCGCGAGCTCGCATCCTTTACTGCCTGTTGGACGGCCATGCACGAACCAGTACCGAGCTTTCGGTCGTGGCCGAGGTGACTCCTTCCACCACGAGCGTACACCTGAATCGATTGAAGACAGCGCACCTGATCAAGGTGATCGTGCAGGGGAAGCATCGCTTCTACAGTCTGGAAGGGCCCGATGTGGCCGGTGCGCTTGAAGGGCTGAGCGTCCTCGCTGGCGGCTGTCGTGATAAGTTCGTGCCCAGCACGCCAAGCCGGCTGCGTACCGCGCGCACTTGCTACGATCATTTGGCGGGCAGAGTGGGTGTGCTGCTCCACGACCGCTTTAAAACACTGGGATGGCTGTTGACCGGTTCCAACGCCAGGGACAATGCCTACGACCTCACCCCAAGTGGAACGAAGGCGTTTGAGGCTCTTGGAATTGACATCGAGGCAACTCGGGGGCTCCGCCGCCGGTTCGCGGGCGCATGTCTGGATTGGAGTGAACGGCGGCCCCACATAGGAGGGGCGCTGGGGGCGGCGCTCTTGAAAGTCGCGCTGAAAAGAAAATGGGTGCGCCAGGATCTAGACAGCAGGGTCTTAGACGTCACCAGCATTGGACGACGCGAAATGCTGTCTCGATTCGGCATTCATGTTTAAGGCCCTCAGTGCGTTGCTTCCAGCACCGCGACTCCATACTGCGAGAGCACTACGGTCGACACCGTTCGCCCCGCAAAGACATCTGTCATCGACTTGGGCAGCGTGATACTCCTTGTCTCTGCTCCATAGTTCGCAAGAATGAACACACTTTTCCCGCCACCTGAGCGGATCGAAAGCTCCACAGCATCTGGCAGATCGGGCATGATCGCCTCTACCCCACTCTCGTCAACCATCCATTTGGCGGCCGCTTTCATCGTCGCCTCGTCGAGAGCGGCTCCTATATAGGTGATACTGCCTTTGCCTACCTTGCGCGTGACCGCTGCCGGCTTTCCGTCAAGCCACCCATTGCTTTTGCCGTAACGCATGAGCACCTGAGTGTCGGGCGACTCCACTTCAATCTGCTCGGCCCAAATCGCATTGTCTCCCTTGCCCCATACTCCCTCAATCGGTACCGGTTTCAGCAAAGCGTAGAACTGCTCCACACGGGCGCCCAAGAGTTCCGCCAGCAGACCTGGCTGCCGCTGCACGTTCAGGCTGTTGTCTTCGTCCTTCATTCCGCTGCGCTGCCCCAGGACGAGATTACCGCCCTCCCGCACATAGGCTTCAAGATTCTTCGCCGCCGCTGGCGTAAGTACGTTCAAGGCTGGCGCTACCACTAACTTGTACCGGCCAAGCGGCGCGGTATCGGCGACTACATCAATGCTTCGAGCCAGCGAATGCAGCGGCCGATAAAAGCTGACCAAGGAAGCCACGGGATCGAAGTTCTCGTTATGCTTTTGCCAGCCAATGGCCCAGCGGCTGTTGTAGTCGTGCAAAATCGCTACCTGCGACTGAACAGTTGTACCAGCCAGCGCCGCCCCGGCTTTTTCGAACTCAACTCCGAGTTGCTTCACCTCTTCGTATAGCGGTACCGGCGTTCCATCGGCTCCCACCAGCACGCCATGGTATTGCTCCTGCCCATTCAGCGCGCTGCGCCACTGCCAATATTCGACCGCCTCCGCGCCGTGTCCAATGTCGTTCCACGCCATCGCGCGCACCTCGCCCTTGTCGAGTGCGTTGTTGATCGGCGCCCAATTGACAAATCCCGGCTGCGTTTCCATAACCCAGAAATTCTTCCGGAGAAATCCCCGAGTCAGATCATGGATCGAACCGTTCTCCACCGGATCAAGGTGCCCCTCGCCCACGTAGTCGTCCCAGGAAGCGAAATCGAGGTCCTGGGTGACGGTGTATGCGTCATACTCGGCAAACCATCCCATCATATTCGTCGTTATCTTTTGCCTCGGCTCGACGTGAGCACGGATCGCATCAATCTGATTTCTCTGGTAGCTGCGCCATGTGTCGGAAACGAACTGCTTCCAGTTCAGCAGCAGGCCGGGATTGCCGTACTCGTCCTGGATCGGGATCTGATTCCAGTCTTGATAGGTCTCGCTCCAATATGCGGTTGTCCACCGGCGATTCAAAGCTTCCAGCGTCTTGTACTTTATGTGCAGCCACTCATCGAACTGCAGGCGTGTACTCTCGCCGTAGCTGACGTTTGCATATTCGTTGTCGATCTGCCAGGCGATCACGTTAGGATCGTGCCCGAAGCGCTCTGCCATTTTTCCCGCAATGCTCCGCGCCAGCTCACGATATTTTGGGCTGGACCAATCGAACTGCTGCCGATTCCCGTGCCCATCCTTGCGGCCATCTTTCATCGTGCGGAGCGTTTCAGAATACTTCCCGGTCAGCCAGGCCGGAGGAGCGGCCGAGGGAGTTCCCAGCACGACGGCGATGTGATGTCTCTCCGCAGCACGCACCGCACGTTCCAACCAGTCGAGTTCGAAGTCTCCTTCCTTTGGCTCCATGGTGCTCCATGCGAATTCGCCGACGCGGACGAAGTTGATGTGCGCGGCCTCCATCAGGGTGAGATCAGCCTCCCAACGAGACTCTGGCCACTGCTCGGGGTACCAAGCCGCACCCAGGAGCAAAGACGACTGGCGCGGAGCGAGGGGGAGCGGCGCCTGCGCAAAGCTCGGGAAAGTCGTAGCAAGGAGGCCGAGAGCGAGAGCAACAACAACGGAATCGATCTTCATATATATGTCCATCCTTATAGTCTGTGCGGATTCAAAACGGACAGTTTCATCTCAAACTCCGCCGTGCAGGACTACGCGATCTGCGGGTCCATTTTCCCGCCATCGTGAGTGTACCGCTGAAGCCATGTGACATTGCAGGGATGCAATTGAGTCGATTGTTCTCGACACGCGAGATTCTTAATCAGTTCGGCTGGACGGAGGAAAAGCACCGTCATCATGGTCTCTTGCCGGGCACCAGGTTACGTTGGGGTTCCCACTTGCAATCGCGCGACGTCTGCCTACAATCGATTGGGCCACACTTAAACTGAGGAGATATCTGACCAGTCGATCGAGCTTTAGGCGATCACAGCTACACAATGGCAAGAAAGTAAGGAGACACATGGCTTCTACAGCCGCACCGGTTCAACTGCATAGGTCTGTCCAAGAGTTTCTAAGCCAACCCAGAAAACTCCTGATTGGTGGCCAATGGGTCGATGCACAGTCGGGCAAGACTTTCGAAACCTATAACCCCGCCACTGGCGAGGTTCTGTCACAAGTGGCGGAGGGCGATCGCGCGGAGATTAACCTAGCCGTGGCAGCGGCGCGCAAGGCTTTCGAAAGCGGACCGTGGCCGGATATGTCTCCGGCGGAACGCGGGCGTCTTCTGTGGAAGCTCTCCGATCTTATTGAGCAGCATCACGAAGAACTCGCCGAACTTGAGACCTTGGACAACGGCAAACCGCTCTTCTTCTCGCGCATTGTAGACATACCGACCGTGGTTGAAGTATTCCGTTACATGGCGGGCTGGGCTACGAAAATCGAGGGGATGACGATTCCAATTTCCGCGCCCCGAGCCAAGTATTTTGCCTATACGTTACGCGAGCCGGTCGGGGTTGTAGGGCAAATCATCCCATGGAACTTTCCGCTGATCATGGCGGCGTGGAAACTCGCTCCCGCGCTCGCCGTGGGATGCACGTGCGTACTGAAGCCCGCCGAGCAAACTCCACTGACCGCGCTGCGGCTGGGGGAATTGATTCAGGAAGCGGGCTTCCCGGATGGAGTGGTCAACATCGTGGCGGGCTTCGGCGAAACAGCAGGTGCCGCGCTGGCGGCGCATCCCGACGTGGACAAGATCGCCTTCACCGGCTCAACCGAGGTTGGCAGACTGATTGCAAACGCGGCTACCGGGAATCTGAAAAAAGTCTCGCTCGAACTCGGCGGGAAATCCCCCAACGTGGTTTTTGCCGACGCCGATTTGAATGCGGCTATTCCCGGGAGCGCCAGCGCCATATTCTTCAATCAGGGACAGATCTGCACGGCCGGCTCTCGCCTGTTCGTGCACAAAAGCATCTTTGACCAAGTCATTGAAGGAGTCGCTGGCGAGACCAAGAAATTCCAGGTTGGACCTGGCATGAACGAGGCGACTAACCTCGGGCCGCTGGTTTCGAAGGAGCAACTCAGTCGCGTTTGCGGCTATCTCGATTCCGGTGCCAAGGAAGGCGCTAAGGCCATTGTAGGCGGCCATCGGATTGGAAATACGGGATACTTCGTCGAGCCAACGATCCTCGTTGACGTGAAGCCGCACATGAAAGTGGTTCGCGAGGAGATTTTTGGCCCCGTCGTCACCGCGATTCCCTTCAACGATCCAGATGAGGTCGTCACCTTCGCCAATGACACGATCTACGGGCTGGCGTCCGCGGTTTGGACCCGCGACATCAGTAAGGCGCATCGCATGGCTGCTAAACTTCGCGCCGGCACGGTGTGGATCAACTGCTACAACGTCTTTGATCCAGCCTTGCCGTTCGGTGGCTACAAGCAATCGGGATGGGGTCGTGAAATGGGTCATGCAGCACTGGAGCTGTACACCGAAAGCAAGTCGGTCTGCGCCCAGCTTTAGAATCTTCACAGGTCGCAGATTGATAGGATGGTTCATGCGCCTTGGAGTCGGCCCGAGGATATGATCGATCACCGCGTGAGCCAAGACTTAGTTCTTCCGAACTCGAGCCCCTGGCCGTGGCCGGATTCGCTCGATGCCCTGGTAGCCGCACCGCGCCATCATCAATTGATGCTCGAAGACGAGCGGGTGCGCGTTCTTCATACTCGCATTGCGGCGGGAGATGTGGTTCCGCTGCACACTCATCGGTGGGGCGCGATCGCTTACCTGCAGAGCTGGAGCCATTTCATCCGGCGGAATGAGACAGGCGAAATTCTGTTCGATAGTCGCCAAGCGGGAGACCCACCGAAGATCCCCTGTGCCCAATGGGTACAACCATTGCCACCACACACCGTAGAAAATCTGGGACCGCTGGAGATCAGCATCGTTATGATCGAATTCAAAGATCACTTATGAACTCGAACGCATGTTTATGACATGGCCGTTGTGAGCAAAAGCACGGGAAATGATTTGTGCGATGAAACGGAACTCGGATAGAATCTCCGCGCTCCTCGATCCGGTGAAAAGAGCGTGCGGGACTAGGCGCCGGTCGAGGCTGGACAGCCGTAGAAGTTCAAACTCAGTTATTGTCGATTTACAGTGCGCGTTTTTCCTGTGGCAGACGAGCCAATTATGTTTGTGAATCGTATTCGAATCCGGGTCGAGTTCGGAGATTGTGATCCGGCTCAGATCGTCTTTTATGCCAACTATTTCCGCTGGTTCGATGAGTGCACTTCGGCGTTGTTTCGCGCCGCGGGACTTCCTCTGAAAGAACTGTTCAAAGCCCATGGCGTCATCGGCATTCCGATTGTGGAAGCGCGGGCGCGATATATCATCCCGTCCGCGTACGGCGACGAACTGATTGCAGAATCCTGCATCACCGAATGGAGAAAGAGCAGTTTCGTGATTAGCCATAAATTCATGCGTGGTGATGTGTTGGCTGTGGAGGGTTCGGAGACACACGTCTGGGCCGCCGCCCACCCTACTGAGGCTCACCGGATGAAGAGCGTGCCTTTGCCTCGAGAAGTGATCCGGAAGCTTTCCGCGACGAAGAAACGCCCGGCACGGAAGGGTTGAAAATCCAGGGTTGAGATCCAAAGACGCGCCCGGGCACGAAGGAGAGTGATGCGCAAGCTCAATGTTGGAGTTGTCGCAGTCGTTCTCGGTGTTCTGATTTTAGAAGGATATAACCTCTCTACTGCGCGAGAAACAAAGTCTCCGGCGGCGGCGAACGTGAGCGACGCCCAGATCGTGCAAGCCGAGAGCCAGCCGGAAAACTGGCTGACGTATGGGCGCACGTATAGCGAGCAACGCTTCAGCCCACTGCGGGCCATCGATGACAAGAGCGCAAGCCGACTCGGTTTGGCGTGGTACTTTGATCTCGACACCAATCGAGGACAAGAAGCTACTCCCATCGTTGTCGATGGCGTGATGTACTTTTCTACCGCATGGAGCAAAGTGTTTGCGCTGAATGCTGCGACTGGCGCCCGCCTGTGGTCCTACGATCCAAACGTGCCGCGGCAGTGGGGAGCAAACGCATGCTGCGATGTGGTGAATCGCGGTGTCGCAGTTTGGCAAGGGAAGATTTACCTCGGGACTCTGGATGGCCGGCTAATCGCGCTCGATGCCGCTACCGGTCATCCGGTTTGGGAACAGCTCACCATCGACCCGCACTGGCGCTACACGATCACGGGCGCGCCGCGCATCGTGAAGGGCAAAGTAATTATCGGCAACGGTGGCGCAGAGTTCGGCGTGCGCGGCTATGTGTCCGCTTACGACGCACAGACTGGCAAGTTGGCGTGGCGCTTTTATACAGTGCCCGGCGATCCCTCAAAACCATTCGAACAGCCGATCCTCGCGCAGGCCGCCAAAACGTGGACTGGGGAATGGTGGAAGATCGGAGGCGGGGGCACGGTTTGGGACGCCATCGTTTACGACCCGGAGCTTGATCTTCTCTATATCGGCGTCGGCAACGGCGGACCGTGGAACGAGAAGTACCGGAGTCCGAAGGGCGGCGAGAATCTTTTCACTTGCTCCGTCGTTGCTCTCAAGCCAGATACTGGGCAATACGTTTGGCATTATCAGGAAAATGCGGCTGACGACTGGGATTACGATTCAGCGGAACAGATGATTCTGGCCGAAATCCCTATTGAAGGTAAGCTGCGGAAAGTGCTGATACACGCTCCGAAGAACGGCTTTTTCTATGTCATCGACCGGGAAAACGGGGCGCTGATCTCCGCCAAGCCCTTCACTATTATCAATTGGGCTACCGGGGTCGACATGAAGACCGGGCGTCCGATTGAAAGCGCCACGGCGCGCTACTCCCGCGTCGACTCACCGCCGATCGTCCCCGGCCCGCTGGGCGCTCATAATTGGCAGCCGATGTCCTACAGTCCGCTGACCGGCCTCACCTATATTCCCGTCAATGAAGTCGGATTCAATTTTAAGTCGCCTCCAGATTTCGAGTTCAAAAATTTGGCGTTGAATTTCGGCATCGACATGGTAACTGCGGGAATGCCCCAGGATCCCAAGATCAAGCAGTCTATTCTCGACAGCGTCAAAGGGAAATTGATCGCGTGGGATCCGGTGCAGCAGAAACAGGCGTGGGCGGTGGAGCGGCCGGGACCGTGGAATGGCGGGACACTGGCCACTGCTGGGAATCTTGTTTTCGAAGGCACGGCGGCCGGGCGCTTTGAAGCGTATCGTGCGGACACCGGCGGGAAGGTTTGGTCCTTCGATGCGCAAACCGGTGTGATGGCTGGCCCCGTGACCTACACCGTGAATGGCGAACAGTACGTCGCGGTGCTGGCAGGCTGGGGCGGAGTTTTCCCGCTGGTCGCGGGCGAGGTTTCGTTCAAGTCGGGACGAGTGCGCAATGTCAGCCGGATGCTGGCTTTCAAGTTGAATGGGAAGGCGAGCCTCCCGCCGTTGCCGCCGTACGAAGAACCTGTTCTGAATCCCCCTGCTTCGACCGCCAGCGCGGCCGGGATTCATCACGGGGAAGCAATTTACCAGCGCTTCTGCTCCTCATGCCACGGAGATGTTGCTGTCAGCGGTGGAGTGCTGCCGGATCTCCGCTACTCCTCCATGCTGGCGGACCCGCGATGGTTCGAGATTGTTCGCGGCGGCGCGTACCAGTCGATGGGCATGGTAGCGTTTGGTAAGGAAGTATCACAACAGGATGCGGCCGACGTTCGCGACTACGTCATTTTCCGTGCCAACCAGAGCGTGAGCGAGGCCAAGGCTGCTTCAAAAGCGCCCGGGGATGCAGAGCAGGCCAAGCCTAAAAGGTAAGACATCCGCGGAATTTACTTAACTCCCTGCCGCGCCAACTCGCAATCGATAATTTATATGGAACCAGTCCGATGCTTATGGATCGCCGGCTGTGGTGAAGAAGTTAATGCTTACAGTCGCCAACTCCGACGGCGGAAACTTCGATTGGAATCGCGGATCGGCTTTCAGTCCTGCTTCTTTGGCGGCATCCAGAAAAACCGGCAACTCCACAAGATATTGATCGGAGAATCCATGGGTGCCGTCGTAAGCCACGGCCGGCGTCTGGAATAAATTCGCCGCCGTGACTTCCGGAGGCAGCGTATGCAGTTCCAGCACCAGTAAGCCGAACCGCCCTACATATGGCGCCCAGCGCCGCAAGTGGCGAGTTAGATTTTCTTCAACCTCGTCAGATGGAATCTCTTCCCCGAGGTGGGCGAACGCTCCGGTAGATTTCCCGAGGCGCGTTCCCGCCGCATAATTCGACGGTGGAATGTAGGGCCGGTTGTGGTCGAGGAAAGAACGGACGTGGAGCAGATCGTCGATATCCAGGTTCAACTCCTCCAGGTCGCTCGCCAACTGTGCTGGCCGGTTAATGTCGCCCGGAATTACGTGATAGATGAGAATGCCGGCTTTCCGGAGCGTCTGCTTGGTCACCCGGCGCGCCACTTTATTGAAATCAGCGCCAACGAGAATTAATGGATGCTTGTCGAGCACCTTCCCGCGCTCGGTCTTATTCTTCACCACGGAGTACAAATGTTCCAGAAAACTTCCGTCACCGCAACCCATGTCGCAGATGCCGCGGGGCTGCTGAGGCAGCGGCCGGTTGAATATCTCAACGATGATCTCATCCACTTTCTTGAAATAGGTACGGTGCGCGCCGCCGCTTCCCCACACGTTCATGCCGCGGTTGACGAGCAGCTCTACTCCACTCTCGTCCATTCTTGGGATGCGGGAGTTGCCGAACAAGAGAGTGCTCACATTGTCGAAGAGCGGGAGATAGGAGATGGTGACCCCGTAGGAAGTCGCAATCTGGGCCGCGTACCGGCCACATGCGGTCAGGCACACGGAATTCTTGTCGCGTGCTATCCATCCCTGCGTGGCCAGCAAGTCGAGAATGCAGGTGAGACTCGCGCGGTTAGCGGCAATTTCATTAATGTCCACGGGCTGCCGATCGAGTTGGGTCAGAATCTCTGCGCGGGCCAAAGCAACCATGGCGGGACCGATGAGCATGCCATCGAGGTGTTCGCGAATCTGATTTCGCACGCGACTGACGACGGGGTCATCGTCAGGTTCCAGCCCCCATCGCTCTTTCGACCGGCGAACTAGTTCCTGCAACGATGAAAGGACGGGCCGGTCGGATGCACCGAAAAGAAAATCCTCCAGGAAAACTGCCTTCGCTACAAAAGAGAGCGCTTCGCCGTAAAGAAGTGGAGCCGTGCTCACCGCGACTCTGCCCTCGGCTGTTAGTGTGTAATGCGGGGCGTGACCGCTTTCAACTTGCTGCTTGAGCCAGCCGCATGATGCCAGCAGGCGCAACGCGACTCGCAAGTAACCGCGATTGGCGCGGGTTTCTCGGGCAATTCGGTCGAAATCCACCCCCTCAACCGCGGAGCCGAAGAGTTCGAATACGCGCCGGTCCCACAAAGCTTTCATCGTGGGCGCCAGAACAACCCCCGCGAGGTGACCGAACAGGACGGCGCGAACCTGCGTCTTTTCTTTTTCGCCAAGCAATGAAGTTGTCACCGCCAATGGCATTTCTTGATCCTGTTCTGCAACTCAACGGGCGGCATCGCAGCAGCCTAGCCCGCATTATTCGTGAATGGGAAGAGATCGGAAGACAAAAGAAGCCTCCTCTGTTACAAACATGTTGACTAGACAATGTTTGAGCAACAAAAAAGGCTTCCTTAATGTCAGACGATA
>Ga0182015_10000674_pt1 | contig 48438 bp, 51 predicted proteins | sample 712P3MmetaG_FD_120478 | JGI IMG/M metagenome (GOLD analysis project Ga0182015, IMG submission 120478) | Permafrost microbial communities from Stordalen Mire, Sweden - 712P3M metaG | ecosystem: Environmental > Terrestrial > Soil > Wetlands > Permafrost | place: Sweden: Stordalen | collected...
CCGAAGCGCTCGAGCGCCTGGTAGCGCTGCTCGGGGCTGCGGTCGGTGACGCGGTGGGAGCCGCGGACCTCGCCGAGCGCCGCGAGCAGCCGCTCGCGCGTGACCCCGGCGGCGCGCAGCGCGTCCCCGGCGCGCCCCGGATGCGCGGAGAGCGCCAGCAGCAGATGCTCGGTCGAGACGTAGTCGTCGGAGAGCTTGCGCGCTTCGCCGTCGGCGCCGTTGAGCACCGCCGCCAGCTCCGAGGCGGTCGCCGGCGCTTCGGCCTGCGCTCCGTCGAGCACCGGCAGCGAGTCCAGCGCGCCATGAAGCGCCACCGCGATCGCGTCCGGATCGCCACCCAGCTTGCGCAGCAGCGAGAGCGCGATCCCGTCGGGGTCGGCCAGCAGCGCCTGGAGCAGATGCGCCGGCGTGACCTGCGGATTGCGCGCGGCCTGGGCGAGGCGAACGGCCTCGGCAAGCGCCTCCTGCGCGCGGATCGTGAAGCGATCTGGCTGCATATAAATCTAAGTGTGATCATAGCAGATTTGTCGCCGGCGGCCAAGTCCGGCGGCGCTTTCGGCAGCACGAATTCGCTGGAGGAGTAGGCTCGCCTTCGATGACGCAGCTGAGCGGCGTCCGCGTGCTGGTGACTGGCGGCACGAGCGGCCTGGGGCGGGCAATGGCACAGGCGCTGGTGGCGGCGGGCGCCCAGGTTGCGGTGACCGGCCGCGAGCGCGAACGGGCGCAGGCCGCCGCCGCGGAGCTCGGCGGCGGAGCGGTCGGGATCGAGCTCGACGTCCGCGACGCCGGTTCGGTCGCGGCGGGCGTCGATGCCGCGTACGGGATGCTCGACGGCCTGGACATGCTGGTCAACAACGCCGGGCTTGGAATGCGGACCGTCAACCCGCGCTTCATGACGCAGCCGCAGCCGTTCTGGGAGGTGCCGCTCGCCGGCTTTCGCGACGTGCTGGAGACCAAGGCGACCGGCACCTTCCTCCTCGCCCGGGCCGTGGTGCCGCGGATGCTCGACGCCGGCGGCGGCCGGGTGATCACGATCTCGATGAGCGAGCAGACGATGACGCGCCGCGGCTTCGTCCCCTACGGACCCTCCGGCGCCGCCGTCGAGGCCCTGGCCAGGGTGATCGCCACCGACCTCACCGACACGCCGGTCACCGCCAACATCCTGCTGCCCGGCGGCGCGACCGCCACCGGGATGATTCCCGACGAAACGCCGGCTGAGCTGCGCGCCAACCTGCTCGACCCCGCGATCATGGGACCGCCGATCGTCTGGCTGGCCTCGGCGGCTGCCGCCGGAGTCCACGACGAGCGGATCGTCGCCCGCGACTTCGGCGACTGGCTGGCCGCGCGCGAGCAGAGCAACCCGTGAAGCGGTCGGCTGTCGCGTTGAGGCCTGACCTGCCAGGGCATCCCACGCGGTCGCGTGGCGCGGCGAGTACGCTCGGGCTCATCATGAAGCCGATCGAAGGGTGAGCGATGCCGAGTTACATCACGTTGATGAATTGGACCGATCAGGGTGTGAAGAGTTTCAGGGAGAGCGTCGACCGCGCCGACGCTGCCGAGGTGGTGCTGAGCCCGGCGGGCATCACGTTCAAGGACATCTATTGGACGGTCGGGGCCTACGACCTGGTCGCGACCTTCGAGGCCCCGGACGAGGAGACGCTGGCCGCTGCGCTCCTGGCGCTGGCAGCGCAGGGCAACCTCCGGACCACGACGATGCGCGCGTTCACGGCCGAGGAGATGAAGGGCGTCATCGCGAAGGCGACGTGATCGGCCCCTTTCGGCGGATCTGGACGTTCGGGCAATCCGTTACCTGGGCTTAACCCGGAGGCCTGAGCATCGATCGTCCTGCCAATCGACAAGGAGGTGGCCATGTTTGGCCGCAAGCTCGTAGTTGCAGGAATCACCGCGTTTGCCCTCACGCCGGGTGTAGCACTCGCGTGTATGGGCAGCGGTAACGGCGGCGCTTCTGGCAGCCACCGCAGCATCGGAGCGACCGGTATGACCGGAGCGACCGGAGCCACAGGCTCGACGGGCTCGAGGGGTGCCGCGTACGCGTCCTATGGGAGTAACGGCCCGGACACGACGGCCTACCGGCACCGTCACTTTCGCCATGAGCGTCAGGCGCATGGGTCGAGATTCGCGGGTCGCAGCTAACAGCTGACCGACCACGCCGGGGTCAGCGCCAAGTGCGGTGGCCCCGGTGGGCCCAGGATCGCCGTGGTTCACGTCCTTGGGGTTCGCCCGGCTCGGACCGAAGCCGTGTCCACGTCGGGCTTGGACCGCTGGCCGCCCGCGCCGGCTCGGGCGCTTACACTGCCGTGATGGCCGATCGCCATGCGGCACGGATCGAGGCGCTTGGGGCGCTCGCCGTTGATGTCGCTGCGAACGTCGCCGCTCAGCAGACGGTGGTGGTGAACGCCCACCTGGTGGACGCGCCGCTCGTGCGCGCGATCGTGCGGGCCGCCTATCGTCGTGGCGCCGATCAGGTCGATGTGCAATGGAGCGATCCGTTGGTTCGGAAAGTCCGACTCGAGGAAGCGGCGGATCGCGCGCTCGGCCACCTCCCGGCGTGGAGGCACGAGCTGCCGACGAAGCTTGGAGCACTACACGGAGCTGCGATCTCACTCGTCGGCGATCCGTCGCCCGGGCTGTATGACGAGATCGACGCGGAGCGGCTCGGACGCGACGCTGTGGTGATTCCCGAGTGGGGTCAGGTGATCGCGGAGCGGACTGTCAACTGGGGCATCGTGCCGTCCCCGACGCGTGAATGGGCGGCCGTTGTGCACCCCGACCTCGACGCCGACGCGGCGCTGGAGCGGCTGTGGACGCAGATCGAGCGTGTGTGCCGCCTCGATGAGCCCGACCCGGGCGCGGCGTGGCGAGCGCGTTCCGCCGATCTCGCAAGCTCGGCGCAGCGGCTCACCCTTGCCGGGCTGGACTCACTGCACTTCGAGGGGGACGGAACGGACCTGCACGTCGGGCTGCTGCCGGGTGTGCGTTGGATGGGTGGAGGCTTCACAACCTCGTGGGGCCGCGATCACCTTCCCAACGTCCCAACCGAGGAGGTGTTCACCAGTCCCGATCCCGAGCGCACCGAGGGCGTCGTGCGCTCGACCAAGCCGCTGCTGGTCGACGGCCGGGCCGTCACCGGTCTGCGGATGCGGTTTGAGCATGGGCGTGCGGTCGAGATCGACGCCGACAGCGGCGCCGATCTGATTCGTGAGCTCTCCCGTCGCGACGAGGGCGCGGCTCGTCTGGGTGAGGTTGCGCTCGTCGACGGCAGCGGCCGAATAGGGCCACTCGACACCATCTTCCGTCACACCCTGCTGGATGAGAACGCGGCGAGCCACATCGCGATCGGACGTGGCTTCGAATTCACCGCCGACGAACCGTCCGCCGCGCAACGGATCAACGTGAGCGGCGTTCATACGGACTTCATGATTGGAGGACCCGGAGTCCGCGTCACCGGGCGCACACGTGACGGCCAAGACGTCGAGGTTCTCGCGCAAGACGGGACCTGGCGGCTCCCGTAGGTCATCTCCGGCAGCACCCGCTGCCGAGGTTCACCGCCGCCAGGGCCGGCGGGTCCAGATCAGCGCCACGGTCCCCCTCCGCGAGGCCCGCGTCCGCGAGGCCCGCGACCACCGCGCCGCGAGCGCATGTACATGCGCACCCCGATCATGCCCACGATGAGGACCACCCCGACTGTGCCACCGCCAATCCCGTGCGCACCGAATCCACCGAAGCCGAGGAGCAGAGACCGGCCCGGCAGATGCGCCGCCGCGAGCAGCGGCGCGATGGACCTCACGAGCAAGTCACTCACCAAGGGTAGCGCCGGCGCCATGGCGATTGACGGGCCACCACCCGCCGGCGACACCACATTCGTCAGCTGGGACGAGGGCCTCAGGACTGCCGCCGCCAGCAGCGGATGCGCCCTCGCTCCTCCGAGCGCAGGCGACCGCGTCCCGCCCGATTGGGGCCTGGCGTAAAGGCCAGGCCCCATGTGGCACGGGCCTCAGTCAGCGCCGAGGACCTTGAACGTCGTGCTGACGAACACGTGGTGCGGAAATGCACGGCGCGGAGGCGGGGCGGCTCCAGCGCCGCCCCGCCTCGACGTCAACCGCCTGCGGTCCGGCTCGCCAGGATGCGCGGGCGCATGTGGCGGACCGGGCTTCGCGTGCGCGCCGCGGAGGCGAACACACCTATGCGCGGCGGCCCACTCTGATCGCTCACGTGCCTGCGCGGGGTGACTGCGCGAGCGCGCCGAGCAACGCTTCCACCGTGATGTGTGATGGTCTGAGCAGCGGGCTCACGGTGTCTGGCTTCGCTCGTCGAGCGCTGGTTTCGCAGCGCGTCGAGGACTGCCGCTTCGCTCGGCCGACCAGGCTGCGTGGCGCGTGCGAAATGGGAGGGGTCATGGCTGCCCACGAGGACAGCGATACGGTGTGCGGACATGGTTGGCTCCTTAGGCTTCTGAGATTGCTGCGACCGCCGCATCGCGCGAGCCGGTCCCAAGACGCAAACGCACGCCCACCAACGCGGGTGGACCCGGTAGCGCCTGGCCGGCCTCGCGGCGAAGCGGCTCCTACCGGCGGCGGCGTCAATCGGCCGCCCCGGCCGAGATCAGTAACCCTGCGGTCGCGGCGGCCCGCGAGCGAACGAGTCCAGAAGCGGACGCCGCGAGAGGACGGCCTTCCGCCCTGGCCGGATCCTCGCCGGTCCGTGCAAGCGAACGCCGACGCGCCTCACGATCTTGCTCACCGTGGTGCGACTGCGGCGCGCCCCCCGCCTTCGCTCGGAGAGAGCGGCGAGCCGAGCAGGCAGCGGACCGATGGTGCAGCTGTGAGCCGCGGCCGCCTGCGCTGGCGCAAGCGTCGTTGCGCCGAGCAACGCTCCAACGAGCATCACGGCGAATATGGGCTTGCGGTGGAACATCACGCCTCACGTCTGTCGAATTGACAACTACTGCGGCCAACAGCGTCGCGCGAGGTCGTGACCGAAATCTAAGCTGCTGCCGAGAGGTCCCTGAGAGGTGTGCGGCGCAGCAGTGACGACGTCGAGCCGGGGAGCGGCGGCCCGCTCAGGCCGGCGCGGCTCCGGCGTCGCGAAGACGCTCGAGAGCGTCGAGGATGAGATCGAGCCCCCATGCGAACTCCACAGCGTTGTCGTAGCCGGACTCGCGGAGCTTTGTTGCGATCTCGACGAGGTATGGGTAATCGTCGAGTGCGCCGATCGTCTCCGCCCTCCTCTGCGCGGCTTCTCCCGCTGACTGCGGTGTCTCGAAGCCGAGATCTCTCTCCTGCAGGGCGAAGCCGTAAATGTAGGCATCCTGGGCCGAGTAGGCGTGGACCGCCACCTCGAACGCGAACCCCGCTTCGCGCAGGCAGCCCATCACCGCATTGTGGTTGCGCAGGTTCGCCGGTCCCGGGTGCCGCGACTCCATCATCCCGATCGCCCATGTGTGGCGCTTCAGGACCTCGCGGGTCGACATGGCCCGGCGACGCATTGCCGAGCGCCAGTCGAGGCCGCCGGAGGGAAGCTCGATCTCGCCGAAGACCATGTCGACCATGCCGTCGAGGAGCGCATCCTTGTTGGCGACATGCTTGTAGAGCGCCATCGGCACGACGTCGAGCTGCTGTGCGAGTGCGCGCATGCTGAACGCCTCGAGCCCGGCCTTGTCGGCGAGGGCGACGGCAGCCGCCAGTACGCGCGGCCTGCTCAGCGGTGTCCGGCGGGTGTTTGGCTGCTTGGGCATGGGATGGTCTTCATCCAGGGCGGCGTCGTGATGGGGTGGGCGCACAGCGGTCGTTTGAGCATCGCGAAAGCCGTGATCAGGCCAACGTTTGGGCACGATCACGGCGGTCGCATCCGCATGGCGCCTGCGGAAAACTACGGCGAGAGGCGGAACGGGGGGTAGCGGTCGGTGACCAGCACGTGGGCGTATGCGATCACTCGGTTGGTGTAGCGGCCGACGCCGACGAGGAAGTCGAACATCCCGCGCGGGTAGTGGCCGGTGAAGAGGATCGCGAACCAGGCGGCGATCACGACGAAGAACGCGGCGACGTAGAGGAAGAACAGCACCACGTAGTGCGGGATGGCCAGCAGCCACTTGACCAGCGGCAGCCAGCGGTTGAGGTCGCGGGCGGCGTCCGGATAGGGAAAGTCGAGCTGCACGGCCTGATGCTCGTCCGTGGAGGGGTAGTGGTCGTCCATCAGTGCGAGATAGACACCCACCCGGGCCGAGAACCGCATCAGCTCGAGGTTCCAATCAAACCACCAGCGCGGGTACTTCTGGCGGAACACGATCAACAGCAGAGTGGGCGCCACGATCAGGCCGGCGGCACCGATAGCCCCGGCTGCCCTCCCGCCACCATAGGCGTAGCCGCCGGCCTCGATCAGCGCAATCACGATCGCGATCGGGATGACCATGAACAGGCGAAAGAAAGTGCTCAGGCGGTTGAGCGGGCGGTCCGGGTAGTCGATCGAGTACTGGACGGGATACGGCGCGTCAGGGTTCATGCGATGCCTTTCCGTTAGGTGTACGGCGTACACTCAGGGTGACTATAGGTGTACGCCGTACACTTGTCAAGCGCTCACGCGAAATTGGTGGCACGGCGCAGTCGCTTCGGGGGACGGAGAGTCAGGGCCGCACCGGCGCTGATCGCTGATGAACTCGGCCCGCTCCCCTTTGCGCACCTCGCGTGCTTGCAGCGTGACTCGGCCGGCGCCAGGGCTGCGTGCCAAACTGACCGCCGATGTTCCTCCTCGCCACATCCTGGACGACGATCTCCTCTTTCGTCACGGGCGCCGGAACGCTTGTGCTCGCGGTTGCCACGTTCGCGGCGGTGCGCTCGGCGAACCGCTCGGCGCGCATCGCGGAGCTGGCGCTGCAGGAGCAGCGGCGGCCCCTGCTCGCACCCTCCCGCTTGGAGGACCAGCTGCAGAAGCTCATGTTCATGGACGGCTATTGGATCAGCGCAGCCGGTGGCCGGGCAGCCGCGGAGCACGTCGACGGAAGCGTCTATCTGGGCATCAGTCTGCGCAATGTCGGCAGCGGCATCGGGGTCTGCCAGGGCTGGACCATCAGACCGGAGTTCTCGACGTCTGGGAAGGCGCCCACGCCGGCCGCGCTTGAGGAGTTTCGACTGCAAACGCGCGACCTCTACATCCCGGCCGGCGACATCGGCATGTGGCAGGGCGCACTGCGCAACCCTGACGATCCTGTGCGCGCCGCCACTGCGCAGGCGATCGACTCGCGCCAGCCGATAACGATCGAGCTGCTCTACAGCGACCAGGTCGGCCTGCAGCGAACGATCACCCGCTTCGGCCTCATCCCCACCGCGGATTCATGGCTGGCGAGCGCGACCAGGCACTGGTACCTCGATTGGGAGGGACCCCGGCCGGAGAGTGACGTTCGTGCAGCGGTCGATGTGCTCGAGCGCGATCGCGAAGCCGCCGCCGGGCAGCGTGCGGCGCGTCCCCTCGGGTCCGCCGAGCTGGAGGGCGCCGACGGCGTCGCGTCGGACGCCGAGACGCCAGCGCCCCGCGCGACCGCCTGAGCCCTATTCCCCGATGTTGCGCTCGGCGGCCGGCAGAGCCTCGAGACGCGCGTCGGGGATCGGCTCGCCGCTCTCGATCGAGAGCCCATAGGTGCCGGCAGCCAGTCGGGCCTCAGCGCGCTCAAGGGTCGCCAACTGCTCGCGCAGATCCGCTGAACGACCCTCGTCGAACTCCTTCTGGTAGAGCTCTTCGGAGCCCTCGTCGCCGGGCTCGTCGCCCTGCGCGGCGGCTTGCGCCGCCAGCTCGGCGATCGCGGCTTCGAGCCGCTCTCGCTCACCCTTGAGCAGCTCGCTGGCGCGGTCGGTATCCACGCCCTAACAGTACCGCGCGAGCACTCAGCGCCCTGGCCGCGGCGCTGGAGACAACGGCCCGCGACGAATCCTCGCGCGGCTGCGACGATTGCGCCCGTGCACCGCGATGCCCCCGTGGTCGAGGTCGGACGCAACGATCTGGCGATGCCTGCTGAGCTGAGCCGGCGGAGGCTCGGCTCGCGCGTCGCGATCGTGACCGCGCTGGTTTTCGTGGTCGTCGCGGTCGTGATCCTGCTCCCCGGGCTGGGGGGACTGCGCGCGCGTCTGTCGCATGCCAAGCCAGGCTGGCTGCTGCTCGGCGTCGGCTTGAAACTGCTTTCCGGGCTCGGCTATGTCGCCGTGTTTCGGATGATCTTCTGCAGACGCATGAGCTGGCGCATCAGCTACCAGATCGGCATGTCCGAGCTCGGCGCCGACGCGCTGCTGCCGACCGGCGGCGCGGGCGGCCTGGCGCTCGGCGCGTGGGCGCTGCGGCGCGGCGGAATGGAGGCCCGCGAGATCGCCCGCCGCTCGGTTGCGTTCTTTCTGCTGACCAGCGTCCCCAACGTCGTTGGCGTGATCCTGATCGGCGCCGGCCTGGCCGTCGGCGTTCTCGCCGGCGAGCGCAACCTCCTGCTCACGGCCCTGCCCGCGGCGGTCGCGGCCGCGGCGATCGTGCTGGCGCTTGCGGCGGGACGCTTCGCCGGGCAGCGCGCCCGGCCGCAGACGCCGGCGCCGGAGCAGCTCTCGCGGCGGGTGCGGGCGTTCCGCGCGACCCTCACCGCGGTCGCCGACGGTGTCCAGGAGGCGCTCGTGCTGCTGCGAGAAGCCAATCTCGTGCTGGTACTCGGCCTGCTCGCCTACCTCGTCTTCGACATAGCTGTCCTCTGGGCAACGTTTCGTGCGGTCGGCTCGCCACCGCCCGTCGGGATCCTCGCGATCGGATACCTGATCGGCGAGCTGGGCGGCCTGATCCCCATCCCCGGCGGCATCGGCGGCATCGACGCCGGCCTCGTCGGCGCGCTCGTGCTCTACCACGTACCGATCACCGCAGCCGCCGGAGCGGTCCTCGCCTACCGGGCGATCGCGCTCTGGGTTCCCGGGCTCGTCGGCGGTGCCGCCTTCGTGGTCCTGCGTCATACCCTGCGCCGTGAAGCCGACGCGATCAGCGTGTGCGCACCACAGAGCGAGATGGAGATCATCGGGCTGGGTCGAGCGGTCATTCGTCCCGACGCCTGATCGGATGCCGCTGCCGGCGTTTGCGCCACCCGCCCGACAAGGAGTCCGCGCGGGTTTGTCGTAATGGTGGACCTGGTCGCAGGGCCGTCGGCCCAGCGACCGGCCGAGTGGAGGATCGCGATGAGCGGCGGGAAGCGCGACGACGAGGAAGCGGCGGCCTCGCAGCCGGAGGAGCCCGCGCCCGATGTGAGCCACCTGCTTGCGGGTGAGGGCTCCGGGCGCCACGCCCAGGACGCCGTCGATGACATCCACGCCGCGGCGAGGATCGAAGCCGGCGCTTCCGCGGAGCATGGGTTCGGCCAGGCAGGAGCGCCCTTTGACCGCGGGTCGCCGTTCTTCATCGGTCTCGTCGGCGCGCTCGGAGTGCTCGTCGCGATCGCCCTCGCGTGGTTCGTCGTCGAGCTTGGGCAGGTCCTCGTCCTGCTCGGCCTGGCCATGTTCATCGCCGTCGGCCTCGATCCCGCGGTCCACTGGCTGCACCACCGCCGGCTGCCGCGCTGGATTGCCGTCTGCGTCGTGCTGCTCGGGGCTGTCGGCCTGTTCATCGGCTTCATCGCGCTCGCAGTTCCCGTCCTCGTCACCCAGGCCAACCACCTCGCGCACGAGATCCCCCACTACCTGCGCAGCCTCAATAACCACAACACCACGCTCGGCAAACTCAACAAGCGCTACCACATCGTCACGCGCCTGCAGCAACTGATCGACAAGGGCGGCACATCAACGCTCGCCCACGGTGTCCTCGGCGTCGGCAAAGCCGTCTTCGACGTCGTCGCCGCAGCGATCATCGTGATCATCATCTCCGTCTACCTGCTCGCCGACCTGCCACGCGTCAAACGCGGGCTCTACCGGCTCGCCCCCAACAGCCGCCGCCCACGCATGGTGCTCCTCACCGACGCGATCATGTCCCGCGTAGGCGGCTACGTCCTGGGCAACCTGCTCACATCGTTCATCGCCGGACTCGCCACCTGGGCCTGGGCAACCGTGTTCGGCATCCCCTACGCCCTGCTGCTCGGCCTGCTCGTCGCCCTGCTCGACCTGATCCCGGTCGTCGGCTCAACCATCGGCGGTGTGATCGTCGCCCTTATCGCGCTGACCGTATCCCCCGCGATCGCGATCGCCACGTTCGCCTTCTACCTCGTCTACCGCTTCCTCGAGGACTATCTCCTGACACCCCGCATCATGGCCAGAACCGTCGACGTGCCCGGCGTGCTGACCGTCATCGCCACCGTCATCGGTGCCACCCTGCTCGGCATCATTGGCGCACTGATCGCCATCCCCGTCGCCGCCGCGATCAAACTGCTGATCGAGGAGCTCGCGATCCCGACGCTCGACCGCACCTGAGCGGCCGGCAGCGCCCGACCGCGAGGGGCTGGTCCTCCTCGCGGGCGCCCGGCGCGGCGAGCGGCGGTCAGTTGATGTCGCGCCGCGCGCTGAGCGCGAAGCCGACGATCGCGAGCCCGGCGACCCACACGAAGAGCACCACGGCGGAGGGCCCCGGGGCCAGCAGATGCTTCATCGTCAGGCCGACCAGTCCGTCCTGCGCGCGGGTAGGCGTGAAACGGCCGACGGAGGGGACCAGGCCGAACAGCAGGTTGTCGACGATGAATCCCCAGGCCAGCAGCGTGATCACGGCACCGACCTGGTTGCGGATGATCGCGCCGAGGCCGACGCCGATCGCAGCCCACGCGGCGACGCCGGCCAGGCCGGCGAGCGTGAGCAGTGCGACGTCGCCGCCACTCAGCACGAAGGTGATGTTCCGCCCGCTCAGCACCAAGTAGTCGATCGCCCAGCCGAGCGCCTCACCGACGACGCCGAAGAGAAGCCCGGCGAGCGCGCCGGCGATCAGCTTGGCGGCGAGCACGCGCGTGCGGTCCGGGCTGAACAGGATCGTCGGGCGGATCGTGCCGTAGCGGTATTCGCTGGTGACCAGCAGGACGCCCGCGAGCGCCGCGAAGATGCCGGACAGGCTGCCGAGGCTGAACAGCTGCCGCTGGTCCTCCCGGGTGGAGAGCCCGGAGACGCTGCTGAGCAATCCGGTCAAGAGCGCAAAGAGCAGGATCAGCGCGACCATGCCGAGCAGCAGGCCGAGCGTCGTGCGGGTCGAGCGGATCTTCAGCAGCTCCGCCTTGATCTGCGCGATCACGAAGGCGCCTGCGCGGTCAGCTCGAGGAATATCTCCTCGAGCGATGTGCCTTCGGTGACGAGCTCGTGCAGCGGGACGCCGGCGGCGAACGCGATCTCGCCGACACGCTCGCTCGTGGCTCCGTGGACCAGCAGCGCCGAGTCGTTGGCGGGCGTGCAGGAGAGCTCCGCGTCGGCAAGCGCCTGGCGAAGCGTCGCGACATCGGCGGCGCGAACGCGAACCGAGCCGCTGACGCGGGCGGTGAGCTGCTCCAGCGAGGACTCGACGACGAGTTGGCCGCGGCTGATGATCAGCACCTGATCGACGGTCTGGGCGACCTCGGCGAGCACGTGGCTTGAGATCAGCACGGTCCGCCCCTGCGACGCGAACGTGCGCAGGAACTCGCGCAGCCAGCGCACGCCCTCCGGGTCCAGGCCGTTCGCCGGCTCATCGAGCACCAGCAACTCGGGTTCGCCTAGCAGCGCCGCCGCGAGGCCGAGCCGCTGGCGCATGCCCAGCGAGTATCCCTTCACGCGTCGCCGCGCGGCGTCCTGCAGCTCGACCAGTGCAAGCACCTCATCGACGCGCGAGTCGGGCACGCCGACCGCACGGCTGAGCGTCCGCAGGTGGTCGCGACCGGAGCGCCCCGGGTGAAAATCGGTCGCTTCGAGCACCGCGCCGACCCGCAGCGCCGGTGAGTCCAGCTGGGCGTAGGGCTGCTCGAACACCAATGCGCGGCCGCTCGTCGGCGTCGCCAGACCGAGCATCATCCGCAGCGTCGTCGTCTTGCCGGCGCCGTTGGGCCCGAGGAAGCCGGTGATCGTGCCCGGCTCCAGCTGAAAGGACAGGTCGTCGACTGCCACCAGGCTGCCGAAGTGCTTGGTCAGCGACTCGGCTACGACAACCGCGCCCACGCTATGCCGACTCCGGCGGCAGGGTCAAGAAGCCCGCGACGAGCCAGCCGGCGTTCAGAACCGCCCGGCCTGTCACCTCGCCCCGCTCGCAGGCCGTCGGCATATCGACAGGTATACCCGACCCGGACGCCGGGCACCGCGGCGCCCCGCTCGACGAAGCACCCGATCGCCCGGGCGCTCTGAGTCGTTGACCCTCGCGCCAGGGCGAGGTAAGGTTGGCGGGCAGTTTCATAACCGCAATCCGGGGAGTCCCTCAAGGGGCTGAGAGGGCGCGCAGCGCGCCGACCCGACGAACCTGATCTGGCTCATACCAGCGAAGGGAGAGCGATGTTCGCCTTGAAGATGTTGACCGCCGGTGCGCCCGGCAGCACGCGCGCACGGATCGCCGCCGGCCTGATCGCCGCAGTCGCGACGAGCGTCGTCGCCGTCGCGATCACGAGCGCCCCGGGCGCGCGCGCCGCCGGGAAACCACCCGTCTACACCCCCACGGCGGTCGTCAAGATCGCCCTGGACTACACCGAGAACGTCGATTACCTCGGCATCTATGTCGCTCAGAGCAAGGGCTACTTCGCCGCCGAGCACATCAAGGCCGTGATCCTGCCCTACGCCAACGCCTCCGCCGAGCAGCTGATCCAGGCCGGCCAGACCGACCTGGGCATCAGCTACCCGCCGGATGTGATCATCAACAACTCGACCGGTCTCAAATACAGGGCCGTCGGCGCGCTGGTCACCGACAACACGACCGCGCTCGCCGTGCTCGCCTCCTCGAAGTACACCCGCCCGGCGCAGCTGAACGGCAAGCTCTACGGCGGCTTCGGCATCGCCAGCGATCCACCGATCGTGACCGCGATTCTGCGCGCCGACGGCGTCAAGCATCCGCTCTTCAAGCAGGTCGTCCTGGACAGCGACGTGATCACGGCGCTCGCCGCGCACCGCATCGACTACACGGCGGTATTCGGCGGGATCGACGACGTCACCGCCGATCTCGAGGGGATCAGGCTGCGGACCTTCCCCTACAACCGCTACCTCGGCGCCGCCGGCAACTACCCAAACGCGGTCTACGTCGCCAGCGACCACGACATCGCCACGCGCGGGCCGGTCCTCGCGCGGGCGCTGAAGGCGCTCGCCGAGGGCTACGAGTTCGCCGCCCAACACCCGGCTGCCGCGGAGAAGATCCTGATCGACGACAACCAGACGGCGCTTTCAAACGCGACCAGGATCATCGACGCGACGGGCAACGCGACCGCGCCGCACTTCGTCGACTCGGCAGGCGCCTGGGGGCCGGAGACCGACGCCGACTATGCCGGGCTCGAGAGGATCCTCGCCGAGGGCCACGTGATCAAAAGCTCGCCGCCGATGAGCGAGCTCTACACGAACGCGCTGCTGCCGGCCGGCTGAGATGCGGGCGAGCGTGCGGCGGCTGCTGCGCAGCGCCTGGCCGCCGGCGCTGGTCTTCGCCGTGCTCGTGCTGGCGTGGGATCTGATCGCCAACGCGGTGCACGCCAGTCTCTCGCTGCCGGGCCCGTGGTACGTCGTGACGGGCAGCTGGCGCGACCGCGGCGACCTGGCGGCGGCGATGTGGGTGACGACTGAGGAGGCGCTGCTCGGGATCGCGCTCGCCGTGCTCTGCGCGGTGATCCTCGCGCTCGCGGTCGACTGGTCGCGCGCGGTGCGCCGCAGCATCTACCCGCTGATGGTCCTTTCGCAGACGATCCCGTTGATCGCGCTGGCGCCGGTGGTGGTGATCTGGTTCGGCTTCGGCCCGGCGCCCAAGATCGCGATCGTCGCGCTGTTCACATTCTTCGCCGTCGCCGTCGGCACGATCCAGGGGCTCGGCTCGGCCGACCCCGACACGATGAGTCTGCTGCGCACGATGGGCGCCAGCCGGGCTCAGATCCTCTGGCGAGTGCGCATACCGAGCGCGCTGCCCCAGTTCTTCACCGGCCTGAAGGTCGGCGTCACCTTCTCCTACGTGGCCGCGATCTTCGCCGAGTACGTCGGCGCCACGCAGGGACTCGGCTATTACATGAGCACAGCGAACCAGTACTTCAACACCGAGCTGGTGTTCGGCGCGGTGATCGTCAGCGCCCTGCTGACGCTGGCGCTGTTCGGACTGGTCGTCGCCCTCGAGCGCGCCGTGATCCGCTGGCGCCCACCGGCCCAGGTCAACGCGCGATGGTGACCCAGCGCCGGGCCGGGGCGCGCCTCGAGGTCCGCGCGCTGTCGAAGACCTTCGAGCTCGAGGGACAGGAGCCGCTGCTCACCCTCGACGGGGTCGATCTGGTCGCGGCGCCCGGCGAATTCGTCGCCGTGATCGGGCCGAGCGGCTGCGGCAAGACGACGCTCTTCCAGATCCTCGCGGGCCTCGAGTCCCCGAGCTCCGGCGAGGTAGTGATCGATGGGCGCCACGCCGAGAACCAGCTCGGCGCCTGCGCCTTCATGCCCCAGCGCGACGGCCTGCTGGCGTGGCGGCGGACAATCGACAACGTCACGATCGGGCTCGAGCTGGCGGGCGTGCGCCGGCAGGCGGCCCGCGAGCGCGCGGCGCCGCTGCTGGAGCGCTTTGGGCTGGGGGGGTTCGAGAGCGCCTGGCCGTGGCAGCTCTCGGGCGGGATGCGCCAGCGCGCGGCGTTCCTTCGCACGGTCCTGCTCGGCAAGCCGGCGATGCTGCTGGATGAGCCCTTCGGCGCGCTCGACGGGATCACGCGCTCGGAGTTGCAGCTATGGCTGCTCGAGGTCTGGAGCGAGGTCGGCTCCACCGTGATGCTGATCACCCACGACGTGTCCGAGGCGGTCTTCCTCGCCGACCGTGTCTACGTCATGACGCCCCGGCCCGGCTCGGTCGCGGCGAGCCTGGCGATCGAGCTTCCGCGCCCGCGCACCCTGGAGCTCGCGGAGTCACCGGAGTTCGGCGCGCACGAGGCCCGCCTGCGCGAGCTGCTGCGGACACCGCGCGCGGCGGCGATCCACGCCGATCGCGCGTAGCCGCGGGCCTTTAGTAGAGGCCCTCGCGACGCGCGTAGCGCTCGGCGCGCTCGCGGTCGTATTCGGCGCTGTCGAGCTGGGGATCGGCGATCGCGCGGAGGATCTCGCCGCCGCTCGGCAGCGCCGAGCGCTCGATGTGGCGCTCGGGGTTCCACAGGTCGGAGCGGATCAGCGCCTTCGAGCACTGGGTGTAGGCCTCCTCGATCGACACCAGGATCCCGAGGCTCGGCGTCCGGCCCTCGAGCGTGCTCGCCTCAAGCAGCTGCGGATCGTCGACGATGACGGCGCGGCCGTTGACGCGGAAGCTGTCGCCGACGCCGGGGATCAGGAAGAGCAGGGCGATGCGCGGGTCGGCGAGCAGATTGGTCAGGGTGTCGGCGATCCGGTTGCCGGGCCGCTCGGGCAGCAGCAGCGTGCGCTCGTCGATGATCCGCACGAAGCCGGCCGGGTCGCCGCGCGGGGAGACGTCCAGGCCGCCGTCGGGATCGGCGGTGGCGACGGTGACGAACGGCGAGCGCTCGATGAACTGGCGCGTGAGGTCGTTCAGCCGGTCGGCGACCTTCGCCGCGACCAGCGCCGTCGGCGAGCCGACGACATCGCGCAGTTGCTCTTCGCTGACGACACGGCCCACGCCCGTCATGCCGGCGAGGATAGCGGCAGGCGCCGCGGCGACGTCCTCGCCGGCGAACCAACTCGCGACGATCCCGCGCTCCCCAGCGGCGAGCGGACCGCACGCGATCCCGGCGGGGAGCGGCCCAACGCGCGACAATCCCGCGGTGAGCATCGACGAGCAGACGGCCGGCGACCCCGGCGGCGAGCAGGCCGCGCCGGCGGCTCTCGGGCCGCTGCTGCGCGAGCGCATCGCGATCGACGAGGCGGGCCTCGGCAACATGTGGCCGGTCTTCTACGACACCGAGCTGTTCGCGCGGGTGGTGGCGGAGCTGGCGGCGCCGCTCGCCGGCCTGGTCGACAAGATCGCCGGGATCGAGTCGCGCGGCTTCGTGCTGGGCGCGGCGGTCGCCGCGCAGCTGCGCGTCGGCTTCGTCGGCATCCGCAAGGGTGACGGGCTCTACCCCGGCGAGACGCTCAGCGCGTTCACCTCCGCCGACTACCGCGGCCGCCGGCACACCTTCCGCCTGCAGCGCGCAGCGCTAGCGCACGGCGAGCGCGTCGGCCTCGTGGACGACTGGTTCGAGACCGGCAGCCAGGGGCTGATCGCGCGCCGGCTGCTCGAGCAGGCGGGCGCGAGCTACGCGGGCTCGAGCATCATCGTCGACCAGCTCTCAGTGGCGAGCCGCAGCGCGCTCGAGCCGTGCCATTCGCTCGTGCACGCGCGCGAGCTGAACTTCCCCTAGCGCCGCCGCCCGCCGCCCGCCGGCGCCGCCCTACGCCTGCCGTCTGCGCGCGCCCCGCGGCGGGCCGAAGCTCGAGCGCGCGTCGGCGGCGCGCACGATCGCGGTGCCCGAGGCGGCGTAGCGGACGATGTTGGCGCCCATCGAGCGGCGCAGCGCCTCGAGCTGGGCCTTCAGCTCGCGCCGCGCCGCCTCGGCCTCGAGCGCCTTGGCCTCCAGCTGCGCGTTCAGCTCACCGAGCTCGGCCTCGAGTGCGAGCACGCGCTCGACGCCCGCGAGGTTGAGTCCGAGCTCGGCGGTCATCTGCTGGATCCGCCGCAGGCGCTCGACGTCGGCCTGGGAGTACAGGCGCGTCCCCTTCGGCGAGCGCGAGGGCTCGATCAGGCCGCGCGCCTCATACATCCGCAGCGTCTGCGGGTGCATCTCCGCGAGCTCCGCGGCGACCGAGATCATGAACACGCCGCGGTCGATCGCCACCTCGATGCGCGTCGGGCGCGACCCGCGCTCGCTCATTTCAGCGCCTCGAACAGCTTGCCGCGCGGGTCGCCGTTGATCGTCTTGGCGAGCGCGTCGACGGCCTTCGCCTGGGCGTCGTTGAGCTCCTTGGGCAGATCGATCACGAAGCGGTAGTGGATGTCGGTGCTGCCCTTGCCGCCCGGCCGCGGCGGCCCCTCGCCGCGCAGCCGCTGGACGGTGCCGTGACGGGTGCCGGGGGCGACGCGCAGGGTCTTGCGGCCGTTCAGCGTCGGCACCTCGACCTCGGCGCCGCGGAGCGCCTCGACGACGCTCAGCGGCACCTCAACCTCGAGGTGCTGGCCCTTCTGCGTGAACACCGGCGAGGGCGCGACGTGGGTGATCACGTAGAGGTCGCCAGCCGGGCCGCCGCGCAACCCGGCCTCGCCCTTGCCGGCCAGGCGGACGCGGCTGCCGTCGTGCACGCCGGCGGGGATGTTGACGCGCAGGCGCTTGACGGCGCGCACGGCGCCGCTGCCGCCGCAGGTCGGGCACGGGGATTCGATCACGGTGCCGCTGCCGCCGCAGCGCGAGCAGGGGACGGAGATCGAGAACATGCCCTGGCCCTGGGATTCCACACCACGACCATCGCAGCGCGGGCAGACGGTTGGCTTGGTGCCGGGGCGCGCGCCGGTGCCCGAGCAGGTTCCGCAGCGTTCGGTGAGCGGGATCGTCAGCGGCAGCTGCGCGCCGTGGACGGCCTGGTCGAAGCCGATCTGGATCTCGGCCTCGAGGTCTCGCCCGCGCTCGGGGCCGTTGCGAGCGCGCCGCGCGCCGCCACCACCGCCGGCACCGCCCGCGGCGCCGCCGAACAGATTGGAGAGGATGTCGCTGAAGCCCCCGCCGCCGTCGAAGCCGCCCGCGAACGGGTTGGCGCCGCCGCCGAAGACGCCCTCACCGCGGTCGAAGGCCGCCCGCTTCTGGGGGTCAGACAGCAGGTCGTTGGCCTCGCTGATCTCCTTGAAGCGCGCCTCGGCCTTGGCGTCGTCGGGGTTGCGATCGGGGTGGTGCTGGCGCGCGAGCTTGCGATAGGCCTTCTTGATCTCGGCCGCCGACGCCTTCTTGTCGACGCCGAGGACTTTGTATGGGTCTTTGCGCGCAGCCATCCGCTCACCCGCTCCCTATCCTGCGACCAGCACCCGCGCCGGGCGCACCAGCGCGCCGCCCGCCAGGCGGTAGCCCGGCTGGTAGACCTCGACGATCTCGCCGGCCGCGCGGCCCTCGAACGGCTGCTGGGCGACGGCCTCGTGCAGCTCGGGGTCGAAGCGCTCGCCGGCCTCGCCGTAGGACTCGATGCCGACGCGCTGGAGCGCGCCGAGCAGCTCGCGCTGGACGAGCATCAGGCCGTCGATCAGCACCGGGTCGGTGTCGCCGTCGTCGGCGTGCGCGACGGCGCGGCCGAGGTTGTCGAGCGAGGGCAGGAGCTCGCGCGCGACGCGCACCAGCCCCCGCGTCTCCGCGGCGGCGGCGTCGCGCGCGACGCGCTTGCGGTAGTTCTCGAAGTCGGCCTGCGTGCGCTGCGCGAGCGCGAGGTACTCATCGCGCTTCGCTGCCGTCAGGGCCAGCTCGTCGCCCGCCTCGCCCTCGCCGCCGCCGTCCGTGCTCAGGTCGAGCGCCGCGCCGGCGGACCCCGGCGAGTCCTCGCCCGCCGGGTCCTGCTGCTCTGCCGCGGCGGCGCTCGGGGGCGAGGGCTCCCTCACGCCGACCGCACGCTCCTGGGGTGCCATGGCTTAGGCGCTCGGCTCGTCGACGACCTCGGCGTCGACGACGTCCTCCTCGCTCGAGGAGGTCTCATCGCCGTTGCTCGAGCCGTTGGTCGACGCGGCGTCGGCCTGCGCCTGCTGGGCCCGCTCGTACATCGCCTCCGAAACCTTGTGGAAGGCGGTGTTGAGCGCGTCCGTGCGCTCGCGGATCTGGTCGGGGTCGTCTGATTCGAGCACCTCGCGCAGCGCCTTGATCGCGGCCTCGATCTCCTCCTTGGAGGATTCGTCGACGGCCTCGCCGAGCTCCTTCAGCTGGCGCTCCGCCTGGTAGGCGGCGTTCTCGCCGTTGTTGCGCGCCTCCGCGAGCTCGCGCGCGCGGCGGTCGTCGTCGGCGTGAGCCTCGGCGTCGGCGACCATGTTCTTGATCTCGTTGTCCGAGAGGCCCGAGCCGGCGCGGATCTCGATCTTCTGCTCCTTGCCGGTCCCGAGGTCCTTCGCCGAGACGCTGAGGATGCCGTTGGCGTCGATGTCGAAGCCGACCTCGATCTGCGGGATTCCGCGCGGAGCCGGCGGGATGCCGGTCAGCTGGAACTTGCCGAGCGACTTGTTGTAGGTCGCCATCTCGCGCTCGCCCTGCAGCACGTGGATCTCGACCGAGGGCTGGTTGTCCTCGGCGGTCGAGAAGATCTCGGCCTTGCGCGTCGGGATCGTCGTGTTGCGCTCGATCAGCTTGGTGAAGACGCCGCCCTTGGTCTCGATGCCGAGCGTCAGCGGAGTCACGTCGAGCAGCAGCACGTCCTTGACGTCGCCGGCGAGCACGCCCGCCTGGATCGCCGCGCCGACGGCCACGACCTCATCGGGGTTGACGCCGCGATGGGGGTCCTTGCCGGTCAGCTCCTTGACCTTCTCCTGCACCGCCGGCATGCGCGTCATGCCGCCGACGAGCACGACGTGGTCGATCGCCGCCGCGCCCTTGTCCTTGGCGTCGGCCAGCGCCTGGCGCACCGGCGCCACGACGCGGTCCAGCAGCGAACCCGTCAGCTCGGCGAGCTTCGAGCGCGTGAGGCGCATGTCGAGGTGCTTGGGGCCCGACTGGTCGGCGGTCACGAACGGCAGGTTGATCTGCGTCTCCTGCGTCGTCGACAGCTCGATCTTCGCCTTCTCCGCGGCCTCATACAGCCGCTGCAGCGCCATCGGGTCGCTCTGCAGGTCGATCCCCTGCGCCTTCTTGAACTCGCTGACGAGCCAGTCGACGATCGCCTTGTCGAAGTTGTCGCCGCCGAGATGGTTGTCGCCGGCGGTCGACTTGACCTCGAACACGCCGTCGCCGATCTCGAGCACGGACACGTCGAAGGTGCCGCCGCCGAGGTCGAAGACGAGGATCGTCTGGTCGGACTCCTTGTCCAGGCCGTAGGCCAGCGAGGCCGCGGTCGGCTCGTTGATGATCCGCTTGACGTCGAGGCCGGCGATCTTGCCGGCGTCCTTGGTCGCCTGGCGCTGGTCGTCGTTGAAGTAGGCGGGGACGGTGATCACCGCGGAGTCGACCGACTCGCCGAGATAGGCCTCGGCGTCGGCCTTCAGCTTCTGCAGGATCATCGCCGAGATCTCCGGCGGCGAGTACTCCTGGCCGGCCACCTCGACGCGCGCGTCACCGTTCTTGCCCGAGATCACCTTGTAGGGGACGATCGCCTCCTCCTCGCCCACCTCGCTCTCCTTGCGCCCCATGAAGCGCTTGATCGAGAACACGGTGTTCTGCGGGTTGGTCACCGCCTGGCGCTTGGCGATCGTGCCGACCAGCCGCTCGCCGGATGCCGTGAAGGCCACCACGGACGGCGTCGTACGACCCCCTTCCGCGTTCTCAATGACGGTGGGCTCCCCGCCCTCCAACACGGCCATGCACGAGTTCGTCGTGCCGAGGTCGATACCGATCGTCTTACCCATGTGCTGTCAATCTCCTTTATCGCCGCAACAAATCTGAGTCCCAGTATAGAAGATTTCTGCAGATCGGTCAAATCCCCCTCGGGCTGTTCCGGGGGGCGCATGCGCCCCCCGGCAGGTCGGCGCATGCGCCGTCCTGCGGGTCGGCGCATGCGCCGACCCGAAAAACCGAGCCGTTCTAGCCCGTTGAGCCGGTCGCGCCGGTGCTGCCGGTCGAACCCGTCGCGCCGGTCGCGCCGGTCGCGCCGGTCGATCCGGTCGATCCGGTGCTGCCGGTGCTCGCCAGGACCGCCGTGATCCGGGCGGCGATCGTGTCGGCGAGGGCGGTCGCGACCGACGGCTGCAGCGCTCGGCGCAGCGCGACCACCGTGACGCTGCCCGCGACGCGACCGACGCGCAGCACGACGACGTCGGCCGACGCGAAATGGCCACGGTCGCGCAGCTCGATCGGCTCGATCAGCGACTGCTGGCCGACCCCGTCGGCGCGCGCCCTGCCGAAGCTGAAGTCCTTCAGCGTGAGCGGCGCCAGGTTGCGGTCGCTGCGCAGCACCGCGGCCGCGAGCAGCGCGTGACCGAGCCGCGTGCCGTAGACCGCTCGCACCGCGTCGAACAGCGTCTTCGCGTAGGCGCGCGTGTCGGCCAGCACGAGCGCCGTCGAGACTCCGGCCAGCCTCACCCCGGCGGTCGTGCTCACGGCGGCGAAGGCGCGGTCGTAGTCGGCAGCGGCCATCGACGGCGGGTGCAGATAGCCGCTGCTTGAAACCGTGGCTCCGGGGGCGAAGTCCGAGACCGCCAGCGTCATCGCCGCGAGACTCGGGGCGTGGCGCGGCGGGGTCACGGCCTGCGCGATGGCGATCGCCAGGCCGCCCGAGGCGATCGTCGCGACGGCGGCTCCGGCCAGACAGCGCAGACGGCGGTTCATCGCGGCTCCTCAGTTGACGTGCGAACGGTGCCCGAGGAGCCTACGGGGTCGGGCACGCTGGCAGGCAGGCTGCTCAGTGAGCGGCGAGCGCGCCGGCGCGGTGCTTGTCGCAGTTGTGGCTTTCGGCTCCTTGCACGCCGACCTTCAGCGCGCCGGTGTCGGCCGCGTCGGCGACGCGTTCACTGCCGGGCCAGTACCGACTTCACGTGGGCCGCGGCGGCGCGGGCGAGCCCGGTCGCCACCGAGGCGGTCAGGTTCGGCGAGGTCGCGCCCATTTGGAGGCCGACGAGCACGTCGCCGACGCGCAGGCGCACGGTGTCCGCGGCGAGCGTCCACACCGACGTTGCGACGGTCATCGACAGGAGCGATGACTGCTGGCCGGCGCCGATCGCGGCGAGCGGGGCGAAATGCGCGTCCCGGAGCGTGGCGCCCGATCCCGGTCCCGAGCCCGGATGCCAGGCCTCGAACAGGATCATGCGGCCCACGGCGCTGCCATCCTCGCGTTGGGTCTGCGCGAACGCCGCCTTCGCGAACGCCGTCGTGTCGAACAGCTGGACGGACGTGACGATCGATTCGAGCTTGACGCCACCACTGGTCGTCGGGGAGAGGAACGCGCCCAGGTACTCCGCGCGCTCGTGGCTCCCCGCCACCACCGGCTGGTAGTAGCCGCTGACCTTCCCGCTGGCGGCGAAGTCGGACGGCTGCAGCGTCATCTTCGCGAGGTCAGGCGTGCCCTTCGGTGGCGTGTAGGCCTGGGCTGCGGCGACCGCGACGGCCGCGAGCGCGAGCGCTGCCAGAACCGCCACGCGTGATGAGCGATGACTCATTGCGCCTCTGTCACCGGCGCGCACCCTATCGCAGCGACCGCGCACGAGCTCGCGACTTCAAGCGATGTTGTTGCCACGATGTCGCCCCGCGCGCAGCGCAAGCTCCAGCTCAAAGCGCGCGTCCGGTTCATCGAGCGTCTCGCCGAAACGCTCGCGCAGTCGCGCCAGGCGGTAGCGGACGGTCTGGGGGTGGACGTGAAGCTCCTGCGCGACCGCCGCGACGTTGCCCTGACGGCGCAGCCATGCGAGCAGCGTGGCCTCAAGACGAGCCCGGGCCGCGGGCGTGAGAGCGTCAAGCGGCTCGAGGCGAAACGCCGCCAGCTCGGCTATCAGTGCGCGGTCCGCGTGCAGCGCGAGCGTGCCAAGCTGTTCGCGCGCGAGGATCAGACCGCCGGCCTCAAGGACGCCATCGCGGACCAGGCGCAAACAGCTCGCCGCGCGCGCCCAGCTCTCCCCGGCGCCCGTCCAGGCCGTCGTGGGACCGAGCGCTGCCCGGCGTCCCTCGATCGCGCGGCGGATCCGCTCAATCCGCCCCGGGGCGTCGGGGTCGGCGACCAGCACGCAGACCAGCCCGTCGACGCGGGCGCCGATCGCGTCCTCGCCGACGATCGCGGCGAAGCGCTCGGCGTCGTGGTGGTCGGCGGCGATCGCCGCGAGCCGCCGCGGCAGCACCCAGTCGGCGGCGGCCGCGCGCTCCGGCGCCTCGGCGGCGTCCAGCTCGCCCGTGATGAGCAGGCGGACGAGGCCCTGGCGCTCGCGGGAGCGCTCGCCGGCACCGGCTGCCTGGGCGCTGGCGTAGCCCTCGACCGACTCGGCCGAGACCTCGTCGATGTAGGCGAAGATCGACTCCGCGAGCAGCGCCAGCGTCGTCGGGTCAAGGCCGCCGGCGATCGCCGCCTCGGAGATCCGCCGCCAGGCGATCCGCGCCCCGACGCGGTAGGCGCCCTGCAGCGCGTCCAGGCCGCGCCCGGCGCGGTACTCGCCGCGCCCGAGCGCGATGTAGACCTCGCGGCCCGGACGCTCGCCCGCCGCGGGGCGGCCGAGCTGCTGCAGGAACTGCCGCAGCGTCTCCTCGATCGCGTCGCGCACGCCCCGGCCGAACGCGCCGCCCATCGGCTGGCGGTACTCGGGGATGGCCTCGGCGATCGCCTCGGTGATCTCGTCCGCGACCGCGCCGAGCACCGGCGAGATCGCTCCGCTGACAGCCGGATCGAGCGCCTGCCACGGCCGCCCGGGCAAAGGAACTTGTGTATTCATGCTAAGTCTTGTCTGGACACGTTGGTACTTCACCAAGAAACCTATCGGCTTAAAGCGTACTCTTTGGGTTCGATGACGCGAGCCGAGCGAGCAGCGAACGTCTCCGCGGTGTTGATCCCGTTCCTCGCCGCCGTGCTGGGCGCGATCTTCGCCTGGGGCTCCTTCCTGCACGCGCGCGACCTCGTGATCTTCGCCGTCATGTACCTCGTCAGCGCCTTCGGCGTGACGGTCGGCTTCCACCGCCTGCTGACCCACCGCGCGTTCGAGACCTATCGCGGGGTCCGCTACGCCTTCGCGATCATGGGCTCATACGCGGTCGAGGGGCCCGTGCTCGACTGGGTCGCCGACCACCGCAAGCACCACACCTTCTCCGACGAGGAGGGCGACCCGCATTCACCCCACGTCGGCCAGGCCGCCGGCTTCGTCGGCGTCCTGCGCGGCCTCTGGCACGCGCACATCGGCTGGCTGTTCGAGACTCAGGGCCAGGCCGAGAAGCGCCGCTACTGCCCGGATCTCGCCGGCGACCCGGTGATGCGCCGGCTGAACCGCGCCTTCCCGTTTTTCGTGCTCGGCACGCTCGCGATCCCCTTCGCGGCGGGCTACGCCTGGGGCGGCACGCTGGACGCCGGCCTCGAGGCGCTGCTGTGGGCAGGCCTGGTGCGGATCTTCCTCGTCCACCACGTCACCTGGTCGATCAACTCGATCTGCCACTTTTTCGGCGCGACGCGCTTCGACACCGGCGATCATTCGACCAATGTCTTCTGGCTCGCGCTGCCGAGCCTCGGCGAGGCCTGGCACCACAACCACCACGCGTTCCCGCGCTCGGCCTTCCACGGCCTGCGCTGGTACGAGCTCGACCCCTCCGGCTGGCTCATCCTCGCGATGTCGAAGCTCGGGCTCGCCTGGGACGTCGTGCTCATCGACGCCGAGCAGCAGCGCGCCAGGTTCGCACCCGCCCCGCGCGCGAGCGCGAGCGTGGGTGGCGCAAACGCCTGAGCGCCGCCGGGAGCCGGGCGCTCTGAGCGCGGAGCGCTCGCCTCGATGAGCACCGCCCGGCGCCCCGGCAAGCCGCGCCTTCGCGGCGTCTCCCACCAGTGGGGCTTCGTCGTATCGCTCGGTTGCGGCGCGGCGCTGATCGCGACCGCGGCGCCCGGCCGCGCCGTGCTCGCGGCGACGATCTACGCGGCGGCGGTCTCCGCGCTGCTCGGCACGAGCACCCTGTATCACCGCGTCGACTGGCGCCCGAACGCGCGCCGCTTCGTCCGGCGGCTGGACCGCTCGATGATCTACGTGCTGATCGCCGCGAGCTACACGCCGTTCGCGCTGCTCGCGATGCACGGCACCCTGGCGACCGTCGTGCTCGTCGTCGTCTGGGGCGGGGCGTTCGGCGGCACGATGCTGCAGCTCGTCTGGCCCGACCACCCCAAATGGGTCGCGGTCACGGTGTCGATCGCGCTCGGCTGGGTCGCGGTCGCGACGCTGACGCAGCTGCCCGCGTCGATCGGCTGGGGAGCGATCGGCGCGCTCGTGCTGAGCGGCGCCCTCTACACGACCGGCGCCGTGATCTACGCGCGCGAGCGGCCCAACCCGCGCCCCGGCGTGTTCGGCTACCACGAGCTCTTCCACGCGCTCGTGCTCGCGGCCGCGGCGATCCACTACGCGGTGGTCGCGTTCGTCGTGCTGCCGCTGGGCTGATCGAGCGCGCGCTGGCGGCGCAGACGGGCTCGAGGGGCGGCCCGCCGCGCACGCCGGCAGCTCGCACGCGTGCTCAGCCGTGCCGAAGGGCGGGCCGTCCGGCTCCCGCCGTTCGGCCCGCGCCCCGGTTAACCTCCCCGATGCTCGGACGTCTCAAATCGAGCGGGGCCGGCCCCGGCAGCCACGGGGCCGGCCCATTCCTTGAGGAGGAACTGTCCTGCCTTCTAGGGTTACTTCCCTTCCTCTAGAAGTTGAATTGCTTGTAGTTGGCCTTGGTGAACTCCAGTGGGTTCGAGAAGACAATCGTGTTCTTGTTCGCACCGGTGGTCGCGTTGGTCGACGTCGCGACAGTCCACTTGGCCGGACCGGCCACCAGCGAGCCACTCGGGCCATGCGGGCAGCTGAACGTGCTTCCGGCGTGGATCTTGTTGGCGACGGCGAGAGCCGATACGCAGTCGATCATCTCGCCCTCGCCGATCTCGTTCCAGAGGAACAGCGCCTGGAGCGAGCCGTTGGCGAAGTACGTCCGGTTCGACAGCGGTTCGCCGATTCCGAAGACGCCGATCTTGCCGGAGTCGCCGAGATCCGAAACGGCCTCAGCCGTGCCGATGACGGCGTTACCGTCGATCGGCAGGATCGCCTTCAGGTTCGGGTTGGCGTGGATCATCGCCTCAGCCTGCGTCAGCGACGTCGCGACGATCGACTGGCCATAGCCAATCGGCGCCCACGTGATCTTCGGGTACTTCGACTTGACGTAGGCCTCCATCGCGCTGATCCAGGCGAGCTGGATCGTCGCGGTCGGGGTTGACGACATGATCCCGAACTCGGCGTCCGCCCCCTCAGCCTTGACTGCCGCGTTGATCACGCCCTCCGCGATCGTGTTGTACGCGGTGTCCTGGATGAAGAAGCTACGCGCCGACGGCACGTCCGAGTCGAACGTGATGACCTTGATGCCGGCCTTCATGGCCGCCTTCAGGGCGGTCGCCGGGACAGCCGGGTCATCGGACGTGATCGCGATCACGTTGACCTTCTTCGAGATATCCGACTCGATGTCGGTGACCTGGCCAGACGCCGACGCCGTCGCCGGCCCACCATACGCAACGGGGTGGCAGATGTTGTATGCCGCCGCGGCATCGTTCACGCCCGTCTGGTTCGCCGTGAACACCGCCAGGCCCTGCAGCTTGAACTCGAGCGCCAGCTTGATGCATGGCGACTTCGCCACAGCGCTCGACGCGGTCCCCAGTACCAGGCCGCCGGCCAGCGCGACCCCCACGATCACACTCGTGCCCGCAACTGCGAGCCGCCGCCGGACGCTCCATCTGTGAATCATTTGCACCACGTTCACTCCTCTCGTTCCTTCGTTGTAGGTTGAACAAGCTCGGAAGGCTTCATGTCGTGTCAGGCGCCTGTGGCGGCGCGCTTGGCGCCGCGATGCCGAGCCTCGCGCGCAGCATTTCGCGCACTCCGCCACCCTCCTGGCGGTCCGTCATGCCCTTCACGGTCAGGGAGCCGAGCAGCAGGACGCCGATGGCAATGGACGTCCAGGTGTCGCTGACGCCGTCGTCGAGCAGCCCGGGCGTCAGCCACCCGAGGATGAACGACGCGACGACCACACCCGGGACGAGGCCGGCGCCGCCGAAGATGTCCACACCGCCGAGGACGACCGCTGTGATCGCCGGGAGCAGGAGCGTCGGGCCGAGATCGTCGCGGGCCGTGTTGTAGGTCGCCGCGACGCACATTCCTGCGATTGCCGCGAACGTCGCCGAGAGCACGAACGCGCGAATCCGCGTGAGAGAGACGCGCACGCCGGCATAGGCGGCGGCATCGCGGTTGTGACCGACCAGGACGAGCTGGCGGCCGAAGCGGGTGCGATGGACGATCGCCATCGCGATGACCGCGAGGAGGGCGAACCAGATCAACTGGTTGGGAATCTGGACCGTCGAGCTGAGGTTGCCGGTCCCCAGCAGCGAGTCGAACTTGCCCGGGAAGCCGTATGGCGGCACGGAGCCCTCCCAGGCGACCGCGGCGCTTTGGAGGATGAACCAGCCAGCGAGCGTCACGAGCAGCGACTCGAGCTTGAAGTAGGTGATGATCAGCCCCTGGATCAGGCCGATCAGCGCGGCGAGCACGACGGCGAGCACGACGGCGAGCCAGATGCTCATGCCGCCGAGATGGAACTCCGCCATCATGACCCCGGCGAAGCCCGACATCGCCCCGACCGAGAGGTCGATGTCGCCGGCGAAGATCACGAACATCACGCCGAGCGCGATCATCGAGGTGAATAGGAAGTTCTGGCCGTCACCCAACATGCTGATCGCGCCGTTGCCCCAGCCGCCGCCCCAGAAGCTGGAGACACCGATGTTGAAATAGAGGAGCTCGGCCGTGAGGATGGCCACGAGCGAGAACACCCAGCGCGTGTCGGCGTTGAAGCGGCGGCGGCGCGGCCTGGGCCGCCTCTGCGCGGCGGCGCTCACAGTGCGCTTCCCGGTCCGTGTTCGTGCGCAAGCTGCCATCGGCCCACCGGACCCGCCAGCGCCTCACGCAGCGAGTAGCCGCCGGTCTGGTAGCGGTCGAGCAAGATGGCGGCCAGCAGCAGGACGCCAACGGCCGCCGCGTCCCAGACCTGCGGGACGCCGAGAATGACGACCGCCTGGGTCGTGACCTCGAGGAACAGCGCCGCGATGAAGCTGCCGACGACCCCGCCCCGGCCACCGGTCAGTGCCGTGCCGCCGATCAGCGCGGCCGCTATTGAATAGAGGTTGATGTTGGTCGAGATGCCGCTCTGCGAATCGGCCGAGCCGACGTGCACGAGGAATGCGAGGCCACCGAGGCCGGCGAGCATCCCGCAGACGGTGTAGGCGGAGATCAGCACCCAGCGGACGCGGATGCCGGCGCGGAACGCCGCCTCGGCGTTGCTGCCGACGGCGTAGAGCGAGCGACCCCACGCCGTTCGCCAGAGGGCGAGCGCCACCAGCACGGTTACCACGACCCCGGGGACCAGCATGTAGGGAATCTCGGGCAGGAAGTCGCCGTTGCCGATGGTCGCGTAGGAGGGCGGCAGGGTGCTGGCGGTCCCGCTGCCGGCGATCAGCGTCTGGACGCCCTGGTAGACGATCAGCGTGCCGAGCGTCACGATGATCGGCGGGATCCGCGCAAAGACGACGAACAGCCCATTGACGAGCCCGAGGCCGATGCCGAGTCCAAGTGCGAGCGGAAGCATGAGCCAGACGGAGGAGCCGTCGTCCTGAGCCAGGAAGCCGGTCGAGACGGCGACGATGCCGAGAACGCCCGCGACCGAGAGATCGATCCCGCGCACGAGGCAGACGATCGTCTGGCCGACGGCGAGAATCGCCAGCGGCATCGCGTCCGCCAGCATGAACGAGATGTACCCGTTTTCGCCAAAGCCGCGGTTGTCCAGGTAGGTGATGAAGAAGATTGCGAGGGTCAAGACGACCAGCAGCAGCTCGCGCCGTCGCATCAAGCGCCGCAGCGCTGAGTAGCGCTGCTCACTCCTGCCGTGCGCCGCCGGCGCGCCCCCGGGCGATTGCGCGACGTCGGTCACTTCGCCTCATCCGCGACGATCATCAGGCGGAGCCGCGCGAGTGTGATCTCATCGCCCGCAACCTCGCCGACGGCACGGCCCTCGTAGATCGCGATCACACGGTCGCACACGAAGACGAGCTCCTCGAGCTCTGAGGAGATCATGACCACGGCGATGCCGCTGTCGCTGATCCCGTCGATGATCCGGTAGATGTCCTCCTTTGCTCCGATGTCGACGCCGCGCGTCGGCTCGTCGAAGATTGCGACCTTGGGCTCGACGAGCAGCCAGCGCGCGAACATTGCCCGCTGCTGGTTGCCGCCCGACAGCGACTTGATCGGCGCGCGCAGCGACTCGGCTATGACGTGTGTGCGTTCCGCCCCCTTTTCGGCAAGGTGGAACTCGTCGGCCGGGCGTAGCATCGGCCCGACGCGCGGAAGCGTCGGGACGACCGCAGCAGTGATGTTTTCCACCAGCTCGACGTTGGCGAAGACGCCGTTGCGCCCGCGGTCCTCGGGCAAATAGATCAGGCCCGCGCCGATCGAGGCCGCTGGGCTCCGGCGCTTCAAGGGCTTCCCGCCAAGTACGACGCTGCCGGCTGCAGACCGCAGTCCGAAGATCGACTCGGCGATCTCGGTCCGGCCGCTGCCGACCAGCCCGGCGAGGCCGAGCACTTCGCCCCGCTTGACGGCGAAGCTGATGTCGCTGAAGCTCCCCGGCGCGCTCAGCCCGTTGACCTCGAGCAACGTCTCCGCGCTCGCCAGGTCGCGGCGGCGGCGCTGGCGTTGGGCGATGTCGTGCCCGACCATCGCCGAAATGAGCTTCTCCCGCGATGCCTCGCCTGGATCGAAGTCCTCCACGACCTGCGCGTCGCGCAGTACCGTTACGCGGTCGCTGATCGCGAGCACCTCGTCGAGGCGGTGGCTGATGAAGGCGAGCGTGAAGCCGCGCTCGCGCAGCTGACGCATCACGGCGAAGAGGACGTCGGCCTCGCGTGCCGTCAGCGGCGATGTCGGCTCGTCGAAGAAGATCACGTTGCAGCGGTGCACGAGCGCACGCGCGCACTCGACCAGCTGCTGCTCGGCGATGCTCAGCGCCGAAGCCGGCCTGCGCGGATCGATGTCGAGGCCAACCTGCGCGAAGAAGGCGCCGGCGCTGCGCTCCATCTCCTTCCAGTCGACCGAGAAGGGAAGGCGGCCGCGCGGGAGGATCCCGACGAACAGGTTCTCGACCACCGAGAGCGTCGCCATCAGCGTCGGCTCCTGCGGGACGAGGTAGATCCCGCGGTGCTGTGCCGACCGCGGCGTGAGGCCGGGAAGCGGCTGACCGCCGAGCACCAGCTCGCCGCGGTCGGGCTGGTGGACGCCGGCCATCACCTTCAGCAGCGTCGACTTGCCGGCTCCGTTCTCCCCGACGAGGGTGTGAATCTCGCCCGGCTCGAAGGCCACCGAGACGTCGATCAGCGCCCTCGCGCCCGCGAACGCCTTGCTGATGTCGAGCGCCGTGTAGCGGGTCGGCGTATGGGTCCAGGAGTCGCTCGCCGCCGTGCGGCGCGGGGTTGTCGTGGCTCGGAGACGTCGTGCCGTGAGGCTCACAACGTGTCTCCGCGGATCGGCAGGGCAGGCGAGGACGACTCGCTTGCTGGCTGCACGCCGCGCGATCTCCTCATCCTCGCGCCCATGCAACCCAATCCAAGCATACGTATGCAGTCCGCGTCAAATAGGACCCGGGCAGCCCCCGCGCGAGTGCCGCGCTCTGCCTGCGCGACCGGGCGGTGCGGCTAGATGGTGTCGGGCGGGGACAGCACCGTCGCGGTCGATCCGCGGACGATCAGATTTGGCTGGAAGATAACCCGCGGCGGGGGCTGTGGATCACCGGGCAGCCAGACGGCCTCGCCGATCGCGAGCTCGACGCCCGCGGCAACCATCTCCGTGATCGGCATTCTCAGAGTCGTCAGGCTCGGAACCGTGCCCGCAGCCAGTGGGATGTCGTCGAAGCCCACGACCGACAGCTCCCCGGGGACGCTGATGCCGTGCGCGTAGGCTGCGTGAATCAGACCCAGCGCAAGGGTGTCGGTCGCCGCGATGATCGCCGTCGGCCGCTCGGCCAGCCGCGCCAGCATCGACAGCGCGACCTCGCCGCTTCCAATCGTGTTCGTCACGTGGCACACGTAGCCGTCGGGCTGCACCAGCCCGGCCGCCGCCAGGTACTCCATGTACGCGAGCTCGCGGTCACGGATGACGTAGCGCGACGCACCGCCGACATAGGCGATGCGTCGGTGTCCCAGCGCGGTCAAATGATCCAGCGCGGCGCCGATCCCCGCGGCGGCGTCGACAGCCACGGTCGGGAACGGGCGCCCGTGGCGCTCCGAGCCGTGCCACAGCGCGACCACGCGCAGGTGTGCGCTGCGGAGGTCCTCCACGAGCATCTGCTCCCCACGGAAATCCCCCACCAGCACGATCGCGTCGCAATGACGTGTCTCGAGTACCGCTGTCAGTGCCAACGCCTCGTCCGCTTTGGCACGAGCGTGACCCAGCATGACCGAGTAGCCCCGCTCGTGGCACTCGATTGTCAACGCCTCGATCGCCTGGGCGAAGAAGGGATCGGTGATATCGCGGACGACCGCCCCGAGCAGCATCGTCGGCGCGCCACGCAGCGCCCGGGCCAGCGGGTGAGGCGTGTAGCCCATCTTGGTGGCGATCGTTTGCACACGCTCGCGCGTCGCGGCAGACACGGAGATGCGGCCCGGCGTGTCGTTGAGGATCCGCGACACGGTGCTCTGCGCGACCCCAGCGGCCGCTGCGACGTCCTTCATCGTCACGCCGCGATGGTTGTTGCGGGCTGGAGCCCACGTCGAACGCTGATCAGTCACGCTCGACCTCGCGGCCGACTGGGGGAAGGTCGCCGATCGGTCCCACCCGTGTGATGCTAGCTCTAACGTGTGCAGCGATCATCGTCCTACACCGCCACCGTAGCGCGTCGCGGCGATCGCTGAATGCACCGCGGATGCGCTCACGGAAGCCCGATCCGTGCGCAGCTCCGCGCCAGCTCGCAGCGCGCGCACGCCGGCGAGCGCGCGAAGCAGGTCCGCCGGCCGTGGCGGAGCAGGTTCATGTGCAGTTCGAGCTCCTCGCCGGGCGGCGTGATTGCGAGCATCGAGTCGTGGAGCTCCTCGAAGGGGGCACCGGGGCGCAGTAGGCCGAGGCGGGTCCCGACGCGCGCGACGTGGGTGTCGACCGGGACCTCCCGTGCGCCGAAGCTGAACAGCAGCACGCAGGCGGCGGTCTTGCGCCCGACCCCCGGCAGCGCGCAGAGCACCTCGCGGCTCGCCAGGGGCGGCGCCTCGCGCATCCAGTCGAGGCTGAGCGGGTCGCCGATCGCCTCGAGGATCTCCTGGATGCGCGCCGACTTGACCTTCGAGATACCGCCGGGGCGGATCGCCTCCTCGACCTGCGAGCGGGGCGCGTCGCGGACCGCCCGCCAATCGGTGCTGCCCGCGCGCGCGTCGCCGAAGCGGTGGCGCAGCGCGAGGAACGCGACGTCGCGGTTGCGGTCGTTGGTGTTCTGCGAGAGCACGGTCAGGATCAGCTCGTCCAGCGGGCGCCCGTGCGGCGCCGCGGCGGGCCGGCCGTAGATCTCGCGCAGGCGGTCGCGCAGGCGGGCGACCCGCGCTGCATCCGCTCGCCGGTGGATCGTGGTGGGATCGCTCACGCCGCTATCCTCGCGCGTCGGGATGGCCGAGGTCGCCCACCACACCGACGAGATCGACGGCGAGCCGGTCAGCTGGCGCTCGGCGCCCGGCGGGGATCCGCAAACGCTGTACATCCACGGCGTGCCGAACAGCTCGCTGGTCTGGCAGTCCTTCCTGGAGCGCAGCGGCGGGCTCGCGCTCGATCTGCCGGGCTTCGGCGACGCGATCAAAGCCGCGACCTTCCCCTTCTCGATCGCCGGGTATGACGGTTACATCGAGCGCTTCCTCGACTGGCGGGAGCTCGACCGCGTCAACCTCGTGATGCACGACTGGGGCGCCGCCGCGCTGGCCTTCGCGCAGCGCGCGCCCGAGCGGATCGGGCGGATCGTGCTGATCGACGCGCTGCCCCTCTTCGACGGCTACCAGTGGCCGCGGGTCGCGCGGATCTGGCGCACGCGCGTGCTCGGCGAGCTGCTGATGGGCAGCCTCACGCCGCGCCTGCTGCGCCGCGCGCTGCGCGACGCAAACGCCACGCCGATCCCCGAACGCGACCTGCGCGAGATGTACGTGACGCTCGACTTCGGGACGCAGCGCGCGATCCTCAAGCTCTTCCGCTCGGTGGGGCCGGGGACGCTCGCGAGCGCCGGAGCGCGCCTGGCTGAGCTGGACGCGCCGGCGCTGATCGTGTGGGGCGCGCTCGATCCGTTCGTTCCGGTGGAGGCCGCGCTGCAGTACGCCGAGGCGCTCGGCGGGGAGTGCGAGCTGGAGCTCCTGCAGGACGCCGGACACTGGCCGTGGCTCGACCGGCCGGATGTCGTGGAGACCGTCGCAGGTTTTCTCGCGCGAAACTGAGCGGGCCGATACGATCACCGCGGATGACGGCTCGCCTCGCTTTGATGCGGGGACGCGTTTTGCCGAACGGACGGGTCGATCTGCTGCGCCAGTGTGCCCTGTTCGGCTTCGCGTACCTGCTCTACCGCCTCGTGGAGGGCATCGTGGGCGGCAATACCGTCGTGGCCTTCGCCCACGCGCGCGACCTGATCTCGCTCGAGCGCTCGCTGCACATCTTCGTCGAGCCCCAGATCCAGGCCTGGGCGACGAGCAGCCATCTGCTGGTGGTCGTCGCCGCCTACGTCTACATCAACGCGCAGACGACGATCCTGATCGCGCTGCTGCTGTACCTGTATGTCGCGCACAACCGCAGCTACTACTTCGTGCGCAACATGCTGTTCGTCGGCATGGCGATCGGCCTGCTCGGCTACGGCCTGTTCCCGACCGCGCCGCCGCGCTTCCTGCCCGAGTGGGGCTTCATCGACAGCCTCGCCCAGGTCACCCACGGGGGCACAAACGGCACGATCGCGAAGGTCTTCTTCAACCAGTATGCGGCGGTCCCGTCTATGCACGTCGCCTGCGCCGTGATGCTCGGCTGGACGCTGTCGCGGCTCGTGAAGCTGCGCGCCGCGAAGGTCTTCTGGGCGCTCTGGCCGCTGTTCATCACCTTCATGACGGTGATCACGGCCAACCACTTCCTGATCGACGCCGTGCTCGGGCTTGCGGTCGCGGGCGTCTCGTTCGTCGCCGCCCGCGCGCTCGCCACGCTGCGACCACACGCCTGGACCTTCCGCACCCCGGCGCACTCCCCCGCCGGGGCTCCGGCACACGCGCCGGTCGCGGCGACGTGAGCACGCCGCCGGTGACGGAGCGCCCGCCCGGGCGCGAGCGCCGCGTGCTCCCGCCGCTGGCGTCCGTCGAGGGCCGAGCGATGATGCGCAACCGCCTGATCGACTCCCGCCTGACGCCGAACACGATCTCGCTGACGGGCCTCGCGCTGAATCTGCTCGCCGCCGCGCTGGTCTGGCGCCAGCTGTTCTTCCTCGGCGGAGTCGCCTTCATCGTCGGCTCGATCATGGACACCCTCGACGGGCGCTACTCGCGGATGTCGGGCAAGGGCACGGCTTTCGGCGCCTTCCTCGACTCGACGCTCGACCGCTGCGAGGAGGGGATCGTGCTGACCGCGGTCGCGGTCAGCTTCGCCCGCCAGCACAACGAACTCGCGGTCGCCGCGGTCGTCGTCGCGGTGCTGGCCTCGCTGATGGTCTCCTACACCCGCGCGCGCGCGGAGGCGCTCGGGGTCGAGTGCAAGGTGGGCATCGCGACCCGCGCCGTGCGCGTCGTGATCCTCTCGATCGGCCTGATCTTCGCCCGCGGCGCCTCGCTCGGGCATTTCGACCTGCTCGTCGTCGCGGTCTACGTGCTCGCGATTCTCAGCACGATCACCGTGCTGCAACGCATCGTGCACGTCCACAGCGAGCTGCGCGGGGCGTAACCGCTCACCGCCGCGCCGAGTAACCTCTCTGATTGGAATTCGAGAAGGGATGAGTGGACACGTGAGCACCACCAACGGCCATTCGGCCCACACCAACGGCAGCGCCGGCCGCCAGCAGGACAAGGTGCGCGTCGCGATCATCGGCGTCGGCAACTGCGCCTCCGCGTTCGTTCAGGGCATCCACTATTACCGCGACGCCGACCCCGCAAAGTCGGTGCCCGGCCTGATGCACGTCGATCTCGGCGGCTACCACGTCCGTGACATCGAGTTCACCGCGGCCTTCGACATCGACGTCGAGAAGGTCGGCAAGGACCTCGGCGAGGCGATCTGGTCGGGGCAGAACAACACGATCAAGTTCTCAGAGGTTCCCTCGTCGCTCGGCATCCCCGTGCACCGCGGGATGACCCACGACGGGCTCGGCAAATACCTGTCGCAGAAGATCACCAAGGCCCCGGGCGAGACCGCCGACATCGTCGGCATCCTGCGCGACACCCACACCGACGTGGTCGTCTCCTACCTCCCGGTCGGCTCCGAGCAGGCGACCAAGTGGTATGTGGAGCAGGTCCTCGAGGCGGGCTGCGGCTTCGTCAACTGCATCCCCGTCTTCATCGCACGCGAGGATTACTGGAACAAGCGCTTCAAGAAGGCCGGCCTGCCGATCGTCGGCGACGACATCAAGTCCCAGGTCGGCGCGACGATCGTGCACCGTTCGCTCGCCCGCCTCTTCCACGACCGCGGCGTCGAGCTGGAGCGCACCTCGCAGCTGAACGTCGGCGGCAACATGGACTTCTACAACATGCTCGAACGCGAGCGGCTCGAGTCCAAGAAGATCTCCAAGACCAACGCCGTGACCTCGATCGTCGGGCACACGATGGCCGCCGACGACGTCCACGTGGGTCCCTCGGACTACGTGCCGTGGCTGACCGACCGCAAGTGGGCGCACATCCGCCTCGAGGGACAGGCGTTCGGCGACGTGCCGCTGAACCTCGAGCTCAAGCTCGAGGTCTGGGACTCGCCCAACTCGGCCGGCATCGTGATCGACGCGGTCCGCTGCTGCAAGCTCGCGCTCAACCACGGCGTCAGCGGCCAGCTCGACGGGCCCAGCTCCTACCTGATGAAGTCGCCCTACAAGCAGCGCCCCGACGACATCGCGCGCGCCGACACCGAGCGCTTCATCGAGCGCTACTCCGCTCGCACGACCCCCAAGACCGTCGCCGCCAAGACCGTCGCCGCCAAGGCGCGCGCGAAGACCCGGAAGTAGAGCCGCGCGCGCGGGTGTCGCGTCCGCGCGGCGCGCGGCGCGCGCGGTGACGGCTTGGTGGGGCGTGCCGGCTGACGGCCGCACGGCGCCCGTCGGTCGGAGCCCCGCCGCGCTCGCGCCTGCGCGCGGTCTCGAACGGCGCGCTGCCGCTGCGTATGCTGGCGAACGTGCCGTTCGCGATCGCTCAGGTTTCACCGCACGCGTGGGAGGCCCGCACCGAGCTCGGCCTGTACGTCGAGCGCGTCTCCGCCGAGCTCGCCTCGCGCGGGCACCGGGTGCTCGTCGTCGCGCCGTCGCAGTCGGCACGGGGCGCGGCCAGCTCGCGCCGGAAGCTGCGCGACGCGCGCGAGGACCCCGCGAGGCTGCTCGGGGATGACGGCGAAGCGGGCCTGTTCTTCGCCGGCGAGGTGCTCTCGCCGACCGGGCGCGGACCCGGCCTGCCGGTCGACGTCGCCCGCACCGTCGAGGAACTGCTGTCGGTGCTGCCGCTCGACTTCGTCCACGTGCACGAGCCGTTCGCGCCGAGCGCGGCCAGCGCCGCGCTGCGTCACTCGCGCGCTCTGAACGTCGGCAGCTTCCACGCGCCGAGCGAGCACCTGCTCTCGACCCAGGTGGCACGTCGCTTCGTCGAGCTGTTCTTCGGCCGCCTCGACGCGCGCGTCGCGAGCTACGCCGCCACCGCAGCGCTGATGGGCTCCCACTTCCCCGCCGACTACCGCGTGATCACGCCGATGGCGACGCCGAGCGCGCCACGCGGCCCGCGCCAGGGGCCGCTGCGGATCGCCTTCGTCGTGGCGGAGGAACGCGCCGCTCTGCGCACCTTCCTGCGAGCGCTGCGCCGCCTTGGGACCGCCACCGACTGGGAGGCGACGGTGCTCGGCAGCGCGGGATCCTCGAGCCGGGTCGCGCTGCGCGCCGATCTGCGCGCGCGCGTGCGCTTCCTCGAAGGCGGCGAGGGCCAGCGGGCGGCGGTGCTCGAGAACGCCGACGTCGTCGTGCTCGCCTCGGCCGGCGCGCTGAGCGCGCCGGGACTCGCGCTCGAGGCGATCGGCGCCCGCGCGGTCCCGCTCGCCTCGCGCCTGGACGTCTACGAGGAGGTGCTGGCCGGAGGCGACCGCGGGCCGCTGTTCGAGCCCGGCGACGTCGACACCCTGGCGGCCCAGCTCGCCCGCCTGGCAGCGGACCCGGCGCTCGTCGAGCGCCTCGTCAGCGCCGCCGATGACTTCCGCGCATCGCTCAGCGCAGCGCGCGTCGTCGATCAGCTCGAGGAGGTCTACGGCGCCGTCGCGGACCGTCGCCGTGATCCGCCCCCCCGGCGCTCGCCGGCCCGCGGGCGACTGATGATCGACATCGACCTGCACATGCACACCGACCACTCCTCCGACTGCGCGACGCCGGTCGAGGTGCTGCTCGCGACAGCCCGGGCGGAGGGCCTGGGCGCGATCGCGATCACCGATCACAACGAGGTCTCCGGCGCGCTGGAGGCGCTCGGCAAAGCCGAGGGGATCAAGGTCATCGTCGGCGAGGAGGTCAAGACCGCGACGCAGGGCGAGGTGATCGGCCTGTTCCTGCGTGAACGGATCCCGCGCGGGCTGAGCCTGCAGCAGACGGTGGCCGAGATCCGCCGCCAGGGCGGATTGGTCTACATCCCCCACCCCTTTGACCGCATGCACACCGTTCCGGGCTACGAGCACCTGCTGGCGATCCTCGACGAGATCGACGCGCTCGAGGTCTTCAACCCGCGGGTCGCGATCGGCTCCTTCAACGAGGAGGCCGCGCGCTTCGCCGCGAAGTACCGCCTGACCGCGGCCGCCGGGTCCGACGCGCACGTCGCCGCAGGCCTTGGCTCGGTGCGTGTGCGGATGCGCGACTTCGACGGTCCCGGCGAGTTCCTCGAGTCCCTGCGCGAGGCCGAGATCCACACGAGGCCCTCGAGCCTGCTCTACGTCCAGGCGCTGAAGTTCCTCGAAACGAAGGCAACGCCGCAGGGAGCCCGCCGCGCGCGCCGGGCGCGCCGCGTGCGACGCGCGATGCGCAAGTCCTGATGCACCCCCAAGGACAACCCTGCGGACCGGGGAAGTTGATCGAGCCGATGCCTGCGACCGACGACGAGATCCGCGAGAAGTACCTCGAGCGCGCGATCCGCGAATTGAACCTGCTGACCCGCGACATCCAGGCCTGCGACCGCTGCCCGCGCGGGTCGCTGATGCCGGTGCTCGGCTCCGGCCATCCGCAGGCCGACATCATGATGGTCAAGTACGCGCCGCGGCCCTCGGAGATCGAGGAGGGCGTCGCGTTCTACGGCCGCTCGGGCAGCGCCCTGATGAAGTCGTTGCGACGCCTGCAGATCGATCCGCTCGCCGTCTACGGCACGCTGTTCGCCAAATGCCCGGTCGCCGACCCCTCGCTCGCCGACCCGGCCTGTCTCGCCCGCGTCGCCGAGGAGATCGCGATCGTCGCACCCAAGATCGTCGTCACGATGGGCGAGGACGCGCTCTACGCGCTCGACGAGCTGATGCTCCCACTCGCTCACCCGCTCTCACCGCGGCTCGGCGAGATCCAGCAGCTCACGCCACAGATCGCCGTCCTGCACGTGCCGAACATCGACCAGGCACTGGACGACGAGCGAGCCAAGCGCGCCTTCTGGGCGAGCTTCCGCGTGCTCGGCGACTGGTACTCCGAACTGCCGCCGTATTAGGCGGACCGCCCGCCGCGGGCGCGGTTTTGGCCGCCGGCGGCCCGCCGCGACCGGCGGGCGTTCGCCCCGGGAGCCGGGCAAGCGACGGAGCGCTCCGTATGTGAGGCCCGGTCAGGTGGCAGGGCCGCCGGTGGGGACGGCGAAGATCACTCGGTGCTGTCGACCCCTCACTCCGGCCGCAGTGTTCGTGCCAAGTGGCCAGGGCTGGAAGCAGGTCGGCGAGCTGAGCCTGGCGTTCGGCCTGTCGTCGCTGATCGGGCTCGAGCGCCAGTGGCGCCACAAGTCGGCCGGACTTCGGACGCATGCGCTCGTGGGCGTCGGGGCCGCGCTGTTCCTGCTCGTCAGCAAGTACGGCTTCAGCGACGTTCTCGGCAGCCATGTGATCCTCGACCCCTCGCGCGTCGCGGCCCAGATCGTCACCGGCATCGGCTTCATCGGTGGCGGCCTGATCTTCGTGCGCTCGGACGCGGTGCAGGGCCTCACAACCGCCGCGATCGTGTGGATCACAGCCGCGATCGGCATGGCCTGTGGCGCGGGCCTGCCGCTGCTCGCGCTCGTCGTCACGGCAGCGCACTTCACGGTCGTGTTCCTGTTCCCGTATCTGGAGGTGAGGCTGCCGCGCTCCCGCTACCTCGGAACCGGGCTGCGCGTCGTCTACGCCGACGGGCGCGGCCTGCTGCGGCAGATTCTGGACGAGAGCGCCCGGCTCGGATTCGCGGTTGTGCGACTGGACACTCGCCAACTGGAACACGATGTTCACGGCACGCCCGCGGTCGCTGTCAACCTGATGGTCCAGGGGCAACCGACCCCGGAGAGCCTCGCCGCGGCGCTGCATGACCTCGATGGAATCTTCGAGGTCACCGCCACCACCGACCTCACGCACTCCGCCGCGTGAAGGCCGAGCACCGCTCGGGCAGCCGGCGGTCGCGAGCTCCGGCGCTTTAGCGCGCGCTTAGATGCGCGTAATCGCCTGCATATGGTGATGTTGTTTGATTCCTGATGTGAACGCCACCGGTCCGCATGTCTGCCCCCGCTGTGGAGAGCGCGTGAGCGCGTTTGCCGCAGGCTGCGCGCTCTGCGGCGCCGATCTGGATCCGCGGCGAGCCGAGCACCCCACGCTCGGCGCGCGCCTGCGGCGTCGCCTGCCGGCGCTGCGCGGGCGGCGGTCGAAGCCCTCACCCGTTCAGCGCTGAGCGCTCGGCTCCAAGGGCCGCTGCTGAGGACGCCGGCGCGCTGTGGTCGGGCATCGCGTGTGCCCCGGTCTTTGGTCCAGATCGGTCGCGTTCGGAGTCGAGCGGGCCGAAAAGAGGACCATGCGCAAAGGTCCCACGTACGTCGGCGGATTCGTCGGCAGCTTCGGCGGCAGCCTGATCCCGACCCTATGGGGTGCCGGGCAGCTGTCGATGTCGTCCATCGCTCTCTTCGTGATCGGCGGCTTCGCCGGGATCTGGGTCGCCTACCGCGTGTTCGCCTGATCGACGCATTGACCGACGCGACGCCGCCGGCATGGCCGTCGAGCACGCGAAGCTGCCCGGCGCCCAGGCCGCGGCACGGCGCCGTCAGGTTTGCCGGCGTGCGTAGTCGACTGCGGCAACGTCGTCGCCGCCGTGGCCTGCCGAGGACGCCCGCTCGAGGCGATCGTGCACGACCTTTAGCAGGGGACTGGGCTCAGCCAGCTCCGCCGCCAGGTTGATGTCCTTCAACGCGAGCTCGACCGCGAACCCGGCCGTGTAGGTTCCGGCATCCATCACGCCCACCTTCTGCAACTCGTAGGGCATCGCCAGGGGCCCCGCCTCCAGCGCACGGACAAACGTCGCATGATCGACCCCGAGCGCATCGCAGAGGGCGAGCACGTCGCTCATCGCGACCGTGGCCGCGGTCATCCAGGCATTGACCGCCAGTTTGAGCGCGCTGCCTTCGACGCCCGTGCCGACATGAAGCACCGAGGAACCAAGGGCATCGAGCACCGGCCGCGCGCGGTCGAGCGCGGCATCTTCGCCGGCGACCAGCCACACCAGCTTTCCCTCGCGTGCGGGCGTGGTGCTGCCGGAGACCGGCGCGTCGAGATAGGCGACACCGTGCGAGCGAGCCAGGTCGGCCAAGGTCCCGGCACTGCGAGGGCCGACCGTGCTCGCCTGCACCCAGACCGCGTCCGCAGGCATCTCGGCGATCGCAGTCGCCATGACCGACGCGACCGCTCCGCCGTCGCGGAGCACCGTCATCACCGCCGATGCGCCGAGCGTCGCCTCGACCGTGGTCTCGACCGCGACGACGCCGCCTGAGTTCGCCGCGCCGGCCCGTGCCCGCTCGGCCGTGCGGTTCCACAGACGAACCTGATAACCACGCTCGCCGAGCCGCGCCGCCATCGCGACCCCGAGCGCTCCAGCTCCCAGGACGGCCACCACACGAGTGTCAGACATGAACCTCGCCTCCTCTGGATCAGTCAGAGCGTACCGGCCGAGGCCAGCCAGTTGGACTCGAAGCTCGCGCGCCCAGGGCGCGGCGCCGCTACCCGGTCAGCAGGACGATCTTGCCGAGCTTGCCGCCGGCGGCGAAGCGCTCGTAGGCGTCGGCGACCTGCGCGAGCGGGAAGGTCGCGGCGACGGGCACCGTGAGCGCACCGGACTCCAGCAGCGGCAGCACGCTGCGCTCCATGCGCCGCGCGGTCTGCGCCTTCTCCTCGAGCGGGCGGCTGCGCAGCGTGGAGCCGCTGATCGTGCCGCGCTTGAACATCAGCGCGTGCATGTCGAGCTCGGCGCGCGAGCCCGCGCCCATGCCGATCGCCACGATCCGGCCACCGTGGGCGAGGGCGTGAAGGTTGGCGGCGAGGTTGGGCGCGCCGACCAGTTCGAGGATCACGTCAAACGGGCCGTATCCGGCGAAGTCCTCGGGCGCGATCGCGATCGCGCCGAGCGCACCGACGCCCTCGCGCAGCTTGGCGTCGCGGACCGTCGCGTGAACCCGCGCCCCGGCGGCCACGCCGAGCCCGATCGCCGCCGTGCCGACGCCGCCGGCGCCGCCGTGGACCAGCAGACGCTCGCCGGGCTGGAGGCCGGCCTGGGTGAACAGCGCGTCGTGGGCGGTGGTGAAGGTCTCCGGCACGCCGCCGGCCGACGGCCAGTCAAGCCGCGGCGGCACCGCCATCAGGATCCGTTCGTGGACAACCGCGAACTGCGCCTGGGCGCCGCCGCCGACGAGCCCCATCACGCGGTCGCCCGGCGCGAAGCGCTGCGCACCGGGCCCCAGCTCCGCCACCTCCCCCGCCAACTCCAGTCCCGGGATGTCGGGCGGCGCACCCGGGGGGGCGGGGTAGCCGCCGGCGCGCTGCATCAAATCCGCTCCGTTCAGCCCGGCGGCCGCCACCCTGACCAGCACCTCACCGGCGCCCGGCTCCGGGGTGGGATGCTCGCGCGCGAAGACCGCGCCGTCCTCGATCGTGGCCGCGATCATCTACTCAGCACCGCCACGCACTCGATGTGGGGGGTCTGGGGAAACATGTCCACCGGCGTGACCCGCTCCGGGCGCCAGCCGGCCTCGACCAGCTGGGCGGCGTTGGGCGCGAGCGTCGTCGGGTTGCAGGAGACGTAGACGATCCGCTTCGGTGCCGCCTCGATCACGCGCCGGACGATCTTCTGCGAGAGCCCCGCGCGCGGCGGATCCACGACGAGCACGTCGGGGCGTCCCGCCTTCGCCACCAGCTCGCCGAGCGCGAGGCGCACGTCGCCGGCGTAGAAGGAGGCGTTGGTGATCTCGTTGCGCTTGGCATTCCCGATCGCGTCAGCGACCGCGTCCTCGATCAGCTCCAGGCCGTGGACCGTCCCGGCGCGCGGCGCCAGCGTCAGCGCGATCGAGCCGATCCCGCTGTAGAGGTCGTAGACGCGCTCCCAGCCGCGCAGCTCCGCCGCATCGACGATCAGGCCGTAGAGCACCTCGGCCATCTCGGTGTTGGTCTGGAAGAACGCCTCGGGCGAGATCCGCAGCTCGAGATCGCCGATCCGCTCATCGAGCGCGGCAGCACCCGCAAGCAGCTCCGTGCGCCCGCCGGCGGTCGTCTCGGCTCGCGCGTCGGTGTGGGTCCACAACAGGCCGTGGCAGCTGACCGCCGCGGAGAGCGCATCGACGTCCAGCTCGCCGCGGCTGCTGACGAGGCGAACGAGCAGCTGGCCGGACCGGCGTCCCTCGCGCACGACGAGGTTGCGCAGGAAGCCCTCGCGCGTGCGGCGGTCGAAGGCCTCCAGGCCCTGTGCCCGGCAGAACTCGAGCACCTCGCGGCGGGCCTGGTTGGCCGGCTCGGACGCCAGCAGGCAGTCCTCGATGTGCTGGATGCGCTCCCACGAGCCCGGCGCGTGGAAGCCACACTCGAGCGTGCCGTCGGCGCCGGTCCCGAAGGAGTACTCGAGCTTGTTGCGGTAGCGCCACTGCTGCACCGCGGCGACGATCGGCTCGAGCACGAAGCCGTCGAGTTTGCCGATCCGCCGCAGCGCGTCGTCAACCTGCTCCGCCTTGATCTCAAGCTGGCGCTCGTAGCGCAGCACCTGCCAGGGCGCCCCAGGGTGATCGGCAAGCGGCGCGACCTGGTCGAGCCCCGGCTCGAGCAGCGCCGTCACGCGGGCCTGCGCGTAGGAGCGCTTGCGCTGGTGCACGCGCGCGCGCACCAGGTCGCCCGGGAAGCCGCCCTCCACGAACACCACGTAGCCGCCCGGCGCGCGCGAGACGCCGGCGCCGCCGAACGCCAGCGAGTCGACGCGCAGCGTCAGCTCCTCGCCGAGCGCCGGGCGCGGGGCGACCGACGGCCCGCTCATGGCAGCAGCCATTCGAGCAGCGCCTTCTGTGCGTGGCGGCGGTTCTCCGCCTGGTCCCAGATCCGCTGACGCGGACCGTAGAGCACCTCGGCGGTGATCTCCTCACCGGCATGGGCGGGCAGGTCGTGCAGCGCGATCGCGCCGGGCCGCGCGAGATCGAGCAGCGCATCGTCGACGCAGTAGCCGGCGAAGGCCGCGCGACGGGCGTCCGCCGCCTGCTCATCGCCCATCGAAACCCAGACGTCGGTGTAGAGGGCGTGGGCGCCGCGCGCCGCCTCCGCCGGATCGCGCACGAGCGTGGCGCCGGTGCCTGGCTCCAGCTCGTAGCCCTCGGGCGAGGCGACCACCACCTCAAGTCCGGCGCGCGTGCCGATCAGCGCGAGCGACCGCGCCACGTTGTTGCCGTCGCCGATGTAGGCGACGCGCAGCCCTTCGAGCGCGCCGAAGGCTTCTCGCAGGGTCAGCAGGTCGGCGAGCACCTGGCAGGGGTGGTGCACGGCGGTGAGCATGTTGAAGACCGGGATCGAGCCTGCGGCGGCGAGCTCGTCGACGACCGCCTGTGGGCCGGTTCGCACGCCGACCGCGTCGAGGTGGCGGGAGAGCACCAGGGCGGTGTCGCGCAGGGGCTCGCCGCGAGAGAGTTGGAGCTCATCCGGGCGCAGGATCAGCGGGTGGCCGCCGAGCTCGACGACCCCGACCTCGAAGGAGACGCGGGTGCGGGTCGAGGGCTTCTCGAACACGAGCCCGATCGACCGTCCCTCGAGCGCGCGCGAGCTGCGCGGCGCCGCCTTGAGCTCGAGTGCGCGGTCGAGCAGGGCCCCGAGATCGGCGGCGTCCAACTCGGCGCCTGTGAGGAAATGGCGTGGCATGGCCGAACCGAACAGCTTACTTCCGCGCCGCCGGGCGCTCGCGCGCGGCCCGCGGAGCATGCAAGGCAGATCGATCTCTGCGCACGTAACGCCTGATCTATCAGGTGCTGTGGCTAAAATACGATGTAGTGCATGATCTATCAGGCCTTGAATGGGAGTTATACACGTACCTTTAACGCCTGTGATACCATGCGTTACGCCTTTCTATAGCAGTAACGCCTGAAAATCCAAGCTTTATGAACATCGACTCCCAGCTGACGGATGAGGCCGTCCTTCGCGAGCTCGGCGAACGACTCGCGGTGCTGCGCCTCGCTCGCAATCTGACCCAGCGGGAGCTCGGCGAGCGGGCGGGCGTCGCACGAGACGTGATCCAGCGCCTCGAAGCGGGCGGATCGGTGACGATCGTGAACCTGATCCGCGTGCTGCGTGAGCTCGAGCTGCTCGACGCCCTGGACCGCCTGATCCCGCAGCCCGTCCCGAGCCCCTTGGCGGCGCTCAAGCTTCGCGGTCGCCAGCGCCGCCGGGCGGCGGGCATGCACGGCCGCGCTGAGGGGCCGGCCGGCGAGCGGCCGTGGAGGTGGGGCGACGAGCCATGAGCAGCCTCGCCGAGGTGCGCCTGTGGGGCACGACGATCGGCGCGGTATCGATGGACGGCGGGCAGGCGGCGGTGTTTCAGTACGACCCGGCGTTCCTGGCCGGCGGGATCGAGGTGGCGCCGCTGCGCATGGCGCTGCGCGCCGACCCCTACCGTTTCCCCGCGCTGAACCCGTCCAGCTTCCACGGCCTGCCGGGACTGCTGGCCGACTCGCTCCCCGACCGCTACGGGCGGGCGCTGATCGACGCCTGGCTGGCCGCGCAGGGGCGGCGCCCGGAGAGCTTCGACTCGGTCGAGCGGCTCTGCTACGTCGGGCTGCGCGGCATGGGCGCGCTGGAGTTCCTGCCCGCCCGCGGCCCGCGCGCGTCGACGAGTCATGACATTCGCGTCGACGCGCTGGTCAGACTCGCCTCGGAGGTGCTGAGCAACCGCGCGAGGCTCGTCGCCTCGCTGGCCGCCGGGCACCGCGAGGCGGCGATGCGCGACATCCTGAGCGTCGGCACCTCGGCGGGCGGTGCGCGCGCGAAGGCGGTGATCGCCTGGAATCCGCAGACCGGCGCGGTGCGCTCGGGGCAGCTCGACGCGGGCGCCGGCTTCGAGCACTGGCTGCTCAAGCTCGACGGCGTTTCGGGTAACAAGGACCGCGAAAGGCTGGTCGATCCGCGCGGCTACGGCGCGATCGAGCTGGCATACGCGCACATGGCGCGGGACGCCGCCATCACGATGAGCGAGTGCCGCCTGCTCGAGGAGGGCGGGCGGCGTCACTTCATGACGCGGCGCTTTGACCGCGACGCGCAGGGCCGCAAGCGCCACATGCAGTCGCTGGCCGCGCTCGCGCACTTCGACTACGCGGCCCCGGGGGCGTATTCCTACGAACAGGCCTTCGGCGTGATCCGCGAGCTCGGCCTCGAGGCCGGCGCCCTCGAGCAGCAGTTTCGCCGGATGGCGTTCAACGTGGTCGCCCGAAACCAGGACGACCACGTCAAGAACATCGCCTTCCTGATGGACCGCACGGGGCGCTGGGAGCTCTCGCCGGCGTTCGACCTGGCCTACTCCTACAACCCCGCCGGCGACTGGACCGCGAGCCACCAGATGACGCTGGCCGGCAAGCGCGACGGCTTCACGCTCGAGGATTTCCGGCAGGTCGGCCGCGTTGCCATGCTCAAGCGCGGACAGGCGCAACGGATCCTCGGCGAGGTCCGCGCGGTCGTGGCGGACTGGCCGCGCTACGCCGCCGAAGTCGGCGTCGACGCAGACCACGTCCGGCGGATCACGCCGAACCTCCGGCTGAAACTCCCGGCCCGGTAGGGCCGCATAAAAGGCTAAAACCTGATGCCGTACCCCTGCAGCGCGAGCACGGCGCGGTTGCGCAGCGTGCCGGGGCGGGGGATCAGGCCCAGCGCGACCGCCGCGCCGTAGGCGTCGTAGACCCCCCGCACGCGCCACAGGCGGGTTCTGCCGAGGTCCAGCTCGCACCAGAAGACGGCGTGCAGCTCGATCTCGCGGTGGCTGGCGGGGAGGCCGTCGAGGGCGCCGGTGTTGCGCCCCACCGCGCGGACCGGCAACGCGACGAAACGGCCGTCGCACAGGCGCTCGCCGGCACGCGCGACGGTCACGTCGGGAAACGCCCGCCACAGGCGCTCGGCGTGCGCGGCCAGCGCCGGAACGCCGCGCAAGGGGCTGCGCGTGAGCGGATCCTCGTAGTGGAGGTCGGGCGCGCAAAGCGCCATGAACGCGCCGGAGTCGCCGCCCGACCAGGCGGCCTCCCACTCGTCGGCAAGACGATCGACGCTGACAGCAGGACCGGCCATCGCAGCCCATGCTGGCACACTTGCGCGGATGGAGAGCGGTGTTGACGGGCCAAAGCGTCGCAAGCGCCGTCCGCCCGCGCGCGCCGGCGCCGATCGCACTCGCGCAGGCGCCGGCGAGGGGCGTGGCCCCTTCGCGGCGCCCGTCGACCCCCCGGCCCCCGGCGAGCACGCCGACGCCCAGGGCCCCGAGCGCAGCCGCACCGAACGCCGCAATCAGGAGGCGCGTTTGGCGCTCGCGCCGCTCGCACCCGGGGAGCGGCCGCGACCGCTACTCGCAGCGATCGCCGTCGCCGGTCTGCTCGGTGCGGGAAACCTGATCGCCTACGCCGCCGGCGCAAGGATCGCCGGGCATCACCCCGGCGCCGGCGTGCTCGCGTTCACCGCGGTGATGGCGCTCCTGTCCGGCGGCATGTGGGCGCGACGCTATCTCGCGGTCCTCGCCTTCGAGGCGCTGCTGGCGGTGACGGTGATCTTCTTCTCGCTGTTTTTGGTCGAGGCCTCGAACCTCGAGGGGGTACTGCTGTGCGTCGGTGTGATCGCCGGCGGCGGCTGGCTCTTCTGGAAGCTCGTGCGCGTGATGGGACGTCTGTCGGCGCCGCGTCAGTCGTCGTCCTGAGGCGGACGGCGAGCCTGCTTGCGCTCGGCGCCGACGCGCTTGGCCGACAGTCGCCGCTCGCGCGCCGCAGCGCTCGGCGCGGTCGCCCGCCGCGGGCGGCGGACCCGCAACGCCTCCTCGAGCTTGGCGCGCAGCCGCTCGAGCGCCAGCTCACGGTTGCGCAGCTGGCTGCGGGCGTCCTGCGCGACCGCCGTGACCCGCGGCCCGAGCGCGTCGAGCACGCGCGCACGCTGCGCCTCGCTCAGCGTTTGCGAGGCAGCGACCTCGAACGAGGCCTCGACGCGAGAGTCGGTCACGTTGGCGTGCTGGCCCCCCGGACCGGACGAGCGACTGGTTCGCAGCTGCACCTCGGCGAGCGGGATCGTGACGCCGTGACCGACGCGCAGGCCATCCGCGGACTCCATCGCCCAAGCATCCCGGATTGCCCCGTCGTATAGATTCCCGGGCCGATGGCCGCTCGCACCTTTGACTGCGTCGTGATCGGCGCCGGCCCCGGCGGCTACGTGGCGGCGATCAGGGCCGCCCAGCTCGGCATGACGACCGCCGTGGTCGAACGCGGCGCCGTTGGCGGACGCTGCCTGAACGTGGCGTGCATCCCAGCGAAGGCCGTGCTCCGCGCCGCCGACATCCTCACCGAGGTTCGCGAGGCAGGCGATTTCGGGATCGTGGTCGCCGAGCCGACCGTCGATTTCGCCGCGGTGATGGCGCGTCGCGACAAGGTGGTGTCGACGCTCACCGGAGGCGTCTCCGGCCTCTTCAAGAAGAACAAGATCGAGCTGATCGCGGGCGTCGCGACGCTCAGCGCCGATTGCACGGTGCTCGTCGGCGAGGACGAGCTGAGCGCGAAGACGATCGTCATCGCCACCGGGTCGGTGCCGCGGGCGGTGCCCGGGATCGAGTTCGGCGGGCGGGTC
>Ga0182015_10000675_pt1 | contig 48428 bp, 43 predicted proteins | sample 712P3MmetaG_FD_120478 | JGI IMG/M metagenome (GOLD analysis project Ga0182015, IMG submission 120478) | Permafrost microbial communities from Stordalen Mire, Sweden - 712P3M metaG | ecosystem: Environmental > Terrestrial > Soil > Wetlands > Permafrost | place: Sweden: Stordalen | collected...
GAATCACAGTGAACGCACGTCCAGGAAAGTCGGTGCTCGTCACGGGCGCCAATGCTGGGATCGGCAAGGACGTGGCTCGGCAACTGGCATTACGTCCCGAGATGGCACGGATCTACCTGGCGTGTCGGAACCAAGATCGCGCGACCACGGCAAAGGCCGAGCTCGAAGCCGCGACCGGCCGGTCCATCTTCGAAATCGTTCTCATGGACGTCGCCGATCTGGGTTCGGTTCGCGCGGGCCTGGCGGGCATCGACGGATCCATTGACGCGCTGGTCATGAACGCAGGTGGAGTCGGCGGCAACGCGCCGACGGCATTGACCGCTGACGGGGCTACTTACATGTTCGCGCAGAACGTTCTTGGTCACGTAGTTCTCCTCGAGACGCTTCTGACCCAGAACCGACTTGGTGAGGTGGCAGTCTTCGCAGGAAACGAAGCAGCCAGGGGAGTCCCGAAGTTGCGGTTCAAACGTCCATCCTTCGTCACAACCTCCGCCGACGAACTCGCCACTGTCATTGACGGCAGTTATTTCGCGGACCGCAAATTTGACCGAAACCTAGCTTACGGTCAGGTCAAGTACATCGGAGCCCTGTGGATGGCCTACCTGGCCCGCCAACACCCCGACCGCCGATTTGTCACCGTGAGCCCTGGCAACACATCCGGCACCGAAGGACCTAACGACCTTGCGCTACCGCTGCGCTTCGCGGCCAGATACGTTATGCCCCATCTGGGGATCTCCCACAAACCTGAAGTGGGTGCGAGGCGACTGGTCGATGGGGTCACCGACCCGACCCTGTCGAGCGGCGTGTTCTACGCCAGCGTGGCCAACAAACTCACCGGTCCCTTGGTTGACCAAGCGGACATCTTCGCTGACTTCGCTAACCCGTCCTTTCAGGACCACGCCAACGAGGCAATCCACCGCTTCATTACCTAGAGGCATTCGCGTAAACCTGCAATGTTCCTCAAACGGCCTGGTTCACACTGGGTTCAATTGGGCGACCATATCGTTAATGGCGTTTTCGCGATTCATTCGTCTGATTTCGGTTGGAGTCGCCGAGATTCGGATCTTTACTGACAGCTGCCAAATTGGCTAATGCGTTCGCCAAGACCTGATCCCGGTCTCGAGTTGCGTGCTGGTAGCGGAGTGATGCGCTCGCGGATGCGTGTCCGGCTCGATGCATTAGTTCGGCAGCGGTGGCACCGGTCGCCGCTGCCAGCGTCAAGCCAGTGTGTCGAAGGTCATGCAAGTGCAAATCAGGACGACCAATAGTTAATCGAGCTTTGGACCACGCACGGTGAAGGCGGGTGGCCGATAGTGGAGTTCCGGATTCCGAGGTGAAGAGCAGTGCGTGTTTGTCTGCTGATGTGAAGTGATCCAGATGATTCGTCAGCGATACCAAGACATTGGGCGCGGTCAGTAAGAAGATATTGCTAGACACCGCTCCCTTGGATGTCGGTTCCGATTCCAGCTCTTAAGCATCTGCGCACCGCGTCACCAGTTTCACGAGCGATCACGCATGAGACCGCAGCCACATTGCAGGTCCCCAGTTGACCATTCCTCACCCCGGGTCGTTGCGCTTGGTTCTATTTTCAGGCATACCACGGGCATACTGCGGGCATATATAGGCATGTAACACAGGACATTCGTGGTCAACGGTGGTCAGTCTCGGTCAATGGGAAACCTCTGTAATTATTGGGCTTCGATTGAAAAACGTTGGAGCGGGCGACGAGAATCGAACTCGCGTTCTCAGCTTGGGAAGCTGATGTTCTGCCGCTGAACTACGCCCGCGGGGTAGCCAATGTTAACGCTCCAGGATCCTTGCGACCTTCCGACTCACCTGGCTGCATTGCTAGAGGTAAAAAATGAATGTCACACCAAGGGCTGACACTGAAGAGATGGTGACGGCCGAATCCGAGTGCAGTTCCGCGGCAACCATCACCCAGGCCTACCGCTTTGCCATCGATCCCACGGCCGAGCAGATGAACCTCTTGCGCAGTCACGTCGGTGGGTCGCGTTTTGCCTACAACGCCTTGCTCGGAATCATCAAGGCCAACTGGGACGAGAACCGTGGGCGAAAGAACGCCGGCGAGGTTGTTTCGAAGGACGACTACCTCAACACTTCGCACTTCGATCTGCTCTACCTCTGGGCCGAGCACCGCGACCAGTTGGCTCCGTGGTGGGCGGAGAATGGTACGTCCACCTACAACGATGCGGCCCAACGTCTTGCCAAAACCTTTAGCAACTTTCACCACGGGAGAGCTCAGTTCCCCCGGTTCAAGAGCCGGGGTCAGGGTGGTTCAGTGCGGTTCACGTACAAGGCCGTGCGTCTGGCTGATTCCCATCACGTGCGAGTGTCGCGCATCGGCGAGATCAAGACCTACGAATCAACCCGCAAGCTCTCCATGTTGAACGAGGCACCGGTCGGATCCTTTCGGCCACCATCAGTGAGCGCGCTGGGAAATGGTCAATCTCCTTCACCGTTGAGGTTCAACGCACGCTCCCCGCGACCAGAGCACCCGGGCGGGTCATAGGAGTCGACGTGGGGCTCAGCACCCTTTATACCGGGGCGATTTCGGACGGAACGGAAGTGCTCTCCGTCGGGAATCCCGGCCACTTGATCTCTGCACAGCGCGCGCTGGCCCATGCCCAACGCGTTGCCGCACGCCGTCAGGGTCCTATCAACGGCGCCGCTTCGTCAAACCGGTGGAAAAAGGCCAACGGACGGGTGCAGAAGATCCACGCGCACGTTGCGAGCGCCCGTCGGAACCTAATCCACGAGACCACCACCATGCTTGCGAAGAACTACGACGTAATTGTCGTTGAAGACCTGAACGTCGCTGGCATGCTGAAGAACCATTCCTTGGCCAAGTACATCAGTGACGCCGCCTGGGGCGAATTCACTCGCCAGCTGGAATACAAGACCAAGTGGTATGGATCGACGATCGTGAAAGTCAATCGGTTCTATCCGTCATCGAAGACTTGCTCGTCGTGCGGGACAGTGAAAGCCAAACTGTCCCTCTCGACGCGCACCTACGCCTGCAAATACTGCGGGCACGCAATGGACCGCGATCTCAACGCGGCCACCAACCTGGCCCGTCAAGGCCTGGCGAGGACAAGCTCCGTTACTGGACGCGGAGGGGAGGTAAGACCGAAGCATCAGAAACATGGTGTCAAGGCTCACCCCGGTGAAGCGTCAACCGACTCGCCCACATTGGTGAGCGTTTAGGAGATACCTCGGCGCAGAATTTCGGTGGCGAGTGAGGCAATTTGCCCTATTCCTTCACCAACGCAGTTTGCCGGGGGAGCGATGGTACGTTCTGTTCGTGACTATCCGGGTGGTCCTGGCCGAGGACAACGCACTCTTACGAGAGGGAATCTCGCGCCTCATAAGCAGTGACGACGAGTTCGAGTTGGTCGGAGTGGGGAGTGACTATCCCGAGTTGATCGAATTGATCACGACCCATGAACCCGACGTCGTCGTGACGGATATTCGCATGCCCCCAACGGGCACCGACGAGGGAATTCGCGCCGCGGCGTGGCTGCGCGAGAATCGACCCAAGGTCGGCGTCGTCGTCCTAAGTCAGTACACCGCGCCGGCGTACGCACTGGCGCTGCTCGAAGAGGGTTCGGCGGGACGCGCCTACTTACTGAAAGAGCACGTGGCCGGGGTCAGCGAGTTGTCACGGGCTATTCGCGTCGTCGCCGAGGGTGGCTCGGTCATCGATCCACTCGTCGTCGATGAACTCGTGAAGGCGCGTTCGCATCGACCCAAGAGTGACCTCGACTGGTTGACCCCGCGCGAGACCGAAATACTGAGCGAGATGGCCCAGGGCAAATCCAACGGGGCGATCGCTAAGAGTCTCGGCGTCTCCGAACGAGCCGTGGAAAAACACTCGAACTCCATCTTCGCCAAGTTCGGCCTATCCGAAGAGCACGATTTGAATCGCCGTGTTAAAGCGGTCCTCGTCTACCTGGGAGAGAACGCGGGAGGTTAACCACACCCCCCTCGTGGAAGGCACCTCACTGTTTAGGCGAGTGATGAGGTGAAATACTTTGACCATGGATGAGCCCCTCTCAGTCATGGTCGTCGATGACCAGGCGCCCTTTCGAATGGCCGCGCGCGCCGTAATTCGGCGGTCCACGGGCTTCGCGCTCGCGGGCGAAGCGCAGAATGGAGTGGAGGCGCTCAAACTCGCCAATGAGATCCATCCCGACGTCGTCTTGATGGACATCAACATGCCCGAGATGGGCGGTATCGAAGCCACTCGTCGGATCGTCGCCGACCTGCCGGACACGTTCATCATCCTCTGCTCGACCTACGACATCAGTGACCTGCCCCCGGACGCGACCGCCAGTGGCGCACGGGCCTACGTGCACAAAGAGCAACTCGGCGCGACGACGCTGCAGCGTCTGTGGGAGCAACGAAACGAAGTCGCCTTCGCGACGTGAGTTATTCGAGCGGCAACGAACCGCGGATCGCGGTGCCGTGTCCGATCTCAGACTCCCAGCGCACGGCGCCGCCAATCGCGCCGAGTCGGTCCATCATGTTGACGTAGCCGTGACCGCGCTGCGCGGTTCGAATGTCGAAGCCCGGTCCGTCGTCGCGCACCTCGAAGAGAAGACTGCCCGTCTCCTCCCACACGCGCACGACCACGTTCGCGGAGGCGGCGTGCTTGCCCGCGTTCTGCAGTGCCTCGAGACAACAGAAGTAGACGGCCGCTTCCACGTCGCCTCCGTAGCGACCAATGCCTTCGGTGATCAACTCGATGCTGAGCGGCGAACGGTTGACGACGGCCTTCAGGGCTTCGCCCAATCCACTGTCCACCAGCAGCGGCGGGTAGATACCGTGGGCCAATTCGCGCAACTCGCGGATCGTCTCTTGCACGGCTTCGCCGAGTTCGTCGAGCATCTGGGCCGCCATCTCGGGGTCCTCGGCGACGACGTCCTTGGTGAGTCGGAGATTCACCGCCAACGCGACGAGGTGTTGTTGCGCGCCATCGTGGAGGTTACGTTCGACTCGACGACGCTCCGCGTCACCACTGGCCACGACGCGGGCCCTCGAGGCGCGCAGTTCATCGGCCTGGCGTCGAAGCTCATCCAACGTTGTCTGCAACGCGGTGTCGAGCTGTGCGTTGTGAAGAGCAAGTCCGACCTGTCGGGCGAGGTCCGAGAGTACTCGGTCGTCCTCTTCGCGGAACGCGACGGCACCTTCGATCCGCGAGACCACGATGATGCCGAGGAGCTCTCCGGCGTGACTGATGGGCGCCACGCGTATCGGTCCGATCATTTCGCTCGTCGTGATCGACGGCAGCCACACCGACGCCCACGCGTTGCCCGACACTCCGGCGCGCGAGATCACCTGTCGCTCGTCGCGGGTCACGTTCAGTGAACGGGGTGGCCGGTCCGGAACGGACACCACCAGATCCAGGACTTCGCCGCCGCCGGTGAAGATCTCGGCCGACGCGAGCGTCAGCGTCTTGCGGAGCGATTCGACCAGTTGCAACAGCAGTTCGTCCATGGGAATCGCCCGGGTCATACGCGTGCCGAAGGAGCGAACTACCTCGTCAGGAGCCTCGCGAGCGCCATACGTGAAACTCGTGGCGATTCTTGAGAACCGGCCCCGTAGCGCCAACTGGGCGAACGCGGCGACTGCGGCGGCGGCCATCGCCCACCACAAGAGATCGCGGTCCGAGTGCGTGGTTGGCGCCTTGTCGAATCCGCGCACCGCGAGGAGGTACGCGCCGGCGACGATCGTGACGGTGCCTAGGGTCGTAATGAGGTGCACGAGGAGCCGGTCGGCGTGTGACGCGGCGTTCGACGCGCCGGCCGCTAGTCCGAGTGGTACGAGACACGAGAGCGCGATCAGAGGTGCACCGACGTTGATGGGCCAGTCAACCAGTGAGTGGAGTGTGACGAGGATGACGACGAAGGTGAGCGATAGTGCAGAACCGGCGACAAGCGACTGGACCAACTGACGAGAACGCGCCGACGCGTCGACGTATCGTCCTCGAAGCGCTGGCAGCGCCGAACCGATCGCGACGCACCATCCGAGCGCGAGGGGCCACGGGGTGAGCGCCTTCGCACCGGTGAGGTAGTACACGGCGAGGACGACGGCGACGCCGTACCACGCGAGCGCACCGAGTTGGCGGCCTCGGGTCTTCAGTACGCCGTTGGGCAAGGACAGCACGACGTGGACGACGGCCGCCATCGTAAGAAGGGCGAGGACGTCAGCGATGCGCCGGGTGGCGCTGTCGATGCCGAGACCTTGGTGGTCACCGACGCGCATCACGAGCATCGTGAGACCACCGCCTAGTGCGACCAGTGCACAGATGAGACCGAGTCGTGGTGTTCGACCGACGAGCACCACTCCCGCGATCGCCCAACTCGCGACCGCGACCGCGATCACGCTCCAGAGCACTACTCGCCCCGCGTGGGGTGCGTCGATGAGAGCGACCACCGCGGCAATCACGCCGATTGCGGCAGCGGCGAAGCAGGCCATACGATCGCGTGACGAGTTCGCGGTCGTGACCGTCGTCGGTCCGGAAGTTCGTGTCGCGCTCACCGCGTCGCGGGTGCTCAGAGTGTGCCGATCGAAGTGGTCGCGTCGCCGTCACCGTCACCCGCGACCTCACCGTCACTCACGATCCGACCGTCACGCATCCGCAGCACCGTGTCGGCGGCGTTAGCGACGTTCGCGTCGTGCGTCACGAGAATGATGGTCTGGCCGGCCGCGTGGAGTCGGCTCAGTAATTCGATGACCTCCTGGCCCCCGACGGAGTCGAGGGCGCCGGTCGGCTCGTCCGCGAGTAACAAGGTGGGCTCGTTCGCCAAAGCCCGCGCGATGGCGAGTCGCTGGCGCTGACCTCCGGAAAGGACGCCGGGCATCTCGGACGCCTTGTCGGCGATGCCGAGGAGGTCCAGCAAGTCGCGGGCGCGCGACTCGGCCGACTTTCGATTGCGTCCGGCGATGATCGCGGGTAGCGCGACGTTCTCGAGGACGCTCATCCCTTCCAGCAGGTTGAAGAATTGGAAGACGATACCGATGTGCTTACGCCGAATCAGGGCGTGGTCGTCCTCTGAACCCTCGGACATCGATTCGCCGGCGACGTCGATCGAGCCCTCGTCCACCTCCTCGAGTCCGGCGATGAGGTTCAGCAACGTCGACTTCCCGCAACCCGACGGTCCCATGAGTGCCACAAAGGTTCCGCGTTCGACGGTGAGGTCAACACCGCGCAAGGCGCGCACGGGGGCGAGCTCCGCTTCGAACGTTTTGCGCACGCCGCGCACTTCGAGCGCTGGCATCGCCGTTGCCTCGCGCGCCGTCGCGTCAGATTCGGTGGTCGTCATGGGGTCTCTCCTTGTTGTGCTGTGCTGAAGCTTGGATTCTCATCGCGATTAACCGCGAGGATCTTGTAGGCGACGACGGGGGTGTCGCGACCTTTCACGAGCTGTGCGTCGAGTTCGACCGTGTCGACGTCGAGTACCAATGCGCTCTTGGTCGGGCCCGATATCACGGTCTCGCCGGCCGACGCGAGTTGCTGGAGTCGCTGGGTCAGGTTCACTGTGTCACCGACAAGTGTGTACTCGAGTCGCTCTTCCGATCCCAAAAGCGCGGCGGCGACCTCGCCCGTGGAGAGGCCGATGCCGAGACCGAAGGCGGGAAGGCCCTCACCCTCCCAGCGCTCGTTGATCTCGTTCTGTAGGGCGTGCATGCTGGCCGCCGCGACAACGGCACGGTCGGCGTGGTCGTCACTGGGTACGGGGGCTCCGAAGACCGCCATCACTGCGTCGCCGACGAATTGCATGACCGTTCCCCCCTCCCCAATAATGGCGCGATTCATCGCGGCGCGATGGGTGTTGAGCTGTCCCGCGAGTTCACTGGGGTCGGCGTGCTCGGCGATCGTCGAATACGAGCGGATGTCGCTCATGATGACGGTCACGTTCAGCCGCTCGGTTTCGCCGATTCGTCGGCCCTCTTTGCGCAGCTTCTCGGCGATCCCGCCGGGCAGCAGTCGCGAGAGCGTCTCACCTTGTTCCTCGCGGTCCACGATCGCGCGATGGAGGTTGCGCAGTCGATCGAGAGCGCCCTGGTGCCCGGCGCTCACTTCGGCGGCGAGCTTTCGAAACAGGTCCTCGACCTGGGCGTCAATGGCCTCCGGCGTCGTTCGCCGCGCCGCGGCGATGGCCTTGATGGGTTTGCCCTCGGCGACGAAGGCGAGGAGGGATTCTTCGTTGTTCGAGAGTTCGCTGTTCGACGTCACCGGTCGCATGAGCGATTCCACGATCGACGGATCCAGCGCCGTGCCGCCCGTGGCGACCATTCGGATCGCGCCGATCAGTTGGTCACCTTGGGCGAGGTTGTCCTTCAGTAGATAGCCGTATCCGGCCGAGCCCTCGGCGAGCAGCGCGACGGCGTACTCGGGGTCGTCGTACTGCGAGAGGATCACGATGCCGGTGCCGGGGTGACGCTTGCGCACTTCCTTGGCGGCGTCAATCCCCTCGCGGTTGAACGACGGCGGCATGCGGATGTCGGTGACGAGCACGTTGGGAGCCGTGGCCGTGGCGCCCGCGACGGTCTCGTCGTAGTCCGAGCCCACGCCGACGATTTGCAGGTCGCTCTGTCGGTCGATGAGTGCGCGCACGCCTTCGCGCACGAGAAGGTTGTCGTCGGCGAGAAAGACCGTGATGGTCGAGGCGTTGTCGACGTTGGGTTGACTCATGGTGAATGAAGTCTCGCTCTTCGGCCAACTCCGCAAAAGGGGGCAGGCCCCACGTTTTAAGGGGGTGTTAGACCCCCACGACGCAGTGCGGTAGCACTATTTACTGGCATCTGCGCGTCCACGACGATTGCTCCCATGCGATACCAGAGCTCAATCACATCACTGTCATGGATTCCCTCCGAGGCCATTCAAGGAGGTACCCGTCTACCCTTCGACGTCGGGATGGCGCACTACGACCAATCGCCCCCGGACGAGATCGACGACCTCGACGAACTTCGTCGAAACGACCGATTTCGCTTCGCCAATCGCCTCTCAGCGTCGATCCAGGTGAACGCGAGCGGTGAGATCATCGCGGCGAGCTACAACGGCGCGGGCATGATCGGCAGTACGACCGTCAAGCTCGGACCGGTCTCCAAGGTCTTCGAAGCCGTGGCGCTGCCCGACATCAAGGTCAAGCCCGTCTACGGCGACGGCTGGGTCCGATTCACCCAGACCGCCGGCGGTCGCACCGGCATGCCGGCCCCCAGGCGGGTCCGTCGCGCGCCGTTCGTGCAGTGGCAGGCGCCGCTGGCGTGGACGACGTTGTCGCTCACCATGTACACGAACGGTGAGGTCAAGGGAGCACTCGTCGGCGCGAGTCGATTCCCGCGCCACTGGGTCTACGACGAGAACGGTCAACTCAGCGCGAAGTCCGGACTGATCGACTTCGCCGACTGGTACCGAAAGTCCTTCGGCAAGGAGACGCCCTGGGGCCACCAGGACTCCGACGCCTTCGTCACCACCGTCGAAACCGCCCTCGAACGAAACCTCTCGCACAAACTCATGGCGGGCGCGGCGAAACCTAGGATTAGGAAGGTGAAGCGCGGAACGGTGCTGGTCACGCAGGGTGACCAGAGTTCGGATGTCTACCTGATCCTCGACGGCGTCTTGCGCGTCGAGGTCGACGGCGAGCGCGTGGCCGAGTACGGGCCCGGCGCGATGCTCGGCGAACGCGCCCACTTAGAAGGCGGGACGCGAACGTCGTCCCTCGTCGCGGTTACCGACTGTCGTGTGGCGTCAGTACCCGCGGAATCACTCGATCGCGAATCGCTCCAGGAACTCAGCACCGGACACCGCCGAGAAGATTCGAACGCGGGCTGACCGCGTGCGGGTTACCTTCCTCGGCGTCCGAGGTTCCACACCCGCTCCGGGCCAGGAGTTCATCCGCTACGGCGGCCACACGTCCTGTGTCGCAGTAGCCCACGACGGAGAGCTGCCGACACTCCTGCTCGACGCCGGTACGGGAATCCGCCGAACCAGTTCGCTGATGAACGGCGAGCCGTTCGATGGCTCGATCCTTCTCTCGCATCTTCACTGGGACCACGTGCACGGACTGCCGTTCTGTGACGCCACCGACCGCCTCGACTCTCGCGTGACCCTCTTCGTGCCCGACCAGCTCGACGGCTCGGAGCCGTTGGAGATGCTCTCGCGCGGAATGTCGCCGCCGCACTTTCCGGTGCGCGCCGACGAACTTCGCGGCGACTGGTCCTTCGTGTCGCTCTCGGCGTCCTCGCTCGAGATCGAGGGGTTCAGCGTCCTCATCGAGGAGATCCCCCACAAGGGCGGCCGGACATACGGCTTTCGTATTGGTGATGGAACCTCGACGGTCGTCTACATGCCCGACCACTGTCCGAGCGCCCTCGGACCCGGTCCCGACGACTTGGGCGAGTACCACCCGGCCGCGCTGTCCCTATGCGGAGGCGCGGACCTTCTCATCCACGACGCGCAACTCGTGCGTGAGGAGTTGGCCGCGGAGGCGTACTTCGGTCACGCCGCCGCGGAGTACGCGGTGGCCCTGGCCCGTCACGCGGAGGTGTCGCAAGTCGCGCTCTTCCACCACAAGCAGAGCCGCACCGACGACGAACTGGACGCGATTGCCCGACGATTCCTCGATGATCCGGGCGTCATCGTGGCCAGTCAGTCGACGGTGCTCGAACTGTGAGCTCACCGGGGTCGTCGTTGGACGCCGTCGTTGTCGGATCGGGACCCAACGGCTTAGCCGCGGCGCTCACTCTGGCGCGAGCCGGACTCTCAGTTGAGGTCTTCGAAGGGGCGTCGAGCCCGGGCGGGGGGTGCCGCACCGAAGAGTTGACGTTGCCGGGATTTCGTCACGACGTGTGCTCGACAATCCAATCGATGGTGACCATCTCGCCTTTCTTCAAGGCATTCTCAGACGTGAGTGACACCTTCACGCTGTTGAGGCCGGAGATCGCGCTGGCCCATCCGCTGGACGACGGCCGGGCGGCTGTCGTCGAAGGCTCCGTTGATCACACGGCGTCATTGCTCGGCGCTGACGGCGCCACGTACCGACGCCTCTTCTCTCCGCTCGTCGAGCACGCCGACTCGGTCGCAGGGTCGGTTCTCGCGCCCCTTCGATCACCACCACGCAGTCCGCTGATAATGGCTCGCTTCGGCCTCAACGGCCTGCCGACGGCGACGCACCTTTCAAATCGATTCTCGACGCCAGAAGCGAAGGCCCTCATCGCGGGGCTGTGCGCGCACTCGATGTTGCCGCTCGACGCGCCGGTGACGGCGGCCTTCGGGCTCTTTCTCAACGTCACCGCGCACGCGGGAGGTTGGCCCGTCGTCGAAGGTGGCAGTGACAGAGTAATCGGCGCACTCGTCGCGGCGTTGGACGATGAGGGCGTCACGGTCTACATGGACCGACCAATACGCCAACTCGGTGATCTTCCCAAAGCACGAGCGACGCTCTTCGACACGTCGGCGTGGGGACTCGTGGACGTCGCCGGTGAACGTCTGAGTGCTCGCTACAAGTCGGGCGTCGCTCGATTCAAACGAGGTCCGGGCGTGTTCAAGGTCGACTGGGCGCTCTCCGGTCCCGTGCCGTGGAGTGCGGAGCCGTGCCGGCGCGCGGGGACGGTTCACGTTGGCGGAACATTCGCCGAGGTCGCCGCGTCCGAGAAGGATGTTTCGATGGGCCGCCATTCGGACGCTCCGTTCTGCCTCGTCGTCCAGGCGAGCGTCGTGGACGACACTCGTGCTCCAAAGGGCCAACAGACGTTGTGGGCGTACTGTCACGTGCCGAACGGATCGAACGTCGATATGACCGAGCGCATCGAAAACCAGATCGAGCGATTCGCGCCCGGCTTTCGCGATCTGATCCTCGCCCGCTCGTCGACGTCGACGGCCGACGGGGAACGTCACAACCCGAACTACGCGGGCGGCGATATCACCGGTGGCGCCGGGACGCTTCGCCAGACGCTCTTTCGACCGACGGTCCGCTGGAACACGTACCGGACCGGCACACCGGGGATCTATCTCTGTTCGTCATCCACACCGCCGGGCGGCGGCGTGCACGGCATGTGCGGCTACGGCGCCGCGCGAACGGTGCTCGCGGACCTGAAGGATCGCTAGAGAACAGCTCCCCCCTTGACCGCGCTACTCCGAACGCAGCACGAGTCCCGGTGGCGTGGACGCGGCACTACGTCCGGGCCACAACGCGGCGATGATCGCGACGACGACGGTGCCGACACCGACGAGGACGACGGTGAGGGCGGGCACCGTCGGTTGCGGCACGGCGTTGATGTCGCGAGCGAAGAGAGTCCAGAGCTCTCGACCAAACAGGATGCCCAGCGGTATCCCGATGACGGCGCCGATGAGACCGTCGATGGTCGCCTGCCACGCCACTGCCGCGGCGAGCATTCGTTTGGTGAAGCCCAAGGTCTTCATGATGGCGAGGTCGCGCCGTCGTCGGCGCACCGACGCGATCAAGGTGAGCGCCAACGCGATGACCGCGCCCAGGGCGAGCCCCGTGGCGAGCACCACCGGCGTGGCCCCGATGCTGCGATAGTCGACAATTTGCGCCGGTCGCTGCACGCCGAGGACCGTGACGAAGTTGCCGAACCCGTTTGGATCCTTGCTGTAGGCGACGTTGGCCTGGTGCGCGATCGCTTCGAGATTTCGCTTACCAGCCGACGCGCTCACGCCCGCGCGAAGTCGCACGAAGACGAGATTGGGACCTTCGAGATTCGGATCCTTACTCGAGACCGCCTCGGTTAAGGAGGGAGGCTGGACTCCCGGCGAGAGCATTACTCCGTCTCCCATTGAAGTGTGTTGGGCCACTGCTGTGGCGAAGCCGACGGCCGGAAAGGTCGCCGTTCCCACGATCGTCAACTTCGTCGGGGGAAGGTAGACCGGTGCACTAGCTGGAGAACCATACGTGACCGTCACAGTGTCACCGACTTTCTTGTGCAACAGAGCCAGGGTCTGATCGCCGATCACGATTTCGTGATTGTTGCGCACGCCGTGGCCCGAAAGAATTGGCGGTGTGACTTTGGCATGCGGGACGATCAAGAGCGTCGGCACCGCCTGACCGTCCACGGTCAGAACGTTGTAGCCGGCGCCGCTCCACTGCGCCACGTCCGGATCGTGGTTCAACGCGCGCAAGCTGCTGAGTGGCATGTTGTTGGTCGGATTGAACATGTAGTTCCAATTCCAGCCGTAGAGGGCTGGGCGCGACACGAGTGTGTGCAGACCACTCGAAAAGGTCAGTGTCGTGGTCATCAACGTCACGGCGAGGACCGCGCCGACGAGAATCGAACGCACGGGCACCTCACCTCGACCGCGCGGTGATTCAAGGGCAAAGTGAGCACCCATCGTCGGTGCGAGAGGGAGTCCCAGCAGCTGGATTCGACGAACCGCGGCCGAACGTCGGGGGCCCAACGACTGCGCTGACCTGGAGCCACGAGGCGAATTCGCGAGAGTAATGAAGACGGTCGAAGCGCCGAGGACGATGAGAAGCGTGGCGGCGCCGAGACCGAGCACGGTCCAGTCCCACGCAAGACCTCGATCGGGGTACACCGCGCGCACCGGGCCGAGTGGCGCGAGTGGCGAGAGCGCCACGGCAACGGCCACTGCGAGCACGACGCCGAGAATCAAGATCCCACCGGTCTCGATCGAACTCTCCACGACGGTGTCCGAGTGGCTCGCGCCGAGCGCCTGCAGGATTCGACGATCGTCATTGCCCTGTCGATAGAGTCGAGAGAGCGCCTGCACCGACAAGATGAGGCACACCAGCGCGGCGATGAGACCGAAGGCGCCCAGGGCGACCGATTCGGGCTTCACCGCCAGTTCGACGGTGGCGGTGACGCTGGCCGAGTCATGAAACTGGTGCGCGAAGTCCGGGGGAATCAGTTGCACCAGTTGTGCTTCGACGTGGGCGAGGCCCCGGTCGCCGTGGCGCAACTGCATCGCGTAATAGATCGGATCCTTCCAATCGGCATCAATCGTCGCGGCCCGCTTGGTCATGGCCGGAGTTATAAATGCGAATCCGTACGCCCGGTCGACGTCATCTTGGATGATCTCACTGTTCATCGCAACGATCGCGGTGACCGTGGTTTGCACCGTGAAAATCGGTTTCACCTTGGCCGTGCCAAACCCCGGCAGATTCGCTTCCCGTGGTGCGTAGAAACCGATGGGAATCACCTGTCCGACGTGAACGTTCCAAATGCGCGCCGCCGCCGGCGTCACTTCCACCTGATTCAGACTCTTGGGATTCGACGCGTGTCCCTGCAGTACCGAGAGCCGGTCTTCTCGCGCGAGATATCCGTCCAGGCTTCCTCCGAGAATCACGCTGTTGATGGTGCTCAGACGAGGCGCACCGGAAGGATTCAGAAGGACCCCGTCGCCCCCCGCGAGCGTGCGCACGTCGGTCACGTCAGGCAACCGATCTAACTTCGGCACGAGAGACGCTCCGCCCTTCCCGCCATTCGTAATTCCGAAGACGGACAACGTGAGGGTCGACGGGTTCGTGCTCATGAGAAACGTCGGATAGGACGACTGCGTGCGTCGCGCGGCGGCCACCGACGCCATGGCGAGACCGCCGGTGAGACCGATGAGCAGGATCACGCTGAGGTACGCGCCCCAACGACGGGCGAACGTCGCACGGAAGCGATACCACGCGAACTCGAAAGTATGACTGCTCATCCTTGGCCCGATGCCCCCCGCGGTCGTTGAAAGACAATATTGTCGCGTGCGGACACGCAACAACAGAAAGTTGACCGCACAACATCGTGGGGTGTTAGTACCACTACGTCAATATCGAAACGCCAACGCTGGTCGTGGTCTCGGGCAACCCCGTAAGGTGAGTCGGGTGACAACGAGGTGTGGACGCGGCGGAGAGTTCAATGGTCGATGAGGTAGATGAGATCATTCGCACCGACGACCTCACGAAGCAGTATCCGACGATGGACGTGCCCGCGGTCGACAAACTCAATCTGAAAGTCCACCGTGGCGAGATTTTTGGTCTCCTGGGTCCCAACGGTGCCGGCAAGACGACGACGGCCGGTATCTTGACCACCCGCGTCGTACCCACCTCCGGCTCGGCGTACATCTCCGGCATCGACGTGAAGAAACATCCCGCGCTGGTGAAGCAGTTATCGGGCATCGTCTCCCAACAGAACACCTTGGACCGTCAGTTGAACGTGTGGGAGAACCTGTACTTCCACGGTCGACTCTTCGGGATCAACGCCAAGGAGTCACGGCGGCGATCCGACGAACTACTCGAACGATTCTCGCTCTCCAGGTGGTCGAAGGCGTCGATCTACGCCCTCTCCGGAGGGATGGCGCAGCGACTCATGGTTGCGCGAGCGATATTTCACAATCCCGCCGTTCTCTTCATGGATGAACCGACGGCCGGCCTCGACCCCCAAAGCCGGCTCTCGCTCTGGGACCTGCTGACCGAACTCAACACCGCAGGACAGACCGTGATGTTGACGACGCACTACATGGAAGAGGCCGACCAACTGTGTGACCGCGTGGCGATCATGGACCACGGAAAGATCCTCGCGCTCGACACGCCGGCGAATCTGAAGAGGGGCACGGGCGCCGACACGATCGTCACCATAAAAGTGGCGGCGAACGCCGAAACGTTGGCGGACGGTCTCAAGCGCGACATCGACGCCATCGTCACGACACGCGTGCAGGAGAACTCACTGTTCGTCGATATGCGAAGTACCGATCGCCTGGTGCCTCGACTGGTGGCGTCGGCCGAAGCGGCCAACGTGGAGATTCTTGACTTGGCGATTGCCGAGCCCACGCTCGAGACGGTCTTCATCAATCTGACCGGTAAGGAGTTGCGCGAGGTATGAGTACGGACACCACCTTCGAAGTGAATCCGACGCGAAGCGTCTATGACGCCAGTCGCACCGCCATGGGGGCGCTGATCCTTCGCGACCTCGTGGTCTTGTGGAAGACCAAGCGCGAATTCGTCTTGCGAACGCTGATCCAACCGTTCCTGCTCTGCTTCGTGTTCCTGTTTGTATTCCCCAAGATCGGCCAAGCGGTCGGGGGAGGAACGGCGACCGGTGCGGCCGCTTTCGCGACTGTGTTGGTCCCCGGCGTCGTCGGAATCTCAGTCATGTTCCAGGGCGTTCAGTCCATCGCCCTCACCATGGCCCAAGAGTTCGGTTTCACTCGAGAGATCGAGGACCGGGTGCAGGCGCCGTGCCCGATATGGCTGGTGGCGATTTCTAAAGTCCTTTCGGCGACGGTCCAGGGTCTCATCGCGGCGCTCATCGTGTTCCCGATCGCCTCGGTCGTGCACGCCGCGGGGGTCCACGCCAATATCTCGCTGCACTGGTTGATCATCTTGACCTTCGTGCCGATCGCGTGCGTGTCGATGGCCGGACTCGGTCTCACCCTCGGCACGTCCTTCGAGCCTCGCAACATCGGCCTGATGTTCGGTTTCGTGATCCTGCCGATCACCTTCCTCGGGGGCACGTACTACCCGTGGACGCACCTCGCGCCGGTCAAGATCGGCGGCTTTCACTGGCTGCAGACGCTCGTGCTCATCAATCCGCTGGTCTACGTCAACGAGGGCATGCGCGCCGCCTTCACGCAGGCCCCCCACATGCACCTCTACGTGGTCTACCCCGTGATGATCGCCTTCGGCGCGTTCTTCTTGGCCCTCGGACTGCGTAACTTCCGACGAAAGGTTCTTTCCTAGATTCTCGTCACGCCGAGTTCGTCTTCGCCTGGGGCGAAAGGGGCGAACGGGCTATCGTGACTTCGTAATGGTCCTCTCCGATCGCTCCATCAAAGAAGCCATTGCCCAGGGCCGAATCATCATTGATCCCTTGGGTGAGGACTGCGTGCAGCCTTCGTCGGTGGACCTTCATATCGACCAGTTCTTCCGCGTGTTTCGCAATCACACGCAGCGCGTCATCGACGTGCGCGACGCCCAAGAGGACCTCACCGAACTGATCGACGTCGGTCCGGAGTCACCGATGATCCTGCACCCCGGTGAGTTCATGCTCGGATCGACCACCGAGCGCATCGCGATCCCCGACGACATCGTCGGCCGACTGGACGGGAAGAGTTCGCTCGGACGCCTCGGCCTCGTCATCCACTCGACGGCCGGTTTCGTCGACGCCGGCTGGGACGGTCACATCACGTTGGAGTTGTCCAACGTCGCGAACCTCCCGATCACGCTCTATCCGGGTATGAAGATCGGCCAGATCAGCTTCTTCCAGATGACCACGCCGGCCGATCGCCCCTACGGATCAGAGGGTCTCGGCTCGAAGTACTCCGGCCAACGGGGCCCCACCCCCAGCCGGTACTCGGAGAACTTCAAGAAATAGTGACAACGTATTCAGTGACGAAAGGACCGCAGTGCTAGCTCGCATCATCATTGGTCTCGGGATCACGATCATCCTCTTTTCCATCGCCGGACGTCGTTTCTACTGGCTCTCCAAACTCATTCGTGCCGGGCAGCCCGCTCCTCGTCGTTGGCAGGGCTTCCGCAAGGTCTCCGAAACCGAGGTCGTCGAGGTCGCCGGTCAGAAGAAACTCCTGCAGTGGACCGTGCCGGGACTGGCGCACTTCTTCACCATGTGGGGCTTCACCATACTGATGACGACGATCCTCGAGGCCTACGGATCGCTCTTCAGTCGCAACTTCCACATTCCATTGATCGGGCGCGATAACTGGCTCGGCTTCACCGAGGACTTCTTCGCGACCGCGGTGTTGGTTTCGTTAGTCGTTTTTACGATCATCCGCATCAAGAACGCGCCGTCGCGCAAGGAACGCGAATCGCGTTTCTACGGCAGTCATTTGGGTGCGGCCTGGGCTGTGTTGTTCATGATCTCGATGGTCATCATCACGTTGCTGTTGTATCGTGGCGCTCAGATCGACACCGGCCACTTCCCGTACACGCAGAACCGCGGCTTCGTGGTTGTGGGACCGAGCAGCGGACCGGGAGCCAGTTTTTATTACCACTCGGCGTCATCGTGGACCTTTGCGAGCAAGATCGTCGCCGGTTGGCTGGCGCCGCTCGGCGTCGGCGTGAACTCGGTCCTCGAAGCGGTCTTCTTACTGGCCAACGTGTCGGTGATCGCGGGATTCCTCGTCTTCGTCTCGTACTCGAAGCACCTGCACATCTTCCTCGCGCCCATCAACGTCGGCGTGTCGCGTCGTCCGCGTGCGCTCGGCGGACTGGATAAGACGCCCGACATGGACATGGACAACGTCACTGAGGACACCGTCTTCGGCGCGGGCAAGATGGAGGACTTCACCTGGAAACAGATGCTCGACTTCTCCACGTGCACCGAGTGCGGTCGCTGTCAATCGGTCTGCCCCGCGTGGACGACCGGCAAGCCGCTCAGCCCGAAGCTCCTCATCATGGGACTGCGCGACAACATGTTCGCCTCGGCCGATCGGCTCCTCTCCGGGGGATCCAACGCCGACGTCGCGACGCTCGTGCCGACCACGATCGACCCCGACGTCCTGTGGTCGTGCACCACGTGCGGCAGTTGCGTCGAGCAGTGCCCGGTCGATATTGAACACGTCGACGCCATTATCGATATGCGCCGCTTCGAAGTGATGATGGAAAGCCGCTTCCCGACCGAGGCTGCGCTGCTGCTGCGCAACATGGAGAATCAGGGCGACCCGTGGGGACTGGGCTCCTCCCAGCGCACGAAGTGGCTCGACGCTCTCGACTTTGAAGTGCCGGTCATCGACGGGGCGATCCCCGACGACATCGAATACCTCTACTGGGTCGGGTGCGCGGGATCGCTCGACGAGCGAGGGCGCAAGCAGGCGGTCTCCACGGCGCGCATGTTGCACCGCGCGGGCGTCACGTTCGCCATCCTCGGACCCCGCGAGTCCTGCACCGGCGACCCAGCGCGTCGCATGGGCAACGAGTACCTGTTCCAGGAGATGGCCAAGGCCAACATCGCGACGCTGAACGACGTCGGCGCGAAGAAGATCGTCGCGAGCTGTCCGCACTGTTTCAACACAATGAAGAACGAGTACCCCGGTCTCGGAGGCGACTTCGAACTGATCCACCACGCCCAGTTGCTGAGCCATCTCGTGGCGAACGGCAAACTGGTGCCGGGCGTCGCCTACGAGGGCACCGTGACCTACCACGACCCCTGCTACCTCGGTCGCCACAACCGAGTCTTCGATGAGCCGCGCAACGTGCTCGACGCGATCCCGGGCGTCACGACCGTCGAGATGGGACGGTGCCGCGAGAAGGGCTTCTGTTGCGGGGCCGGCGGCGCGAGAATGTGGATGGAAGAGACGATCGGCAAGCGCGTGAACATGGAGCGCACCAACGAGGCGCTCAACACCGGTGCCGACATCATCTCCACGGCCTGTCCGTTCTGCATGATCATGCTGGACGATGCTGTCAAGGCCAACGGCCGTGACGAAGAGGTGTCGGTGATGGACATCTCCCAGGTCGTCGAGCGCTCCCTCCAATCCTGAAAAGGTCCCACGGAAGTCGCTAGTTAACATTGGCGAAACCTATTGCTAACGGTTTCGAAATCCTCGGTTGGGACACTGGTTCCATCAACTTGAGGTCAGCGTCGCCCTCTCCTAGTCACCCGAGGAGTGGACGTGCTTTCAACGATCATCCCGTATCCCCATTGGCTGAATCCGGCCGACAATACGTGGCAGCTCACCGCCGCCACGTTGGTCGGCCTGATGAGCTTGCCGGGTCTCGCCGTTTTGTACGGCGGGCTCGTGCGAAAGAAGTGGATCGTCAACACAATGTTGATGGTCTTCACCGGATTCTCGCTCACGCTCATCGTGTGGATGCTCTGGGGCTACAACCTGGCCTTCGGACCGCTGTCGCACTTCGGGTCGACGGGATCGTTCTGGAGCGGGTTCATCGGTCACTTCACACCACTGGCGACGGCGAGCTCGGAACAGGGCCAGGCCGTGTCGGGCGCGAATACCCTGGTCCCCTTCCACTTCCCGACCGCGACGCTGGCGTATTTCCAGTTCGTCTTCGCGGCGATCACGCCGCTCTTGTTCGTCGGGGCGTTCGTCGGGCGACTGAAGTTCAAGGCGTGGCTGCTGATCGTGCCGCTCTGGATCACCGGCGTCTACTGCGTGAACGCGGCGCTCCTGTGGGGCGGCGGGTTCCTCGCCCAAAAGGGCGCGGTCGACTTCTCCGGTGGTTACGTCATCCACCTCTCGGCCGGCGTCGCGGCCTTCACCGGCGCGGCGATCATCGGACCGCGTCGTTGGCAGGACCGTGAGAACGCCTTCCCGAGCAACCTGATGATGGTCGCCGTCGGGGCGGGCATCATCTGGCTGGGCTGGAACGGCTTCAACGGTGGCGACCCCTTCTACGCCGGAGCCTCCGCGGCGTCGGCGGTACTGAATACCAACGTCGCCACAGCCGTCGGCGTCATCACGTGGCTCCTCTGGGACATGTTCCTCTCCAAGCAGAAGAAGCCCACGTTCCTGGGCGCGATCAACGGAATGCTCTGCGGACTGGTCGCGATCACGCCGAGCGCCGGCTTCGTGAACGGGACGGGCGCGATCTGCGTCGGGTTGATCTCCTCCACTCTCGTCTGGTTCGCGTGGAACTACCTCTCCAAGGTCCGTCCCTTCTCCAAGGTCGACGACGCCCTGGGCGTGGTCTACACCCACGGATTTGCCGGACTCATCGGCGGTCTGTTGGTGGGAGTCTTGGCCGACCCGCACATGATCGAGTACGGCGTCTCGGGCAAGCACTACAAGGGCCCCGGCGGATTCTCGGTCGACGGCTGGTTCTACGGCCACTCGTTCCATCAACTCTGGGAACAGTTCTTAGCCGCGTGCTGGATAATCTGTTGGACCGCCACCGCCACCGCCATCATCTTCTTCTTCGTGAAGTGGGTCCTCGGCGGACTGCGAGAGGATGATGAGACACTACGAATCGGTGACATCGCGATCCACGAGGAAGAGGCCTACCCGGAGCCGACCTTCGGCGAGCCTCTCGACTCGCCCAGCCACCTTCACCCCGACAACGTCTAAGGAGAGACAATGAAGCTAGTCACCGCAGTCGTCAAGCCATTCAAGCTCGATGAGGTGAAGACCGCTGTCAAGGACGTCGGCATCACCGGTATGACCGTCACCCAATCGCGTGGCTTCGGCCACGCCGGCGGTCACATCGAGATCTACCGGGGCAAGGAGTACGAGTTCGACTTCGTCGACAAGATCCGCGTCGAGATCGTCTGCACCGACGAACTCGTCGACTCATTGATCGACGCGATCGTCTCGGCCGCGCGCACCGACACCATCGGTGACGGCGTGGCCTGGGTCACCGACATCGAGCACGTGGTGCGGATCCGCACCAACGAACGTGGTCCCGCGGCGTTGTAGCCGCTAACCGGCCTGGCGCGCGACGGCTTCGGCCGCCGCCGCCGCGGCCGCGGGGTCACCCAGGTAGTCGGCCTCGAGGATGTTGAGTCCGTCGTCCAAGGTCACGCGGTACGGGATGCCCGTCGGGATCTCGAGTTCGGCGACCTCATCCTCGGGGATGTTCTGGAGGACCATGCGAAGGGCCCGAATCGAGTTGCCGTGGGCGACCACGATGACCGCGCCACCTCGCACGGCTTCGGACCTGAGGTCCTCGACGATTACGTCGGCGAAATAGGGCGTCACCCGGGCGACGACGTCCTTGAGGCACTCGGTCGCCGGCACGAACTCGGCCGGCACGTCGCGATATCTCGGGTCGTTGAGGCTGCTGCGGGGATCGCCGTCGGGCAGCGGCGGCGGGGGAACGTCGTAGGAGCGGCGCCAGAGCTTGACCTGCTCGAGTCCGAACTGATCCGCGGTCTCCTTCTTGTCCTTGCCGGTGAGATCGCCGTAGTGGCGCTCGTTGAGGCGCCAGTTGCGCCGCACCGGGAGCCAGGAGCGACCCGCGGCGTGCAGCGTGATCTCGGCGGTGCGAATCGCCCGCGTCAACACCGACGTGTGCAGGACCCGCAGGTCCAGGTCGGGCTCGGTGAGGAGCAACTCGCCGGCGCTTCGGGCCTCGGTTTCGCCCAGGGGCGTGAGGTCGACGTCGGTCCAGCCGGTGAAGAGATTCAGCTCATTCCAGGCCGATTGGCCGTGGCGCAGGAGTATGAGGTCAGGCACCGCACCAGCGTACATCGGGTGCTTCGGACCTCCAACGGGTGATTCGGTGCGCTGTGGACCCGTGTATTCACTGGGTTTTCTAAATGTAGCATAAGACCTGTATGTTTTCTTGACAAGCAGGGACTCAACTCTGTACACTGGATTCAGTGAGTTCTGACTCTCCGGATGGACCGGTGAGGACGACAGCGAATCAAGGAGATTTTCATGGCAAAGGCAGTCGGCATCGACCTGGGAACGACCAACTCGGTCGTCAGTGTCCTGGAGGCGGGCGAACCCGTCGTCATCCCCAACGCCGAGGGTGGACGTACGACCCCGTCGGTCGTCGGATTCTCAAAGACCGGTGAGGTACTGGTCGGTGAGGTCGCGAAGCGTCAGGCGATCACGAATCCCGAGCGCACCATTCGCTCGGTGAAGCGCCACATGGGCGAGAACTGGTCCGTCGACATCGACGGCACCAAGTACACGGCCCAGGAGATCTCGGCGCGCATCTTGCAGAAGCTCAAGCGCGACGCGGAGGCCTACCTCGGTGACAGCGTCACCCAGGCGGTCATCACCGTGCCGGCGTACTTCAACGACGCCCAGCGCACCGCCACCAAAGAGGCCGGCCAGATCGCCGGGCTCGAGGTGCTGCGCATCGTGAACGAGCCGACCGCCGCCGCGCTGGCCTACGGCCTCGACAAGGGGGGCCAGGAGCAGACGGTCCTGGTCTTCGACCTCGGTGGTGGCACCTTCGACGTGTCGGTCCTCGACATCGCCGACGGCGTCTTTGAAGTGAAGTCGACCCACGGCGACACCCACCTCGGTGGTGACGACTGGGACGACGCCGTCATGGAGTGGCTCATCAAGACCTTCAAGGACACCGAAGGCGTCGACCTCTCGGCCGACAAGATGGCCGTGCAGCGTCTGAAGGAGGCCGCGGAGAAGGCGAAGATCGAACTCTCGGCGGTGCAGGACACGACCGTCAACCTGCCGTTCATCACCGCGACGGCCGACGGCCCCAAGCACCTCGACATCAAGCTCAGCCGGGCCAAGTTCAACGAGCTGACCTCGCACCTGGTGGACCGCTGCCGCAAGCCCTTCGACCAGGCCATCAAGGATGCCGGGTTGACCTTGGACAAGATCAACCACGTCATCATGGTCGGCGGTTCGACGCGCATCCCCGCGGTCCAAGAGCTCGTCACCAAAGTGACCGGCAAGGAACCCAACAAGAGCGTGAACCCGGACGAAGTGGTCGCCATCGGCGCCGCGGTCCAGGCCGGCGTCTTGAAGGGCGACGTGAAGGACATCCTCCTCTTGGACGTCACGCCCCTGTCGCTCGGTATCGAGACCAAGGGCGGCGTCATGACCAAGATCATCGAGCGCAACACCACGATCCCCACCAAGAAGTCCCAGACCTTCACGACGGCCGACGACAATCAGCCCTCGGTCGAGGTCCACGTACTCCAGGGTGAGCGTGAGATGGCGTCCTATAACCAGACGCTGGGCAAATTCCAGCTCGTCGGTATCCCGCCGGCGCCGCGCGGCATGCCCCAGATCGAGGTCACCTTCGACATCGACGCCAACGGCATCGTGCACGTCTCGGCGAAGGACCAGGCGACGGGCGCGACCCAGTCGATGACCATCACCGGCGGCTCGTCGCTCTCGAAAGAAGAGATCGATCGCATGGTGCGCGACGCCGAGGCCCACGCCGAGGACGACCGTCAACGACGGGCCGAGGCCGAGATCCGCAACAACGCCGACGGACTGGTGTACCAGACCGAGAAGTTGTTGAAGGACCAGGCCGAGAAGTTCCAGGGCACCGAGCGCGACGACGTCGAAGCGGCGCTGGCCGCGTTGAAGGAGGCCCTGAACGGCACCGACATCGAGGCCATCAAGGACGCGACCGAGAAACTGCTCACGACGAGTCAGGGATTCAGCCAGCGCCTGTACGAAGAGGCCGCGAAAGCGAACGCGTCGGAGCCGTCGGCGCCGCAGGGTAACGACGACGACATCGTCGACGCCGAAATCGTTGACTGACCATGAGTGACGACGTAGCAGAGAACGACACCGTGGCGGCCGAAGAGGCCGTCACGGAGGTCGTTGACGAGCGCTCTGACATTGAGCGCGAGCGCGACGAGTACCTCGACGCGCTCCAGCGCCTGCAGGCCGACTTCGAGAACTACCGAAAGCGCGTGGCGCGTTCCTCCGTGGACGCCGCCGATCGCGCGGCCGGCGAGGTCGTCGTGAAGATGCTGCCGGTCCTGGACGCCTTCGACCTCGCGGCGGCGCACTTTCTGAGCGCGCCCTCGGAAGAGGCCGAGGCGTTGGACCAGGCGAGAGGACTCTTACTCGACGCGCTCTCGAAACAGGGACTCGAGCGCATCGACGACGTCGGTGTCGAGTTCAACCCGCAGGTGCACGACGCGGTCGCGCACGTCGAGGGCGACGACGGTCCCGTGGTCGATCAGGTGCTGCGCGCCGGGTACCGGTGGAAGGGTGCGGTCCTGCGTCCAGCGATGGTGAAAGTTCGGGGCTGACCCGATGGTCGAACGAGAGTGGTTCGACAAGGACTACTACAAGGTCCTCGGACTGTCGTCGAGCGCGACGGAAAAAGAGATCACGCGCGCCTATCGCAAGCTGGCGAAGTCCTCGCACCCCGACACCAATCCCGGCTCCGAGGAGAAGTTCAAGGAGGTCTCGGTCGCCTACGACGTCCTCGGTGACAAGGAGAAGCGCAAGGAGTACGACGAGGTCCGACGTCTCGGACCGGCCGCGGCCGGCTTCGGCGGACCCGGTCAAGGAGGACCGGGCGCCGGCGGGTTCAACTTCCAGACGGGCGACTTCGGCGACCTGGGCGACATCTTCGGTGGGCTCTTCGGTGGTGGACGCCGCCAACGAGCCCAGCGCGGCGCGGATCTCGAGACGGCCCTGCACCTGGGGTTTCGCGACGCCGTCGTGGGCGTCACGACGTCGGTCAACCTGCCGAGCAACGAGGCCTGCCACACCTGTAAGGGGAGTGGCGCCGCGCCCGGTACGGGATTCGTCACCTGCGAACGCTGCGGCGGTCGAGGTGTACTCAACGACGACCAGGGACCGTTCGCGATGTCGAGTGTCTGCCCGGTCTGCCAGGGTCGCGGCGGGAGGATCGTGACGCCGTGTCCGACGTGTCACGGCACCGGACGCGAACCGTCCTCACGCAAGGTGAACGTGCGGATCCCGGCCGGCGTGAATGACGGGCAACGCATCAAGATCAAGGGCAAGGGCAATCCCGGCACGCAGGGCGGCCCGCCCGGCGACCTCTTCGTCGACGTCCACGTTTCGCCGGACGCCCGCTTCGACCGACGGGGCCGCAACGTGACGACGACCGTCAACGTGGGGCTTACGGCCGCGATGCTCGGCACCACGGTCGAGGTGCCGACCTTGGACGAACCGGTCACGTTGAAGATCCCCGCCGGCACGCAGCCGTCGACCACGATGCGCGTGCGCGGTCGCGGCGTACCCGCCAGTGGCAAGAACGCCGCCGGGGACCTCCTCGTCACCGTCAACGTGACGATCCCCAAGAAGTTGAACAAGGAACAGAAGTCGGCGGTCGAGAAGCTGGCCGTCGCGCTCAAAGAAGAGGTAGCGAGTGACTGAACGCCAACAGCAGCACGCCGTGTACGTGATCTCGGTGTTCGCCGAGTTGGCGGGCGTGCACCCCCAGACGCTGCGCAACTACGAACGCGGCGGCCTCTTGAACCCGCAACGAACGAGCGGCGGATCGCGGCGCTTCTCCGACGATGACCTCGCGGCCCTACGACGGATTCAAGAACTGACCAACGAGGGCGTCAACCTCGAGGGCGTGAAGAAGATCCTTCGCCTCGAGGCCGAGCTCGCCGACGCGCGCGCGCGACTCGCGACGACGCTCGACCAGGCCCGCACGAACATCGAAGAGGCGCACCGTCAACACCGACGCGACCTCGTCCCGGTCCAGAACACGATCGCCGAGTTCATCGAGGCGCGACGGCGCCTCCGAGGGACTCCGTAGGCGATCCGTCGGCCGCACCATCGTGGGCCAGCAATCGCACGCGATCGTGGTGTGAGAGCTCGCGTCGGGGGCCGAACGGTCATTTTTCATCAACTAGACTTTGCTTGCAACGAGGCCGACTCGGAGGAGCCCAGTGCCCGCAACGGTGGTCGTCGGAACCCAGTGGGGCGACGAAGGTAAGGGGAAGTTGACCGACCTCATGTCTCGTGACATGGATATGGTCGTGCGCTACCAAGGTGGCCACAACGCCGGTCACCGGATCGTCGTCAACGACGAGGCGTTCTCAATTCAACTCGTGCCCTCGGGCGTGCTCAACCCGTCGATCACGCCCGTGATCGGCAACGGTGTCGTCGTCGACCCCGCCGTGCTCTTCGCCGAGATAGATGCGTTCAACGCCCGCAACGTCGACGTGTCTCGACTCATCGTCTCGGGCAACGCGCACCTGATAATGCCCTACCATCAGGAACTAGACCGCCTGACGGAGCGTTTCCTCGGCAAGAACGCACTCGGCACGACCAAGCGCGGTATCGGTCCGGCCTACGCCGACAAGTCGTCGCGGGTCGGACTTCGGGTCCAAGACCTGTTGGACGCGAAGATCTTTCGCCAGAAGCTCGACGTCGTGTTGAAAGAGAAGAATCTGATCCTCACGAAGATCTACAACCGCCCCGCGATCCCCGCGAAGGCGATCGCCGAGAAGTATCTCGACGAGTACGCGCCGAGACTGGCCCCGATGATCGGCGACACCGTCGCCGTGGTGCACGACGCGCTCGATCGCGGCGAGCGAATACTCCTCGAGGGCGCACAGGCGACGTTCCTCGACCTCGACCACGGCACCTACCCGTTCGTCACGTCATCGAACCCCGTGGCCGGCGGCGCCTGCACCGGATCGGGGCTCGGTCCACGCGATCTCACGAGCATCGTGGGGATCGCCAAGGCGTACGTCACGCGCGTCGGTGCGGGACCGTTCCCGACCGAAGTCGACGGCGACATCGGCGAACTGTTGGTCGAGCGCGGTCACGAGTTCGGCACGAACACCGGGCGCCGTCGTCGCGTCGGTTGGTTCGACGCCGTGATGGCCCGACAGGCGGCGAGGCTGAACTCGTTGAGCGAGATCGCGCTCACCAAGCTCGACGTCCTCGACACCTTCGACGAGATACAGGTCTGTGTCGGCTACGAGGCCGACGGCGTGCGCTACGACTACCCGCCGTACCACCAGTCCGTGCTGCACGAGGTGACGCCTATCTACGAGGTCCTGCCAGGCTGGCACACCGATATCACCGCTTCGACGCAGTACGCGCAACTGCCGGCCGCGGCCAAGAGTTACGTCAAGTTCCTGGAGCAGACCACGGGCGTCGCCATCTCGGTGGTGGGCGTGGGCCCGGGCCGAGAGCAGTTCGTTCGACCGTCGTGAGTCGTTGCGTCGTCATCGGTTCGGGCGCGCGCGAACACGCGTTGGCGTGGGCCCTCGCCAAGAGCGCGGAGGTGTTCGTCACGCCGGGCAACCCGGGCATCGCCGCCCACGGCATCAGGTGCGTCGACACGCCCTCGACGGAACTCGACGCCGACCTCTTCGTGATCGGCCCCGACCAAGAGGTCGTCGACGGGCTCGCCGACCTGTTGCGGGCGCAGGGAAAGACAGTCGTCGGTCCCGGCGCGGACGGGGCACGCCTCGAGGGCTCGAAGGCGTACTTGAAGGAGTTCCTCGCGAGCGCGGACGTGCCGACCGCCGCCTTCGGCATCTTCGACGACGAGAGCGAGGCGCTGGCGTTCCTCGCTACCATGACGCCGCCCTACGTGATCAAGACCGACGGACTGGCAGCCGGCAAGGGCGTGCTGGTCACGAGCGACCTCGCCGAGGCGGCCGATGACGTCCGAGACAAACTGAGCGGCCGGGCCTTCGCCGGTGCCGGACGCACCGTGGTGATCGAAGAGGGCTTGGACGGTCCGGAGTGTTCATTGATGGTGCTCTGTGATGGAGGGCACGTGACGACCCTCGTGCCCTCCCAGGACTTCAAGCGTGTCGGTGACGGCGACGTCGGGGCCAACACCGGCGGCATGGGCGCCTACGCACCGATGGAATCCCTCTCCTCGGCGCAGGTCGACGACATCATGGAGCGCATCGTGACGCCGACGGTCCACGAGCTCCAACGCCGCGACATCGACTACCGCGGCGTCCTCTACGCCGGGATCATGTTGACGTCGAGGGGCCCGAAGATCCTCGAGTACAACGCGCGATTCGGTGACCCCGAAACCCAGGCGCTCGTCCCGCTCTACGGTGACGGCCTCTTCGACCTCCTCCTCAGCGTGGGCGAAGGCCGCCTACGAACCTCCTCACCCGCGGTGAGCGGCGCCGCGGTCACGGTGGTGCTCGCGTCGCACGGCTACCCGCAGTCACCGCGCAAGGGTGACGTCATCACGGGCCTCGGCGACGACGGTCAACTGGCGCAGTCCGTCGCGGGCGTCACGGTCTTTCACGCCGGCACGGCCCTCGACGGCGACGGGAACTTCGTGACCGCCGGTGGGCGAGTGCTCGCGGTGACCGGCGTCGGAGAGGACCTCGCCGAGGCGCGCCGTCGCGCTTACGAAGGCGCGGCGCTCATAACCTTTGAAGGGAGGGTGATGCGCAGCGACATCGCCCTCGCCGTCGCCTAGAGGAGATCGATGATTCCGAGGTATTCCCCCCAGGACGTGGTCGAACTCTTCAGCGACGAACACCGATTCGACACCATGCTGGAGGTGGAACTCCTCGCCGCCGAAGGACTCGCCGAACTCGGCGTCCTAGCGCACCACGACGCCGCGCAGTTGCGACAGCGCCGACCGGTGATCGACACCGAGTTCGTGGCCGCGGTCGACGAACGTGAACGGACCACCAATCACGACACCGCGGCCTTCGTGGACGTCGTCCAGGCGCGCATCGGGATGCCGGAGGCGAGGTGGATTCACTACGGTCTGACCTCGTCGGACGTCGTCGACACCGCGCTCTGTTCCAACCTCACCCAGGCCATGGACATCGTGATCACTGAAGCGATTGCCCTGCGTGACGCCCTGACGCGCCGCGCCGTGGCCTCCATCGACATTCCGATCACCGGGCGGACCCACGGCATGCACGCCGAACCGACGACCTACGGCGCGAAGTTCGCCTTGTTCGCCTTGCAGGTCCAACGCGACGTCGAACGAGCGCAACACGCGCGGACATCCATTGCGGTCGGCAAGCTGTCCGGTGCGGTCGGGACGTTCTCCAACATCGATCCCGCGGTCGAGGAGTATGTCTGCTCGCGACTCGGGCTGGTGGCCGTACCGGCGACCCAGGTCATCGCGCGAGACCGACACGCCGAGGTCCTCTACGCGTGCGCGTCCCTCGGAACCGCCATCGAGTCGTTCGCGCTCGAAGTGCGCCACCTCGCGCGCAGCGAGGTCGGGGAGGCCGAAGAGCCCTTCACGCTCGGACAAAAAGGTTCGTCGGTGATGCCGCACAAGCGAAATCCGGTGCTCTCCGAACGCCTCTGCGGGCTCAGTAGGGTACTGCGCGGTTACCTGCAGGCCGGACTGGAAGACGTCGCCCTGTGGCACGAACGCGACATCTCGCATTCGAGCGTCGAACGAGTCGTCCTGCCCGACGCCCTGGCGCTCACGGTGTACATGTTGCGCAAGGCGACCGGTCTCGCCGACGGATTGGTCCTGCATCCGGAACGGGCACTTGAGAATCTCACGACCGGGTCGCTCGGGCTCATCTTCTCCCAGTCGGTCCTGCTCGCCCTCGTCGATTCGGGGATGTCGCGTGACGACGCGTATCGCATCGTGCAGGCGGCGGCCCGTCGCGCCGTCGAGGAGCGCCGCAACTTTCGAGAGATCGTGGAGAGCGACGACGAGGTGTCCTTGAGCAACGACACACTGACCCGGGCCTTCGACACCGATCGGCTGCTCGTCCATCGCGGTCGGTTCCTCGACGCCCTGGAGTGGCGAACGTGAGCGATCTCGGCCTGACGCCGCTCTATTCCGGCAAGGTCCGCGACCTCTACGAGGTCGACGCGCATCACCTCTTGATGGTGGCGTCGGACCGGCTCAGTGCCTTCGACGTGGTCATGACCGAGACGATTCCCCAGAAGGGCCGAGTACTCACTGGTATCACAAACTTCTGGATCCACGAGTTCGGCGACACCGTGCCGTCGTCACTGGTGAGTTGTGATCCCGCCGTCATCGAGACGTCGGTGCCGGGATTTCTCACACAGACCCAGTGGCACGGTCGAGCGATGCTCGTGCGCAAGGCCGACATGTTGCCACTCGAGTGCATCGTGCGCGGGCGCCTGGCGGGTCAGGCGCACGACGAGTATGTCGCGCGCGGCACGGTCCACGAGATGATCGTGGCGCCCGGACTCCAACTCACGGACCCGTTTCCCGAACCGATGTTCACGCCGTCGACGAAGGCCGCGTCGGGTCACGACGTCAACATCAGCGTCGAGCGCGCCGCTCTTTTGGTCGGCGCCGAACGGGTGCATCACGCCCAGGCACTGTGCGTGGACCTGTTCGCGCGCGCGGCCACCGCGCTCGCGGCCAAGGGACTGATCCTCGCCGACACGAAGTTCGAACTCGGCTTCGTCGACGGGGACCTAGTCCTCTGCGACGAGGTGATCACGCCCGACTCGTCGCGCATCTGGCCGGCCGATGCGGTTCGCCCCGGTGAGACGCCTCCGTCGTTCGACAAGCAACCCTTCCGGGACTGGCTCGCCGCACAGTCGTGGGATCGCACGCCGCCGCCGCCGGTACCTGACGACGTCGTCGCGACGACCGCCGCTCGCTACGTCGACGCGTACGAGCGCGTGACCGGACACTCCATCGACGACTGGTACGGTGCTTCGCAATGAACTACTTCGTGATCGTCGACGTGACGTTGCGAAGGGGCATCTCCGATCCCGAAGGCTCCACCATCGAGCGTGCGCTACCCGCCCTCGGATTCACCGGTGTCTCCAACGTGCACGCCGGAAAGTCCTTTCGCTTCGACGTGGAGGCCGACAGCGAAGGGGCCGCACTCGAAAAGGCGACGGCGCTCGCCGAGCGACTCCTCTCCAACCCGGTGATCGAGGACGCGTCGGCCCGGATCGGTGAGCGATGACGAAGCGTCGGATCGGCGTCGTCGTGTTTCCCGGCTCCAACTGCGAGTACGACGCCGCCGCGGCCGTCACGCGCCTGGGCGATGAGGCCGAGTTCGTGTGGCACACCCGTACCGACCTGAAGGGGATCGACGGCGTCATCCTGCCCGGCGGCTTCGCCCACGGCGACTACCTGCGACCCGGAGCGCTCGCGAGATTCTCACCGGTGATGGGAGCCGTGGAGCGCTTCGCCGCCGACGGTGGTCCGGTGCTCGGAATCTGCAACGGTTTCCAGGTCCTCGTGGAGGCCGGCATGCTGCCCGGCGCGCTGCAGAAGAACCGCGGCCTGACGTTCCTCTGCCAACCGACGACGATCGTCGTGACGTCCACGTCGTCGGTGTTGACCCGTGGCGCGAAAGTCGGTCAGGAACTCGTCGTGCCGATCAATCACTTCTCGGGTTCCTATACCTGTGACGACGAGACCCACGACGAGCTCGTCCGCAACAAGCAGATCGTGTTGCGCTACAAGGACAACCCCAACGGTTCGCGCGACGACATCGCGGGCGTCGCGAACGAAGCGGGCAACGTGGTCGGGTTGATGCCGCACCCCGAGCGCGCGATGTCGACGTTGACCGGTAGCGCCGACGGGTGGGTGCTCTTCGAAAGCTTCCTCGGCGTGAGGGTCGTGCCATTTGTCCGTGCGAGTTGAGGAGATGACCCGTTATGTGGTGTCGTGAGTAGTCCGGTGCCCCTCCACCGGGCGCTCGGACTCACCGACTCAGAACTCGAGCAGATCCGTGACGTCCTCGATCGAGATCCCAATTCGTTGGAACTGGCGCTGTACGGCGTCATGTGGAGCGAGCACTGTTCTTACAAGTCGTCACGCATCCACCTGCGACGCCTCCCGACCGAGGCGCCTCACGTGCTCGTCGGTCCGGGGGAGAACGCTGGCGTCATCGACGCGGGTGACGGCATCGCCGTGGCGATTCGAATCGAGAGTCACAACCACCCGTCGGCCATCGAGCCCTACCAGGGAGCGGCGACCGGCGTCGGCGGCATCCTGCGCGACGTGTTCACCATGGGCGCGCGGCCCCTCGCCGTCATGGACCCGCTCTTCTTCGGCGAGTTGAGCGACGCGCGTCAACGCTGGTTGGTCGAGGGCGTCGTCTCGGGCATCTCGGGCTACGGGAACTCGGTCGGCGTGCCCACGATCGGCGGCGAACTGACCTTCGACGACTGTTACGCGTCGAATCCTCTGGTGAACGTGCTGTGCTGTGGCGCCCTACCGACCGAACGACTCGTACTGGGCGTTGCCTCCGGCGTCGGCAACCTCGCGGTCTTGCTCGGATCCTCGACCGGTCGCGACGGGATCGGCGGCGTCTCGGTCCTGGCCTCGGCCGGGTTCGACGGCGCCGACGGCGCGGAGTCCCTCGACGACGCCAAGCGACCGAGCGTGCAGGTCGGTGACCCCTACGAAGAGAAGCGACTCATCGAGGCGTGCCTGGCGTTGCTGGACGACGGACTGGTCGTGGGCATCCAGGACCTCGGCGGCGCGGGCATCGTCTGTGCGACGAGTGAGACCGCGGCGCGCGGCGGCGTGGGCATGGACGTCGACGTGACCGCGATTCCGCTTCGAGAAGCCGGTATGGCGCCCTTCGAGATCATGACGTCCGAGAGCCAGGAACGCATGCTCGCCATCATCACGCCCGAGAACTGGGACGCGGTCGCGGCGCTGTGCGCCAAGTGGGAGGTCCGAGCGACCGTCATCGGTCACGTCGTCGAAGCGTCGATCGACGCGAACGGACGTGCCACAGCGATGCTGCGGGTGCGCGAGGGCTTTGGTGGCGAGGTGCTCGCCGAGGTCCCGGCCAGTTCGTTGGCCGATGAAGCCCCGCTCTACGACCGAGCGATGTCGCGGCCGACCGACTTAGACGCCGTCAACGCCGACGATCCGAGCGACGACGAACCGGTCGGATCGCCGAACGACGATCTCCTGGAACTCCTCGTCGACCCGGCGTGGGTCTATCGCCAGTACGACTCACAGCTCTTCTTGAACACCGTCGTCGGTCCCGGCCGCGATGCCGCGCTGCTGCGACTCGCCGGTCCCGGCCTGCCCTCTTCGGAACGTGGCATCGCGCTCTCGACCGACTCGAATCCCCGGTGGTGCGCGCTCGATCCCCGTGCCGGCACCGCGTTGACGGTCGCCGAGGGCGTCGCCAACCTGGCCTGCGTCGGCGCGACCGCGAAGGCCGTCGTGAACTGCCTCAACTTCGGCAACCCCGAACATCCTGAGGTCATGTGGCAGCTCTCGGAATCGATCGACGGGATGACCGAGGCCTGCCTCGGGCTCGGGCTGCCCGTCATCGGGGGCAACGTCTCGCTCTACAACGAGAGCGGCGGCCACGACATCGATCCGACGCCCGTGGTCGGTCTCTTGGGCGTCATCGACTCACTCGTCGCGCCGCCGCCCGGTTGGGGATGGCGAAAGGGCGACGAGATCGTGCTCGTCGGCACTCGCCACGCGAACTCGCACCACCGATTCCCGCTCGGCGGGACGCGCTGGGCGACTCGTCGAGGTCGTCGCGGCGGCCACGTCCCTCACTTCGACGCCGAGACGCTCGCCGCCGCGATCGATTTCGTCGCCGGCGAGATCGCGCGGATCTGCGCGGGCGAACCCAGTGACGTCACGGCCGTGCACGACGTGGGCGCCGGCGGCCTCGCGGTCGCGCTGGCCGAGATGGTCTGCGTCAGTGAACTCGGCGCGCGGATCGATGAACTCGAGGCCCACGGTGAACTGTTCAGCGAGTTCCCCGGTCGCTTCGTCATGGCGACCAACGACGTGACGTCGTTCGTGGCTCGCGCCGATGCTGCCGGTGTTTCAGTGCTGCACCTCGGCACCGTCGGTGGCACGTTCCTGCGGATCGGTTCGACGATCGAGCTCTCGGTCGCCGACCTGGTGTCGCGCCGGCGCGGCGCGCTCGAAGCGTCGCTCGCCGCGGTCGGTTAACGGGCCGATTTCAGTTCGGCGAGCACCTCGTCGGGAACCCGCAGGTCGCCGGTCCGGCCCAAGCCCAAGAGGACGTCGGTCTTGTAGGTGCCGTGATAGTCCGACCCGCCGGTGGGGATCATCCCGGCGTCCCTCGTGAGCTTGACCATGAGGGCTCGGATCCCGGCGCTCGTGCCGCCGTAGTACGCCTCGACACCCGCGAAGCCACGCTCGCGCAGCGAGGCCATCACCCGCGGCATCTCGGTTTCGATCGACGACGGGTTGATCTCGTCGACGTAGTTGACCAAAGGGTGCGCGATGGAGAACACGGTGCCCGAGCCTTTGGCGGCGTCGACGAAGTCCTCGATGGGCATGCTCGTCTTGGAGACGTACGCCGCCCCCTCGGTGCCGAGCCAATCGGTAAAGACGCGGTTCCACGTGTCCTCGTTCTGTTCGCCGATGAGCGTGGGGTGGAGTTCGATCATCGCCCGTGCGAAGTGCGGGCGGCCGATGGAGTCGACGTTGCCGGTCATCTCGGTCAGATAGGCGAGCGTCAGGTCCTCAAAGCCCTTCTCCTGGAGGACGTTCACCAGTTCGTGGTTGCGACTGTCCCGGTCGTGGCGCAGGAGGGCCAACTTCTTCTGGAGCGGATGCTCGGCGTCGAGCGGCAAGAAGTAGGCGAGCACGTGGACGTTACGCGGTTTTTTCACGCCGTCTCGCTCCCTCGGGAACTCGGTGTCGCGCAGCGAGACCTCGACGCCGGTCACCAGTTCCAGTCCGAGCTTCGAACACGCCGCCGACATTTCGGCGTGGCTCAGGGTCGTGTCGTGATCGGTCAGCGCGATCGCCGATATGCCCAGATCGTGTGCCTTTTCGGCCAGCTGCGTCGGCGTGTCCGATCCGTCGGAGAACGTGGAGTGAGTGTGAAGATCTAGCACCCCAGAAGGCTACAGAGGTCATAGGGGGGTCGGCGTCTGTGCGACAATATGGCAGTGCCTTCTGAGATGAAATTCCAAACCGAAGAGGGCGCGTGAAAGAAGCCTGCGGCGTCGTCGGGATCGTCGCTCCCGGACGCAGCGTCTCGCATCTCTGCTACGACGCGCTCTACGCCCTCCAACACCGAGGCCAAGAGTCGGCCGGGATGGCAACGTTCAACAACCACCAGATCACGGTCGTGAAGGACAACGGTCTGGTGAGTCACGTCTTCGCCGAGACCACGCTTCGCGCCCTCGCCGGTGACTTCGTCATCGGCCACACCCGCTACTCGACCTCCGGATCGGCCAATTGGACCGCGGCCCAGCCGGTCTATCGCTCGGCCGGCACCTCGGGCTTCGCCATCGCGCACAACGGCAACCTCACCAACACCACCGCGCTCGCCGAAGAGGCCGGCATCCAGTTCACCTCGATGCTGTCGGATTCGGACCTCGTCGCCGAACTGCTCGCGCGCGAAGTCGAGTCGGGCATCTCGTTGGCGAAGGCGTTGGGTGTGGTGCTCGCACGAACCGAAGGCGCGTACTCGATGGTCGTGCTCGAAGCGGGTGAGATTCACGCGGTGCGCGACCCCTACGGCTTTCGGCCGCTCTGCCTGGGCCGCTTCGGTAGCGAAGCCGAACCCGAAGGATGGATCGTCGCCTCGGAGTCACCGGCGTTGGACGTCGTCGGGGCGACGTTCGTGCGCGAGATCGCGCCCGGTGAGATGGTGACGATCTCGAATCGCGAGATCTCCTCGGTGCAGTTGCTCGACCCGGCCGAAGGCAAACAGAAACTCTGCATCTTCGAGTTCGTGTACTTCGCGCGACCCGACACCTACCTCATGGGTCACCAGGTGCACACGACACGCCGTCGGATGGGCGAACTCCTCGCCGCGCAGTCGAGCGTCGACGCCGACATCGTGATGGGCGTCCCGGACTCGGGGGTCCCGGCCGCCGAGGGCTTCGCCAAGGCGTCGGGCATTCCCTTCGGCTACGGGCTCGTCAAGAACCGCTACATCGGGCGCACCTTCATCTCCCCGGACCAGAGCCTTCGCGCGGCGACCGTTCGACGCAAGCTCAACCCGCTGCGCGAGAACATCGAGGGCCAGCGACTGATCGTGGTGGACGACTCGATCGTGCGCGGGACCACGACGCGCGAGATCGTGAAGATGTTGCGCGACGCCGGGGCGAAAGAAGTGCACCTGCGAATCTCGTCGCCACCGTTCATGAACCCCTGTTACTACGGCATCGACACGCCCACGCGCGTCGACCTGTTGGCGGCGAACAACACGATTCCCGAGATGAACGCCTTCATCGGGTCGGACTCCCTTGAATTCATCACGTTGGAGAACCTGCGCCGCGCCATCCAACTCGACGGTGAGTGCTGTGACGCCTGCCTCACCGGCTCGTACCCCGCGCCAACACCGGTCGTGTTGGGAACCGCAGGCAGCCGCTGGTGAGTCGGCTGCTCGAACAGCCCCTCAACGGCACGACCTACGAAAGTTCGGGTGTGTCGATTGAAGCGGGCGACGCGGCGGTCGAGCGGATCAAGGACATCGTCGCCAGCACGAAGCGAGCAGAAGTCCTGGGCGGCATCGGCGGCTTCGGCGGGCTGTTCGCGCTCGACACGACGAAGTACCGCGCACCGGTACTCGTCGCCTCGGCCGACGGCGTCGGCACGAAACTGGACGTCGCTCGCCAGGTCGGGCGCTACGACACGGTGGGCATCGATCTCGTGGCGATGTTGGTCGACGACCTCGCCTGCGTCGGCGCCGAGCCGCTGTTTCTCCTGGACTACGTGGCGGTCGGCAAACTCGAACCGGCTCGTCTGGAAGAACTCGTCGCCGGCATCGCCGAAGGCTGTCGCCTGGCTGGTACGGCACTGCTCGGTGGTGAAACCGCGGAGCACGCCGGGGTGATGGCACCTGATGACCTCGACGTCGCCGGCTTCGCCGTCGGGGTCGTCGAACGCGGCGAGGAGCTCGGACCGGAGCGCGTGCGCGACGGGGACGTGCTGGTCGGCTTCGCGTCACCGGGACTGCGATCGAACGGTTACTCGTTGGCTCGACGAGTGCTGGTGAACAACGTGGGCGACCTGAGTGCGCCGGCGTGGGACGGCGCGGACCACAGCCTCGGCGACGAACTGCTCGTGCCGTCGGTTATCTACGCTCCGACGGTCACGGCTCTTCGACGAGACCTTGGTGGCGCGGTGCACGCGTGCGCGCACGTCACCGGAGGTGGGATCGTCGGCAACGTCGCACGGATCCTCACGTCGAGCCTCGACGCGCTGATCGAGATGGAGAGTTTCGACACGCCACGGATCTTCTTCGAGATCCAACGCCGAGGTCGCGTGCACGCCGACGAGATGGTCCGCGTCTTCAACTGTGGTGTGGGTATGGTCGTGGCCCTCGAATCGGGCGCCGCGGACGCGGCGATATCGATCGCGCGCGCCAACGGGGTGTCGGCGATGAGGGTCGGGTCGATCAGGTCCGGCAAGGGGGAGGTGGTGCTGACATGAGTGACGCACGAGAACGAGTTCGCCAACATCTGCTCGAACACTCGGTGCGGCGCGGCGACTTCGTCTTGAAGTCCGGACGAGCCTCGACGTGGTTCATCGACTCCAAGAAGACCATCTGCGCGCCCGAGGTCATGGTGGATCTCGCCACGTTGATTCTGGAGAAGCTCCCCGACGACGCCACGGCGATCGGGGGACTGACGATGGGCGCCGACGGCGCGACCTTCATCACCGCGGGTGTCGCCGCGACCCGCGGCCGCAGCCTCAACGCGTTCAGTGTCCGAAAGGAAGTGAAGGACCACGGGGCGGGTGGGCGCATCGCCGGCGTCCTCGAGCCCGGGGACCGCGTCGTGATCACCGAAGACACCGTCACGCGCGGCACGAGTCTGCTCGAAGCCGCGCACGTCGTTCGCGACTACGGCGCCGAGGTCATCATGTTGTTCGCGGTCGTCGACCGCGGCGGCACGGTCGAGGCCATGGCGGCCGACGAGGGCATCGCGTTCGGCGCGCTCTTCACGTCCCAAGACTTGGGCTTCACCAACGAAGAGAGTTGACTACTTGGCGAGGACGGCGAGGACCCGCTCGCGCCACGCCATCCGCGGCAGGTAGTGCTCCTCCGGCGTGTGTCCGAAACGCACGACGACCGCGTCGAGCGCCGGGACGACCGAGATCATCTGTCCCTCGTAGCCGTTGGCCCAGTAGGTGCCGTAGGCGTCGCCACTGACCCACCACTGCCAGGAGTAGAGGTGTCCGCTCGACGCCTCGACGCTCAGGGGCACCTGCGCGGTCGCGGCCCACTGGCGCGAGACGAGTTGTTGACCCGCCCACTCGCCACCGCGCAGATAGAGCAGTCCGAACTTCGCGAAGTCGAGGGCGCGCGCGTGCACGAAACTCGACGCGACGAAGACGCCGCTGGTGTCGAACGTGGCGACGGCGCTGGTCATCCCAATCGGTTCGAAGAGACGACGCTCGAGGTACGAGCGATAGTCGTCGCCGTAACCAACGAGGTCGGCGACGATTCGACTGAGGATGTTCGTGGTGCCACTGGAGTAGTTGTAGAACGTGCCCGGCTCGTGAGCGAGGAGCAACGCGGCCGTGAAGGCCGCCATGTCGTCCTTGCCGTCACCCCAGAGCATCTCGATGACGTGACTGGTCTGACCGATCTCGTACTCCTCGACGAAGGCGAGTCCGTCGCGCATGGCGAGCAGATCGCGCACCTGGATCTGGTGGCGCGGATCGGTGTCGTCGCGCCACTCCGGAACCGGCGCGAGCTGATCGGGGTTGAGCCGACCTTCGTCGACCAGCGTGCCGACGATCATGTGCAACATGGACTTCGCCATCGACCACGAGAGGAGTTGACTGTCGCGGGTGATCGGCTCGGCGGGGCGGTCGAAGTAGAACTGCTCGCCGCCGTAGCGCTCGCGGAGCACCCGGCCGCCCTGCACCACGACGACGGCGTTCGTGACCGCCAGATCCTCGTGGGTGAACATCTCGTCGACGACGGCATCGAGTTCGTCCTGATGCGGCGATTCGCCTCGTGGCCACTCGCGCGTCGGCCACGCGACGTCCGGGTGTTGCGCGACGAAGCGCGGCTGCACTGCCGGGAGACTCCCCATTTTCCTCCGATTCCTCCGAGCATCCTGACACGCGCCGTGCTGTGACACCCCGCCGGTAGTTTCGGCGCATGCCGTTGCCCGAAAAATCCGAAGTCGAAGAGTACTTCTACCGTTCCACGGCGACGTCGAAACGACATCGCAACCGGGTCAGCGCCTATTTCGTGCAGCGCCTTCGAGAGTCAAACGTCGTCGCGCGCATCGAGCCACTTGGACTCGTGCCGACGTCGATCGGCGACGAGCAGTTGGCGATCCAGCGCCTCCGACGCAACCTCGTCGTCGCCGGCACGTGGCAGGCGACGCCGAGCGGCCATCATTCCCGGCTCCGCGTGGTGCCGGCGCGGGTCGTCACCACACAAAAAGTCGCCCCACAGAACTCGTGAGGAGTCCGTGGGGCGACTTGCTGGTGGTCGAGACCGGCGTCGATCCGGTGACCTCACGCTTTTCAGGCGCGCGCTCTACCGACTGAGCTACTCGACCTCCTCGTCACCCTTTCGGGTTTCGAGCGGACCTGACGGGATTTGAACCCGCGACCTCCGCCTTGACAGGGCGGCGTGCACTCCGAGCTGCACCACAGGTCCTCGGTGTTCTCAGGGTCGAGACCCCGAGACGCGAATCGTAAGTCTATATGGTGTCGGCCCCGCGCTTAGAGGTTCACCTCAGCGCCCACTCGAGTGCCCCATCTTAGGATTCGTCTGTGCGAATCCACGTCGGGAACGATCGCTCGTGAGTCTCACAATCGTGTTCTTGGTGTTGCTCGCCGGACTCATTCACGCGGTCTGGAACGCGATGGCCAAGGGTATCTCCAGCCAGTCCACCAGTTTCGCGCTGATCAACGTCGGGACCGCCGTCGTCAGCTGGACCGCGTTGCCGTTCATCGGAGTCCCGCGAGCGGCCGCGTGGCCGTTCGTTCTGGCGTCGACGGCCTGTCACCTGGGCTACCAACTGTTCTTGATGGGTTCGTATGAACGCGCGAACTTCTCGCGCGCTTATCCCATCGCGCGCGGCGTGGCTCCACTGCTGGTCTCGATCGGTGGCCTCGTCTTCGCGAGCGAACACCTCAACGCCGAAGCGATTCTCGGTGTGTTCTTCGTCGTCGTCGGGGTGATCAGTCTGGCGTACGTGCGGAACTCGTCGCGACTGGATCGAGTCGGGATCTACTGGGCGCTCGCCACCGGGGCCGCGATCGCGGTCTACACCGTGGTCGACGGACTCGGCGTTCGACGAAGCCACGACACCCTGCGGTACGCCGTCGCGCTCTTCCTCCTTCAATCCACGATATGGCTCATCGCCGTCGTTCTTCGGCGTGGTTGGCGTTGGACGGACAACCGGTCGACGATCAGGATCGGCGTCCTCGCCGGACTCATGTCGCTCGTGGCGTACACGGTCGTCCTCTACGCCCAGACGCGCGCACCGCTCGGCGTGGTCAGTGCCCTTCGCGAGACGGGGGTCGTGTGGGCCGCGGCCATCGGCGTCGTGTTCTTCAAGGAAGGCAGGGCTCGGGCGATCATGGTGCCGGCGTTGATCGTCGTCGCGGGAATTGCGCTGCTCAGTTTGGCCTAGGTGAAACGATGTTGAGGTCGTAGGCTCGGCGGCACGAAGGGGAAGGAATCTCAATGTCCGATCGAGTAGAAGTCGAAACAGTCAAAGTTGGCCAGGATGGCGGACGAGATCTCCTCGCCGATCTCTATCGACCGCCGAGTCCGAACGGCTGCGGGGTGCTGCTCATCTACGGCGGTGGATTCGTCGAAGGGGATCGTCGACAGCTCGCGGGTTACGCCATCGCGCTGGGTCGAGCCGGCTACACCTCACTCGCGTGCGAGTACCGACTCGCCGGCGAGGCGTTCTGGCCCGCCGCGATCGACGACGTCCACACGGCGTTCAACTTCTTCCACGGGGAGGCGAAATCGCTCGGACTCTCCACGTCGAAGTTGGCCGTGTCCGGCAACTCGGCCGGCGGCTGTCTTTCACTGTTGCTGGCCGGAACCAGTCCACTTCGCGTCGCGGCGGCGATCGCCTTCTACTCTCCGATGGATTTATTGGGAGATGACGCTCGTTCGAAGGGATCACCGAAGAGCATGAAGTACCTCCTCGGCGACGACGTCTCGGAGGAACGACTTCGCGTCATGAGTCCACTTAGCTACGTCCGACCGAACTTTCCACCGACGTTGCTCTTGACCGGCAATCGCGACGCCCGGGTCGACTGGAAAGAAAGTGTCACGATGTGCGAGGCGTTGAACGAGGCCGGTTCGCGATGCGAACTCCACGTCTTCGACGGGCTCGAGCACGCCTTTGACCTGGCGCAGGAGTACGGCCGACTGAGCGCGGCTCTCATGATGCGTTTCCTGGACAGTCACGTGCTCGCGTCGACTTCCAGCGGAATAATGAGCTAACGATCGCTGCGGTGTCGCGATGCGAACGACGTCAATCGTTGGAGAGCACCAAGCAGAACGGGTGACCGACCGGGTCAAGAAATACCCGGAACGTCGTCCCCGGTTGATACTCGGCCTTCGTCGCACCAACCGTCAGCGCGTGTTGCTCACCTTCGTCGAGGTCGGGGACGAGAAAGTCCATATGCAGTTGTTGGGGGACCGGTCCGTCGGGCCACGTCGGCGCCACGTAGTTCGGTACCTTCTGAAAGGCGATCGTGGGATGGTTGCCGTTATCCAACTCGATCCACTCCACCTCTTCGGGCTTGAAATCACCAAGGGGCTCGACTTCCAATCCGGTGAGTCGCGAGTAGAAACCGGCCAACGCGATGGGATCGGGGCAATCCAGTCCAACGAGTTGGTAGTGGGGTCGAACATCAGTCATGGGTGATCCTTTGTCTCGTTGGTTGGATTGTGAGGTCACTCTACCGAGCGCGTGTCACAGGCACGTGTCCGAATAGTGACGGGACTAGTGGGGCGTCAAAAACTTCTTCGTCGCCTCGGCGTACCACTTTGCTGATGGTTTCGGAGTCCGCGCGAACGTCGTGCGATCCACGGCGACGATGCCGAACTTCGGTCGGTAGCCGAAGGTCCACTCGAAGTTGTCCAGTAGGGACCACTGAAAGTAGCCCCGTACGTCGATGCCGTCAGCGATCACGTTCGATAGTCCGGCGAGGGCGCCGGTGAGGTAGCGAATCCGTTGCTCGTCGTCGTCGGTGCCGATTCCGTTCTCCGTCATGATGATGGGGACGTTCACGAATGAAGCGGCCCGACGAATCGTGTACTCCACGCTCTGGGGCCAGAAGAGATAACCCATCTCCGTTTGCTCGCCTTCGGGGTCGGTGATCCGTCCGTCCGGTCCGATGATGATCTTCGTGTAGCACTGCACGCCGAGGTAGTCGTCGTCTTCGACCGCGCGAAGGTATTCGTCCTCCATCTCGTGGCGCATGGAACTGACGAGGTCCTCACCGCCCGGGAACGCCTCGTACTCGTTCATCGAGAGCGGCATACCGATTGGATAGTGCCCGGGTAACGAACGCAGGGCGTCGCGCATCGCGACGTGACAGGCGCGCATCGCGACGTTGACCTTGGAGAATCGTTCTCAATCACTTTGTGCGGGAGGGAAGGCGCCGATGAGATAACCCATCAGCGCGACGATGTTCGGCTCGTTCACGGTACAGGCGATGCCGATCAGGTCGCCGAGCGCGTCGCCGACGACGAGGGCGTAGTGAGCCATGAGCGACGCAATCTCCGGGCATTCGAATCCGCCGAGGTCGGCCACCCAGAGCGGCAGCGTGAAGTGATGGAACGTGACGACCGGAAGGATCGCGCGGGCGTGCGCGGCCTCGAGCATGCGGCGATAGTGCGCGAGCGCCTCGGAGTCGATGACACCGCGTTGGGGTTCGACGCGCGCCCACTCGACGGAGAGCCGATACGAATTCAGTCCCAACTCGACGATGAGGTCGAGGTCCTCTTCGTATCGATGCCACGAGTCACACGCGTCACCGCACACCTCGGCACAGTGCGTACCCTCGGCTCGCTCGTAGCGCCACCAGTCGGTATTGATTCCGCCCCCTTCGGTCTGGTACGCCGACGTAGAGGTGCCCCATGAAAATCTGTCCGGGAAATGGACTTCGCGTTGTGTCATGACGAGAATCTAGATTGTTCGACCCGCACGGGGCCACCGAATCGCATCTGTGGACCACTGAATACTCGTGCGGCGATAGATAAGGTGGCCTGCGATACGTCGAGTGAGGAGGCGCAATGGACGACGCGACGCCGGAACGAAAAGTGGCCAGTCCCTCGACGGCGGCACTCCAACGCTCGGTCCTCGCGTCCATCGCCTCGGCCCCGCCAAGCGATTTCGAGCGCGCGACGCGCGGGAGGATCGCTCCCGGGACACCGCGACAGGTGACCGGCCGCTTCGGTCAAGTCCTCTGGGACCTCGACGCCTACGCCTTCTTGGACGATCCCGACACGATCGAGCCGCCGAGCACGGTGAACCCGAGTCTTTGGCGCCAGGGTCGGCTCAACAACATCGCCGGACTCTTCGAGGTGACGTCGTCGATCTTTCAGGTGCGCGGCATGGACATCTCGAACGTGACCTTCATTGCCGGCGAGACCGGGTGGATCGTGATCGACCCGCTCACCTCAGAAGAGACCGCTCGCGCGGCATTGACCGTGGTGAACGAGCGTCTGGGGGAGCGGCCCGTGCGCGCCGTGATCTACACCCACAGCCACACCGACCACTTCGGTGGGGTCCATGGCGTCGTGAGCGACGACGACGTCGCCAGTGGTCGCGTGGCCGTCATCGCCCCCGAGGGATTCCTCGACGCGGCGATCAGCGAGAACGTACTCGCCGGCACCGTCATGATCCGTCGCGCCATGTACATGTACGGCGTGCTCCTCCCGAAGGACGCGCAGGGTCACGTGGACACGGGCCTCGGCAAGGGGATGCCCGGGTTGCCGAGCGTCGCGCTCGTGGCGCCCACGCACGAGGTCACCGCCACCGGCGAGGAGCTGACCATTGACGGCGTGCGGCTCGTCTTCCAGATCACGCCCGGCACCGAGGCGCCCGCGGAGATGAACATCTTCGTTCCCGACGAGCGGGCCTTGTGCATGGCCGAGAACTGCACCGCGAATCAGCACAACGTCTACACCCTTCGCGGCGCGCAGGTTCGCGATGCTTTGATGTGGAGCAAGTACATCGACGAGTCCCTCGAGCTCTACGCCGAACGGTGTGACGTCCTCTTCGCGAGCCATCACTGGCCCCGGTGGGGACGGGTCGACCTCTCGGAGTACTTGGCGAGCCAACGTGACGCCTACCGCTACGTGCACGACCAGACCCTGCGACTGGCGAACCATGGTTGGACAATGGACGAAATCGCCGAAGAGCTCGTCTTGCCCGAAGGACTCGGTGACGAGTTCTTCAATCGTGGCTACTACGGCACGATTTCGCACAACGCCAAAGCCGTGTACCAGCGCTACCTCGGCTGGTTCGACGGCAATCCGGCACACCTCAATCCGCACCCGCCGGTCGAAGCGGCAAAGCGCTACGTGGACTTCATGGGCGGGGTGGACGCCGTGCTCGCCCGGGCGCACGCGTCCTTTTCTGCAGGAGACTATCGATGGGTCGCCGAAGTCGTCAATCACGTCGTCTTCGCCGAACCGGAGAACGAATCGGCGCGACTCTTGCAAGCCGACGCGCTCGAACAACTCGGATTCCAGAGTGAGTCGGGACCCTGGCGGGACTTCTATCTCAGTGGCGCGATGGAACTGCGATCGAACGGCACCGTCTTGAAGGGGCTGGCGGGCAACGCGCTGGGGTCCGGAATCGTGAGCTCGATGACCCCGGAACTACTGCTGGACCTCATCGGGGTCCGCCTCAACGGTCCTCGATCGGCGGGCCTCGAGATCGAGGTCGATCTGGTGGTCGCCGATCGGGGTGACGAACGCTGGAGTTTCGGCATCCGAAACGGCGTCCTGCACGCTCGTCGTAACGCTCGCAGCGACGCGCCGATCGGCATCATCACCTCGGTCGCCGCGTTCGCGGTCTTGGCGACGGGGTCCGATGGTTTCGACGAGTTGATCGCTCGCGAGGACTTCGAGGTCACTGGCAACGTAACCGCGCTTCGTGAGCTCGTCGACCAATTGGACGAGTTCGAGTTCGGTTTCGAGATCGTCTTACCCTGAGTCGTCCCGTTCGAACGTCGGTACAATGAGTTGAAAATCCAGAGAAAGCGGTTCCCCATGACCTCGAACCTTCGTGCCGAGACAGTTCACTTCGATTCCTACGACGGTAAATCCGTCGAGGCGTACGTCGCCTTGACGGAGTCCGACGACAAGGTCGGGGGCGTCGTGCTCATTCACCACATGCCGGGCTACGACGAGGCGTCCAAGGAGATGGTCAGGAAGTTTGCCGCGAACGGCTACGACTCGGTCTGCGTCAACTTGTACCACCGCCAGGCGCCGGACGTGAGTTCCGACGACGCGGCCGCGGCCGTCCGAGCGCTCGGCGGAGTGACCGACGAACAACTGGTCGGCGACGTCAGAGCGGCCGCGGCGTACCTGCGCGCGTTGCCGAATTCGAATCAGAAGGTCGGCGTCATCGGCTTCTGCTCCGGGGGACGACAGTCGGTACTCGCGGCGTGCAGTCTCGACCTGGACGCGGCCGTGGACTGTTACGGTGCCTTCGTCGTCGAGAGTCGGCCCGAGAGCACGATGACGTCGCTCGTGGATATTCTGCCCGATCTCTCGTGTCCGCTCCTCGGGCTCTTCGGACTCGAGGACGAATACCCGTCGCCCGATCAGACCGAGACCCTGCGACAGTTGCTGACAAAAGGGGGAAAGGAGTTCACGTTCCACGAGTACGAGGGCGCCGGACACGGCTTCTTCGCCGTCGATCGACCGTCCTATCGACCCGAGGTGGCGACCGAAGCATGGGGCGAGATCTGGAAGTTCTACGCTCAGCACCTCTCGGGAAAGAAGTAGGTCGTCATGTGTACGTACGAGACCGAACGTATTGCACTCACGGGTAGCGCCAAGGGCGCTGAGGGCTGGTTTCGAGCGACCGACGCCACGATCTATTTCGACCACCCGGTGCACTTCGGCGCCGGCCACGCGCTGATGGTTGACGTCATCAATCCCGCGCTCGGCGCGTCGTCGAGGGTTGGCCTGGAGTTGAACGCCGAATCGGCGCGCGCATTGGCGCTCGCGATTCTGCGTTCCCTCGACGGTATTCCCGCGGGCCTGCTCGAGAGCTAGAGGTCGTCAGCACTCTGAGACGTCTGTTGCGTCAACATTGAGAAAAACCTGCCACAACGCCCGGCACGAGCTGCGACGCCGCCGAAGCGACGGGCCCACTGGTCACTGGTTCTTGTGGGTGTGCGGCCGTAAATACGTCAACGGAGCGAAGACCGTCACGTCGAGTCGATTTCCTCTCCGCGCTCGCTGACGAGTAAATTCCTCACGGGGGTAAACGTGGCCCACGACCGACGACGGGGAATTGCCGACCAGCTGCGACGCAGCACGCGTGGTCCGGCGCCGGCCGATCAGAGACGAGCCGAGGTCCAGCGCTGGGTCGACGCCGGCATCGTGAGCTCTGCGCAAGGCGACGAGATTCTCGCCTTGGCGTCGAGCGAATCCTGTGAAGCACGCGACGTGCGCCGCGGCGACGGGAGTCGATCGGGACTGTCGCCGTTCGTCGAACTGGCGTCGTACGTTCTCATTGTCGCCGTGGGCCTGAGCTCCGTGCTCTTCCTCGACCACTACTGGAGTGGACTCAGCCGCGCGGGCCACGTGAGCGTGGCGTTGATGGTCACGGCCGCGGGAATTCTCGGTGGGTACGTGGTCGCGCAAATCGGCGACGCCGGCGCGCGGCGCCTCAGTGGCTTTCTTCGACTGGTCGGTACCGCCGGGGCCGCGATGGTGACAGGCGTCGCAGTCGGTCCGGTCGCCGAGCATCACCGCGGCCTGGCGTTGCTCTGCGTCGGTGGCGTCATATTGGCGCTCAGCGCGGCACTCTGGCGAAACTTGGACCGGCCGCTTCAGTTTCTGAGCACTCTTCTCGGGCTGGCCCTCGCTCTTGGTGGTGTGGGAACGGTCGCTCGACTCCACGCGACGTCGACGGAGGTGGCCCTGTTGGTCTGGCTATTCGCGGCCGCCGTGGTGCTGATGAGTCTGCAGATTCTGCGCCCGGCGCGCACGGCCTTGGTGGTGGGCGTACTCGGCGGCTTCGTCGGGGCGTTCGCACTCTCGTTTCCGAATCATCTGGGTGGCGTGCTCTTAGGGCTCCTCTCCACGCTGAGCGCGGTCGCGGTCGGTTGGGCCCTCGAGCGTCCGCCGCTGGTCGTTATCGGCACGATCGGCTTTTTCATGTTCGACTTTCGGATCTTCACGGTGTACCTGCGCAGTACCAACGCCGCCCTGGGTGCCTTTGTTCTCGGTCTCGTGTTGGTGTTTCTCGGATTGTGGTGCGCGTGGCGCTCCGCGACAACCGAGCGAGCCGTGTCCACGCCGCGCCTAGAGATACACGCCGACGCCCAGTGGTACGAACCCTGGTAACGCCGTCGACGATGCGGCGTGACGAGCCGAGCCGTACTCGCCGCTACGTTCTCTACATAAAGTAGAGAGTCTGCGCCGACGCGGTTTCGCGGTTGCGTTGGAATACTTCCGTCAACCAAAGACAAATATTGTGAACCATTCGAGTGATATATCAACGCGATCGAAAGGTGTTACGGGTTGTTGACGTTGTTTGTTACGGGTTGGTGACGACTTCACATGCTTAGTTGTGCGAAAAGCGAGTGACCTCACAGAAGATTCACAAAGTCATGCGCGATACTTTGAGAGGTTCGCTCCCACACTCTGTGGCTGTGTCGAAAGGGCAAAGTTATGACTAAGTCAAGTCGCGTCATTCGCGTGGCGGCTTCGGTGGCCGTGTGCGCAGCACTCGCTCTCGGAACCGCCGGAGTAGCACTCGCGGGACAGGGATCGCATTCGCACGATCATTCCAGTTTCAAATCACATGACAGCGGTCAGCAGTGGAACGGCGCTAGTGGCACCGTGACCGGGTTCACCACCACGTCGATCACCTTGAAGGATCGTCACGGCACCTCGGCCACCTACACCACCACGGGCACGACCACCTACTCCGAAGGCAAGACCGCCGGCGCTTACGCCGACCTCGCCAA
>Ga0182015_10000677_pt1 | contig 48133 bp, 47 predicted proteins | sample 712P3MmetaG_FD_120478 | JGI IMG/M metagenome (GOLD analysis project Ga0182015, IMG submission 120478) | Permafrost microbial communities from Stordalen Mire, Sweden - 712P3M metaG | ecosystem: Environmental > Terrestrial > Soil > Wetlands > Permafrost | place: Sweden: Stordalen | collected...
GCCACGCGCCTGGGGTCTGGGAGGGCACATGGAGTCATCGACTGCGACCGCTTTGCCGGTTCAAACCACGGCCCTCACGGGGGAAGCCCCAAGGACTCCGCTGGCGGAGATTGTGGATGCGCTGCGGCGCGTAACGGCGCTACAGGGGCTTGCGGACAGCGAGCTGGAATGGCTGGCGACGCATGGGGAGGAGGTTGCCTATCCAGCGGGGACGCCGATTTTTCGCGAGGGGGATCCCGCAACCAAGATGTGGTTTATCTTGCGGGGCGAGGCGCATGTGCGCCGGTCGCAGGGTGGTTTGCCGTTGTTTGTAGGGCGCGCCGGGCAGATTACGGGACTGCTTCCCTTCTCGCGGATGAAGACGCATGGCGGGCAGGGATTCGCGGCATCGGATTTGTGGGGAGTGCAGATCGACCGCGAGGTTTTCCCGGAGATGCTCGAGGCGATTCCTTCGATGAGTCAGCGGTGCGTGTCGATTTTGCTGGATCGGGTGCGGGAGATGACGCGCCTCGAGCAGCAGACGGAGAAGCTGAACGCGCTGGGCAAGCTGGCGGGTAATTTGGCGCACGAACTGAACAATCCGGCTTCGGCGGCGCAACGGGCGGCATCGGGATTGATCGAAGAGCTGCAGACCTACGGGCACCAGAAGTTTCTGCTTGGCAGTTTGTGCCTGGACGACGCGCATCTGGAGCGGATCCGCGCATGGCGCGATCGCATGGAGGAGCAGGCGCAGGCACGGCCGGCGAACTCAGTGACCCAGGCGCACCGTGAAGATCATCTGCAGCGATGGCTGCGGGAGCATGGAGTGGAGAGCAGCTGGCAGATCGTGCCGGACCTTGCGGAGCTGGGAATCACGAGGGAAAATCTCGACGAGCTGGCGGAGCTGCTGGGGAACGATCATCTGGAGGTTGTGCTTTCACAGTTTGCGTCGTCGGCGCGGACGGAGCGCATGGCGCAGGCGATGGTGGACTCGACGAAGCGGATTTTCGACCTGATTGGCGCAGTGAAGGATTATTCGTGGATGGATCAGGCGCCGATTCAGGAGGTCGACATTCGACAGTCACTGGAGACAACGCTGACGATGTTGCAGTCGCGGCTGGAAAAGGTGAAGACCGAGCGGAGGTATGCGGCGGATCTGCCGCGCATCTCGGCGTACGCGAGCGAACTGAATCAGGTGTGGATGGCGCTGCTGGAAAACGCGCTGGATGCGATGCAGGATGTGGGGAGGCTGACGCTGAGCGTGCACCTTTCTGGCGAGTTTCTGGTGACGGAGATCTGGGACAACGGGCCGGGGATTCCGGAAGAGCTTCAGGCCCGGATCTTCGAGCCGTTCTTCTCGACGAAGGCTCCCGGGAGCGGGCTGGGGCTCGGCCTCGATACAGCGCAGCGCATTGTGCGACAGCATCGGGGGTACATTCACGTTCAATCGAAGCCGGGGGAGACGTGTTTCCAGGTCCGGCTGCCGATTGAGCCGTTGCAGGCGTACTAGAATTCAGGCGGAGCGGCGGATGCCGAGCCAGGCGACGGCGGTGTCGGACCAGCGGTGGTCGGAATTTGGCCAGCTACTCCGATCCCCACGGAAGGTCATGGGCACGCGTGTTCGTGTGAAGCCGCGCCGTGCCGCAAAATCGAATGCTGCCTGCGGCAAGCCATCGATCAGCAGGGCGCATTTCTGCCCGTCGGCGGACCAGACAATGGACAGAGACGATTCCCGGTTGGGCGCAGAAGCGCTGGCCGCTTCGTAAACGGGGACGACGTCGAGGATCAGATTGTCGGAGGTGAGGTCGACGGCATAAAAATACCCCGCCTCGCCGTCGTCGTCGAAAAATGCACTGTAGGGGCCGCACGGCGAATCATTGACGACGAAGACATTTCTGCCTGGTTGAAAAGACTGCTGTGCCATGGGGGATCTGGCTCCAGTCCTGACAGTTCTTAATTTACAGCGAGTTCATATTCATGAGGAATTCTGCGTTGTTCCGCACTTTTTCGAGGCGGCTCACGAGGAGTTCCATAGCTTCCACTGGAGAGAGCGGGTTCAATACCTTGCGCAGCACCCAGGTGCGAGCCAGCTCGTCTTTTGGGATGAGCAATTCCTCTTTACGGGTGCCTGACCGCTGGATGTCGATGGCGGGGAAGACGCGCTTGTCGACAAGCTTGCGGTCGAGAATGATTTCCATATTGCCGGTGCCCTTGAACTCTTCGAAGATGACTTCGTCCATGCGCGAGCCGGTATCGACCAGGGCGGTGGCGATGATGGTCAGCGAGCCGCCCTCTTCGATATTGCGGGCCGCGCCGAAGAAGCGCTTGGGCCGCTGCAGGGCGTTGGAGTCGACGCCGCCCGAGAGGACTTTGCCGGAGGGCGGAACGATGGTGTTGTAGGCGCGCGCCAGACGCGTGATGGAGTCGAGCAGGATCACGACATCGCGTTTGTGCTCGACGAGGCGCTTGGCCTTTTCGATGACCATTTCGGCGACCTGCACGTGGCGAGCGGCCGGCTCATCGAAGGTGGAGCTGATGACTTCGCCTTTGACGGAGCGCTGCATGTCGGTGACTTCTTCCGGGCGCTCGTCGATGAGGAGGACGATGAGAACGACTTCGGGGTGATTCGTGGTGACGGAGTTGGCGATGGACTGCAGCAGCATGGTTTTGCCGGTGCGGGGCGGAGCGACGATGAGGCCGCGCTGGCCTTTGCCAATGGGGGTTAGGAGATCCATGACGCGGCCGCTGATGTTTTCGCGGACGGTCTCCATCTTGACGCGCTCCTGGGGATAGAGCGGCGTCAGATTGTCGAAGAGGATCTTGTTGCGCGTTTCTTCGGGGGATTCGAAGTTGATGGCTTCGATCTTGACGAGCGCGAAATATTTTTCGCCTTCGTGCGGCGGGCGGACATTGCCGCTGATGGTATCGCCGGTCTTGAGGTCGAACTTGCGAATCTGCGAGGGGGAAACGTAGATGTCGTCGGGACCGGGGAGGTAGTTGTAATCCGGGGAGCGAAGGAAGCCGTAGCCGTCGGGGAGGATTTCGAGGACGCCCTCGGCAAAAATGTGGCCTTCTTTTTCGCTTTGGGCCTGGAGAATTTTGAAGATCAGGTCCTGCTTACGGAGTCCGCTGGAGCCAGGGATTTCAAGGGTGCGCGCGATGCGGCTAAGTTCAGTAATATTTTTTTCTTTGAGTTCTGCGATGGTCATGAATCACCTGAGGTGAGCTTTCAAGGAGGGTATTTAAATCAGGAAGGAAGTTCGGGGCGGTGCGGAGTGCTGAACCGATTTTAACCGGAATTGCCTGTAACTGAGAAACACGGGGCTGGAACGGAACCGGGGCAGGGGGAGGCCGCGCGCCGTGCTCAGGCTGCGCGGCGCTGCGGATGCTGCGAAATGGTAAGCGGTTCGTGACGGGAAGCCAGCGTTGCCGCCGATGGGCTCGAAACCCGGAAGCGGACGAGGACGTCGTTCATGGTGTCCTGGAGCCGCGTATTGGGCTTATGCAGCTTGCGGGTCGCCTTGGAGGCGAGCTGGCAAAGCTGGTAACGATTGCTGACATGAGTGAGTGCACCAAAAATCAATTCAGAACGCATGGTAGTGTGTCTCCTTGCTTTTGACTAAGATGTCCGACCGCTTTCGATCACAGAAAACTGCTGAACCAACGACAGCCCAAGGCAGCTAAGGAAGAAGGATTCCCGGAAGGCCACAAAAATTAGACGCGCGAACCGGAGATTTCGATCAACCTTTTTCCTCCAAAAAAGCCGTTGCAGTGCGGCGTCGACTGGAACCCACGGCCCCTGCCGCCGCAGGCGAGACAGAGCATTACTCCCCGGGGAGCGTGCTTCTCTTCTGCGTGACCGGATTGACGAATCAGGACGGCGAAAGCCCGACGGTCAAAATCGACAGACTTGAAAATAACCTCAGGTGGGGCGTGGGTCAACCTTTTTTTTCATACGCGGGTGCCGGTGGTTACCGAAAATGGAAACACGGCCGTAACCTATTGACTATCAGGTTATTGGAGGGCCTTTGGGGTAATCAAAGTAGATACCGGGGTCTTCTCCCACTTCCAAAATCCATATAGACGGCGGGAGGGCCTAAGCAGCGGAATATTAGCTCGCTAAATCCTTTGATAACAGCTATTTGGATAGAGGACTTGTTTGGCCTCCGAACCCGATTTAATCGATTTAGCGGGGCAAAGGTTACTCGTAGCGCAATGCTTCGATGGGATCGAGATTGGCAGCCCGGATGGCCGGGATCATGCCGCTGATGAGGCCAACAACAGCCAGAATGGCGGTCGCGATGACGACAGTGGTCGGAGATATCAACAGGCGGATATCGGCGTTTTCCGCGTGTGCGGCCATCGCGCTATAGAAAGTGATGCGCCCAACAGCGAGGGAGACGGTATACGCAAGAGCAATGCCCAGGACACCTCCTGCTGCCGCAATCACGAGCGCCTCGGAGAGGAATTGGAAGAGGATGTGGCGGCGGCGGGCACCGAGCGCCTTTTCGATGCCAATCTCTTTGGTGCGCTGCTGGACCGCGACCAGCATGATGTTCATGAGCCCGATTCCAGCGATGCCGAGGGTGAGTGCGCCGATGAAGAGCAGGAGCGCTTCGAGCGCAATGGTGATGATCTGGAATTGCTTGAGCTGGTGCATCAGGTTGGCGACGAAGATGGCGTTGTGGTCTGAAGGCAGGAAGTTGTGCATTGCGGCCAGGGTGTTCCGGACGGCTTGTTCGACGACCTGATTATCGCCGTGGTAGGTGAGCCAGATCCCACCGAGGTATTTCAGGTCGCCGAAGTCCTGGAAAGTGTTGAGGGGGATGTAGACCTGGCGGTTGACGTCGTCGTCGCCTTCCTGCATTTTGGGTTCGAGGACGCCGATGACGGTGAATCCGATGCCATTGAGGCGGATGCGCTGGCCGATGGGGTAGCGGCCGCCGAAGAGCTTGGTCTTGGCCTCGGAGCCGATGACGGCGACGTGGGCGCGGTCCTCGTCATCCTGGTCGGTGTAGAAGCGACCCTGGTCGATGTCAAGCTTAAGGACATTGGCGATTTCGGCGCGATAGCCGTTGATCCACCACGAGTACAGATGCTCATCGCTGGCGACGTTGACCTGCTTGAACATCCCGGGCGATATGTGGACGACGCCGGGGACGGTAGCCCAGAGGCGATCGACGTCGTCCTGGGTGAGGCGCACCTGGACGCCGGCTTTCGTGCCGCCAACCTGCTCGGACGTACGGCCGGGAAAGACGCCGATGAGGTAAGTGCCCCATTGCGCGAAGATGCTCTGAATGGCCTGGCCGAAGCCGGCGCCGTAAGCGAGAAGCAGGACTACTGTGGCGATGCCCCACGCCATGCCGACGACGGTGATGAAGGTGCGGCGGCGGTTGTAGACCATCGCCTCCCAGGCTTGCCCCCAGATGTCACGGATCATGGCTTGCTCCTGTGCATGCTCCTATTCGCGCCGCAGCGCTTCGACCGGCTCCATTTTGGCGGCCTGCGCTGCCGGATAGAGTCCTGAGACGATACCGCAAACGGCGAGGGCCACAAAGGCCAGCGCAGCCGACCACGCTTGCAGATGAGGCGGATCGAAGCCCTGCATATTTTGCCCGGCGAGGCGCTGCAACACCCACATGAAAAACGCCGAGCCTCCGATTCCGATCAGGCCGCTGATGCCGGTCAGCGTCAGTCCTTCGAGAAAAAACTGGACCAGGATGCTGCGGTGAGTGGCGCCTAGGGCTTTGCGGAGGCCGATTTCCGGAGTACGTTCGGTGACGGATACCAGCATGATGTTGACGATGCCGACCGCGCCGAGTGCGAGTGTAACGAGGCCGACCCCACCGAGGAAAATGTCCATAGCGTCGAAGATTTTGCCGACCATCTGCTGAGACTGGACCGAGTCCCACTCGGTGAAGGCCTCAGCGTCGTCGGGACTGAAGCCGTGGCGGCGGGCGATGATTTCGTGGACCTCGCGCACGGCAGACGCATGTTCAGTGGCGACCACGGGCTGATACTGGATCGAGCTCACCGTATTCTGCGGATTGGTCCCCCAGTTCAAAGCGAACATGTCGAGCATGACGGAGAGCGGGATGTAGACCTGCTGGCTGCGGTCGTCGTTATCGCCGTGGCCGACGTGGTCCGCAACTCCGATCACGGTGAAGCGTGTCCCGTTGAGCGTGACCCATTCGCCCAGCGCAGGATGGCCGGGAAACAGGAGCTGCGCGCTTTTTTGCCCCAGCACAATGACGAGGTTCTTGTCGGTGATATCGCTCTGGCGGAGGAAGTGGCCCTGCGCGATGGGGATGTAGCGGATGGCCGCGTAATTGGGTTCGACCCCAAGCACCTGGCCGCCCGCGGTTTCGTAGAAGCTCTGCTGCTTGATGTCGCTGCGATTGACGATCGCGGTTGCATCGCGGACGTCGGGCGCCTGACTGCGAATGGCCTGGACGTCGGAAAAGGTCAGGTAATAGGGGCGCATGCTGGTGTGCTGGCCGGGCACGGCGGGGATATTCCCGTTCCACATCATGATGACGTCGTTGCCGAGTTCGGCGAACTCGCGCTTCTGGCCGGAGCGGAAGCCTTCGCCGACAGAAATGAGCAGCAGCATCGAGCCAACGCCCCAGGCGATACCGAACATGGTGAGGAACGAGCGGAGCTTGTTGGCGCGGATAGCCAGGAAAACCTGCCCGAAGGTGTCGCCGAGGCTCTGCATAGGCTGCTTTCAGATACGAGGATGGAGGGTTTTGGGTTCCGTGCCGGCGCGTTGACGGATAGACGGCCGCTGGCGGTAGATTGGGATCGAAAATGTGGTGGATTTGAGGAAATTGTTGAAGAGGGCTGAGTGGTGGCTGGTTAGGTCCTGGCGGAATGCGACGAGGGCCGGCGGCCCAGCGGGGCTGGTCCGGCGACTTCCCTGTTCCTCGAGCGCCCGCTACTTCGTGGGAACGAGCGCCGCCTGCACCTGCTCCACGCCGGGCTCGGATTGCTTCAGGTACTCGCTGACGCGCTTGCGCTCGTCGGGTGCGAGAGCGGGAATGAGAGCGATCATGCGACGCATCGTGGTCGCCACGTCGTCCACCAAGTTCATCACGCGAATGGCTTCACCGGATAGGGGCATAGACCTTAGTTGACCTCTGCTAGCCATTTTCGGCTATTGGGGGGTTCCGGTAAAGCTGATGGCCGGGCGGGTGCGGGGGGAGGGCCCGCGGTGAGAAGACGCGGGGATGAATTATTTGGACGCGGCACGGAATTTACGAGATGTCGTTTCGGAGTGCGAGCGGAAATTCCTGGCGATTTCGGACAAAGAGGCAGGCCGTTCGCCCGGGCCGGAGCAGTGGTCACGGAAACAGATTCTCGGGCACCTGATCGATTCGGCGACGAACAATCATCAGCGGTTCATTCGCATGCAGCTCGCGGGGGAGCTGAAGTTTCCCGGTTATGAACAGAACGAGTGGGTGCGGCTGAATCACTACGCGGCGCGGCTCTGGAAAGAACTGGTCGTTCTTTGGGCTGCTTACAACCGGCATCTGGCGGAAGTGATCGAGCGCATTGCTCCGGAGACGCTGGGGCATGTGTGGGACAAGACCGGGGATCAGGGCGACACGCGGTACGATCTGGAATTTGTGGCGACGGATTATGTGGCGCATCTGCGGCATCACGTGGAGCAGATTGAACGCGGCTGACTCGATTTCCCGAGTCAGCTACTTTGCGATTTTCATTTCCGCAAGAAAGCCTTTGACGTGGGCTGGCTCGGACTCGCCGAGGTAGATCTTCACGTAGTCGAGATAATTGCGGGCGTACTGCAGGATCTCCTCACGGTCGTCGGAGGTAAGGTCGCGTCGGATTTTCCCGGGGACGCCGGCGACGAGCGAGCGGGGCGGGACGACCATGCCTTCGGGGATGACCGCGCCGGCGGCGATGATCGATCCTTCGCCGATGATGGCGCCGTTGAGGATGGTCGAGCCGATGCCGATGAGGCAAACGTCCTCGACGACGCAGCCGTGCACGGTGGCGTTGTGGCCGATGGTGACCCAGTCGCCGACGATGACCGGATACTTGTAGCGCATGCCGTGGAGGACGGCGCAGTCCTGAACATTGGAGTGAGCGCCGATGCGGATCGAGTTGACATCGCCGCGGACGACGGCGTTCATCCAGATGCTGGCGTGCTCGCCGAGGACGACATCGCCGATGACCTGCGCGGAGAGGTCGACGTAGCAGGTGGCGGGGATGGTCGGGGATTGGCCCTGGTAGGTGCGGATCATGGAGATAGTTTAGTCTGCTGCATTATGACTCTTGAGGGTGGGATGAAGACAAGACAATTTGCTGTGGTTTTCGAGCATACGGAATCGGGCTGGAGCGGATACGCGCCGGATCTTCCCGGCTTGGGTGTTGCTGGAGAGACCTTCGAGGAGACCGAGCAGCTGATGCGCGAGGGGATAGAGTTCCATATCGAAGGCTTGCGGGCAGACGGCGAGCCAGTGCCCGAACCGACGACGCGCGTGAGCGAGATTCCTATTCCCGCCTGAATCCGCCTGTGGTTGTTTCGGGCTCGCGTGAGTTGCGATGGAGCTCATCTGCCCCCCGCTGATTTATCCTCAAAAGAATCATGCAGAATGACGAAATTCCTCCGCTCAGTGGGTGGAGCGAGGCGGAGCTGGACCAGGCGTTTGCCGCTGTGGCGCTGGAGGTCGAAGATTCTGCGGCAGCGTTGCGATCACCCGAGCAGTTTCGCCTGCAGTGGCTGGGCCGCAAGCAGGGGCGGCTGAAGGCGATCAGCGATTCGTGGCTGAAGTCCGCGCCGGCTGATGCCAGGAAGGCCATTGGGCAGCGCTTCAACACTCTGAAGGCGGAGATCGAGCGGCGGCTCGAGCTGGCGGATTCGGCGTCGCCGCATGATGCACTCGATGCCGAAGCCGTCGACATCACCCTTCCTGGAACGCAGCGTAAGCTGGGTGCGGAGCACCCGCTGATCCGCACCTGGAATGAGATTGTCTCGGTGTTTCAGCGGATGGGGTATTCGGTGGGTGCAGGCCCGGAGGTGGAGACCGACTACTACAACTTTGAGTCGCTGAATTTTCCGCCGGGGCATCCGGCGCGCGATACGCAGGACACTCTGGTGATTGCCGGGCAGGAGCGCAAGCCGCTGCGCGATCGGCTGCTCATGCGGACGCACACCTCGCCCGTGCAGATTCGCACCATGGAGCAACAACCGCCGCCGGTGCGGATCGTGATTCCCGGCAAGGTGCACCGCAACGACGCGGCCGACGCCACGCACTATCCAATCTTTCATCAGGTGGAGGGGCTGTGCGTTGATGCGAACATCACGTTCGGCGATCTGAAGGGGACGCTCGACTTCGCGATGAAGGCGTTCTTCGGGTCGAGCGTGAGGACGCGGTTTTTCCCTTCCTTCTTTCCGTTCACGGAGCCGAGCGCCGATGTGCAGATCAGCTGTCCATTCTGTGGCGGCTCGGGATGCCGGAAGTGCAAGCAGTCGGGGTGGATTGAGCTGCTGGGGTGCGGGATGGTGGATCCGGCGGTGTTTGGGCTCGTGCAGGGAAAGCAGCCGGGGTACGACCCGAAGAAGGTGAGCGGGTTTGCGTTCGGAATGGGCATCGATCGCATCGCGATGATGAAGTATGGGATTGGGGATATCGGGCTTCTTTATTCAGGCGATTTGCGCTTCCTGGAGCAGTTCGTGTGAAAATCCTCTCCAACTGGATTCGCGAATACGTTCCGGGAATCACCGCCTCTGACCGCGTGCTCGCAGACGATCTAACCCTGCGGGGGATTGCTGTCGAAGGCGTCTTCGACCTGGGCGCGCACGGGTCGGTGTTTGAGATGGACATCACGACCAATCGCGTCGATGCGATGAACCATTACGGCATCGCGCGGGAGGCGGCTACGATTTACGGGCTGGAGTTGAAGCCTCTCAAAGCGAGCTTGCCCACAGCGAGGCCCGGGGCCAGGGCGTTTTCGGTTCTTATTGAAGAGCCGAAGCTGTGCGGCCGGTTCACGGCGCGCGTGCTGCGCGATGTGAAGATTGCACCGTCGTCGGGCGTGGTTGCGGAACGGTTTCGCCTGCTCGAGCAGAAGCCGATCTACAACGCTGTCGATGCGAGCAACTACGTGCTGCTCGGCATGGGGCAGCCTACTCATGCTTTCGATCTGGACAAGATCGAGGGCGGGATCGTGGTGCGGCGCGCGCGGAAGGGTGAGAAGCTGCGGACGCTCGATGGCGTGGAGCGCGTGCTAGATGCAGACGATCTGGTGGTCGCCGATGAGAAGAAGCCCCTGGGCATCGCGGGCGTGATGGGCGGATGGGACACGATGATCGCGCCGGAGACGAAGAACGTTCTGGTGGAGGCGGCGTGGTTCGATCCGGCAACGGTGCGGCGTTCTTCGAAGCGGCACCTGCTGCATACCGACGCTTCGCATCGCTTTGAGCGCGGCACCGATTTCAACGCGCCTCCTGTGGCTTCGGCGCTGGTGAGCCGGATCATTCTTGAGGCGGGGGATAAAAAAGAAAACGAAGCCGGCGCTTTTATAGACGGCGAGCTGGTGGATGTGGTGATCCCCGAAGCGATCGCACGCACGGCAAACCGCGGCGCGATCAGCTTCATTATGGGGGAAGTAAGAAGAATGCTGGGGCCGACCGAGGATGCCGAAGGGATCACATCGGCTGCTGCGGAAGGAATCCTCACGGGCCTCGGTTGTGGCCTGGCCACCAACGGTCCAGAACAGTGGAGCGTGACGCTGCCGAGCTGGCGGCTTGATCTGGAGCGGGAGATCGATCTGGTCGAGGAGATTGCCCGGGTCTACGGCTACAACCGCTTTCGCAACACGCTACCGGCATTTAAGGGAACCGTCGTCGAGCTGCCCTGGGCTGAGAAGGAAGCCGCGGTGCGGCGGACGCTGCTGGCGCTGGGATGGAACGAGGCAGTGTTGTCGAGCTTCTGCGGCGCGGAGGATGCTGCGCGCTTTGCGCGCGAACCGCGTTCGGCGGTTGCGATTGGAAATCCGTTAAGTGAAGAAGCGGGGATGCTGCGGCCTTCGCTGCTCCCGGGCGTTCTGGACATGCTGGCGCTGAACATCAGCCGCGATGTGGAGGGCGCTGCGCTGTTCGAAATGGGTACGGTTTTCAGTGGAGGCCCGGAGCGGGTGGACGAGCGGCCGTCGGTAGCGATTGGGGCAACGGGGAGCGCTTTCGTCAAAGATGAAGTGGGTTTCTACGACCTCAAGGGAGCGGTTGAGAAGTTGCTGGACAAATTTGCGGCGCGGTCGGTCTATTTCGATCGCTTCCCTGCCGCGTCGGGGCTGATGCCGGCCTGGCTGCATCCCGGGCGCGGCGCGCGGGCTGTACTCGACGGGGCGACGATGGGATGGTTCGGCCAGCTGCATCCCGCGGAGGCGGAGCGACGCAAGCTGAAGCAGACGGTGTGGATTGGCGAGCTGTGGCTGGATCGGCTGTATAAACAGGCGCTGCGGCAACCGGTGGTGGAGGAGCTGTCGCGGTATCAGCCGGTACGGCGCGATTTTTCTGTGACCCTGCCGGACGGCGTGCTGTACGCAAAAGTGGCCGCCGCGCTCGAGGGCCTCGCGATTCCGGAGCTGCGCAGCTTCGAGTCGAAGGAAGTGCTGCGCGATCCGAAGGGAAAGCTGGTTCCCGCCGGGCACTACTCGCTGCTGCTGCGGGTGGTATTCCAATCGCACGAGCGGACGCTGCGCGAGGAAGAAGTGCAGGGATGGTCGCAGCAGGTGATTGCGGCGCTCGAAGCCGAGGGCGGCAAGCTGCGAGGCTGACGCCTGACGGAGCAGAAGCACCTTCAAGCGCAGCGCGGAAAAGTCAGAAACGAATCAGGCGGCGAATCAGAGGACTTGAGCGAGGGCCGGATAAAGGCCGGCGTGGCTGGTCTGATAGAGAGCCAGCAGGCGCTGGCGCATCAGGTAGTAAGAGGAAGCGGCTTCATGCAGGTGGAACGGGATGAGATTGGCGGAGCGGCGCACAACGAAGTGAAAGGTCAGCGCAATCTCGACGCGGCGGACGGCGTGGTAAAGTCGAAGTGCGTCGCGGCGCATGCGTTCCGTGACAATGACGCCTTCATCGAAGTTCCATTGCTGCGCATGGACTGCGAGAAGCAGCATAAGCTTCGCATTTTCGCGCATGCGGCGCAGGCCTTCGCGGCCGCCGAGCATGAGCCACATCTCAGCAGGCTCAAGAGAAATCTGTCCTTCTCGGGGTTCAAGATAGTCGCGAGCTACGGAAGTTATGCGCTCGAACTCGATGCTTTTTAGCTGGGACACTAAGTCCTGCCAGCTGCGCCTATCGATCCGAAGGGCCGACACCTGGCTCCGAATCGCGACTGCGAGGAGGCAACCTACGACAACGCCCAGGAGGAGGTAAGCCAACACAACCGTGGCCTTTCTTATAGGGAGCTTCGAGACTCCCCGAGTCCGGAGCGACGAACCGACTAATGTCGAGCGTCAAATCTTTGGAGATCGTACGCGACCCGCCGGTGGAGTGCAAGGATATATTGCTGCAAATCCGAAGAAATCGGTTGGCGCTCGGGCTCCTGCCGCCAAAGTTGTACAAGGAGCCAGCAGTATGCCGCGGTATTAGTCAGGTAGCGGACTTGCTCAAGCTGAGTATAGAGGTACTGGGTACCGAAGAAGCTCTCGAACGCGGTCTTGATGACCATGATGGCGCTCCATGCGGTGAGCGTCTGACCGACTGCCATAACGTGGTTGCGCCAGCCGAGACCGAGGCGATTGGCGGTGAGGCTCATAACAACAAATAACTCGCAGATTACCAGGCTGGTAAACAGGTTACCGCGGATCTCCCAGACCCGCCGAACGCTCTGGCCGGGGGGAGAAACCCACCATGCGAAGAGAGCGGCCACGGCGACACATGTGAAACCGATAGCCAGAAAGTAACCGCGGGCGTCGCGAACCCAGCTTCCGGTGGGGCGGAGCACGATGCAGGCGATCTCAACTACCACACCGAGCTGAAGGGCAAAATCGACCCAGCTACCAATCGTGTAGACCCGGGTGTACCAGTATGTAGAACCATGGAGATACATCTGGAAGAGCAGGACGGTCCGCGCCGCCATGAAAGCGAACCAGCAGGTGAGCACGGGAAATTGGCGCCAACGGCCGCGCCAGAACAGGACAAAGAGCAGCGCGAGGTACAGGAACCAGCCTTCCGCCCAAAAAAGTCTGTCCAGTCCGGCGAAGTGCATGCGTCTGCCTCAGATACAGGATACGGCACGCCACGAACTTCCGCCCTGAAGGCGGGAGTCCGTGGGGACCGGCGAGGCAGACTTATCGCTGGAGGCTACAGGCCGAGAGAGGCGACAACCGCAACAAACACAGATGAGACAACGACAGCCTGACCGCCGCCGTTGCCTGGAGGAGGTGGGGGGTCGTTGCCGCCGGGATCGCCAGCGAACAGCGGAGAGGCAGAGAAGGCTAGCACTCCAGACAACAGCGCGACTCGAAGGGTCTTGGTCATGGGGTTATTCCTTTTGGGCGCAGGTTGCGCGACCTGAGGCTAACCCGAAGAGCGGTGGATTACGGGCCAGATATTTACGACCTTGGTACGCTGAAAAAGAGTACGAAGGTGGAGTGAGATAGGGCTGGATATAACTACTTGGATGCCAGCATTAAGGTTACTTAAGTCGCCATCCTATGCTACCAACGGGCCATGAGTAGCATCAAAACGGATTGTACAGACATGTCTACCAGACCCGGCAGCTTCTGACCGGGGCCATGGGCTGACCGGCCTTACAGCCGAAGGCGTGAGCGAACTCCGGCATGTTGACGACGACGCCACGCACACGCAGCGCGTCGGGGGAGTGCGGATCGGTCTGAACATACTTGCGAACGATTTCCGGGCGCTGATTGGTGCACCAGTTCTGGGCAAATCCGATGAAGAGCTGTTGCTGAGGCGTGTACGTGGACTCGGCTTTTTCCTCCGGTGTGGTTGCTGACGGCTGTCCGGCAAGGGCGGCGCGGGCCATGAGAGCCATGAAGGCGAGACGCACGCCGCCGTTGTCGGCGACATTCTCGCCGAGCGTGAGCCGGCCATTGACCTTGAGATCGTCTACGGCGGTGAACTGGCTGTACTCGTCGACAATGCAGTCGGTCTTCTCTACGAATTTCTTTTTGTCTTCGGGCGTCCACCAGTCGTGGAGGTTGCCCTGAGCGTCGAACTGGGCTCCCTCGTCGTCGAAGCCGTGGGTCAGCTCGTGTCCAACGACAGCGCCGATGTGACCGTAGTTGATGGCGTCGGTTGCGTTTTTATCGTAGAAGGCGGGCTGGAGAATGCCCGCGGGGAAGTTGATGTCGTTCATGGAGGGGTTGTAGTAAGCATTCACCGTGGGTGGGGTCATCCCCCATTCCTGGCGATTGACGGGCTTGCCGATTTTGTTGAGCTGGTAGTCGAGCTCGAAAGCGCGGGAGCGAGCGGCGTTGCCGAAGTCATCGCCAGGGACAATGTCGAGCTTCGAATAGTCGCGCCACCTATCCGGATAACCGATCTTGTCAGCGACGGCGTGGAGCTTCTCTTTGGCTTTCACCTTTGTGTCGGGGCTCATCCAGTCGATTTCATCGATGTCTTTGCCCATGGCGTTCTCGATGTCGTGGACCATGCGCACAGTGGCGGCCTTCATATCCGGAGTGAAGTACTGCGCGACGTAAAGCTGGCCGAGGGCTTCGCCGAGGGAGACGTCGGTAGCTTCAACGCAACGCTTCCAGCGCGCCTCCTGCTGCGGGGTTCCTTCCAGCTTGCGTCCGAAGAAGTCAAAGTTTTCATCGTCGAAGGCATGGGGAAGGCGCATGGCAAAGGAGTCGGCGAGGTGGACGCGCAGGTAGGCCCTGATGGTGGCGAGATCGGTACCGGTAATGGTCTTGCTGAGCGCGGGAAAGAAATCAGGAGAGATGACGTTCAGTTCCTGCACAACGGGCGAGCCAATGAGCTGGGAATATTTCCGCGCATCGATGGCAGGGACGGTCGCGGCAAAACCGGTGAGCGACATCATGTGGTATATCTTCGCGGGGTCGCGCCGCTCGACCGCGCCCTGGGAAGCTTTGGAGAGCTCGGTTTCCAGATCCATGATCTTCTGTGCTTCGGACTGCGCCGCATCAGGTGAATCGCCGAGCAACTTTAGAACATTCGCCAGATGGGCGACATACTGTTTGCGGGTCTCGACGCTCTTATCGTCGGTGCGCAGGTAGTAGTCCTTCTCGGGAAGGCCAAGTCCACTCTGATCGACGTAGGCAATCTCGCGGGTGGCGTCTTTGAAATCCTGCATTGAACCGTAATCGAGAAAGACGCCCGTGCCCAGGCGGTTGAGGTGGGCGATGAGGGCGGGGGAGGTCCTGCGTAGACTGGAGCGCGGCAATGCGATCCAGTTCCGGCTGGATGGGCGCGAGGCCGCGCTTCTCGATCGCATCGGTGTCCATACAGCTGGCGTCATAGTCGCCGATCTTCCGTTCGTTGGAGCCAGGAGCGGCGTGGGCGGCGGCGGGCTTCTCGACGATTTCGCGGAGGGCGTGATTGTTGAACTCGATAAGATTCTCGAACTGATCGAATTCCGGCAAGTCGGCGGGAATGGGATGCAGTTTCGCAAAGTTGCCGCAGGCGAACTGGTAGAAGTCGACGCACGGATCGGCGGAGGTATCCATGGCCGCAGTGTCGAAGCCGGGGATGGGATTGAATTGCTGAGCGTCGCCGGCTGGGGCCGCGGTTTGCGCGGAGCAGGTGAGAGTGACGCGCAGCAGACAACCCGCAGCGGTCAACAAGGGGTTTCGCATGGATCTCCTCCAGAAAGCAAACAACGATGATAGCCGACGGAAAGGCCTGGAGTTCAGGCGGGGGGTGGCACGATTTGTGGTCAGCAGAATCGCGATGAAACGACGGAGGGGGATCGCGGGCTGTCCGACTCAGGGGCGCGGCAGGTCGCTGGGCGAAGATTCGCGGGGCGCCTCGGACGGCTCGCGCGTTGCTACCACCGGACCGAGGGCGGCCGAGGACGGCAGGCGCATCGCGGGGCCCGGTTCCGCATCGATTGCCGGATTGAAGACGGCGGCAAGCGGATCAGAATGGAAGCGGCCATCGCTGAAGTACGCGACGATCAGCGTTCCGGCGACATACGGATGCAGCACCGCGTAGCCGTCGACGCGATGATAGCGGCTGAGGACGACGCCATCTTCTCCATCCTGACAGGGGCGAAGGTGGGTGGGCGGGGCCGCGTCGGCGCGTGCTGATGCAAAGGCGAAAATGGCGCATGCGAAAACCAGCAGGATTTTCAGGGCGCTACGCATGGGATTCTGTGTTCTCAGTCACCTGATGTGAGTCGAGCAGAATGAAATGGGGCCCAGGCGGATATCCGATCATGAGCCGCCCTTTCGCAAAGTGTTGCTGCCTTCGACACCCTCTTTCGGCCTTCGGTGCAGGCCGAATCCTCGTTTCAATTCTGTGAGATGCGGTTTACTCTGCTGATACGGATGACTGAAGAGAGCCATTTCGCGCCAGGGCAGACGCTGCTGATCGATGCAGATGACACTCTGTGGGAGAACAACATCTATTTTGAGCGCGCGATTGCGGCCTTCATCTCGTATCTCGACCACAAGGAATACACACGGGAGCAGGTGCGGGAGAGATTGAACGAAGTGGAGCGCGAGAACGTGCGCCGGCACGGTTATGGGCTCGTGAGCTTCCGGCGCGCGCTGGTGACGTGCTTTGAGGGGCTCAGCACCGGCCCGATCACACCCGCGAAGCACGAGCGCATCATGAGTTTCGCGCAGTCGATCGCCGATCAGGAGATGGAGCTGCTGGAGGGGGTCGCGGAAACGCTGCCCGTGCTGGCCTCGCGGCATCGGCTGATCCTGATGACGAAGGGCAATCCAGTGGAGCAGGCGGATAAGCTGGCGCGTTCGGGCCTGAGCACGCATTTCACGGCGGTCGAGGTGCCGCGGGAGAAGGATCCCGACGCGTACCGCGAGGTGTGCGGGAAGTACGAGCTGACGCCGCACACGACGTGGATGATTGGGAACAGCCCGAAGTCGGATATTAACCCCGCGCTGGCCTGCGGGCTGCATGCAGTGTTTATTCATCACCCACACACCTGGGTGCTCGAACATGAGGTGCTGGATGAGGCGCCCGCAGGGCAGCATTTGCTTGAGGTGGAGAATTTTGGGGAATTGCTGAAGTACTTCTGACCCGTTCTAATGGTTGTTAGAATAAGGGCGGGAGAGTCGCGATGGTTAAGCTCAAAATCACAACGATCGGCAGTTCGGCCGGGATCGTCCTTCCGAAGGACGTGCTGTCGCGTTTGCGCGTTGCTAAGGGTGACACCGTCTTCCTCACCGAATCGCCAGACGGGTTTCGCATCACCTCGTACGATCCGGAATTCGAGGAACAGATGACGCATGCGCGGAAGTTTATGCGCCAGCGGCGTGACGCTTTGCGCGAGCTTGCAAAGTGAATCCTCCGGAGATTCGCTGGATCTCCGCGACCGCGGTATCGGCCATCCATGATGCGCAACTCGCGGAACATGGCGGGGCGACCGGATTGCGGGATGAGTCACTCCTCTTGTCTGCTCTAGCGCGTCCGCGAAATATTGCGACCTATGGCACACCGGACTTGGCCGACCTTGCCGCGGCGTATGCGGTTGGCATCGCGCGCAACCACGCATTTGTCGATGGAAATAAGCGCACGGCGATCATCGTCGCAGCCGGCGCCTTTCTGCCGATGAACGGCTATGAGATAACAGCCACGAACGAAGAGGTGGTCACAGTTATGCTTGCCGTTGCCGACGGATCGATTTCTGAACAAAACTTGGCCGCCTGGTTTCGTGAATGGATGCGTCCGGTCGGCGGGTAGCGCGGCACAATTGAGCTATCTAGCTCATTTGCTGTGATCTGAAGGATTATCACCTTTACACAAGCTTCCCCCAATGGGAGGATGGCGGTCATGAGTTTGGACACTTGGCTGCTCATTTTCAACGCTATCGTGACATTTGCCCTAGCTGCCTGGGGAGGTCACTTGGCCTCCGATAATCGTTGGCAAAAGAGCGGCTTCTGGGCTCTCGGCTTCATGGGTGTTGCTCTCGTTGTCGTGTCGGGCATACGCAGTGACCGGGATAGGAGCAGGCAGAATGCAGAGCAGACCGCAGGTACCCAAGGCACAGCCAACTCCCTCCAGCATATTTCGCAAGTAGTCGATCACGTCCAATCGAAACTTGACGACCTCAGCCGGCAACCGCCTTCTCTCTCTCGGCAGGCACAGGTACACCAGGTCAGGCGGCAGCTAAATGCCGCGCTGAACCCCTCAGGGAATCCGCTCTTGGAGAAATCTCAAAACATGCGGGATTCGCTCTGCGGGTTGGGTCAGCAGTGGATCGACGAAACAACGAACCGAGAACGAATGATTGAGTTTTCTTCGATGGGGCATGCTGATAACGCCGCACGACAACGGCATTTCTTTATGGGGCAGATTAACGCGGCATACACGAAAAGATATCTTCAGGAGTATGCGCATGATGCCGACAATTTGCGTATTCAACTAATTAACCAAGTACCTGGCGTCGAGGAGCCGGGGCTCGATTATCTGAATCCCGGCGAGTTTAAGACGGATAGCGGGGAGCCCTTCATTACATCGAACGAAATGAGTGAATATTGCGCGGATCTCACAAAACTCGTGTCGGCATTTCAGACAAAGCTCCTTATGCAGCCTCACCAGTGAATTCTTTGTACTCCAGAGCACCGCACTAGACCGCTGCAGTTTGTAGCGCGAGTTCCTCCAGTAGCGCCCGGACTTCGACCAGAACCTCGTCGGGCTTGGTCGCCGTTAGCGGGAAGCGCAGGATTCCCTGAGGCGTGAACTGGGCTCCGCGCTTCGCGTTTTTGGCGACGAGCTTCATCAGGCGGCCGGGATCGACCGAGGCGGTCTCGGTGAAGCGGATATGCAGCTGGTCGCGTTTGCGATCGACCTGGGCTACGCCGATCTTTTCGCATTCGATGCGGAGGCGCGCGGCCTGGAGCAGATGGGAGACGCTCGAGGGCAGAGGGCCGTAACGGTCTTCGAGTTCGGAGCGAACTTCTTCGAGGGCTCGGTCGCTGTCGACTCCGGCAATGCGCTTGTACATGCGCAGGCGCTGGTTCTCCTCGGAAATGTAACTTTCATCGATACGTAATGCGATGCCGAGCGAAAGCTGAACCGCGGGACGCTCGACGCGCTCCTCGCCTTTGAGCCGGCTGACCGCTTCTTCGAGCATGGAGGTGTACATTTCGAAGCCGACAGCTTCGATGTGGCCGCTTTGCTCGCCGCCGAGGAGATTGCCCGCGCCGCGGAGTTCGAGGTCGAGAGCGGCGATCTTGAAGCCTGCACCGAGATCGGAGAATTCCTTGAGCGCGGCGAGACGGCGGCGGGCCACTTCGGTCAGCTCCTGTTCGGGCGGTATTAGGAGATATGCGTATGCACGGCGATTGGAGCGGCCGACGCGGCCGCGCAGCTGATAGAGCTCAGACAGGCCGTGACGGTCGGCTCTGTTGACGATCATGGTGTTGGCGAGCGGGATGTCGAGCCCGTTTTCGATGATGGTGGTCGCGACGAGAACATCGTACTCGTGATTCATGAACGCGAGCATGACTCTCTCGAGCTCGGTCTCGTTCATCTGCCCGTGGCCGACGATGACCCGCGCCGTGGGGACCAGCTCCTGAATCTTCGAAGCGATTTCGTAGATAGTCTCGACGCGGTTGTGGACGAAGTAAATCTGGCCGGCGCGCTCAAGTTCCACTTCGATGGCGGAACGGATCAGCTTCTCGTCGAACTTGGCGACAACGGTCTGGATGGCCATGCGATCGCGAGGCGGCGTTTCGATAACGCTCATGTCGCGCAGGCCGACGAGCGACATATGCAGCGTGCGCGGGATAGGCGTTGCCGACATGGCGAGGACGTCGATTTCGCGGCGCATCTGCTTGAGGCGTTCTTTGTGGCGAACACCGAAGCGCTGCTCTTCGTCAACGACGAGGAGGCCAAGATCGTTGAACTTGATGTCCTTCGAGAGCAGGCGGTGGGTGCCGATGAGGATGTCGACGCGGCCGTTCTCGACTTGCTCGAGGATCAACTTCTGCTCCTTCGGAGTGCGGAAGCGGGAGATCATTTCGACGGTGATGGGAAATTGGCGGAAGCGGCTCTTGAAGGTCTCGAAGTGCTGGAAGCTGAGGATGGTGGTGGGGGTGAGGACGGCAACCTGGCGTCCGTCCTGCACAACTTTGAAGGCGGCGCGCATGGCGACTTCGGTTTTGCCGTAGCCGACGTCGCCGACGAGCAGACGATCCATTGGCAGAATCGATTCCATGTCGCGCTTGATGTCGGCGATGGCGGAGATCTGATCGTCGGTCTCGGTGAAGTCGAAGGCGTCTTCAAACTCACGCTGAAATTCGTTGTCGGGCGGGAAGGCGTGGCCGCTGGCGGCTTTGCGCTGAGCGTAGAGCTTCAGGAGCTCGTCGGCCATGTCCTCCATGGCCTTGCGCACGCGAGCTTTTGTTTTGGCCCATTGTTGGGAGCCGAGGCGGTTGAGCACGGGCGCGGGGCCGGCTTCGGTGGAGCGGTATTTCTGGATCAGGTCGAGGCGCGTGAGAGGAACATAGAGACGCGCACCCTCGGCGAATTCGAGGATCATGAACTCGAGGGAGATGCCGTCCTGCTCGATTTCGCGCAGGCCCTGGTAGCGGGCGATGCCATGCTCAACATGGACGACATAATCGCCGACGGCCAGGTCGCGGAAATCGGAGACGAAGGCGGCGGTTTTGGATTTCCTGGGCGCGGGGCGCGCGGTCACGTCCGCTTCGTCGAAGAAATCCTGCGCGCCGAAGAGGACGAGGCGCGCGTCGGGCAGGCTGACGCCGGTGGCAAGCGCGGTGCGAAGGATGACGGGCGTGCGCATGTCGCCAGCGAGGTAGCTGGATTCGTCGTAGATGTTCTCGCTGCCGGCGTGCTGGATGCGACTGCCGAGGCGGTAAGGGAGTTCGTATTCGCGCAACAGGTTGGCGAGGCGCTCGACCTCGCCCTGATTGGGCGCGACCAGCAGCGTGCGGACTTCCTGCGTCATCAGGGTGCGAATCTGCTCGATGAGGGCGGGGATCGAGCCGTGGAAGCGCAGCGTAGGGCGCGAGGTAAATTCGATTTCGCCGAGGGTCTGGTCTTCATCGAGGATGTCAACGACGCCGAGCTGGTCAATGTCGAGGCCGGGGTGCGACGCGAGTTTCGCCTGCAGGATTTCCGGGCGCAGGTAGATGTCTTCCGGCGTAATAAGCGAGCCGATGCTGGAGCGCTCGTGGCGCTGCTCGACCTTGCTCCACCAGCGGTCGATCTGGTTGCGGATCATGGCCGGTTCTTCCACGAATAATGACGAGCGCGGGAATAGATCGAGGAGGGTGCTGCTTGCGCCGGTGACTCCGGCGAAGAATTCCCAGCCAGGGAAGACGCTGACGCCACCGGCGGCAATGGCTTGCTCGACCAGCTCGGGATCGTCGGAAGATTCGAGGCGTTCGCCGCTGAGGCGTGTGTGTACTGCGGCGAGGAGTCGTTCAGTGACAGGCGTTTCGGTGAGAGGTAAGAGGCGGGCTTCGTCGAGCGGGGCGGCGGAGCGCTGCGTGTCGGGGTCGAATTTGCGGATGGACTCGATCTCGTCGCCGAAGAACTCAAAGCGGACGGGGCGGTCGGCTTCGGGCGAGTAGATGTCGAGGATGCCACCGCGGCGCGTGAACTGGCCGGGCATTTCGACGATGTCCGCGCGCGCATAGCCGATGCTGGTGAGGTGTGCGAGCAGAGTTTCGACGTCGACCTCCTCGCCGCGGTGGAGAATCTGCGCGAGTCCGGCATAGAAGGGCGCGGGAAAAAGCTTCATGGCGGCGGCTTCGACGGGGGCGACCACGACGGAGGCTTCGCCGGTAGCGATTTTCCAGAGGGTCTTGGCGCGCTGCTCCTGAATGTCGGGGTGGGGAGAGAGATTTTCGAAGGGCAGGACGTCATGCGCGGGCAGACGCAGGACGCGGTCGGCGGGGATGGCTCCGGTGAGGTCGCATCCGGCGCGGAGGGCGAGGTGCATGGCGTCGGCGGCCTTGTTGTCGGCAACGACGACGACGGTTGGAACCTGCGCGGCGCGCGCAAAGAGGGGAATGTAGAGGGCGCGGGCGGTAGAGGTAAGTCCGGAGACACGACGACGTCCACGGGCAAGCGCCAGGTGCCTTCTTGCCTTCTCAAATGAAGGAGAACGCTCTAGGTCCGCCAACAACTCGCGGACAAAGGGGAGGATCATGCAGGTTGTAGTTTAGCAGTGTGGGGAGATGTAAAATAAGCAGTGGAGAGTGGTGAGGCAGATGACAGGAGACGGAGTTTCATTTCGCGAGAGGGGTACAGCGTGGGCCTTTGACAGTAAGTATGTCGAGAAGGGGGAGTCCAGCGGAAAAGGGCCGAGTTTCAAGCCCTCGAAGCCGGCAAACATCTCGCGACCGCAAAACGTGAAGATGCCGCCTCTTCCAAGGTCGAATAAGGGTTAAGGAACAACTTCCATGCCCTCGAGCGTTGAGGCGCTGGGAATTCTCCTGCTGTTATTGCCCGGGTTCAGTTGCGCTTTTCTGGTGCAGCGAATCGCCGTCCGAGCGAAACAGACGGAGCTGGATAAGATTATTGAAGCGTTGCTGCTGAGTTTTGTCCTTTATCTGATTACACTTCCCTTCTTCGGATACTCGCTGCCGGTCAGTTGGACCGCCACGCGCGACGATACTTTTGCGAGTTACATCATTCGCTTTCACTGGAAGCATCTGTTCGCTCTGGCGGGGGCGCGGTGGCGCTAGCACTGCTCTATGGAGCGAATATCAATCACGACTGGCTCCTAATGATTCTGCGCAAGTGCAATGTGACAGAACGAACGGCTAGGAGCTCGATCTGGAACGATACATTTCAAGATGTTAAGAACACCTACGTCCTGGTCGGGCTTAAGGATGGAAGAGGTGTTCTGGGGTTTCTCAGGTACTATTCGGACGACTGGGAAGACGCATCGCTGTTTCTTGAGGACGCCGTGTGGGTAGATGAGGATGGGGAGAAACTGTCGATCGACGGGCCGGGAATATTGCTCACCAAAGAGGCCGGTATTGCTTTCGTTTCCTTTCTGAATCCGGAACAGCCAGATATCGAAAGCGCGCGTAGAGTATGAGCCGCACCAGTGCTGAATGAGCGCGCTTCGCCCCAGGAATTGGCCTAAAATCGAGGAATGTCGTATACGTCGGCGCTCGACAGTCTTCATGCGCGGGTAGGAGAGCTGCACACGCCGCCGGGCCAGCCGCGACGGAAATTCAGACTCGAAGAAATGCGCCTCCTGGTCGAGGCGCTGGGCCATCCGGAGCGGCGATTTCGCTCGGTTCTGATCGCGGGCACGAACGGCAAGGGATCGACGGCGGCGACGCTTGCGGCGATTCTGAAGAGCGCCGGGTATCGATGTGGGCTCTACACCTCGCCGCACCTGGTACGCGTGAACGAGCGCATCCGCATCGATGGAGAACCGATCAGCGATGGCGATTTTGCGCGGCATTATTTTCGCGTGGACGACTGCGCGCGCAGACTCGTAACCGATGGGACCCTGCCCGCGCATCCAAGCTTTTTCGAGGCGCTGACCGCAGTCGCCTTTGAGGCGTTTGCCGATACGCGGGTCGACCTGGCGGTGCTGGAAGTGGGCATGGGCGGTCGGCTGGACGCGACGAACGTCGTGGAGCCGCTGCTTTCGGTGATCACCGACATTTCGCTCGACCACACTGAGTGGCTGGGTGAGACGATTCCGCTCATTGCGCGCGAGAAGGCGGGAATCCTGCGGCCAGGAGGCGTGCTGGTCACGTTGCCGCAGCATCCGGAGGCGAACCAGACGATTGGAGAGGTGGCGGCAGAGCTGGATGTGCGCGGAGTAAACGCGGCGGAGTACACCCCCAGCGTTCAGCGTTCAGCGCTCAACGTCTCGGAAGACCCGCTGCGGAATCGGTATGCGCTGACGGTGATGGGGGAGACCATCGAAGTGGATTCGCCGCTGGGGGGAGAGCACCAGCGGCGCAATATTGCTCTGGCGATTGCCGCGGCGGTGGAATTATGTAGCAGCCATGGTTACAGAATAACGCCGGCGCAGATTGCGGAGGGGATTCGGCATACGGAGTGGCCGGGGCGGCTGGAGCGGGTGCGGGTTCCGGGCAAAGCCGATATGCTGCTGGATGTGGCGCACAATCCTGCCGGAGCGTGGGCGCTGCGGGCGGCTGTGTCTTCGTTTGAAAATGCCGAATCGACTAGCGGCAAGCGCGTGCTGATTTTTGGATGCATGAAGGACAAGGCGTACGCGGAGATGGCGCAGATTCTGTTCCCGCTGTTCGATCTGGTCGTGGCGACGCCGGTGGAATCTCCACGATCGGCCAGCGCGAACGATATTGTGCAGGCTGCGGAGAAGACGGGCGTGCGCGCGATCACAGCGAGAGATGGGCACGAAGCATTGGAGACGGCGTGGGCTGAGACTCCGCAGGATGGACTGATCGTGGTTGCTGGATCGGTGTATCTGGTGGGCGAGGTAGGGCCGCTGCTGAAGCGCGTTGCGGTGGAAGTGCGATGAATGCGCTGGGGCCGCGACCGGATCCGCTGCCGCTGAGCGAGCGACTGATGAGCTACTGCGTGCGTGCTCCCGTGTTTTTTCTGGCGACGGCGTTTTTCGGGAGCCTTGCACTCGCGGTTTCGCTGTTCGAGAAGAACGGGTGTTGGCAGCATCGGATTGCGAAGGCATGGGCGCGGGCCGGAGTCATGGCCAGTGGTGCGAAGGTCACGATTCTGCATGGGGAGCGACTCAAGGCGCGGCCTGCCGTTTATGTCGCGAATCACCTGTCGTACATGGATACACCGGTGATTTTCAGCTCGCTGCCGTTTCAGTTTCGTATCGTGGCGCGCAGCGGACTTTTCAAGCTGCCCTTCATCGGCTGGTGGTTGCGCAGGTCTGGACAGGTATCGGTGGACGTGGGGAATCCGAGGGCGTCGATTGCGAGCCTGGTGAGCGCGGTACGTACGCTAAAGAGCGGTATGCCGCTGTTTATTTTTCCGGAAGGCGGCCGCACTGAGACGGGACATCTGGCGAAATTCCTGAACGGGCCGGCGTTCATGGCGATTCGCGCGCAGGTTCCGCTGGTACCGATGGCGCTGATCGGTACGCATGAGCTGTTGCCGATTCACTCCAGTCAGGTCCATCCTGTACCGGTGACTCTTGTGGTGGGCGAGCCCATGGAAACGCAAGGCAAGACGACCAGGCAGGTGGACGAGGTGACCGCCCGACTGGAGGAAGAGATCGCCACGCTGTATTATGAGCACTCCTGGCGGAAAAAGCCTGCGCGGGATGAGTTGCAGGAGCAAAATGGAATCGATGGCCACACCGAGACGCCAGCGGCAGGCGCGTCGGGGACAGCGGGAGTTGCGGGCGCTGGGGACCTGGAAGCGGTATCGATTTCTCGGGATCTGGAAGAACTGACCGAGGAGGCGCGGAGATCATGAAAGCACCACGCATTGCCATTCCGGAACCTAACCTGGCGGACAGTGACTACAGCGCCCGCTCGTGGCCACAATATGCGCGAGCAGTGGAGTTCGCCGGCGGCGAGCCGGTCAAGGTCGCTCTGCGCGACTCGCCCGCGAAGGTCGCGCAGCTGGTGGCTTCGTGCGAGGGCGTGCTGCTCCCGGGCAGTCCGGCGGATGTGAACCCGCAGAAGTATGGCGAAGAGGCGGAGCCGGATTGCGCGGCGGCGGATGCGGCGCGGGAAGCGGTTGATGAGCTGCTGCTGCAGGACGCTTCGAATTTGTACAAACCGCTGCTCGGGATTTGCTATGGGTTTCAGTCGCTCAATGTGTGGCGGGGCGGAACGCTGGTGCAACATCTGCGGACGAACATCAATCACACGGCTGGGCGAATGACAGTGGAGGCTCACGCGATTGAGGTGGAAGCGCGGTCGCGGCTACGGCGGATTCTCGGCCTGGGAACCAAGATGACGCTGATGGTGAACAGCAGCCACCACCAGTCCGTGGCGGTACTGGGCGATGGGCTGGTGCGCGCGGCGTGGTCGCCGGAGGACGGGGTGGTCGAGGCGGCGGAGGGTCATGGCGATCAGTTCCTGATGGGTGTGCAGTGGCATCCGGAACGCGTTCTCGAGGAGAGCAAGGCGTCGCAGTCCCTGTTCCAGTCCTTTGTCGACGCGGCAGCGGCGTGGGAGCCGCGGATGATCAGCGAGTCGGTCGCGGATTAAGAGGCAGGGCGCGGAACCTCGTTAGCCAGGCGACCCGTTGACGCGTAATTTCAAATGAAAAGTGCGGATGAGAATCGATTCAGCCTCGATGTGGACGGGCTGGGCCCACGTCCCGTCGAGCAATTTGAAATGTATCTGGCGTTGCTGATGAAGTGGAATGCGCGGATGAATCTGACGGCTGTGCGCAAGCCGGAGGAGATCGTCCGAAGGCATTTCGTCGAGTCCATCTTTGCGGCGCAACAAATTCCCAAAAAAGTAAAGACGCTGCTCGATTTTGGATCGGGCGCCGGCTTTCCTGGGATTCCGATTGCCATTTGCCAGCCGCAGATCGGCGTGACGTTGGCCGAATCGCAGGGGAAAAAGGCGGCGTTTCTGCGTGAGGCCATGCGGACGCTCGGTTTGAAAGCCGAGGTGTGGGCCGGACGTGTGGAAGAGATGGCTGCGGAACGGGTGTTCGACGCGGTCACGCTGCGCGCCGTGGATCGGATGGCAAGAGCGGGTAAGACGGCGACGGAGCGGCTGGCGGTCGGTGGATGGATCGCGGTCTTTGCGACTTTGAAAACAGAGGCCGCGGTTGAGAAGCTGAAAGGGATTCAGTGGGAGGCGGCGGTGGCGATTCCCGGGTCGGAGCAGGAAATTCTAAAGGCGGGGCGCAGGACATAACGTTCAGTTAGGCGCTCAGTTGGGTGATGGGGGGTCGGCGGAATCGACGACGACGATTTCGACCGGACCTTTTTCGGATTTCAACTCGAGACCGAGTTGTTCTTTGAGCGCGGTGAAGAGGGAGGGACCGTCGGCTTCGGGGTCGACGGGGAGCTTCGATCCACCCTCGGCCACTGTGGCGGACATGTTTTGCGGCTGCCAGTGCATCGTCCAGTCGAATTTGCCGGTGAGGCCGGTTTTGTCCACGACGAGGCGGCCGTCGATTTCCGGGCGATTGGCAAGCGTGTTGATGAGGCCGTCGAGCGAAGCTTCGGTCGCGGTCATCTCCGCCTTATGCGAATCGGAATGCACCGAGATCCCCTGGTGACGTTGTGCCGCTGGGGGGTCGGCTGGAGCTGGGGCGGCGTGCTGATCGGACCGATTGGCGGAGGCCGGATTTGCCGACGCGCTGTCTGCCGGCGCCGGCGGATCGGGCGGGGAAGGTTGCAACTTTGCGCCTCCTTTAGCGACGACCAGGTCGAAGAGCGGCAGAGTTTTCGTCTCGATGTGGACCTTGAGCTGGAAGCGGTCGGCAAGCAACGCCTGCAGCATCAATTGGAGCTGACGACTGCGATCGTCGCGGGGCAGCTTCTGCATCTGGGAGTAGTCGTTGTCGTCGATTTTGGCGTTGACGTCCCAGCGGCTGTCGAGCAGCGGGTCGGGGCCCCCGGTGAGCTGCGCATCGGATGCGGCGCCGTACGCGACGCGGATGATGCGGCGGAGAGTAAGGTTCTGAATGCGATAGCTGGAGTCGTTCCACCAGATTTGTTCACGATGGGAGTTGCCGACGTCACGATTGTTGGGCTTGACCGTCGCGACCTCGAAAAAGGGCACGGATTCCCCGTCCTTTGGCCGGGTGATCTGAGCGTGGAGCGTTACGCCAGCGAGGAGCGCGGCGAAGAGAACAACGATGGCGCGCCAGCGTAGTCGGAGCGGGGAGCGTGAGCGGTCCGGATAGAGGGTGACGGTCATCGAAGAAGTCAGCGCGTGGTCAGATTACAAGACGCGCGCAAGCGGCAGATGCTCAGAGCTGGCCGGGCCCTCCCGCATTCGTGTGGAAACAAGGCATACAAAGCCCAGCCTTATACTGTGTCCAGAGTCGAGACCCGGATTGCGAATGCGGCGGGGCACAGGTTCCACGTCGGCTGACGGATTCATCCTTACTGGAGGTTGACCGCATGCGTCGCGTTTGGCAAATTGGGCTGGGTTGGCTGTGTGTTTTGGCGGTTGCGCAGTGGAGCACCGGCTGCAGCACCAACACTAAACCGGGAGATAAGCCGGATTTTTCGATAGCTGCGAACGCAGCTAGCCTCACCCTGACCGCGGGTGGCGCGGCGCAGGCGGTCTCGCTTTCCGCGACGGCACTCAATGAATTCACGGGTACGGTTCAGGTCGCAGTAAGCGGACTGCCGTCGGGCGTGACCGCGACTCCGGCCACGCTAACCCTGACGCCGGGAACGCCGCAGTCAGTGAGTTTTGCGGCGGCCGCATCAGCTGTGGCGGGAATCGCCACGGTGCAATTCGTAGGGACCGCGGCCGGCCTCAGTCACACGGCGTCGCTGACGCTCACGGTCAACCCGGCGGTGGTCGCGGGGCCAGTAGTCGACGTGACAACGTATCACTACGATGTGGGGCGGACGGGTCTCAATCCCAATGAGACCCTGTTGACCACGAGCAACGTCACTTCATCGAAATTCGGCTTGCTGCGGGTATTGCCGGTGGATGGCAGGGTGGACGCGCAGCCCCTGTACCTCTCCAATCTGGTGGCGGGCGGGCAGCAGCGCAATGTCGTATATGCGGTGACGGAGAACGACAGCATTTATGCATTTGACGCGGATACCGGCACCCAGATCTGGAAGACGTCGGTGCTCGGGACGAACGAGACGACCAGCGGGGATCACGGGTGCTCGCAAATTACACCGCAGATCGGCATTACGTCGACGCCCGTGATCGATCGGAAGGCGGGACCGAATGGCACTATCTTCGTGGTCGGCATGTCGCTCGACGCGTCCGGGGCGTATCACCAGCGTCTGCATGCTCTGGATGTGACGACCGGCGCAGAGCTGGCGGGCAGCCCGGCGGAAATCCAGGCGACGTACCCGGGCGCGGGCGCCAACAGCTCTGGGGGCAACGTGGTCTTCGATCCGAGCCAATACGCGGAGCGGGCAGGCCTGTTGCTGCTGAACGGAACGATCTACCTGGGATGGACCTCGCATTGCGATCAGGGTCCATACACAGGCTGGCTGATGGGTTACAGCGAGTCGACGCTGGCGCAAACCAGCGTGCTGAACCTGACGCCGAATGGCAGCGAAGGGTCGATCTGGATGTCCGGCGCGGGACTGGCTGCTGATATGAGCGGGAACATTTATTTTCTGGACGCGAACGGAACGTTCGATACCACGCTCGACGCCAACGGGATGCCGGTGAATCACGATTTTGGCAACGGGTTCCTGAAGATTTCGACGACGGGGGGAAGCCTGGCGGTCGCGGATTACTTCGAGACCGACAACACGGTCTCCGAGTCCGACGCCGACACGGATCTTGGTTCCGGAGGAGCGCTCGTTTTGCCGGACCTGACTGATTCCTCCGGGACAGTACATCACCTGGCCGTGGGCGCGGGGAAGGATTCGAACATCTACGTGGTGAACCGCGACTCGATGGGCAAGTTCAACGCGCAGAGTAACGCCGCGCTCTATCAGGAAATCGACGGAGCGATTGGTGGCGTGTGGTCGATGCCGGCGTACTTCAACAACACCGTCTACTACGGAGCCGTGAGCGACACGCTGAAGGCTTTCCCCATCGCGAACGCCAAGCTGGCAACGACGCCGAGCGTGCAGAGCGCGAACACGTTTGCTTATCCCGGGACCACGCCGGCGGTGAGCGCGAGCGGGACGTCGAATGGGATCGTATGGGCGGTGGAGAACTCCTCGCCCGCGGTGCTGCATGCCTTCGACGCGACGAATCTGCAGGAACTTTACAACAGCAACCAGGCAGCCAACGCGCGCGATCAGTTTGGCAGCGGCAACAAGTTCATCACGCCGATGATCGTGAACGGCAAAGTGTATGTGGGAACGCCGAACGGGGTCGCAGTGTTCGGATTGCTTCCTTAGGAGGCACGGAAGCAGCTGCGGGCCTCGGGGAAATTTCGAGGCGCTAATTTCTGGCGGCGTCTTCTCTTTGTATTCGCCCTAATCTCTCTTCAGGAGCCAGGCGCTAATCAACCCCGCTGGGATTCTGGCTGACGTTGCGCGCGTTGGTGACGTTGTCCGGTTGGTCGGTGAAGGTCTTGCCCTCGTGGTAAGCGTACTTCTTGTACCAGGAGCCGACCTTTCGGATGCAATCCTGCCAGCCATCTTCCCAGGTGACCTGCGCTTCGCCGTTGGCATAGACCCAGGTGCCGTGTTCGTGTCCGATGGAGCGAAGAGCCGTGCCGTCATCGAGGAGGGTGATGTAGAAGTTGTCGCCATTCCCCTGGCCAACCTCCCATTTGCCGAGCAGGTGCGCGCGCGAGGGACCCGGAGTGCTGATGAGGCCGGCTGGAACCGCGGCCGGGAACTCGAGGCGCTCGATGTCGGCTAGGGCGAAGCTCTGGCGGTGTCCGTCCTTGAAAACGATGACGACCGAGGGCCTGGTGGGCGGAGCGGCGTTGGCGGCGGGAATCGCGGCAAGAAGAAGAGTCGTGATAAGAGCGGCGGCGCTGACGATTTTGTGCATGGGTTTTCTCCTGTGCCTCAGCGGCGCGGTGAGGGAGGGGCCGCTGGACCGCGCCGTTGTTAAGTACGCGGCAGGAGGGCGGTTGGTTCCTTTGAAAGGCAGGCGTTGGAGATCAGGCATTAGAAGGTCTAGCCCTTTCCTGTCGAGGCTGGCGACAGGAAAGGATTGACCACTTGAATGTCTGAGATTGGGGGTCGCCTCAGGCGAAGCGGGAGGCGTGCGTCTGTGCCCAGGCGTCGAAGCTGCGGGGTGGGCGTCCGGTCACGCGCTGAACGGTATCGGTGAGTTGATTGGCGCGTCCTTCGCGAATAGCTGTGAAAGATTGGCCAAGGGCAGTGGCGACGTGCGGGGGGATGCCGTTGCTTAGCAGGCCCTGGACGGCGATCTCCGGTGCCACGTCAATGGTACGGATGGGCTTGCCGAGGTATTTCGCCAGGATGTTGACCTTCTCCGGTGCGGTGAGCAACGTACCGCCCGTGACCTCGAAGAGGGTTTCCGGTAGAGTCAGCTCCGTGAGGGCGTGAACCGCGACCGCGGCGATGTCCTCTGGGTCGATGGGCGCAGTGGGACCGCTGCCCATAGCGTTGTAAACGACACCTTCGGCCTTGATGGTGCCGATCCACTGATAGGTATTCGTCATGAAGCCACCGGCCCGCATGATCGCATAGGGAAGGCCGGATTCGCGAAGCGCGTCTTCCTTGTCCTTGTGAAGCTGGCCGATGCGCAGTCCGCGATCCGCAGCAAACAGGCTGGACAGGAAGACGACGCGGGGGCTGCCCTGCTGCTTCACGATCGCCATGAGCTGGCGGAAGAGCGCGCCGTCCAGCGCACCGTTCATCATGAAGACGGCCTCGACGCCGGTGACGGCCTGGGCGAATGTGTCGGGTTGGGTGAAATCGCCAAGGGTGAGCTCGACGCGGTTGCCGAGGTGCGCAACTTTAGCGGCGTCGCGCGTGAAGACGCGGACCCGATGGCCCTTGGTTAAAAGCTGGTTGACGATCTGACTGCCTACATTGCCGGTTGCTCCTGTGACGAGAATCATTGTGCTACCTCCATTCACAGCAGCAGATTCCCCAGGCTATTCCATGGTTCCTGGAAACAATGGTCGCTAAGAAGATACACTGTTGCTTTGTGGGGACAATGTGACCGCAAGGATGACAGACCTGAACGAGCTCCAGTTCTTTGTGCAGGTTTCACTGACACGGAGTTTTACGGAAGCGGGGCGGCGGCTGGGAGTCCCAAAGTCAACGTTGAGCCGGGCGTTGCAGCGGCTGGAGGGTCGGCTGGGGGTCCGGCTGATGGAGAGGACGACGCGGCGAGTGACCCTGACCGAGGTGGGGGAACTGTATCTGAATCACTGCCGGCGCGTCATGGAGGAGGCTGAGGGCGCTGATCTGGCTGTCGGTGCGCTGCTGGCTGAGCCGCGAGGGACTCTGCGCGTGGGCGTCCCGGTTCCCTTTGCGCGGCTGATCATGGGCCCTATGCTGGGGGACTTTCTGGCGAAGTATCCGAGATTGAATCTGCATGTGGATTTGGTGGAGGGAGATGCTGCTTTGCGCGCGGGGCACCTTGATCTGGTGATTCGTGCTGGGGCGCTTGAGGATTCAGGCCTGCTGGTGAAGCCGCTAATGCGGGTCCTCCAGCGAGTCTATGCGAGTCCGGCGTACCGGGAAAAGCGGCCGGGGCCGGAGTCGCCGGAGGCCCTGCGGCAGCATAGCTGCATTGTAACGACGTGCGACACGGTGGGTGGGGAGCCGGGAGGTTCGACGACGTGGCGGCTGCGGCGGGGCAGCGAATTGGCGGAAGTCAAGGTAGAGGCGCGGGTTGCGGTCCCGGATCCAGCGATGAATCATCAGCTTGCGCTGGCGGGTGTCGGTGTAACGTTGCTGTCGAGAGGGATGGTGCGGGCGGATGTGGAAGCGGGTCGGCTGGTGCGGCTACTGCCGGAATGGGAGCCGGAGCCTGTGGTGCTCCATGCGCTGTATCCGACGCGGTTGGGGTCATCGCCGAAGGTGCGGGCGTTTTTGGAATTCTTGCGGGAGCGCGGTGGGATGTGAATCGTGTTCCACGTGGAACAATCTGGGCTTGGGTTGGTTCCCTGGAAAGGCGGACGGCAGGAATCAGGGACTCGGGCACCAGCCAGTACTGAGATGGAGAACAGCGGTGCTGCAGGCTGCCCCGAATTCCCTTTGGCTTCCCGGGAGCCTCACCTTACTCACAGAAACGTCGATATCATCATCAGACGCGTTTTGGGCCCGGATTCCGCGAAGGCAGACGCAAGGGGGCACGGCAAATGCCGTTTATCGTCTGGAATGACAGGCTCAGCGTGGGAGTAGCAGGAATTGACCACGACCACAGACGCCTGGTGGAGATCCTGAACGATTTGTACGAAGCCATGGGGAATGGGCGCAACAAGCAGATACTGGGGCAGCTGCTGGATGAGCTGGTTGACTACGCGTGCTACCACTTTGAACGCGAAGAAGGGATGTTTCGGGCCGATTATGGCGAAGCTTTGGACCACAAAGCAGAACACGAGAATTTTGTGGCCTGGATTACCGAGACGCAGTCGCGGTTCATGGAGGGTTCAGCCGCTGCGCCGTCGCTGGAAGTGGTGAATTACCTCAAGGACTGGCTGTTCGATCACATCCTGGGCCGCGATCGGCGATTGGGTGCCCACCTGAACGAACTCGGGTTTCACTAGAACCAGCCTGCGAGGCTCACCCGAAAATTCAGTGTTCCACGTGGAACATCGAGGCCGAACAAGTTGATCGAGTAGTGACTTGTTGAGGCCAACCCGGTCGGGTTTTCCACGTGGGACTCTTCCTCGGCAACATTCCTGTCGTAATCCGGTGGATCAGCTAACCGATTTCTAATCATAGCGTTATGATATCATCCCCGAGAGATAGCGGCAGTCCTTCCACAGAACCAGACCTGTTGTGCACAGGCGTTTCGCGTTGCGGCGGGGACGCTATGCCAGTAGGCTTTTCTTGTCATGGGGAAAGTGCTGGCCGTAGTGAATCAGAAAGGCGGGGTGGGCAAAACAACCACCGCGATTAATCTTTCGGCAGCGCTGGCTCTGGAGGGATTGCAGGTCCTGCTCGTGGATTGCGATCCTCAGGCGAACTCGAGCGGCGGATACGGGGTAGAGCGGGACGCGAACCGGCGCTCGTCGTACGACGTGCTGATGGGCGAGGCGACCATTCCTGAGGTCGCGCTGCGAACCGAGATCGACACCCTGCGCCTGGTTCCCTCCAACAAAAATCTGTCCGGGGCAAACGTCGAGCTTATTCAGATGGAGCGGCGAGCGTACCGCCTGCGCGAGGCTCTCGAAAAGGTTCGGGGCAGGTACGACTTCATCATCCTGGATTGCCCGCCGGCGCTCGACCTGCTGACCTTAAATGCTCTGGTCGCAGCGGACAGTCTCCTGGTTCCTATGCAGGCGGAGTATTTCGCGCTGGAAGGGATCAGCGAGCTGATCCATACGCTGGAGCGGGTGCGAGAGGCGTTCAATCCTGGGCTGGAAATCGAGGGCGTGCTGCTGACGATGTACGACGATCGCACGAACCTGGCGCAGCAGGTGACGGAGAATCTGCGGGAGTTTTTCAAGGACAAGCTTCTGAAAACAGTGATTCCCAGGAACGTGCGGCTGGCCGAGGCGCCAAGTTACGGAAAGCCGGTGCTGTTGTATGATCCGCGCTCGCGCGGATCGGAAAGCTATCGCGAGCTGGGGGACGAGGTGCTCGCGCGAAATGGGATTGAGAGTCCGGCGGCTAAGCAGAGGAAGGCGGCGCGGGAGACGCGGGCGGCAGCGCAGGGCGAAGCGAAGATCAGTTTCTGGCCGTACGGGTGACGCTTGCCACGTCGGACGAACCCGCCTTTGGCGCTTCGGTGCGATGAGCCTGGTGGCCGCGCCGATAGCGTAAGGTGATCGCAACACATTGTTCCACGTGGAACATTTTGGGCTGGTTTGCCATGAAATCCTGAATTGAGATTGGAGTGAGATGCAGACAGTTACAGAATCTCCGAAACGCCGGGCGTTAGGAAAAGGGCTGGAGTCGTTGCTGCCGCGGGTTCACGCCGCAGCGGAGCCGGGAACGGGTGACCACGGCGAGACGGGCAGGCCCCGGGAGATTCCGGTTGGGGAGATTGAGCGGAGCCCGTTCCAGACGCGGACCCGGTTCGATGAGGTGCAGCTGGGCGAGCTGGCGGCGTCGATTGCGGCGACCGGGGTGGTGCAGCCGATTGTCGTGAGGCCGCTGCCACACGGGCGCTTCCAGTTGATTGCGGGAGAGCGGCGCTGGCTGGCTTCGCAACGGGCCGGCAAGGAGACGATTCCGGCAATTGTGCGGCAGGTTTCGGACGAGCAGGCAATGGAAATGACCATCGTCGAGAACCTGCAGCGGACCGACCTGAACCCGATGGAGCAGGCTCGAGCGTTTGAACGCCTGTCTCGGGATTTTCAGCTGACCCAGGAACAGATGGCCAAGCGGACGGGCAAGGACCGGGCGTCTGTGGGGAATTTTCTGCGACTGTTGAAGCTGCCGACAGAGACTCAAACCCAGGTAGAAGAGGGAGTTCTGAGCTTTGGGCATGCCCGGGCGCTGTTGCCCCTTGAGGATCCTCAGGCGATTTTGAAAGCGGCGCAAAGGGTGACCGCGCTGGCGATGTCGGTCCGCCAGACGGAGAGCTACGTCCAGAGGATCGTAAATCCCGAGGCAAAAAAGCAGGACGGCGAAGAAAAGGAGAATTCTGTCGATCCAAATGTCCGTGAGGTGCAGGAATCGTTGCAGAGGGCACTGGGGCTCAAGGTCCGGATCGAAGACAAGAAAGGGCGCGGACGGGTGATTATCGAGTACGCGCAACTGGAGGAATTTGACCGGTTGCTGGAGCGGCTACGGCGCTAAGGCGAGGGGACGGACCCAGCTAGACCGCGTGAGATAACTCGTTCGCCATTTCACTCTCTTGCTCGGGAAAGAAGGTCCGATTGATCACCTCTGCACCGCTGCGCAGGGTGTACCGGCGAAGAAACGCGGGATAGGTACGAGCCGCCATCGACTCACGCTCACCCGGCGACATATCGATCCAGGCTCGCAAAAGGCGCTCCGTGCCTTCGGCGGTGTCATCGTCGATAAGGCCGACGCCTTCAGCCTGAATCTCCCGCCAGATGTTGATCTGATTGCTCATGAGCACAGGACGCCCGGCGGCCAGGGATTCGACGACTACGATACCGAAGTTTTCCTGATGGGAAGGCAGTACGAAAGCATCGCACGCACGAAGGGCTCCCCACTTGAGATCCCCGGAAAGCATGCCGGGCCAGTGGACGCGGCTGGCGATACCCTTCTGAGCCGCGATCTGCCGGAGGCTGGCCTCGATACCAGTCTGATCGGGACCCGCCATGACGAGGTCGAGGTCTGGCGCGGTGGAAGCGACCCTGGCGAAGGCGTGAAGGAGGAGATCGCAGCCCTTCTTCTCGTGCAGGCGCGAGAGGAAAAGGAGAAAACGGCGACCACGCAGACTGGGAAACCTGCCGTAAAAGGCATCGATTTGGTCGCCCGGGTCACCTTCCGGCTTGTTGATGCCGTTGGGAAAGACTACCTCGTTCCAGGCGTGTGGGGAAAAGCTGGTTCTTGCCAGATCCCGTTCGACAGAACTGGTGAAGAAGACCGCGGTGGCGTCGCGCAGCACGGGGTACTGGAGCGGCCAATAGATCATCTTCTTGAGGCGTTTGAGCGGGTACTTTTTGTTAAACCAGGGGTCCAGCGCGCCGTGAGCAAAGACGCAGTAGGGCTTTCCCGCCTCGCGTGCAATAAGGCGCACAGCGATGCCGGGGAACGTCCATATGCCCTGCATCACGACGCCGTCGAAGCGGGCGATGTTTGCCTGCAGCCATTTCCAGAAGCGGGGCGAAAGGCTATAGCGGCCGATCCAGCGCTGGCCAAGCGCGTGGACGAGACAGGGGAAATCCCTCAGGAAGGGTGCATTTGGCGAATCGAGGCAGACCACTTCGAGCGAGTCGCCCGTCTCGCGATACACCTGCGCGAGCTGACGAACAACCTCGGGGGGGCCACCGTCGGCAGGGGAGAGGCTGCCAATGACATGGAGTATGTGCACAGGTCGTTGAGATTCGGACGACGAAACGGAATATGGCTGAACTCTACCATTGGATAGACGCGGTAGGCGGCTGGCGAGACGCAGATGATGCACAAAAGTACCTCAAAAGGAACGGATAAGAAGCCAACTCAATCGGTCGCTGGAATGGAGCAGAGGGGAGACTACAAGCGTAAAGCCCTTGGGACACAACTTGCAAGGCTATCTTTCGGGCGGGGAAGAGAGTCGCCCACCCCCGGCATCCGCCTCGGAGCCGATTCTCGGAGTTTCCACTCCATTTAGGAGTGGGCCGGAACCGAAGAGTTTGTACGTGGGCAGGACGGGAATCCTGGCGGGCATGAGATGGCGTGACCGGGCGGAGGGCTGCTCTCGGTCTGGGCGCGAGGAGAAATCGATTTTCTACTTCCAGGTCACCGTCTACTTCCAGGTCACCGTCGGCATGATCTGCGACGTGTCCACTCGATCCTTGTAGCGAATGGCGAAGTGGAGGAGCGAACTCAGCAGCGACTCGGATAGACAGTGAGGCTCCAGGCCGAGGTCGCGGAGCAATGTGTTTTTCGCGTTGTAGTAGTGCTCTTCTTTTTCGACGCGCGGATTGGGGAGATGCTGGACCTCGATTTTCATGCCCGCTTCGCAGCCGACTTTCTGCACCATCATCGCCAGATCGTAGACGCTGAACTGTTCGGTGAACTGATTGAAGACGCGGAACTCGCCGGCGGCGGCGGGATTGGAAACGGCGATTTCGACACATCGAACCGTATCCCGGATGTCAAGGAATCCTCGCGTCTGACCGCCTTTGCCGTACACGGTGAGGGGATGGCCGATGGCGGCCTGGACGCAGAAGCGATTGAGGGCGGTTCCGAAAACCTCGTCATAATCCAGGCGATTGACCAGGATTTCGTCGTGCGTCGTCTGATCGGTCAGAACACCGTAGACCACTCCCTGGTTCAGATCGGTGGCGCGCAACCCCCAGATGCGGCATGCAAACTGAATGTTGTGACTGTCGTGGACTTTGCTCAGGTGGTAGAAGGACCCAGGCTGTTTGGGATAAGGAAGGCGGTCTTCGCGGCCGTTGTGCCGGATGGTGATGTAGCCCTCTTCGATGTCGATGTTGGGCGTGCCGTATTCGCCCATGGTTCCGAGTTTGACTAGGTGAATGTCCTTGTTGAATTCTTTGATCGCGAAGAGGAGGTTCAGATTGCCGGTGACGTTCATGACCTGGGTCATGACCGCATGCTCGCGATCGATCATGGAGAAGGGCGCAGAGCGCTGCTCGCCAAAGTGCACGATGGCCTCGGGCTCAAACTTGCGCATGAAGCTTTGCACAAAGGGGTAATCGCAGATGTCGCCGATGAAGAGATCGATCTCCCGCCCGGTTAATTCGCGCCAGCGGTCGATGCGGTGGCGGATGGGCGTGATCGGGGTGAGCGTGTCGACGCCCAGGGTTAGATCCCAGTGGCGGCGCACCAGGCTATCGACAATTCCAACGTCAAAACCGCGTTCCGACAAATAAAGGGCAGTCGCCCATCCGCAGTATCCATCACCACCAATTACGAGCACTCTCACGAATGTGTTTCTCCCGTGTGCAGGACTGATAGCTCCGGGGTAACGCTGATTACCGGACGCAATGACAAATCAGTCGCCACTGTTGCTATCGGGCAACCGGGGTTCGACTCCGACGGCGTTTGAGGGTGTTTGCAGCTCTATGCGGGGGGAATGAGTCCGCACACTGATTTTCAACCACGCGGCCTTGCTGCTGGTCTACATCGACTTCATCACGTTACAACGAACTGCAACTACGGGCAAACTTTGCGATCTCGTTTTCCTGCGTATGAAGATTACCGCTGTACTGACTGTGTGGACAGATTTCGATCCGCCGTGATGTGACGGTGCCGTTTGGCCAAAAGTTTCAGCGAAAATTTTGCCGGGCAGGCGGAGACTCCGCCGCTGTTGCTATCAGGGCAACCGAAAGTGCCGTAGCGTCGATTGCCATTCCGCTTAATCGCGAGCGGCCTCAACGATCGCAAGTGCGCCGCTTTGGTCCGCACGCACTTGCGATTACGCGCGGCTGGAGGAATTTGACCGGCTGCTGGAGAGGCTAAGACGGTAACGCGGGGGGGGTGATTCGCTCAGCGCTGCCACGAACCGCTCAGCCAGTGACGCTCATAGTGGCTCCGGGCGTCGGCGCTCTCGGGGTAAGCTTTGGCCTTGACGAAGATGTTGTTGATGGCGATAGCGGCGCCTCTCATGGAGTACCGATGGGTAAAGCTGGGGTAGGCGCGCGCTGCCATGGCGCCGCGTTCCGCGGGAGATAAGGCAAGCCACCGATGGAGCAGGCGTATTGTGCACTCCGAGGTATCGTCGTCGACCAGCCCGATCCCATCGGCGTAGATGTCAGGCCAGATGTTGACTTGATTACTGATAAGGACCGGACGGCCGGCAGCAAGAGCTTCGACGACGGAAATGCCGAAGTTTTCCTGATGGGAGGGAAGCACGAAGGCGTCGCAGGCACGAAGCGCTCCCCATTTGATATCGCCCGAAAGCATGCCGGGCCAGTGAACGCGGCTCGCGATTCCATTCTCGGCTGCGATTCTTCGTAGTTTGGCCTCGAGACCGACCTGATCAGGACCAGCCATGACGAGGTCAAGGTCCGGAGCGGCGGAAGCCGTCTTTGCGAAGGCCTGAAAGAGAAGGTCACAACCTTTTTTCTCGTGCAGACGAGAGAGAAAAAGGAGAAAGCGGCGGTCGCGCAGCTGGGGCAACGCGCTGTATAAAGTTTCAACCCTGTACCGCAGGGTCCCCTCCCGGTTCGATAATGCCGTACGGAATCGGGATGCTGTTCCAGCGGTTCGGCTTAAAGCTGGTAAGGGCGAGATCGCGCTCAAGAGCTGTTGTGAAGAGAACGGCACAAGCATCGCGCAGGACCGAATACTGGATGGGCCAGTACAGGATCTTCTTGAGGTGCTTGAGGGGATATTTCCGATTGAACCAGGGATCCACAGCACCGTGGGTAAACACGCAGTAGGGCTTTCCGGCGCGGCGGGCAACCCGGCGAACAGGTACGCCGGGGAAAGTCCAAATGCCTTGCATGACGATTCCATCGAACCGGCGGATGTTCTGACGCAGCCAGGTGAACAGACGCGGGGAGAGGCTGTAGCGGCCAACCCAACGCTGACCAAGAGCATGCACGGGACAAGGAACATTGCCGATGAAGGGCGCGTCAGGAGGATCCAGGCAAACGACTTCGATCGAATCCCCGACTTGCTGGTACGCCTTCGCGAGCTGGCGCATCGCTTCGGGAGGTCCACCGTCGGCCGGTGACAAGCTCGAAATCACATGGAGTATGCGCACCTTGGGGCGTAGGTCTGCCGGTCGATCTTCTGGGGACACTTTGAGCGCCCCACTGGAAAGACGTGAGAAATGTGCGGGAAGACTCAGACTAAGCCACAAAACACTCCTCGGGGGAGGGGCTTCTTACACGGCCAAAGATACCAATAGCTGAACGGGAGCGATGCGGGCAGGTGGGGATATGTTACGCAGGAAACATGAGGGTTGGTATGGCCAATCGGCATCAACGTGCCCAGAACCGGAGATTCTTTGGTTTTGCTCCCCCGGTTACCCGAAGGACCAGAGGGTTAGAGTGCCGGCGTGGAAAGGCGAGTTCTACGATTTGCCGCCGGTGTTGCAGCCCAAACCAGGCCGCGTGGACCTCGTATTCAGGGTGTTCTGCCACATATCCGGGGTTTTCTGCCGCTTCTCCAGGGGTCAGCCGAGGAAGCGCACGTCGAGGACGGTGCAGTCGTCGTCGGCGGCGAGGGCTCCGGCGAAGCGCTCCACCTGGACGAAGATATCGTCGAGCGTGGATTTCTCGAATTCAGGAACACCGAGGCGAGCTTCGCCGAAGAACTCGCCATCCGGCGCGGCCGCTTCTGTCACACCGTCGGTGACAATTAAGACGCGGGAGCCCGGCTCGAGCTGCAAGGTTCCGGAGGAGAAAGGCGCGCCTTCGATGAGGCCGACCGGTAGATTGGACTCGGGAAGGCGCGAGCAGCCGCCGGCGTAGAGGAACGGCGGAACGTGGCCGCAGTTGATGTATTCGAGATGGCCCTCGGGCGAGAGGCGCAGGATGGCCATGGTGGCGTATTTCTCGACGTTCTTGCTGCAGATGTAGCGGTTGACGATGTCGGCGACGGTGGCGAGAGGCTGGCGCGCGACCAGCAGCGAGTAGATCAGGCCCTGAAGGGTGGCGCCGAGAATGGCGGCGGAGATTCCTTTGCCTGAGATGTCGGCCACGATGACGGCGAGGCACTCCCCGTCTTCGACGATGTCGAAGAAGTCGCCGCCCACTTCGCGGCAGGGCACAGAACGGGCCGCGACCGCTGCCCAGGAGAGGGTAGGCGGACGGACTGTCATCAGGCCCCGCTGAATGTCCGCGGCTATGTTCATTTCCTGGCGATAGACGCGCTCGCGCTCTTCGGAAACGGCGAGCTGGGCGTTATCAATGAGGGCAGCGGCATCGGTGGCGATGGTGCGGAGGAGATCGTTATCGACCTGGGTGAGGCTGCCGGCCTTGAGGCGGCTGTCGAGATAGAGGAGGCCGAGCAGGTCGGTTTCGCGGACCGGAGCGCCGGGGCGGCGTTTGCGCAGCGGAATGCAGATGACCGAGCGGATGCTGTGGGCGACCATGCTGGCGGAGCGCGTCTCAGGGTCTGCGCTGAGCGTGTCGGTGATGATGAATTCGTTGGCGGTACTGACGGCCTGGCGCATCGCCGCGTGGGAGAGCGTGGCCTCGTCGGTCAGGGCCTCACCCTTGTCGTCGCGGCCGATGGCGAGTTTCATTTCGCCGGCCTCATTCCGAAGGAAGACGTAGCCGCGCTCGACCTGCGTGAGCTGGAGGGTCGTTTCGAGGAGCGCGGCAAGGATCTGATCGACGGCGTCGAAGGTCTTGAGTTTGCGGGCGGACTCGAAGAACCAGCGCAGCTTGTCGAGCGCGTTGCCGGTAGCGCTGACTTCGGGAATCTGTTCGATGATGTCGCGGATTGTCGAGGAATCACCGGTGTCCTCGGAGCTGATGCGGAAGCTGGGACCGTCGAGCGCACCGAAGTGAACGGTGTCACTTTCTCTGAGAGGCTGGCGGCCGGCGGCCGGCTTGCCATTGATAAAGGTCCCGTGGCGGCTGCCCTGGTCGACGATGAAGCACCCGTCCTCGTCAACAACGATTTCGGCATGGCGGCGGGATACGTAGGGATGGGATAGGACGAGGTCGTTCTCCGGCAGGCGGCCGAGGGTGAACGGCGAATGAGTGATGGTGCCGCTGCGCCGGCTGTTGCCGTCGACGAGAACAAAGGTGACAGGTGCCGCATTCGCGGTGGACATGGTGCCAGAGATTATAGGACGGAAGACAGCGATTCGCGATGAAGGATCAGAGAGCCGGTAGCGCTTCAGTTTGAATCCAGAGGGGAGGGGGCCGCTCTCTATGAGAGCCAGTAGCCAATCACGGCACCGATCCATCCCGCCGCAATCGTCTTCAAACTCTCATCGAATTTTGGCATCCGTTGCGGGATCAATCAGAATTAGAATGCCGGTGATTAGGAGGACCATGCTAATCACAACCTGCATCCAGCTACGAATCTTTTCTCGGCTGGTCACAACTCTCGTGCCCGATTCGTCGGTTGAGGTGAGAATCTTCTTAGCGGGCACGAGGTTTCGTTTTTAGCACGCGAAGCGTGTGTTAGGATGCTGAGGGGCGAGGCTTGCAGATTTCGAAGCGCCGCGTATTCCGGAAAGCGGCCGGGAGAACTTGCTGCGCAGCAGATCGCGGCCGCGAAACAGGCGCGCCTTGACGGTGCCTTCGGGAATGTGGAGGGTGCGGGCGGCGGCCGAAACATCCTGCTCGTGAAAATAGAAGAGAAGGATGGCGTCGCGGTATTTGGGAGGAAGGGCGAGCACGGCGCGGCGTAGGAATTCGTCGCGGGAGGATTCTTCGACGGCGGCGACGGCGATCGCTGGGTCCGGCGGCTCGGCGATTTCGTCGAGCGAGAGCATCGTGGCGGGGATGCGACGAATATCTGCTTGAGACACTACACTAGCTGGAGAGTCTTATTGTTCCTGTAGTCGCTTTTGCCGGCTAGCATGGGGCCCCGGGCGAAGAGCACATGACGCCCCCGGCGCTAAGAGGAGCCTCAGGCCAGCATGCTTCCTGCGCCAGGCGGAAGCATGGATGGCTCCTTATGGCTCAGGCAGGCATCCCGAATCACCAGCCAATCGGCATATTGCGCATCGTCATTATGAGAATGGGCGGCATACCAAACTAACAGGAAGCTAAGAGACCCTGGGCTGAGGGTCAACCTGCCCTTCAAATAGAGTGAGATGAAACTGTCGAGCTGCAGAAGCAGGGATTGGTGACAGCGGCGATGCGCGGCAAGGCTCGGATACTCTGTGGCCGACATCATGCCCTCTTCCAGCGCGAAGTGAGTCCGCGTAAAGCCGCTCAGTTTGCGCAGGATACGAATGATCCGATCCTTATCCCCACTCGCAACTGTGGCGTGAAGCTCATCGATGAGACCTTCGATCTCACGATGATCGACGTTAAGGAGCCGGATGCCCACGATGGCATCGCATCTATCGCTGGTTGCGCTCATCTGTTTCACCTCAAGGGAGTTTTTTTAGTCCACGCCTGAATTGCGATACTGCAAACCGGTAATGCGCAGTATTAGTCGTCTAACGGGCGTACACGCATCCATGCGCCTGGTGCGAAGTACGGCGCGCCAACGGTAGTCGAAAGTACTGCAATCATCGGCGGGGACAGATCCAGGAACAGGGGAAATTTCCTTAACGAGATATATCCGCAGCATTCCTTTCCAATTTGGGATCTGCCGCAGGCGCGGTGCGGCGACCCGCATCGCTGTATCCTCCTGAATCCGCCCCGGCCGGGGATCGTTGCGCGGCGCAATTTACGCACATCCGGCCTGAGGCCTGAGCCCGCCTATCCTCGCGCGGACTTCTGCCGATAACCGAGTCATCCGGAGCCATTGCTGCGGAATGAGGGGTGCCAGGTTCTGAAGCGCTCAAAGATGGGAGTGTGCCTGGGAATGGTTGACTTGCGCGGCAGGCCGGGAGACGCGGCGTGACGACAACAGAACAGTCCGCGGTGGCGGGCGCTCTGAAGAAGCTGGAGAATGAACTGCGGACGGTCGTCGCTGACTCCGAGAAGGAGATCGGGACGCTGGTTCATGGCTTCGAAGGCCTGGCCCGGGAGACCGGCCTGATCCTCGATACCGCGGGGGACATCGTCGGTTTCGCGGAAAGTGAGCGCATGGCGTCGGTCCTCCCGAGGGTGCAATCCCTGGGAGCCGCTGCCAAGAGCTTCATTCAGGACCGCCTCGCTGGCACCGCCGGGATTCTGGAGACGGTGACCGCCGAGGCGGCGCTGCTTGAAAAGCTGGCGCATCTGACGCGGGGACAGCGAGCCATCGTGCGCGAGACCGAAATGCTGCGCGTGCTGACGAACATTGAGGTGGCGCGGCTGGGCGAAGTGGGCGCGGGCTTCCAGTATCTGGCGCAGGAGCTGGACGATTTCTCGCGGGCCGTGGCGCGCAGCACGAATGAACTGACCACCCAGACGGATGAGCGCAGAAAGGCGATCGAGGAGACGAGGCGGACGCTGAAGGTGGAGCTGCCGCAGATGCGCGTCGACCTGGCGCGCATTGACGCGAGCCTCGAAGCCGATGTGGACATGGTGGAGGGGACGCTGGGGCAGCTGCGGCAGACGCCAGTGCGCTTCAGGGCATGCGTGGAGCAGATCGCCGGCCAGGTTACGGGTGTGGTCGCGGCCGTCCAGGGGCACGACATCACGCGGCAGCAGATCGAGCACGTCTGCGAGGCGCTGGCGACGATCGCGGCCGAACCGGAGGAAAACGGGACCGACCCGGCAGCCAATCGTCTGGCGGAAATGCAGACGGGGCTGACGATTCAGAGTTATCAGCTGAGAAACGCGAGAGAGACGGTGCGGGGATGGGTGGCGCAGATCAGGACCTGCCTCGAGGGCATTGCGCACATCGCCTCGTCGGAAATTCTGGAACTGGCGCCGCTGGTGCTGGGACAGGAGAGCACCCTTTCCGCACAGCTGACGCGCATCGAGAATCTCGAGGCGGAATGCGAGGCCGGCAATGCCAGGGTGCAGGCATCGTTCGCCGGAATCTCCGGCCTGCTGGAGCTGGTGAGCGAGCATCTGGTGCGATCGAAGTCGGTGCGGGACCGGCTGCAGCTGCTGATGTTCAACTCCATCGTCGAAGCCAGTCACCTGGGCACGCGGGCGGACGGAATCCTGGAAATTTCGACCACCATTAAGCGCATTTCGGCAGCGTGGGGGGAGATCACGGCGCAATCCGAAGCAGTGACACACGAAATCCGGACGCTGGTGGGGAAAAGCCGGTCGAAGCTCGAGGCTTTCTCCGAAGGCAGCGACGAGGCTCTCCGGCAGGCGCAGGCCGAGACGCATGGGGGACTCGGCATTCTGCGCGAGGCAGCGGAGTGCGCGGATCGAAGAGGGCGGGAGATCCAGACGGCGACCCTGGCGTTGCAGAGGAAAATAGCGGAGATCGGCGGCACCGGGGAACGCCTGGAGGCCTGCTTCGCGCGGCTCGAGGCGACGGTGGAAGGAATCGAGTCCGCAAGGCTGAAGATACCGAAGGACAGCCCCTCCGCGAGCGCACGGTACGACACGGAAGCCGTGGAACGACGGTTTTGCAGGAACTACACCACGGAAATGGAGCGGGTGGTTCTGCGGGCGGCGTTGGCGGGAGGACCGCTGCCGGTCGTTCAGCAGAATTTTGCCGGCAACAGCGTTGAACTTTTCTGAACCGAGCGTGCGCCGTCGAGCAGGACGGAACCGTTGCAAGGCGGGAAGGGGACGAGGGACCCGAAGGGGAAACGCTGCTGCGCCAATACATTGCGGGAAGGCGGAGGGACGAACATCGCTCTCTACCGTTTCCGAATGCGGAGACCATTTCGGGAAAAGGCCGCACGCGTGGCTTTGAATGCTGGAGAAATACCTGGTTTCTCCGATGAAGGGAATATAGGGTCGCAAATGAAACAAGTGCTTACAGTGGACGATTCGTCAAGCGTGCGGCAGATGGTCGGTTTCACGCTGCGCAAGGCCGGTTATGAGGTGGTCGAGGCAGTCGATGGGCGGCAGGGCATCGAAAAGGCGCGAGCGCAAAAATGCGACCTGGTCATTACCGATCTGAATATGCCGCAGATGGATGGGATCCAGATGATTGCGGGAGTGCGGCAGCTGCCGGGCTATTCGTTTACGCCCATCCTGATGCTGACCACCGAGTCGCAGCCGGAGAAGAAGGATGCCGGCCGCAAGGCGGGGGCAACGGGCTGGATCGTGAAGCCGTTTCAGGCCGAGCAGCTGATCGCAGTCGTCCAGAAGCTGGTCCGATAGGGGAATTGACCGGGGGAATTGGAGGAACAACAGCCGTGCCAGTCAGGTTCGATCGAAGCGAAACACCGGGCGTGATCCGGCTCGAAGGGGCCGTCGACATCGGCTGCGCGGCGGAACTGAAAGCGGCGCTGCTCGAGGCGCTGACTTCGAAGGGGGAGGCGCGGATTTCAGTCGAAACCGCGACTGGGATCGATGTGACTGCCGTGCAGCTGCTGTGGGCCGCGGAACGCGAGGCGCGGGTGTCCGGGATGGTGCTGGCGCTCGAGGGGCCCGTTCCCGAGGCATTGCGCGCGACGCTGCTTGAGGCGGGATTCGAGCGATTTCCCTGCGCTGAGGATCCGGAACCGGTGGACGAGGGGGGCGAGTGACGAGCGAGAGTGGCGGCCTCGATCAGTTCCGGCTCGCCTTCCGGGAAGAGGCTCGCGAACTGCTGGTCGAGCTCGAGTCGAACCTGCTGGAAATGAACGAGCGCCCCGAAGACGGCGAGCTGGTGGGAAATGTTTTTCGCGCGCTGCACACCATCAAGGGCTCGGGCGCGATGTTCGGCTTCGAGGATCTGGCCACCTTCACGCATAACCTCGAAAACGCCTTTGACGAGGTGCGCAAGGGCCGTCTGGCCGTCACGCCGGAGCTCGTGGATCTGACGCTCTCCGCCCTCGACCAGATTCGGGCGATGGCAGAGGCGGACGACGGCGAGACAGCTGCCGATCCGGCCGCATGTACGGAGATTCTGGCGCGGTTGCGCGCGCTGATGGGCAAAGGGGAAGACGCGGCAGGGAGCATCAGGCATACGGCCCCAGCGGCAAAGCCGGTTCAGGGGGCCGCGAACGAGTTGGGGGCCGCGATTGAGCCGCGCGTTCAGCCGGGCAGCGGGCCGGAACAGGCGTGGAAGATTCGCTTCGCCCCCGGTCCCGATCTGATGCGCAACGGCGCGGATCCGCTGTTGCTGGTGCGCGAGCTTCGAGGGATAGGCCGGTTGACGGTTGAGGCATCGACGGCGGGAATTCCGTCGCTCCGGGAACTGGAGCCGGAGCGCTGCTACGTGAGCTGGGAGATGGTTCTCGCGATCCCGGCAGGTGGAGATCGAGGCCAGGACGCCGCCCGTGCCGCCGGTGAGGACGCGATTCGGGATGTTTTCATTTTTGTCGAAGACAGCTGTGAGCTGACCATTGAGCCGGCGCGCGTTGAGCCACTGGCCGACGCCGCGCTGGCCAATACTGGCGCGAAGGAGCCGGTTTCCACAGCCGTATGTACGGCGGACGTGACGGCACGAGCACTCGAAGAGAAGCGCCGCAGTCCGGGACGGCGCGCCACCGATCAGCCGGACAGCGCCAGCAGTTTACGGGTACCGGCGGCGCGGCTCGATCAGCTGGTCGATCTGGTGGGAGAGCTGGTGACGGTGCAGGCGCGGCTGAGCGAGTTTGCAGCTCAATCGCAGGAGAATGAAGTCCTGGCCGTCGCAGAGGAGATTGAGCGGCTGACGTCGGCGCTGCGCGAAAACTCGATGACCCTGCGCATGCTGCCGATTCGGGCCACCTTCGAACGCTTCCGGCGGCTGGTGCACGATCTGGCGCGCGATCTCGGCAAGAACGTCGAACTGACCATCGAAGGCGCGGAGACCGAGCTCGACAAGACGGTGATCGACCAGCTGGGCGATCCGCTGATGCATTTGATCCGGAACAGCATGGATCACGGCGTCGAGCTGCCGGAGAGCCGCGTGGCCGGCGGGAAACGGCGGATGGCGAAGATTCACCTTTCGGCCCGGCATTCCGGGGCGAGCGTGCTCATCGCGGTCTCCGACGACGGGGCCGGCATCGACACGGAGGCGGTGCGCGCGCGCGCCATCGAGCGGGGCCTCGC